>Ga0210044_10001201_pt1 | contig 39346 bp, 32 predicted proteins | sample CryGey13umfilter_2_FD_183959 | JGI IMG/M metagenome (GOLD analysis project Ga0210044, IMG submission 183959) | Groundwater microbial communities from aquifer in Utah, USA - Crystal Geyser 4/9/14 3 um filter (SPAdes) (version 2) | ecosystem: Environmental > Aquatic > Deep subsurface >... | reverse complement strand
TTTGTGTCAAAAAACTTATAGCACACTTCTTTGGGGCGAGACACCGAAATCCGGCTGTCTTGCCCCACTGTTTTTCTCGCTAACCGATTGTGATCAAAGCGGTAGGCTGTAGAGGGACAGGCTCTATTTATAGCAAAGCGCGCCTGGGGAAACGGTTGCGGCCCATCTCCATTTTTCACCTATCATGCCCCAAACGGCACATATGTGCCGCTTGGGGGATAATACATCAAATAACAGAATCATGGCCTCCACCTTTCCCTTCTCGGGATTCAAAAATATTCGGTGGTCATCATCAAGGAACTGAAAAACCGATCAACAGGCGGATCCTATCAGGGAAGGAGAGTCACGAGCACCCTGCCGGTCATGCCGGCCGCACGCACCAGCCCACAATACACACCCGCTTCACAGGGGCGACCGGCGGAATCGCGACCGTCCCAGAACATCATGCAGGGGCCGGCATCCATCCCTCCGGTCATCAACTGGCGCACCAGACGGCCACGCAAATCATAGACCGCCAGGTCCACGGGTCCGGCCTTGGGCAAGGAGAAGGCGAACTCTACCCGGGGATTGAAAGGGTTGGGTCCAGCCCGCAGGAGAATCCGGCTTTGCTGCAGTTCCGGAGCCGGGGCCGCTCCGGATCCCACCTGCACGAGGAGGCCGGACTTGGCAACCGGTTTGACGAGATAGCCGTTCATGATGAACCGGGTCTCCCGGCCGGGTTCATCCAACAAGTCGAGGTGTGTGTAGGCATTCACATTCCGGCAACGAAACTTTAACTGGTAGATCACGCCCGGACCGGTGACCGAGACTCCCGCGCACAGCAGGCTGAAGTGAACTTCCAGGGACATGCTGTCAGGTGATTGGGAAAAAATATGGAAGGACTGCGGGCAGGCATCCAGCATCAAAGGGCCGATCTGGTCGGACAGAAAAACCGGCGGCAGAAATTCCAGAACCGTCGGATCGAAACGCAGGTAGGCGTCGTAGGCGTTGAAATCCGGACCGGATTGCGTGATTTCGATGTCGACCGTGAGGGTGTCCCCGGGTTGGGCCACCACCGGTGCGGGCACCCCCATGGCGGTCAAACCCACGCGCACCGTGTCGGCAGCGGCGCCGGCAGGCGCCGCCAGGGCGTTGCTTCCTTGCAGGCAACAGGCAGCAAAGACGATCATTCCCCAAACCCAGTTGTGCCTGTTCATGTCGTCACCTAACGGTATAGGGCCTTGAGGGAACCCCATGCCTGCGGGTCGTCCGCGATCGGGCAAAGGTAATTCACCTCGGCGCCCGTACAGGTGTACGGGATATCCTGGTTGAGACTGTCACGCAGGATGCCGCTGCGGCAGTCGACAGCCGAGACCCCCGACACGGATCCTTCGAACGTTACCCGCAGGATGGATCCGGGTCCCTCCACCGAGCAGCCAAGGTTGGCCAGATCCACGGCGATGCTGTCACCGATCGCGCTCGCATTCGTCCAGTCGAAGAAATAGGGGCAAGCCGCGCCGGTCACCAGGGCACCGGGCTGGACGGCCAACGGGGCGAGAATTGCATCGTTGAACTCCAGCACCACGGAAGATCCGTGCAGGTCGATGGTCTGCGCATCGACCATCAGATCCAGGGTGAACGTTTCCCCGCAGTCGAAACTCCCCACCGATGGCACGAGGCTCAATCCGGCGGTTTGGGCCGCCACGGGGGCGGAAATCAGACACGATACGATGACGGCAGGCAACAGGACCCGCATCCGGTATCGTGATTTGAAGTCGATCATGTCGGTACTCCCTCGCCGTGCCGGTGTGGGCGGGCGCCTTGCGGCGCCCGCCCGGGTTGAACTCTACTTCACCAGGGTGATCCTGCGGTTCTGGATCCGATCCGGGGCGACCATGCGCACCAGATAGATCCCCGAGGAAGCCCGGCGACCGGAGTCGTCGATCCCACTCCACTCGACGGAATGGGGACCGGTCCCCAGATTCCCATCGACCAGGGTGGACACCAGCTGTCCGCGCAGGGTGTACACGCTCAAATTGACGTGACCCGACGTGGCCAGCACGAACGAGAAGGTCGTCGTCGGGTTGAACGGGTTGGGGACGTTTCCGTTGAGGACGGACATGGTCGGAACTCCGCCGACCTCGCCACCATGGATACTGCCGTCAATCGTAACGGCCTTGTTCTCCGCGTCACGCGCGACCACATCGCCCAGGCCGATTCCCGGATCACCAGGGCCGACACGCTCGAAACGGACCGTGGCCAGCACGCCCGTCCCGCAGATGCCGGCGTCCCGGATTCCGAACAGGGCTGCGTCGACGGTGCCGAGTTCGGGTGCCGCAACGAAATTCTGTCCGCCCTGGGCGGCCATGATTTCACCCGGAACCATGCCCACCGGCCGCACGACGCTGCCGTTCCACGCCAGGGGCGCGCTCAAGCCCTGCACCTGTCCGTCGCCGGACATGGTCAGGGTGGCCTCGATAGTGCCGTCTGATCCGTCGTTGACTGTGACTTCCAGCGCCAGGGCGTTGACGGCCGCCGCCACCGGGTGACCAAAGGACTTGGAAACGTTTCCGTAGTTGATGGCGAACATCATCAGGTCCTCGAACTGGACCTTGTTGTCGGTGGTCGGCCGCGCGTCCACGCTGTAGTCGGTGGTCGGACCCACGTCCAGGTAGTTATACGCGTCCCCGTACAGAGCCAGGGAGATCCCATAGTGACTGCCAAGACGGGAGATGTCCGCAGTATCAACCACGTTTTCTCCCGGATCCGCCGGAATCGGGACGCTGACCACGTCGCCCAGGTGGTAGTTCAGCGTGCCGTCGGTCATACTCGAGACGGCGCTGTCGTTGCACCCGTCGTTCGCGAACGCCACGTAGTACCAGAAATCGCGGTTCGCAGGCTCGTCCGGGTAGGCTTGAGCACCAGCCGCGACGCTGGCGACAAAGGACCAGCCGGCTGTGAGTGCGGCCGCCGGCGTGGCCGGTGCGGTCGGCACCGCGCCGGTACCGTCGTCGTACTCGGGATAATCCCCGAAGCCCTTGCGATAGATCTCAATTGTCGCCAGGTCCGGATTGACGGGATCGGTCCAGGTCAGATTGATCTTGGTCGTGCCGTTGGTGTCGTTCCCGGTCTTGAGCTGCGCAGCGCTCAGATCCGTCACAACACCGGGCGCACCGTTGTTGATGGTGACCGTGGCCGCCGGTCCGGGGATACCGGGCAGCGGAACGTTGACGCAGTCACGCACAGTAACGCTGGTGACGGTGATCATCCCGGTGGTATCGGTGATGATGCCCGACGCGCTGGTCACATCGACGGTGAACACGGTGCCGCCCGCAGTCACCCCGCAGGGGGTGCCCAGCAGGGTGGCGTCGGCCGTGTAGGACCCGGCGCCGTTGTCGACGACGAAAAATTGGGTGTTGCCGTAGCCGTCGTACAAGCTACCCGTGCCTGTGGCCAGCTTGATAGAGCTCGTGCCGCTGCAAAGCTCCAGCTCGCTGCTCAGCTCGAAAGTCACCGAAACGCCACGCAGGGGCGACGTGTCCAAACGGGTGAACTCGACCGGAACCGTCAAGCAGGTGTTGCAGGCGGAGATCTCGCCCGTCGGAGCGGCGGCGATGTTGTTGTCGCCGTACTGGTTGCAGGTTCCGCCCACGGAGTCCAGCCAGGGCGCGAAGGACGTGAAGTCCGTCACCGCGTCACCGGCCGGGTTGGGGTTGAAGGGCGCGTAGTCGGGCCCGCTGAGATCCCCCCACCAGTTGCAGGTGGCGTCGGCCGCCACGGTGGCGTTGGTGAAGAAGCCGTAGCTGGTGTTGCCGTGGATGTTGCAACCGTGGATGTTGGTGTTGAAGGTGGCTCCGCCGAAATCGTAGTTCACCACACCCCAATCCCAGTTGGTCACCTCGCTGTTGGTCAGGGTGAAGGTCGCCGGTCCGTAGCCGTAGGCCGTCGGGCCCCAGCTGTCGGCAGCGCCGGTCCCGATGAACGTCCCGCCGTCGATGCTCACGCTGGCGGCGGCCTTGTCGGCGGATTTGCCCGCCCTGGGGTCGAAGGGTTGGGCCAGGCGGCGCGGAGTCACGCCGGACTTGGCGCCGGTGCTGTAGACATACATGGCGTCGCCCGTCGGGGCGGTCACCGTGCAGTTGTCGAAGTTGCCGCTGGCATCGATGATGTAGGCGCTCGTCTGGCACCCGGTCAGGGTGACGTTGTCCACGCCGAACCCCGTGCTATTAGACAATATCATGCCCGAGGCGGTCCAACTGTCGCCCGTATAATCCATGCCGCTGATGGTGCAGTTGGCCACCGTGCCGGTCGCCCCGTAGCCGACCTGGATCCCGTTCTGGGCGGTCACCGAGGTCGGGCCGCCGCCAGGTGTCGTCACGTTGTCCAGGGCCACCGTCAGACCGTCACCGCTGAGGGCCACGGCGGTCTTCTGGAAGTCGTCCACCAGCACGTTGGTCATGGCGATGGTGTAGGGCCCGGAGGTGTCGTTGTAGGCGTAGACGCCCACGCCGTGCTGGGCGCCGCTGAACGGGGTGTCCATGATGTTGAGTACCTTCATGTCCGTCAGCGAACCGCCGCTGTTCCAGAAGCCCACGCCCTGGAACCGGTAGTTGGCGTTGCCCTGTCCGTCGCCGTCGATGGTCATCAGGGACATGTCGACGGTGGTCGCACCATCGACGAAGACGATCGGGTGGTTCTGGTTGGTACCGGTCATGAAGAACAGCGGGCAGGAAGCGGGTGCCTGGATCACGGTCAAGTCCGTCCCGGCGCCCTGCACCGTCAGGTTCTTGGTGATGTGCACTTGCTCGGGAAAAAGGCCGGTTTCCACGCTGACGAAGTCACCGGGCGCGGCCGCATCGACCGCGGCCTGGATGGTCAAGCCCGCGGGGACGGTGAAGGTCCCTCCGACGATGGTCTCGATATAGTTGCCGGGCGCCCCGCCCTCGGCGGCCAAGGCGAAGGCCTTCGCGTCGGCCAGGGTGTCCTGGTACCAGTCGTATCCCACCACCGCGGCGTTGCGGACCAGGTAGTCGTAACCCGTCACGGTGATCCCAGTGTTGAAATAGCCGAACTCGTCCTGGTTGAAGAGGTTTTGCTCGCCCAGGCTGCAGGTGGTCCCGTCGATGGTCACACCGGAGCTGCCGCGGTTGAGATACTGGGAGCTGTAGATCGCGATGCTCCCCCAGGCGTTGTTGGTCGTTGTGATGTAGTCCGCGGAAACGTCCACGCAACCGGTGATCTGCAAGCCGTTGCCGCCCCAGGCATCACTGGAATACAACCCGGAAAGCAGGACATGGTTGTAGCCGTGGACGTCGATTCCGGCCCGGCGATGGGCTCCCTGGACTGTGACGTCCTGGATGGTCAGATAATCCCAGCCGTTGGGCGGATTGCTCGTCCCGCTGGCGTGGATGGGATAGTTCTCGTTGGCGGCGATGGCCACGAGAGTGAAGTTGCTCAGGGTCACATTGGACGCTCCCACGGAGATGCCGTAGCCTCCGGCTGCGGGAATGTTGATGACTACGCCCCCCATGCTCTGCCCGTGGATGGTCAGGGCCTTGTTGATGGTCAGGGTGCCGACCGGATTATAGGCCGGCCCGTCCGCGACCTCGATAATGTCCCCCGGTGCTGCCGCTGCGATGGCGGCCTCGATGGTGGAATGGTCGACGGGCACGTTGATGGTCGCCGCCTGGGCAGTGACCGCCAACATCGAAGCCAGCAGGGCGATTGCCAGCAGGTGCTTCTTTTGGAATTCACGCATGTGATTCCCTCCCGTTCCGGAAAAATGGTAAATAGCTGACGAATTCGAAAAATCAGGACACGGGCCGATCACGGCCCGATGCCAGGACAGATCACCCCCTTGGCCGAAGTTTGCTCTACCACGCTGGATTCACGCAAAATCCAGGCATGAGGCATCCATGCCTGCGGTCGAGACCACAATTATTCAACTATAATCTTGAAAAAAATCCCGGTATCCCTAATCCGAGACTGGGCGAGAAAGTCATGATCCCAAAAATATCCCAAAATGTCAATGAATTATCAGCCGAAATCGGGGATGAGGTTTGGCGCTCAGGAGATCCCGTCGACCACCATCAGAATGGCCACCAGCAGGGCGAAGATGTTGATCTCCATGAATCTGAGCCGGCAGGTGCGGCCGAAACCGGATGCCCATCCCCTAAGGGGATCCCGCAACAACGCCAACGCCCTCAACACCACGGTCAGGCCCGCACCCGCCAGGACAAACCCCAGCCAGGGATGATCGAACACCCGAAAAAGGGGCATGAGCAGGGCGGCAACGGCCACGGCGGCGATCCACAGGAAGGTCAAGCGGGTCACCTGGCGGCGGTCGAAGCGGTCGAACAGGGAAGGCATGCCCCCGGCAAGGTAATCGCGCTCATAGAACAGCAGCAGCAGCCAGAAGTGGGGAATCTGCCAGAGGAAGAAGAAGAAGGCCACGACCTGGATGACCGGGTCGCTGAGATATCCCCCCGCCGCGACCCATCCCGCCACCGGAGGCAGGGCGCCGATGAGGGCGCCGGGCAGGGCGGCGAAGGGGGTCACGCGTTTCAGGGGTGTGTAGATTCCGTTGTAGACCACGGCCGCGGCCAGACCCAGCAGGGCGGCCAGGGGCGACACCAGCCAGGACAGGCCGGTGCCGATGGCCAGCAGGGCGGCCACGTAGATCAAGGCGGCCCGGCGACTGATGCGTCCGGAGGGCAAGGGGCGACCAACCGTTCGGGGCATCCGTGCATCCACCGCCGAATCCTGGATCTGATTCAACGCCGCGGCCCCGCAGGCCTGCAGGAAGATCCCACCCGCCACGAACGCCAGGCCCCCGTCGAAACGGCCGCGGGCCATGACGTAACCCACCATCGTGGTGACCGTCGAGGCCACCGTGATCCGCAGCTTCAGCAGTTCCAGCCAGGGTTTCACCGTCAGCGGAGCCCCTTGATGAACTTGATGATGGCCTCCACTTCCTCGTCGGTGACGAGGTCGCGCTGTTCAGGCATCTTGTCCTCGTATCCCCCCACCAGATCGGCCTTGGGGTTCAGGATCGAGCGACGCAGATAGTCCTCATCCACCTCGATGGTCCTTTCCACCCCGTCGGTCATCACGGTAACCTTCTCCCCGAAGACTCCCTTGAACGACGGGCCCACCAGCTTCTTGCCGTCGATGGTATGGCAGGCCGCGCAACCCCGCAGATCCAGCAACTGGCGGCCGGTGGGCGGGCCGGAATCCAGCCCCAACCAGGCGTCGAAGGAGTCGGCCGGAACCGCCACCACCTTGGACAGCATGGCGCTGTGCTGGTCGCCGCAGTACTCGGCGCACAACAAATCGAACCGACCCGGCCGGATGGCCTCGAACCAGGCGTGGTTGGTGCGGCCGGGCACGCAATCCTCCTTCAGCCGGAAGGCCGGCACGAAAAAACTGTGGATCACGTCCGAGGATGTCAGGTTCAGGGCCACCGGTCTGCCCACCGGCACCATCAGCTCCGTCGATTCCTTGCCGTTCTCGTACTCGAACAGCCACGACCACTTCTTGGCCTTGACCGTCACCTGCTCGGCGCCGTCCGGAATGTCCCGCATGACCTTGAAGCCCGCCCAACCGTAGTAGAACATCACCAGCACCAGGATGGTGGGCAGGACGGTCCAGATGGTCTCCAGGGTCGCGCTGCCCTCGATCTGGGCCGGGTTGGGATTCTTGCTGCGGCGGTAGCGGATGATGAACCCGATCATCACCGCCGTGACCCCCACCAGGAGCAGGACCGAGGTGCCCAGGATGAAGATGAAGGCCCGATCCACCAGGCCCGCGTAACTCGAAGCGCCGTTCATGCCCCGCCCTTATCGCTGGAGGTAATCGAAAAACGTGAGGCCCATGAAGGTGGCCAGGATGCCCACGGCGGCCAGGAACATCACCTGGAAACCGACTTTCTCGTACTTCAAATGCATGAAGTACAAGAGAATCAGCGCCGCTTTCACCGGCGTGACCAGAAGGGCCACGCCAATGCCGATCTTGCCCGGAAAGAACACGGAGGCCGAGACGGTGGCCGCGGTCAGCAGAAGCAGGCCGACCCAGACCAGCACGAAAAGTCCGTCGGGAAGAAGGTGGGCTTTCACCACCGCCTTGCCGCCCAGGGTAGTTGTCTGATTCATGCGCGAATCCCTTTCAACCGGCTCTAGTTCGTCAGGTAGAACAAAGGCAGCAGGAAGACCCAGATCAGGTCGACCAAGTGCCAGTACAGACCCGTGTACTCGAGGGCGTCGGGTCGTGCGGAAGTGATCTTCCCGGCACGGATCTTCGCGGCCATCACCAACATCACGATCATTCCGATCACCACGTGGATTCCGTGAAGGCCGGTCATCATGAAGTAGAGATTGAAGAAGACCGCCTCCCCGTTGGGCAGGGAATGCAGGTGCTCCATGCCGGGGAAGATCTCATGGTGGTACTTGGCCCTCCACTCGAAAAACTTGATGACCAAAAAGACGCAGGACAGGGCCAAGGTCGAGCCCAGCAGGGCCAGGCAACGTCCGATGGTCCCGCGCCGCAGGGCGTTGATCGACAGGACCATGGTCAGGCTGCTGGTCAGCAACACCACGGTGTTGATTGAGCCCAGGGCCTTGTTCAGTTCCCCGGCGGCGTGATGGAACGCCTCAGCGTCCATGGAGCGGTACACCGCGTAGATGAGAAACAACCCGCCGAACAGGAGCAGCTCCGTGAACAGGAACAGCCACATCCCGGTCTTCGACCCCTCGGGGTCGTAGTGGTGCTCCAGTTGGTGGACCTGGTCCATGGTGTTCTCCGCGCTCATGAACGAGCCTCCGGGTCATGACCCTTTTCCAGGATCTCGGTGAAGTCGTAGGGCCCGGTGGTCACCGTGGGCGGCGTGGCGAAATTCAGCAAGGGCGGCGGCGAGGTTGTCTTCCACTCCAGGGTCGTCGCGCCCCAGGGATTGTCCCCGGCGATCTTGCCGTTGCGGTAACCGCGCCAGAGGTTGAAGAACATGAGCAGGATTCCCGAGACCATGACCCACGAACCCACCGTGGAGATGGCGTGGCCGGTATGGTACTGGGGCAGGTAATCCTGGTAACGCCGGGGCATGCCCATCAGGCCGATCACCAGCAGCGAGAAGTAGGTCATGTTGAAGCCGACCATGAACAGACCGAAGGCCCAGGTGGCGCGCTTCTCGTTATACATGCGCCCGTAGATTTTGGGGAACCAGAAGTGCATGCCGGCGAACAGGCCGACGGCCGCCCCGCCGAACATGGTGTAGTGGAAGTGCCCCACGATGTAGGCCGTGTCGTGCAGGTGGATGTCGGTGGCCAGGGCGCCCTGGGCCAACCCGGTCAACCCGCCGATGGAGAACAGGAAGATCCAGCCCATGGCCCACAGCAGGGGTACCCGGACTTCGATGGACCCCCTGTAGAGGGTGGCCAGCCAGTTGAAGATCTTCACCCCCGTCGGTATCGCCACGAAGAACGTCAGCAGGCTGAACACCCAGCGGGCGGTGTCGCTCATGCCCGCGGTCAGCATGTGGTGGCCCCACACCAGGTAACCCACTCCGGCGATGGCCATGGAGCTGATCGCAATGGCCTTGTAGCCGAAGATCGTCCGTCGGGAGAAGGCGGGCAGAATCTCCGAGATGATGCCCATGGCGGGAAGGATCATCACGTAGACAACCGGATGCGAATAGATCCAGAACAGGTGCTGGTACAGGATGGGATCGCCTCCGCGCGAGGGATCGAAGAATCCGATGCCCAGGACCCGTTCCAGGAACAGCAGCACCAGGGTGATGCCCACCACGGGGGTGGCGATGATCTGGATCCAAGCCGTGGCGTACAGCCCCCAGCAGAACAGCGGCATGCGGAAGAAGCCCATGCCCGGAGCCCGCAGCCGGTGGATGGTGGTGATGAAGTTCATCCCCGTGAGGATCGAACTGAACCCCAGGACGAAGGCCGCCATCACCGCCATGGAGACGTTGGTGTCGGTGGTCACCGCGTACGGGGCGTAGAAGGTCCAGCCGGTGTCGGGCGTCCCTCCGTTGGTGAACAGCGAGACGATGGCCATCACCGCCCCCACCATGTAAACGTACCAGCTCAGCAGGTTGAGCCGCGGAAAGGCCACATCGTCGGCGCCCAGCTGCAGGGGCAGGATGAAGTTGCCCAGAATGGCGGGAATCCCCGGCACGATGAACAGGAAGATCATGATCACCCCGTGCAGGGTGAAGACCGAGTTGTAGGCGCGCGGCCCGATGAACTGGGTGCCGGGGTTGAGCAGCTCCAACCTGATCAACAGCCCCAGGGCCATGCCCACGAGGAAAAAGGTGAACATGGCCGAGGCGTACATCAGGCCGATCTTCTTGTGATCGACCGTCGTCAGCCAGCCCCACGCCCCCTGCGATCCGGGAAACGTGTCGAGATAGCTGCCGGTCGTGCCGAAAGCGGGAGCGCCGCCATCAGGACCTGCCATGGGCTTTATCCTTTCTTCCGCGCATGCCGCGGGTGCTGAAGAACAGGAAGATGATAAAGATCACCAGGGAGACGAGCATCACGATCCCGACCACGCGGGCCAGGTTGAAGACGTAGGTCCGCCCCGAGGGGTCGTAGCTGAAGCAGAAGTTCAACAGCCGCGCCGTGGTGGGCTGGACCGAGCCCTTGGCCGCCTCGTATACCCCCATCTCGAAATCGAACGGCAGGTACTGGATGCCGTACAGGTAGCGCACGATCTTGCCGCCGGGAGCGATCATGACGAGCCCGCCGGGGTGGGTGAATTCCTTGCCTGCGCGCTTGTAGCGGAAGCCGACCGCCTCGGTCAGGCGGTCGATGTTCTCCTGGGTTCCGGTGAAGAAGCGCCAGGTGTTGGGCGGCAGGTCGCGCCCGACCACCTTGAGGTAGTTGGTCTGCTTGGCCGCCGCCATGGTGAAGTCGTCACGGGGATCGAAGCTGACGGTCAACAGCTGGAAGGGCTGCTTGGCCGGGTCGAGGTTGGACTTGCCCAGGACGTCCGCCTCCTCGTTGAGCAGGGGCGTGCAGATGCCGGGGCAGTCGTAGTACACCATCGAAAGGATGGTGGGCTTGTCCAGGATTTCGCCCAGGGTCACTTCCTGGCCGGTCTCGTCGAAAAATGTCAGATCGACGGGGATCATCCCGCCCAGGTGTTCCTCGAATTCCGCCACCTCGCCGAGTCCGGCGGTTTTTGGGGCCGCCACCGGCGCCGGGGCATCCTCCGCACCGGCGATATTGGCCCATCCCAAAGCCAAAACGCCCGCCAGCGCAAAGGCTGACCAATGCCGCGGAAACCATATAATTTTTTTCATGGCAACAAGTTATCCCCCCGAAACGAGACCGCTTCCTGAACACCCGAGGCCCAGATGATCATGAAAAGCAAATACCATAGTAATATGGTATGGTTTATCGCGCTAGGAATTTCCGTATCGCTTGAGCCGCAGCCGAATGGTTGCTTCCTCGCCCCAACCGGGTATCCTACAAGGACACATGAGCGACCCGTTCGCACCCCAACCCGGAGGCATTCGTGTCCCCTGAATCCCCCGAAACTTCCCCTTCGAACCTGTTGCGTCTGGTCCGCAAAGCCGGCCCGCCGGGGAGCTGGCTGGACCGCCCGGGCGACGAGGATGTTACCGTGACTCTGGTCTCGTCCCAACTCTTCCACCCGAGGGCTGATCGCGAATACCACTTGAAGGCCGGTCTGTTGCGCGTCAGTGAATTGTTGCCCGACGGACGGGAAGTCACCCGGGCCATCCTGCAGCCCGGCGCAGGGTTGAGCTCCCTGCCGGGCGATCCCGGACAGGCGAACGCCGCCGAGGACGTCTATCCTGTGGAGCGCATGATCATGATGTCACTGGGGGAAACGGAACTCCTGTCCCGACCCCGCACGATCCTGTCCAAGGAGCGATAGCCGCCATGACCGAACCTGCCCGCCCGCGCCTCGTGCTCTGCATCCTCGACGGAGTCGGCTACCGCACCGGCCCCGGATCAGAGGTCGGCAACGCGGTCATCGCCTCCGAGCCGGAATTCTATCGCTCCCTCTTTACGCGTTTCCCCCATACCACGCTGGAGCCCGGCGGACTGGCCGTGGGACTGCCTGAGGGCCAGATGGGCAACAGTGAAGTGGGCCACCTGACCATCGGAGCGGGCCGCACCATTCCCCAGGAATTGGTCCGGATCGGAAACAGCTTCACCAACGGCGAATTCACCGGCGCGCAGGCGTGGGCCCCGTTCGTCTCTTCGGTCATGGCCGGCTCCGGCCGCCTGCACCTGCTGGGCCTGGTCTCACCCGGTGGTGTTCACAGCCACACCGACCACCTTTTGGGGATCGTCCGCGAGGCCGCAGCGGCCGGAATCGGCGAGATCTTCATTCACGCCTTCATGGACGGGCGCGACACCGACCCCCACGCCGGAGCCGGTTATCTGGAGGATCTGCAGGCGCGTCTGACCGAAATTGGCACCGGACAGATCGCTTCGGTGTGCGGACGCTACTGGGCCATGGACCGGGACAAGCGCTGGGACCGGGTGGAAAAAGCCTGGAAAACCCTGGTCCGGGGCGAGGGCGCAAAAGCCGACGATCCCGTGGCCGCCGTTCGCGCCTCCTATGCCGAAGACGCCACCGACGAATTCATCCAACCGACCGTGATCGTCACTCCCGACGGCGCCCCCGTGGCCACCATCGGCGGCGGCGACGGGGTGTTCTTCTGGAACTTCCGGGCCGACCGGGCCCGCGAACTGACGTGGGCCTTCAAGCAGGAGGGCTTCGACGGGTTTCCCGTGCCGGACCGCCCCCGCGTGTCCTACCTGTGCATGACGCCCTACGACGAGACCATGGATCTGCCGGCGATGTTCCATCCCGCCCAGCCCCGCAACGGTCTCGCCGAGGTCTTCGCCCGGGAGGGACTGAGCAATTTGCGAACGGCCGAAACCGAGAAGTACGCCCACGTCACCTACTTCTTCAACGGAGGACGCGAGGAACCGTTTCCCGGCGAAGAGCGCAAGCTGATTCCCTCCCCCAAGGTCGCCACCTACGATCTGCAACCGGAAATGAGCGCCCCCGCCGTGGCCGCCGTCGTGGCCGAGGCCTGCACCAAAGGCAGCCACGACATCGTGGTGGTGAACTTCGCCAACGGTGACATGGTCGGACACACCGGCGATCTCGAAGCCGCCATCCAGGCCTTCGCCACCCTGGACAGGCTGCTCGGCGAGATCATGCCGCCCAGCCTCGCCGCCGGGACGACCTGGCTGGTGACCGCCGACCACGGCAACTGCGATGAGATGATCGGACCCGACGGCTCCCCTCTGACCCAGCACTCCCTCAACCCGGTCCCGTTCGTGGTGGCCGGAAAGCGTTTCGCAGGCCACCTGGACGCCCTGGGCAAGGGACCGTGGGGCTTGGCCGACATCGCGCCCACCATTTTGGGGCTGCTCGGAATCGCCCAACCCCCGGAAATGACGGGTCGCTGCCTGGTCAAACCGGAGTATCTGTGAGCGCAGAAAGCCCGAATCCTGTTGTTTTTTCGCCAATTGGCCCAGAGGGGACATCGGATTTCTGTTTTTGCCGAAATACATGGAAATAACCCAAGATTAACATCATTTTTCCCCAAAACCCTTTACCTTGTGTTACAATCACTTTCGATTAGTGAGATTCAATGGGTTTTTGCCATCCAACGATACATTTTGGGAGGAGGTGGTAATTCCGGGAAATTTGGTCAAGGCGCCACACCCGGACCATCAGAAAGGTCCAACAATCGGGAGCCCGACCCGCGGGTTGAGGATCCCCGTCCGGCTTGGCCGGACATCTCTCGCTTCCCACTTGGGTCCCATCGCTTGACACCTGATACCGAGTGATCGCGAGAAGGTTAGTTTTGAACCCTTGCAAATTAAGGAGGCCGAAAGGATGAAGAAGCATCTTTTTGGTGTGGCGCTGCTGAGTATGTGCCTGATGTGTCTGGGCGGCGTCGCGTCGGCCCAGTATACGGACATCGACACCATCCAGACCTACACCCCCGTCGGCGTGCCGGCGAGCCCCTTCGCTGGTCAGGTCGTGACCGTTCACGGAGTCGTCTACGAAAACCTGAGGTACAGTTCCGGTTCGCACTACATCCAGGGCGCCACAGGCGGCATCTCCATCTATCAGAGTGGGACCTCCGTGGCTGAGGGTAGCGAAGTCGAAGTCACCGGCACGGTCGGCGCCTTCAGCGGGGAAATCCAGCTCGGAACCGCCACCTTCACCGTCCTGTCCACCGGCAACACCGTCGTCCCCACGCCCATGAACATCGAGGACATCCTCGCCACCTACGAGAATGTGGGCACCCTGGTCTCGACCATCGGCACGGTGGCCATCAAGAACGCCTTCAACTTTTCCCTGGCCAACGGCCTGGGCGACACCATCCTGGTCTACATCGACAGCACCACCGGCGTGGACATCGGCGCCGTGGCCCTGGGCGACACCTACCAGGTGACCTCCCCCGTGGTAACCTTCAACTCCACCATCGAACTGAAGCCCCGCTGGCAGGCCGACCTGGTGGAAAACCCCGGTGGGGACACCCTGCCCGTGATCTCCAGCGTCAACGCCGACAACTGGGTTCCCGAGGCCGCCGATGCGGTGACCATTTCGGCCACCATCGTCGACGATTTCGGCGTGAACAACGCGAACCTCTATTACCGGGACAGTGACGGCACGATCCCCGGCGCGTGGAGCACCACGGCAATGAGCAACACTTCGGGTGATACCTGGGCGGGCACCATTCCCGGTGGCCATTCCAGCTCCCAGATCGACTTCTACATCGAGGCCACCGACACCGGTGTCCAGACCGTTACCCAGCCGGGCAACGCCCCGACCGGATTCCGGAGCATGGCCGTGGGCTTCACCAGCATCTACGCCATGCAGTACGCCCACCCCGACAGCGCCTCCCAGTCGAGTTCCTTCAACGGCAAGTTCCTGAACATCCGAGGTGTGGTCACCGTCGGTACGGGGGACTCTGGCGCCGCCAGCAAGTTCTACGTGCAGGAGCCCGCCGTGAATCCCGGATCCGGTTCCTACGCCTTCGGCGGGGTCCTGGTCTATGAGACCTCCGGGACATTCAGCTATTACCGCGGCGACGCCGTCGCACTCGGCGGAAAAGGCTCGGAATATTTCGGCATGACCGAATTCGTGCCCAACAATGCCGACGCGGTCTACCTGACCGGCTTCGGACAGGAACTGCCGGCGGCCCCGTACGTGGCCACCAACATTCTGTCCGATCAGACCACCAACCTGGGCGAAGCCTGGGAAGCCGTCTGGGTCAAGACCGGTCCCGTGGCCGTGACGGACACCCTGGGCTTCGCCGCCTACGGCGAGTTCGATGTCTCGAGCACCGGCGCCCAGGCCGACTCCCTGACGGTATCCCCGACCCAGGCTCTGACCTACGTGGCCATTCCCGGCGACGTGGTCAAGCCCGAGGGCTTCATGGAGTACTCCTACGGAAACTTCGTCATCCGCCCCTTCGCCGATCAGTACCTGGTGCTGACCGGAGCCAGCGCCGTGGAGGGCCAGCTGCCCCCCATGGAAAAAGCCGGCGGTCTGACGGCCCTGTACCCGAACCCGTTCAACCCCAACGCCACGATCAAGTTCAAGGTCAACCAGGACAATCTGGTCCAGTTGAACGTGTACAGCATTCGCGGCGAGAAGGTGCGCACCCTGATGCAGGACGCCCTGACCGTCGGCGATTACACCGTGCACTGGGACGGCAAGGATGACGCCGGCCGGAATCTGGCCAGCGGCACCTACTTCGCCCGTCTGCGCATCGGGGCCGAAGTGGTCCAGGTTCGCAAGATGATCATGGTCAAGTGACATCGCGCTTTAGGCCTCGCCCTCGGGGCGGGAACACGGAGAGTGTGATGAGATCGTCCCCGGAGGCTTCGGTTTCCGGGGACGATTGTTTTGGGGAGAGGAATCAACCCTTGACACAATTCAAACGGTTGTTTAATTTCTCTGTTTCAACCGAGTGTTTGAGGCTTCGAGGAGGCCTTCGTGACCGACCCATCACCTCCCACCAAGGACCGCCTGCTGGAAGCGGCTGAACACCTCTTCGCCAGCCGGGGTTTCGACGAGGTTTCCATCCGAGAACTGGCTGCCGCCGCAGGGGTGAATATCGCGGCGGTGAATTATCACTTCCAGGGCAAGGAGAACCTCTTCCACGAGGTCTGCGCCCGGCGCTTCAGCGCCCAGCGCGATCGCACTCTGCAAGCGCTGGAAGCCCTGCAGAAGGAATCGAATCCACCCCCCACCCTGGCCATGGTCATCCGCACCCTGGTGAACGAATACCTCGAAGGCACTCTGGCGGCCGACGGCGGGCCGGGGTTCCTGATGGCCGTATCCCGGGAGCTGCACGAGCCGGAAGCGTGCGATCGGGGTGCGATGTTCAAGAACATGATCCAGCCGGTCTTCTCCAGCTTCTCCAGCGCGCTCCAGAATGTGGCGCCCCAACTCGATCCGGACCAGATGACGTGGATCATCGCCAGCATCGTCGGCCAGATCCACCATTTCATCATGCGCTGGGTGAAGAAGGAAGCCATGGACCCGCAAAACGAGACCTACGGCATCATGCTGCGGATCTTCCCCGTCCTGGGCGAACCGTTGCCGGTTTACATCGAGCAGGTGACCGACCACATCACTCGCTTCACCACGGCCGCCATCACCGGCATGAATCGGGAGGAATCGGCTTGAAACGGATCATCCTTGCGGCGGCGACCCTTTCCCTGCTGGCCGGATGCGCGGTGGGGCCGGACTACCGTCGCCCCGAACTGGGAACCGAAGTCCCGGCCGGTTGGTCGGCCCACGACAGCACGGCCGTCAGGACGTCTCTGGCGCTTCAGGCGGGTTCGGGCCGGGACGGCCGCTGGTGGACCGGATTCCACGACGCCACCCTGGACAGCCTGGTGGAACGAGCCCTGGCCCACAATCCGGATCTGCAGGCCGCCGCCGCCCGCGTGCTCGAAGCCCGCGCCCTGGCCGGAGGCGCCCGCGCCGACCGGTGGCCCAGCATCGAAGTGGGCGGTACCGCCAGCCGGAGCAAATCGGCCAACCTCAATTTCCCGGGATTCGTCTCGCCCCACCTGACCTCGTTTTCGGCCAGCGCCACCGCGCGCTACGAAGCGGACCTGTGGGGCCGAGTGGCCCGAGGAGACGAGGCCGCGGTGGCCAGCCTGCTGGCCAGCGACCACGAACGGGCGGCCCTGGCCCGCAGCATCGTCGCGGCCGTGATCAACGCCCGCTTCGAGACCCTCGAACTGTCCGGGCGCACCCAGTTGACCGAAGCCACCCTGACGAGCTACCGGCAGACGCTCGAGGCGGTGGAGGACCGTTACCGGCAGGGGCTGGTTCCGTCCCTCGATTTCGAGCTGGCGAGGCAGAATCTGCTGGCGGCCCAGGCCGGGCTTCCGCCCCTGCAACAACAGCTGGCGGCGGCCCGCCGGCGCCTGGAAATCCTCTGCGGGTCCTATCCCCACGGGCTGGCTCCCAGGGATCGGCCTGACCGGGACATGGTGACCGCCACAACCCTCCCCTCGGTCCCCGAAGGCCTGCCCTCGGACCTGCTGGAGCGTCGTCCCGATCTGCAGGCCTCCGAATTGCGGCTGCATGCGTCCGTGGCCCAGGTCGGTCAGGCCAAGGCCGCACTCTATCCACGCATTTCCCTGACCGGAAGTTCGGGATTCTCGTCGCGCGAACTCTCCGAGCTCGGCAAATCCGGAACCGATGTGTGGTCCCTGGTCGGCAACATCGTCATGCCCCTGATCAACCGCGGGGCGACCAAGGCCCAGTACAAGGCCGCCGAGGCCCGCGCCGCCCAGGCCGCCGCCGGCTATCGCCAGACCGTGCTTGAGGCCTTCGCGGAGGTGGAGAACGCCCTGGATCTGGATTACTACCTGGCCCTGCAACAGCGCGACCTGGGCGAAGCCACCCAGGCGGCGGTCCAGGCCGAGAGGCTGGCCGCCGACCGCTACCGCCGCGGCCTGGACAACATCCTGGTCATGCTGGAATCCCAGCGCCGATCCTATGCCACCCAGAACCAGTTGCTGACCGTGGAGCGCCAGCGCAACGCGGCGCGCGTGAACCTCATCGTAGCCCTGGGCGGACCCTGGGATCCCTCCCTGGACGCCACCGAATCCGACCTCCCCGAACCCCAGACCAACCAAGGAGTTTCGCCGTGAAGCGATCCGCCCTGTTTCGCATCGTCCTGCCCGTGGCCGTCGTCCTGGTGGCGCTCGTGATCAGCGTCGCCATGATCAAGATGCGGCCAAAGCCCGCCCATCAACGGCCGGAGCGGCCCGCGCCTCTGGTAACCGCCCAGATCGTCAAGCCCGCCGTCGATCCGGTGGTCATCACGGGCTACGGCACGGTGGTCGCCAAGCAACGCATCGAGATCATCCCCCAGGTCAACGGCCGCGTGGAGGCCAAGTCTCTCCGCTTCGAAGCGGGTGAATTCGTCTCCGCGGGGGACACCCTGCTGGTCATCGAACAAACCGACTACCTGCAGGCCCGCGCCCTGGCCCGCGCCAACCTGGCCGCGGCCCGCACCACCCTGGCCATGGCCGAGCAGGAGGGTCGTATCGCGCGCGGGGAATGGGAACGCCTCCACGCCGGAGAGCAGGCTTCTCCCCTCGTCCTGCACGAACCCCAGATCGCCCAGGCCCGCGCGTCGGTGGACGCCGCCTCCGCCGCGCTCGACCTCGCCGAGACCAACCTGTCCCGCTGCTACCTCACCGCCCCCTTCGACGGGCGCGTCGAGGCATCGATGGCCGACCTGGGTCAGTACCTGCGGGCCGGCACCACGGTGGGCGCCTTCTACTCCACCGACATCGCCGAAGTGACGGTTCCCGTCTCCGCCGAGGACATGGAGTGGATCCGGGTGGCCGACGGCCGCAAGGCGGACGCGCCCGTCACCGTCCGGGCTGATCTGGCCGGCCACACCTCCACCTGGCCTGGCCAGGCCGTGCGCCTGGGCGGCACGGTGGACCCCGCCACCCGCCAGGTGCCGGTCGTGGTGGAGATCCCCGACCCCTTCCGGGCCGGCGTTGACCGACCCGCCCTTTTGACGGGCATGTTCGTGACCGTGGATTTCCGCAAAGACCCGCCCCCAGCGGCGGTGACCATCCTGCGCGACGCCTTGCGCACCGACGACACGGTCTGGGTCATCACCCCCGAGCGGACCCTGACCATCCGGCCGGTGCAGGTTGCCCATGCCGGAACCCGGAACACCCTGATCACCGCAGGCCTCGAACCCGGCGAGATGATCTGCACCAGCAACCTGCAGGTGGTCACCGAGGGAATGCCTGTGCGGGTCAAGGGTGAAGGCGAGAAGCCGGCTGCGGCCAACGGCGACACCATCGACTCCGGGAAGGGAGCCGGACGATGAACGGCATGATTCGCTGGTTCTCCGAAAACCACGTGGCGGCCAACCTGCTGATGATCACCATCTGCGTGGCCGGTCTGATGAGCGCTTCGTCCATCAAGCAGGAGGTCTTCCCGGAGATCGACATGGACATGATCTCCGTGTCGGTGCCCTACCTGGGAGCCACTCCCGAAGACGTGGAAAAAGGCGTCTGCCTCATCGTCGAGGACAAGCTGCAGGGGATCGAGGGAGTCAAGAAGATCACCTCCATCGCCAGCGAGGGCGTGGGCACCGTCACCGTCGAACTGCTGCGCAGCGCCGACAAGCGGCAGGCCCTGGACGACGTCAAGGCCGCCGTGGACCGCATCATCACCTTTCCCAAGGAAACCGAGAAACCCATCATCTCCCTGATGGAGCGCAAGCAACAGGCCATCGACATCTATCTCTACGGTGACACCGACGAGAAGACACTGAAGCTGGTGGCCGACCGGGTGCGCGACGACCTGCTGGGCACCAACACCATCTCCTACGCCGTGACCAACGGAACCCGCCCTTTCGAGATCTCCATCGAGGTCAGCGAGAAGGCCCTGCGCAAATACGATCTGACCCTCGCCGCCGTCACCCGCGCGGTGCAGACCGGCAGCCTCGACCTGCCCGGCGGCAGCGTCAAGACCGACGTGGGGGAAATCCTGGTGCGCACCCAGGGGCAACTCTATACCGGTGAGGAGTTCGGGAACATCGTGGTGGTCACCGCGCCCGACGGCTCGCGGGTCCCCTTGTCCCAGCTGGCCACCATCCGGGACGGTTTCGAGGACGTGGACGTCGCCACCTATCTCGACGGCCGGCCCGCCGCCATGGTCTCGGTCTACCGCACCGGCGACCAGGGCGTCCTGGAAGTGACCAAGCTCGTGAAATCCTACATCGAGGACCTAGCGGGCGACCTGCCCCCGGGCATCGGCATCACCACGTGGCACGACCGCTCGGCCATTTACAAAAGCCGCATGGACCTGCTGCTGAAGAACGGCGCCATGGGTCTGGTGCTCGTGTTCCTGGTCCTGGCGCTGTCCCTGGAGTTCCGTCTCGCCCTGTGGGTCAGCTCGGGCATCCTGGTCTCGTTCCTGGGCGCCCTGTGGGTGATCCCCTGGTTCGGGGTGTCGCTCAACATGATCAGCATGTTCGCGTTCATCGTTTCCCTCGGTATCGTGGTGGACGACGCCATCGTGGTCGGCGAAAACGTCTTCACCTTCCGCAAACGCGGGCACGACGCCCAGAGCGCCGCCACCCTGGGCACACGGGAAGTGGCCGGACCGGTGGTCTTCGCGGTCATGACCACCGTGGCGGCCTTCCTGCCCCTGGCCTTCGTCGAGGGCATGATGGGCAAGTTCATGTTCAACATCCCGGTGGTGGTCATCGCCATCCTCGTATTCTCCCTCACCGAATCCCTGCTGATCCTGCCGGCCCACCTGGCCACCATCCGCGTGCGTCGGGTCGAAGCCGGCGTCGTCCCGAACGATCCCCGACCCCGCTGGTACGCCAGGATCAAGGACGGCTTCGAGGGCCGCATGGATGAACTGCGGGACAAGACCTACCGCACCAGCCTGAATTTCGCCCTGAAGAACCGGGCCCTGGTCGTGGCCCTCGCCGTCGGCACCCTGCTGGTCACCGTCAGCTGGTTTGCCGGAGGTCATCTGAAGTTCGTCTTCATGCCGCCGGTGGACGCGGACAACCTGATCGCCGACCTGACCCTGCCCCAGGGCGCCACCATGGCCGAGGCGCGGGCCGCCGCCGAACAGCTCGAGCTATCCCTGCAGCAGACCCTGGAGGTGTACGCAGCCGACCGCCCCGCCGACGCGCCGCCCTTGGTGAATCACGTTTCGACCAACGTCGGTTCCCAGCCCCAGGCCAACGAGCGGAGCGGCGGCACCACACCCGGGGGCGCCTATCTGGTGGAGGTCAATGCCGAATTGCTGCCTGCGGAAATCCGCGGCGTTCCGAGCCGGGCCATGGCCGACCGCTGGCGCCGGAACTGCGGACCCATCACCGGCGCGGTGGCCCTGGGTTTCAGCGCCGACCTTTTCCACGGCGGCAGCCCCATCTTCGTCCAGTTGACCTCGTCGGGCAGCGATGACCTCACCAGCGCCGGAAACGTCCTCAAGGAGAAACTCGCAGCCTACCCCGGCGTGCAGGACATCTCGGACAGCTTTCGCGAGGGCAAGGTGGAGATGAAGCTGAAGCTCATGCCCGGCGCGCGCCCCCTGGGCCTGACCCTCGCGGATCTGGCCTCCCAGGTCCGCTCCGGGTTCTACGGCGCCGAGGCCATGCGGATCCAGCGCGGCCGCGACGAGGTGAAGGTCATGGTCCGCTATCCCGAGGACGACCGTCGTTCCCTCGGCGACATCGAAAACATGCGCATCCGCACTCCCGGCGGTTCCGAGGTCCCGTTTTCCCAGGTGGCCGAGGTGACCATGGGACGGGGCTTCGCGTCCATCCAGCGGTCCAACCGCCAGCGGGTGGTCAACGTCACCGCGGATGTGAACCAGGCCCTCGCCAACGCCGACGAGGTCAACCGGGATCTGCGCCAGAACATCCTGCCCGACCTCATTGCCGCCTATCCCGGCCTCAGCTACAGCATGGAAGGTCAGGCCAAGGACCAGGCGGACTCCCTGGGCAGCCTGCGCAGCGGTTTCCTGTTCGCCCTGCTGCTGATCTTCGCCCTGCTGGCCGTGCTGTTCCGCTCGTACATGCAGCCATTGATCATCATGACCGCCATCCCCTTCGGCATCGTCGGTGCCATCTGGGGCCACCTGCTGATGGGCATGAACCTCACCATGATCAGCATGTTCGGACTGGTGGCCCTGACCGGGGTCGTGGTCAACGACTCGTTGATCATGGTCGATTTCATCAACCGGTCCTACCGATCCGGCACACCCCTGCGCGAGGCGGTCATGGGAGCCGGCCAGCGCCGATTCCGACCCATCATGCTGACGTCGGTGACCACGTTCGCCGGTTTGACTCCGTTGCTCCTCGAAAAAAGCCTGCAGGCCAAATTCCTGATTCCCATGGCCACCAGCCTGGGCTTCGGGGTCATGTTCTCCACGGCCATCACCCTGATCCTGGTGCCGGTCAGCTTCACGCTCCTGGTGGATTTCAAGCACCTGTTCGGGCTCGAACCGGATCACGCACAGGAGGCTCTGGACAACCCACCCCGGGCCTGAGGTCCGAATCGCCGGGAAGTTGCTTTTTTGCGAAAAGATGTTTGATTGGTGCCGATAAGGTGAATCAGCCCCCTGGCGATTGAGCGCTTGGGGGAATCTGATGGATTTCGGCCCGCCCCTGCGGTGGGCCACCACTTGAGGATGGTAGATGTGAGTGTTGCTGAATTGATCAATGTCTCCGCCACGGCCGACGAGGCTTTCGGCGGATTCGACTGGAACGAGTATGCGGGCAAGGGCGTCCGTCTCTTCGTCCAGGGCTTCGGCTGAGGTGGGCCGTCAATCGGCATGGCTCTGGATGAGCCAAAGGATGACGACAAGGTCGTCGAAAACAACGGGATCAAGTTCCTGCTGGACAACCAGACCGAAGAAATTCTGCAGCAGAGCGGCGGCCTGACCATCGATTACGTGAACGAGGCCTACCGCAAGGGCTATATGCTCACCCTGGGCGCGGCGGGAGCCGGCGACTGCAACAGCGGAGGCTGCAGCGGCTGCGGCTGATCACAGCCCCGCGAACCACTGAGCAGCACGACGAAGCCGTCCCCTTGGGGACGGCTTCCTCTATCCCGGCAACTTCCCGCTTGAGGGCTCAGAAGTCATCGTCGAGATCCAGGTCCTCGTCCAGATCGTCCAGGTCCAGGTCCAGATCCTCGTCCAGATCTTCCAGATCGGCGGAATCATCCATGCTCTCGTCCTCGATGTCCACATCGTCGCCGAGATCCAGATCAACCGGATCGGGACCATTGCCAACCAGCAGCAGATCCTCGAATTCCTCGCAGCACTCGTCACAGCAGAAATGCTTCTTCTTGAACAGGACGCCCTGTCCCTCGATTTCGCCACCGCACTGTGCGCAGACCTTGAAGTCCATGTTGTCGCCCCCATGATCCGCCGGTCCACCGGCGCCGGATTCACCGGGTCCTTGTTGTTTCATCGGAATGCCAGAATGTAGGCCACCCAAGCTGGTGCCAGATCACCTTTGGTACTGGGGCGGAACACCCCGCTGGGATCGCCGTCCCCATCGGTGCCTTCCCAGTAAACCACGGTCTTGCGAAAACCGCTGGCGCGCAAAATTTCGCATGTTTCCGGCAGGGTCCACAAGCGCCAATCGTAACGGAAGGCGTTTTTCATGCGGCTGCCGTCGGGAAAATCGAAATGGATCATGCAACGGATCTCGTTGGTGATGGGATTGAAATCATCCTGGTCCCACAGGTAGGTGAACCCCTCCAGTTCGCGCTCCTCGATCTGCGGCACCTGGGCTTCCGGCCCGCCGAAGCAATCCAGCAGCAGCATGCCCTCGTCGGCCAGCCCCGCGCAGGCGGACTGGAAATAGGCCTGGAGTTCGGCGCGCGTCTTGAAGCCCCACCAGCTGAAGTTGGTGGCCGCGGTCACCTCCACAGGCGGACCGGCGACGTTGCGCACGTCGTCCTCGATCAGGGTCACCGCCGCCCCACGCTCACCCAGCGGAGCCAGGTTGTTGCGGCGGCCCCAGTCCAGGGTCGGACCGTCGAGGTCGACGCCCAGGGCGATATTGTCGCGACGCCGGGCCACCCAGGCGGCGCTCAGCAGCGCGGTCCCGCAGAAGTCCTCCCGCAGCGAATGGGGCCGGTGGCCGAATTCCTTGCGGTAGACCCTCTCGATGAAGCCGACTTCGAACTCGACGTTCTGCACGGACTGCTCGTACAGCCAGTGTCGCTCGGAGTTGCGGGCGGTCAATTCACTCCGGCTCGCCAATTTCGCCTGCCGCAGCTTGAGGTCGGCCTCGGGAACGGTTGCTTTGCTCATGATGTCGGGCACCTCGAGTTTGCCGCGAACCGGGTCGCAGCGGTTACCGGGCCAGGGTTTCAACGCAGGGGTACTTGCTCCCGCGCGAAGTACTCATCGCTCATGCCCTTGACCTTCCGGGACAGGAAAACCAGGCCGATCAGGTTGGGCAGGGCCATCAAACCCAGGGCAGTGTCTCCGAAATTCCAGACCATCTCCAGCGAGAAAATGGCCCCCAGGAAATTCATGAGGACGAATACCAGCTTGTAGAAGACGACATAGCGTGTGCCGAACAGGTAGACCACCGCGCGGTCGCCGTAATAGCTCCAGCTGATGGCCGTGGAGATGCCGAACAGCACCACCGCCAGGGTGATGAGGTAGTGGCCCCAGCCGCCGAATCGCGACAGGCCTTTCTGGAAGGCCCATGCGGTCAGGGGGGACCCGTTCTGGGCCATGAAGCCGGTCAAGGTGAGACCCGGAAGGCTGTCCGTTTCCAGGCTCCCCTCCTTGACCGTCAAATCACCCGTGAAGCCCGAGCCGTCGGACAGCAACAGCCGGGGCCCGTCCACCACCGAATGGTTGCGGACCAGCTGCAAACCGGCCGGCACTCCGTCCCGGCACGTCACCTCGCCGCTGAAGAGGTCGACTCCGCGCACCTGGCCGTCGGTGGCGATCTCGGCGTCCAGGGCAATGGCCGAAATGGCCGACTGGGCGTTGACGGGGATCTCGTCCGCCATCTTTTCGTGCCACACGCCCGTCGTCAGGATCACCAGACCGGTGATGGAGCAGATGATCAGGGTGTCGATCAACGGCCCCAGCATGGCCACCACGCCCTCGCGCACCGGCTCGTCCGTCTTGGCTGCGGCGTGGGCGATGGGAGCCGAACCCTGGCCCGATTCGTTGGAGAACAGCCCCCGCTTGACGCCCCAGGTGAGCATGAAGATGAACGAGCCGCCGGCGAAACCGCCCAGCTGGGCCGCCGGCTGGAAGGCCGAGGTCAGGATGTCGGCCAGCACTCCGGGCAAGGCCGCGAAGTTCAGCACCAGGACCAGCAGCCCTCCGGTCACGTAGATCACGGCCATGTAAGGGACCAGCCGGCTGGTCACCGAGCCGATGCGCTTGATGCCGCCCAGGATCACCGCAGCCACCAGGCCGGCGGACAGGAGCCCCGTGATCCAGGTCGGAACGCCCAGGTCGGCGCGGATCTGATCCGCAACGGTGAAGGCCTGGATGCTGTTGCCGGACCCGAAACTGGAGATCACGGCGCACACAGCAAACGCCACCGCCAGGGGCTTCCAGGACCGCCCCAATCCCTTTTCGATGTAATACATGGGACCGCCGGAGGCGCTGCCGTCGGGCAGGATCACGCGGAACTTCTGGGACAAGGTGCACTCGGAGAACTTCAACGCCATGCCGAAGACCGCCGTCACCCACATCCAGAACAGCGCGCCGGGACCGCCATAGTGCAGGGCGGTGGCGACGCCGGCGATGTTGCCGATGCCGACGGTGGCCGACAGGGCCGTGGTCAGGGCCTGGAAGTGGGAAAGGTCCCCTTCATGGGAGGGGTCGTCGTACTTGCCGCGGATCACGTCGAAGCTGTGCTTGAGCCGGCGCAACTGGATGAACCGCAGTGTCGCGGTCATCACCAGTCCGGTCAGCAGCAGGGCGGCGACCATGAGGGGAAAGGCCGCGGGCCAGCCCCAGACCGTGCCCGACAGGCCGGCGGCGAAATCGTTGAGCTGTTGCATGAGGACCTTTCCGGTCTCGGGAACTGGGATGCTGCAAACCCGATGCGGGTCTCCTACGAATACACGAAGCGAGGTACCGAAATCAACCCGCGAGTTTCCCCGGTTTGAGCAGATTCTGCAGAACCCGGAGATCTTCCGCCCGGATCACCCTCAGCAGAAACAGGAATCCCACGTAGAGAACCCCCGTCGTTGCGGTCACCGCCAGGAAGGGCCACCATCCGTCCTGCAGGGGCAGGGACAAGACATCGCATCCCCACTGGGGGCGCAGCAGGCTCCACACCCCCACGCTGCCGAACCAGGCCGCGGCCGTGGCCAGCACGGGGCCGCCGATGGCCAGGCGGAACGGCGGGCGGTAACCCGAGCGCACCAGGTAGCGCAGGTGCAGCAGGAAACTGACGGTCATGCTGACGATGGTCGCGGCCGCCGCCCCGATATACAGGTAGCGCGGGATCCACAGCGTGTTGAGGGTGATGTTGACCAGCATGGAGAACAGGCCGATGAAGATGAAGGCCCGTTCGCGGTCCGCCGTGATCAGCATGCGGTTGAAGACGATGTTCGCCGCCTGCAGCGGCAAGCCCCAGATCACGATCATCAGGACGGGCACCGAATCGGCAAAGCCGCTGCTGGGGTCCAGCAAGCGGATGATCGGTCCGGCGGTGAAGGTCAGAAACAGGGTCAGCGGGAGCATCAGGGTGATCATCAGGCGCAGGGAACGCTCTCCCAGGCGGATCGTGTCGGCGGAGTCCTTCATGCCGTAGCGCGCCATGGCCGGAAACAGGGCCGTCCCGAAGATGTTGGGCAGGATGAGCATCAGGTCCAGGGCCCGCCGGCCCAACACGTAGATTCCCGCCGCCGAATCCCCGACCATCTGACGCAGCATCACCGTGTCGATCTTGGTGTAGACGATGCCGAAGGTGGTGGCCAGGAACAGGGGCAGGCCCAGCTTCATCATCCAGCGCAGATCCGGAGCCTGTTCCCCCTCGGCGCTCCGCCGCCAGGGACCCGTGGTCATGAACATCAGCGGCGCCATGATCGCCAGGCGCACGACGCGGCTGATCATGTTGGCGTAGATCACACCCATCAGACCGTGGCCCGCATCCAGCCACAGCCACCCCAGGACGAAGTAGACCAGGGCGGAAAGGATCTGGCCCAGGGATTGGTACTGCACCTTTTCGTGGGCCTGCAACACGGCGTCGCAGGCCATGCTCGTGCCCTCGATGAAGATGGCCAACCCCATGATCAGTGTGGCCTGACGCGCCAGGTCCGTGAAGCTCCCCGCGCCCACGTAGAGCAACAGGATCAGGTAGCAGGCCGCGGCGATCAGCCAACGCACCTTGAGCGTGTTCCAGAACAGGTGCAGGGTCATGCCCCGGGCGCGCGTGATCTCGCGGGTCAGCAGGGTGCCCAGGCCGAAGTTGGTGACCACCTGCAAAATGGCGGAGATGTCCACCGCCGCGCCCCAGACCCCGATGCCCTCGGTCCCCAGGATGGGGGTCATCTTGCGGATCAGGATCACGCCCAGAGCTCGGCCGGACAACAGCCCCAGGGTCAGCAGCAGGGTGTTCTTGGCCACACTGCGGGATGCATCGGGTCTGGCGGTCACGTTCATCAGAAGAATCCCTGCGTGGTGGCGGTCAACACCGGACCGTCGCCATGATCGAGGTCCCAGACAACGTCGATGCGCCCGGTGGCAGCATTGGCCGACCGGGTGGGTCCGAAACGCAAGCCGAACCCGACTTCGTGGCGGGCGTCGCCGGAGTCCCGGTCCTCGTCCTGCCACCAGGCTGCGCCGGAGGCGAAGAAGGCTCCCAGCCCGTAGCGGAACATGCCCAGCATTTCACCGGGAAGCACCTTGCCCTCCTCAAGTGTCCAACGCAGGAGCCGGTCACCGGCCATGCCGTCGAACTCCAGGGTCCGCAGACCCTGATCCAGTCCCAGGGTAAAGGCCCGGGAGCCGACCAGCGCCTGCCCGTGGCCGTATTCCGCGAAGGCCCGCGTCAGCCACGGCGTATCCTCAGCTCCCCAGTGTCCCATCCAGCCGGCCAGAAGGGAATAGCGGTGATAGTCGGCCGCCGCCGCGCCCCACTCCGCCTCGGCGCTGCCGTGCAAAAGGATCACGCCCGGGCCCGACACCACCCACTGTTCCCAGATGCCCTCGGCCCGCCAGCGATCCTCACCCGAGGCGGTATCGGTGCCCAGGGCCGCGAGCACCGGGCCCACTTTGACGTCCGCCACCGGAGTCAGGTTGATGTCCTCCACCGCTCCATAATGCAGGATAAACCGTTCCTTGGTCCAGCCCCGCCCACGCGTGTGCAGCCGGAAGTAGGGCCACACCGTGGTGCCGTCATCGCGGCCCAACGGCTGGTCCGGACCGGCCAGCCAGGCCAGATCCATCACGCAGCCATCGGAAAGGACCCGGGAACCCGCACCCGGATCCAGGCGGGTCTCGGTCCAGCGCGCCCCCAGACCCGGACGCCAGATCCGGCCCTCATCGCTCCGGCCGGCCCGTAACAACACACTGATTTCCGCCCCCTTTTCCCGGCGGGAAAGCAGGGCATAGAGGCTGGACGGTCGTTCCGGATCCACGCCGGCCGGACCGCCGTTGCTCAGGTAGTAGCGCTCGTTCAGGGAATGATCCCAATAGCGGGTTTCCAGGCCCCAGCGGTCGCCTTCGGCCCAGAACGGGCGGTGGATGAAGATCTCCCGGATGTAACCGTCATCCCGTTCGCGGTCGTCCATCCCGAAGTACAGCTCCGTGCCCAGAAAACGTCGCTGGCGATACCACAGGTTCCAAAACCCCGCGTCCTCATCTCCGCCGACCCCCGCCCCCATGGTCACGCCGTAGCCCAGAAAATTGTTGTCCGACATCTGCACGTTCCACCGCGAGTCGCCGCCGGAGGCCTGAGTGTAGGAGAAATCCGTTCTGAGGGACCAGGATTCCCGGAGCGAAACCTCCACGGGCACCCGGCCGCCCGCCAGGGTGTCGGTGGGTTGAACGCGGATATCGTTGAGGAAGCCCAGGGTACGGAGGTTGCGCTCGGTTTCCGCCAACAGGTTCGGCCGCAGCGGTTCGCCGGTCCGGAACAGGAGTTCCCGGCGGATGACCCACTTGCGGGTATTGAAATGCAACCGGTTCATGAGACGGCGAACGGTACCCACCAGCAGCGTGCCCGATTGTTCCTCTTCAGCCGAGAAAATGGACCTCTGCCGGATCTGGATTTCGCCCACCGATAGGGAATCCACAGGAGCCGTTTCGGCCCGGGCCGCAGTGACCGCCCCCAGGCACAACCCGAATGCCAGAATTGTCAGACCACTTCGGACCCTTTGTCTGGCATGAGTGCCATTTTGACAGGTTTCTCCTGTCATGCTCCCCGCTGGTTTCCGGCATGAGATGCGGACAGACCCCGACCACGGGATGGTTATCATATTGTTATTGAATAAATTAGAAGCAAGACCGCGCAGTGGGCTCAATTTGGGCACGCTCATTGTTATCAAGGGTGTGAAACCGAGGCTTGGTGCCCGGAAGCACAATGGGCCGACACCGGCACCACAAGTACCATACAAACCCGAGGAGGACCAGAAATGAATAACCTGCTACCCGTGACCCGCATGCTGAACGCCGCCTTGAACGGGGAAATGGATCCCTGGATCGAGGCCGACGGCGAGACCCGGTGGACCCCGCGCGCCGACATTCTCGAAGCCGAAAAGGACTACATGATCGTCATGGACATGCCCGGCGTCAGCCCGGCGGATCTCGAACTCAACCTCGACCAGCAGACCCTCTGGGTCAGCACCAAGACCGAAACCGAGGCACCCGAAGGCTTCAAGACCCTGCGCCGGGAACGCCCCGCGCGGGCCAGCTTCAGCCGCTCCTTCCGCCTGGGCACCACCATCGCCCAGGATCAGGTCAAGGCCAAGCTGGACAAAGGCGTGCTGCGTATCACTCTGCCGAAGAGCGAGCAGAGCCTTCCGCGGCGCATCGACGTCGTCCAGGAAGACTGATCACCGCGACGATCAAGCTGTGGTCGAGGGCCGGGTTCAACCCGGCCCTTTTTTTTTGCGCATTTCCTGGTAGACGCTTCGCTCGGTCCTGACGATAATCCCGCCATGAAACTCCTGAACTATCAGCGGGGAACCATGCCCCGCCCCGGCCTGGCCCTCAGCGATACCGTGGGGCTGGATCTGCTGGCCTGCCAGCCCTCGCTGCCGGGCAACCTGCACCTCATGCTGCCGGATCTCGCCTCCGTGCGCACCATCTTTGCGGAGTTTGCGCCCCGGGCGGCGGAAATCGCCGCCCGATGGGAAAAAGGGATAGCGCCCACCCTGCCGCACTTCGACCTCCGGCAGGCGCGCCTGCTGACCCCGGTGATCCTGCCGTCGAAGATCATCGCGGTGGGCCTGAATTACCACGACCACGCCGAGGAGCAGAACAAGCGCCTGCCCCAGCGTCCGCTGCTGTTCGCCAAGGCGCCGTCGTGCCTCCAGGCTCCCGAATTGCCCATCGAGTTGCCGGCGGATGCGACCCAGGTGGATGCCGAAGCCGAACTGGCCGTGATCATCGGCAAACCCGGCCGGGGGATCACCAGGCGGCAGGCGCCCGAACATATCGCCGGATTCACCTGCATGAACGACGTCTCCGACCGCGAGGCCCAGTACAGCGACAAGCAGTTCTTCCGGGGCAAGAGCATGGACACCGGCGGCCCCTGCGGCCCCTGGCTGGTGACCACGGACGAGCTGCCCCCCCTGGCTTCGGGCTTGGCCATCACCTGTCACTGGAACGACAAGCTCATGCAGAGCAGCAATACCGACAACCTCATCTTCCCGGTGGACGAGTTGATCAGCTATATCAGTCGCACCATGACCCTGCTTCCCGGCGACATCATCACCACCGGCACCCCCGGTGGCGTGGGCGTTTTCCGCGATCCCCCGGTATTCCTGCAGCCCGGCGACACGGTCACCGTCACCATCGAGGGCATCGGCAGCCTGAGCAATCCGGTCGTTCGACGCGAGGATTGACCGCGGATGCGGCCATGTTGCAGATTCGCCCTCCCCGGCCGGGCGCAAGTTGCGCTTTGCCATGCCGGCGACACCTGAGCGGGCCATTCCCCGGGCATAACCGACCTTCCGGCTCAACTCCTTAATAGCGTAATTGATTTGATTTCTTCACCTTGAGTGAATCTTGCCGACGCTTCCCATGATTTCTTGAGATTGCGGAATATTCCTTGCCGTTTCCCGTCGTGGAGAGGGGCCGCGCGGGCAGCACGCATCCCGACTCCGTCAAAGGACTGCCGCGAACGCAACGACAACCGGAGAATTGCACCATGCTTCAAGCAGCCAGGATGAGCATTCCCGAGATGACCGCGCTGATGCTGAAGATTCCCGATTACCGGGACTACCGGACCACTTCCGAGGCCGCCGCCAAGGAACGGGAGTACCGCCATGCCCTGGGCCTGATGCTCAAGGACTGTGGGGAGTACCTGCTCAGCATCGCCGAAAAGAAATCCCAGTTCCTGAGTTCGGAAATGGAGAGCATGATCGACGGCCTGGTGGATCGCATCGGGGTGATCTTCCGCCGCCTGGACCGCGAGGGCCTGGTGTGCCTGGTCGGCGACCACGACACCACCATCGGTGAACTCGAAGGGCTGGACGTGCGGCTGATCATCCTGATCGAGGAAGCCCTGACCCTGGTGCACCGGCTGGAAACCGGAGTACCCGCGTCCAGCTGGTTCAAGACCGAGGCCGCCATCTTGTCGCAGGATCTGGCAGCCTTCAGCGAAGTGACCGAAGAGCGGAACTACCTGCTCGGGTTGGGTTGGGAATCGGAATTCACACCGCGCTAGCTGCGGGTGATCCGGATGAAGGAGTCAACATGCCACGGCCGACCCTCATCGACTTCGAGACACCTGTCACGACCCTGACCTTATCCGCGGCCCAGGACGATGTGGTGGCCTGGTCGCTGGATCCCCATCAAGGCGCGCTGCAGGGCCCCCTGGACCTGGGCTTCTTTCGCGGCCGCACCATCCAATTGGACCTTCGCGCAGACCAGGTGGCCCTGGTCACCGAGGGGAGCCGCCTGTCCCGGTTCCTCTCGGCGGGCCGCCATCTGCTACCCGTGGGAACCGGGCCCGGCTCCATCGCCCCGGACCAGCACGTGATCTTCCTGGACCAAAGCGAAAACCTGCAATTCGCCTGGTCCCGGTCCGACCCCCTGCTCTGGGACAATGGAGCCGGTTGCTCTCTCATGGGCAACGCCGAGGTCGCCATCGCCGACCCGCGAGCCTTCTTCACCACCTTCCTGGCCGGCAACAAATGCATCGACCCCGCCTTCGTGGGTCGTCTCGTGGATCAGCTTCTGCGCGCGAGCCTGCCGCGCGCCCTGACCTGCGCCCTTGGCGGTTTGGCGTCCTCGGATTTCGCCGCTCTCCAGAACAGATTGGTGGACCTGGGTCCGCAAATCCTGGAGCAGGATCTCGGACCCTGCGGGCTGACCTGTATCCGGCTGTCCCTTTACGCCCCCGGAAACAGCCATTCCGTCGGCGAGGAGGGCCCCAGCCCGACGGAGACTGCTGGACAAAGGGAAGACCTCAGGCATAATTGAGGTGTTCCCGGCAATCGTCCGCCCTCGTCAACCTGGTGAACCATGTCCGCTTCCCTGAAATGGCGTTCCCTCGCCGCCCCCGTGCTCATTCCCGTGCTGGTTTGCGTCATGGCGGGATCGCTTGCCGTCCCCGTCTGCGCCCAATCCGCACCGGAGACCTTCTCCTTTCCCCTGCACGACCGAGAATCACTCGCGCTGGGACAAGTCATCATCCACGGCAACCACCACACGGACGAGACCGTCATCCTGCGGATCATGGGATTGGGAATCGGCGAACCCGTCACGCAAAAGGACGTGGAAGCGGCCTGGGACCGGCTGGAGGATTCGGGGTTCTTCCGCACCGTTGACGTGGACTACGACGACACCGAAGACGAGGCCGTGCTCGAGATCACCGTCGAGGAGGATCTGAAGACCTACTACGGCCCCATTGTCCGCTACGACCGCCGCTTCAAGTACCTGTTGGGCGCCTATGTCGAGCAGCGGAACTTCCGCGGCCACGGCGAGAACCTGCGCATCGAGGGAATCGGGCTCTACGCGCAGCAGGGGCATCTGACCTGGGACCGGCCCTGGTTCCTCGGTCGCACGGGCCTATCCGCGCACCTCGAGGCAGGCTACGAGCAGGCCGATTTCGCCTTCCGGCCCACCCGTTTTCGCAAGTGGGAGGCGGCCGCCGCCATCCGCAACGCCTGGGGTCCCTTCTTCGCCGCCGCCGGGGTGGCACGCGGAAGCTTCGAGCAGCGGGACGACTACGCCTGGGCCCTCCCCCTGCGGGACAACGACCCCCCGGCTCCCGGTGCCGCTGCCTACTCCGCTCACACCGAAGGGTACTGGCGGGTCGAAGGTGCCGTCGGCGTGGATTCCCGCAGCAATCCCTATTACCCCCGGCGGGGAGTCTTCCTCGAGGCTCGCCTGCGCAGTTGGTCCAGCGACGACTTCGCCTCCTATCTCGAATCGTCCCTGGACGGACGCGTCTTCGTCCCCCTGCCCTGGAAGCACCACATCCTGGCGGTCCACGCCTGGGGACGGTCGACGGACGGGCCCACGCAACTGGACAACACGCTCTTCTTCGGGGGACCGGAAACCGTGCGCGGCTACCCCTTCGGCCAACGCGAAGGAGAGCACGGGTATCTGCTGTCGGCGGAGTATCGGGTACCGCTGTTCCTGATGCCGATCTCGCCCCAGGGAGAACTGGTGGGCGTGGGCATCCACTTTTTCGGCGACGCGGGAGACGCGTGGTTCGACGGAGACGACCCGGGCCGCGCCATTCAGAGCGCCGGCGCCGGGCTGCACCTGAACCTCGACACCCTGCAGCTGCGCTTCGAGGCCGCCCGCACCAGCAGCGGTAAATGGGGCTTCGAGTTCATGGACCGTTTCAACTTCTGAGCAGTCTCATTCACCTTTGCGAAAAGGTGACGGGCGGCCCTCCAGAAACGCCGCCTGGGCATCATTGAACTCCGCGCTCAGGCGCGACCGGTGCCGCAATCGGGCGATCTTCGCCAGCTCTTCCTGGGCCAAGTTTTCGGTCTCCTCAAGGATCCGCAGCACGTGGCGCGTGCCCCGCAGGGCCTGGGGCCCGCCGCACAGCACGGCGTCGACCATTTCCCCCGTGCAGGATTCCAGATCCTCGGCCGTGACCACGCGGCTGAAGAATCCCGTCCGTTCCAACCGGTCCGTCGTCACCGGCAACCCCGTCAGGACCATCTCCCGCAACAAAGGCGAGCCGAGAGCCCGCCCCAGGCGGCGCAATCCGGTGTGGCTGTAGATCAGGCCCAGTCGCGCCGGCGTCAGCGCGACCCGCACCCCTGCGGCCGCCACGCGGAGGTCGGCGCAGGCCAGCATCTCCACCGCCCCGCCCCAGGCGTCGCCCTGCACCGCCATGATCACCGGCGCCGGATAGTCCACCAGACGCTGCATGACCGTTTCGAACGGGGTGGCCGCCCGCACCTCGGCATCCTCGTGGAAGATCTCCTCGGGAATGTCTCCGATCGGGTAACCGGTGGAAAAATGTCGGCCCTGGGATCGCAGCAATAACACCGGAGCCTCCGCGGCCAGTTCAACGAGGGTTTCGGCCAGACCCCGCAGCAGGTCCGCGTGCAAAACGTTGCGGGGAGGGTCCGCAAGCACCAGTTCGGCCCATCCGTGGTGGATGTGGGTTCGCAGGGACATGGGGTCTCCTTGGCATGAGGCGTGGACATCCGGTATGCTGGGAATTAGCTTGAAGCCTCCGGTTCCCGCAAGGGGCCATGGCGTCCACCCCAGCAGAAGATGGTTCCGGCGACATGAACGACGACCGCAAAACCGGCGCTCCGGTTCCCGACCGGGAGCAGGAAAACGAGAACGTGGACTTCATCCGCGCCATCGTCAAAGACGATCTGGCCGCCGGACGCAACGAGGGCCGGGTCCACACGCGCTTTCCCCCCGAGCCCAACGGCTACCTCCACATCGGCCATTCCAAGGCCATCCTGCTGAACTATGGCATCGCCCAGGAATTCGGCGGCAAGTTCAACCTGCGCTTCGACGACACCAATCCCGAGAAGGAAGAGACGGAGTACGTCGAATCGATCAAGGCTGACCTGCGCTGGCTGGGCGCCGACTGGGAAGACCGCGAGTTCTTCGCCAGCGACTACTTCGACCAGCTCTACGCCTGGGCGGTCCACCTGATCACCGCGGGCAAGGCCTTCGTCTGCAGCCAGTCCCTGGAGGATGTGCGCGCCTATCGCGGGACGGTCACCGAACCCGGAAGACCCAGCCCCGATCGCGAGCGCCCTGCGGAGGAAAGCCTGCGCCTGTTCGAGGGCATGAAGAACGGCGAGTTCGACGAGGGCCAGTACACCCTGCGGGCCAAGATCGACATGGCCCATTCCAACATGAAGATGCGCGACCCCCTGCTCTACCGGATCCGCAAGGTCCATCACCACCGCACCGGCGACCAGTGGTGCATCTACCCGTTCTATGATTTCGCCCACGGCCAGAGCGATGCCATCGAAGGCATCACCCATTCGATCTGCACCCTGGAGTTCGAGGTCAACCGGCCGCTGTACGACTGGTTCATCGAGAACCTGCCGGTGCCGCACAAACCCAGGCAGATCGAGTTCGCCCGCCTGAACCTGACCTACACCGTGATGAGCAAGCGCAAGCTGTTGAAGCTGGTGCAGGAGGGCCACGTCTCGGGCTGGGACGACCCCCGCATGCCCACCATCAGCGGGCTGCGGCGCCTGGGCTACACGCCCTCGTCCATCCGCAACTTCAACGAGCGGATCGGCATCGCCAAGCGAAGCTCCACCGTGGATCTGGACCTGCTCAAGTGGGCGCTGCGCGAGGAGCTGAACCAGACCGCCGACCGGGTGATGGCCGTGCTCAGGCCGTTGAAGGTCGTCATCACCAACTATCCCGAGGGTCAGGTCGAGCAGATCGAGTGCGTGAACAACCCCGAGGATCCCGCTTCCGGGACGCGCGAAGTGCCCTTCAGCCGTGAAATCTGGATCGAGCAGGACGACTTCCGCGAGGAGGCCCCGCGCAAGTTCTTCCGCCTCAAGCCCGGCGCCGAGGTGCGTCTGAAGCACGCCTACTTCATCACCTGCGACGCGGTAGTCAAGGACCCGGACACCGGCGAAGTGGTCGAACTTCGCTGCTCCTACGATCCCGAGACCCGCGGCGGCGACTCGCCCGACGGGCGCAAGGTCAAGGGCACCCTGCACTGGGTCTCCGCCGATCACGCGGTGGACGCCGAGGTCCGGCTCTACGACAACCTGTTCCGCGAGCCCTTCCCCGATCAGGGCGGCAACTACCTCGACAACCTGAACCCGAATTCCCTGGAAGTGCTGACGGGGTGCAAGCTGGAACCGGGACTGGGCGGCGTCGAGCCCGGATACCGCTGCCAGTTCATGCGGCAGGGGTATTTCTTCGCCGACCCGCAGGATTCCCAGCCCGGTCGCCCGGTGTTCAACCGCACCGTGACCCTCAAGGACAGCTGGGCCAAGTTGGAGGCGGGCGGCAAGACGGGTTAGCGGCCATGCCATCCTTTCCCAAGCCCGGTCCCCCGCATGGGGATCGGGCTTTTTCACAGGACGAACAAACATCATGGGGAACCATCCAGTCCTTCTCCAGGTGGCCCGACGGCTCCCCCGGAGGCTCAGTTGACCACCACGATCTTGCCGGCCGCATGGGTGCTGCCGTCGTCCCGGCGCACGAAGTACACGCCGGGGGAAACGTTGCGTCCGCTGCGGTCCGTCACCCGAGGGAGTGATGCCATGGCACACGGTGCAATCGCTGAGCGTGCCCGCGTGTCCCTGCAGATCGACCATGACCTGGTTGTCGTTCTCTTCGCGGCTGGGGAAGATGGCGTGGGGACTGTTGTGGCAGCCCGTGCACATCACCCCGCCGTGGCCGCGGGAGTTGCGGTACAGCTTGCCCGCAGGTTCGCCGTACCGGCTCGTATGGCAGGAACTGCAGGCCGGCTCCTCGAGCCAGGGAATGCGGCCGTTGCGGATGGTGCTGGCCACGTTGGCCATGGTGCCGCGGCAATCCGGGCAGATCATGTTGTGGTCATTGGCCATGGTGCCGCGCAGGCAGCGGGTGTTGGGCCCGGGATGGCAGTGCTGACACGCGGCCAACCCCGGAGTCCGCTGGTCACGCAGTTCACTTCCACCGAGACCGGGATCACCGGTGTGCTTCGGACCAGCACGGTGCCGTCGGAATCCGTCAGTTCGATCAAGGCCTTCTGGTACGGATGCTCAACGGTCGGTGTGGCGTCGGGGAACGGCGTCACCGGAATCCCGGTGGCGATGAACCCGTTGGCGATCGGGGTGAAGGATCCCGTCAGACCGTTGCCGGTCAGGCCGACGTTGTCCGGCAGGTCGACCCCGAACAGGTGTTGGTCGTAGGTCCAGAAATCGGTCTTGCCCACGGAGTAGGTGTTGCCGGGAATGGAGTAGGTCAGCTCCGAACCGGTGATGTATGTCCCGGTGATGATTCGCGGCTTGCGGGTGGCGTCACCCTTGAGAATGATCTGGGCCTGGAGATTGTTGTAAGGCGGCAGGATGGACAGGTACTTGTGGCTCTGGTTCATGCAGTGCATGCCCAGGTCGTTGTTGACAAGCAGGACGAAATCCCCGGATGCCCAGGCGCGACTTGAAGGCGCCTTTCCGACGAGGAGAATGAGGGTGAACAGGAGGATCAGTAGGATGGGCGAGATATCCGGCTTGACATGGCAAGCTCCTCTCATTGGGGGGCCGCTGGGAAGGGGATTCCCATGACCTTGAGATCCGGGCGGGAGGGGGACGCCGCGCTCCGGGCCGCTAATACCATCCTAAAGGAGTATGATTTTGTCAATTCATTTTCTTTACTATTTGATTATTTATTATGATACAGATAACCAGTTATCAATGGAGGGGGTTGACAATCAACCGGTTAGCGGTAATCTGTCCGAGGAAAGGAGGTGAAAAACCATGCGCGAATCCCAACGAATCGCCCTGACTCGCTTCGCCAAAAGCGCCGGCTGAGCGGCCAAATTGAGTCCGGGGGACTTGAGCGAAATCCTGGGATCCATTCAAGCCACCAACTCGGACGACCTGCTGGTCGGATTCGAGACGGCGGACGACGCCGGAGTCTACCGTCTGGACGCCGAGCGGGCCGTGGTATCCACCGCCGACTTCATCACTCCGGTGGTGGACGATCCTTTCACCTTCGGACAGGTCGCCGCCGCCAACTCCCTGAGCGACATCTACGCCATGGGCGCCACCCCGCTGATGGCCCTGAACCTGCTGGGGTATCCCCCGGCCGGGCTGCCCAACTCCGTTCTGGGCGAGATCCTGGCCGGCGGTGCCGACGTGTGTCGGCGGGCCGGTTGCTCCGTGGCCGGCGGTCACACCGTGCGCGACGAGGAGGTCAAATTCGGGCTCAGCGTGACCGGCGTGGTGGATCCCCGCCGCCTGCTGCGCAACAGCTCCGCCCGGCCCGGGGACAAGCTGGTCCTGACCAAGCCCCTGGGGACCGGCGCGCTGGTGGCCGCCATGAAGAAGGGCCTGCTGAATGAAATCCACAGTGAAGCCTTGATCACGACCATGACCACGCTCAACGACATCGGTATGCGGTTGTTCGACCTCGGCGCCTCCGCCTGCACCGACGTGACCGGTTTCGGCCTCACCGGCCATGCCCTGGAAATGGCAACCGGGTCGGATGCCACCTTGACCATCATCTGCTCCGCCCTGCCCCTGCTGCCCGATGCGGTGGAATTCTGCGGCCAGGGTTTCACCTGCGGGGGAACGGTTTCCAACTCCCGGTTCACCGCCGGTCGGATCCGCTACGCCCAGGAATTGGGCGAGGACATGATCGGTCTGCTCAACGATCCGCAGACCAGCGGCGGCTTGCTCGTGGCCGTGGCCGCCGATCGGCTGGATGAGATGATCGCCGGTACAAAGGAATCCCGAGTGCTTGCCGCCTCCGTCATCGGCGAGGTCACCGCCCATGCAACCGGCGATCCCCACCTGGTATTTTCCTCCTGATTTTCCTTAATCACCTTGTTTCCCCTTCCGATAAAGAAGTTACCTAGTGCATAGTCAGGCTTACGAATTATGGTGTTCAGGGCCGGAGAGACGTGGGAAACTATGGGCAGCCAAGGAGGGCTGCCATGGAAAAGAAGTATGTCGTTCACCTCACGGACGCGGAACGGGAA
>Ga0210044_10001200_pt1 | contig 39362 bp, 40 predicted proteins | sample CryGey13umfilter_2_FD_183959 | JGI IMG/M metagenome (GOLD analysis project Ga0210044, IMG submission 183959) | Groundwater microbial communities from aquifer in Utah, USA - Crystal Geyser 4/9/14 3 um filter (SPAdes) (version 2) | ecosystem: Environmental > Aquatic > Deep subsurface >... | reverse complement strand
CAGCTTCTTGCCAGATGCGATACCGAGACTTATCTCTTCACGTTCACTGTCTGAAAGGCGTAAATACTTACATGATTGCATACGAGGGAATGGTATCACCCCGTTGCGCTAGATTGTTGACTCCAAGACCTTATCTTGCCGCCAGGAGGTGATCCATGCGCATCGAACATCTTGGTCTGAGAACTATGTTTCTCATCCCATCCGTCAAGGTCTACAACGCCAAGTATTCCAAGACGCGTCAGAGTGTGGCCATGACGATTCACAACTTTCTCACCAGAACCTTCGGTGGCTACACCTGCGCCAGCGGGAACATCTACGGCTACTTCAGCGGCGCCGACGCCCCGAACGAATATGACGAACTGCGTGAATTCCGCGTGTCCTTCGAGGACGACGAAGCCGGAACCAAGCTCAAGAAACTCCAGGAGTTCTTGGCGACCCTCTGCCACGACATCCATGAGGAGTGTATCTACCTCGAACGCGGGCAGTGCACCATGCTCATCTACCCTGACGCATAGGTCGGACGGACCTATGTACTCTCATTAAAACAACCGGCTTTTCACCGGTTGTTTCTTATTCGTTATTCCTGATCTGCGAGCCAACGTTCGGCATCAAGGGCGGCCATGCATCCGGTTCCCGCCGCCGTGATCGCTTGACGATACTTGTGATCGATCACATCACCCCCTGCAAAGACTCCTTCAACGCTCGTCTGTGTGGAATCAGACTTCACGACAATGTATCCCTTTGCATCCAGTTCCAACCACCCGTTAAAGATGTTTGTATTTGGTTTGTGACCAATGGCAATAAACAACCCTTCGGCTGGAAATTCACTCACGTCATTCGTTTGGTTGTTGTAGATTTTGAGTCCAGTCATCTTCTGCCCGTCCCCAAGAACTTCTCTTACTTCCGTATTCCACAGGAATTCAATTTTAGGATTCTTCATCGCCCGCTCCTGCATAATCTTGGACGCACGAAGACCCTCGCGTCGATGCATGACGGTCACCTTCTTGGCGAACTTCGTTAAAAAGTTCGCTTCTTCCATAGCTGAATCTCCTCCGCCAATCACGACAATTTCCTTATCACGGAAGAAAAATCCATCGCAGGTAGCGCAGGCACTTACGCCATGGCCTTGATAGTCTCCTTCTCCGGGAATCCCTAGCCACATTGCCTGTGCTCCCGTGCAAACAATGATCGATTTTGCGTGAAACTCTTTGTCTCCAGCCTTGACCTTGAACGGCTGAACAGCAAAATCAACTTCGGTGACGTCTTCTGGGATAATGCGCGTTCCAAACCGTTCGGCTTGTTTTTTAAATTGTTGCATCATCTCAGGGCCCATCATCCCCTCAGGGAACCCAGGAAAGTTTTCAACTTCGGTTGTGAGCATGAGTTGACCACCGGGCTGACCTCCGAGACTCTGTCCTTCGAACAGGAGCGGCTTCATCTCAGCACGGGCGGCATAAATAGCTGCCGTGTATCCAGCGGGACCAGATCCAATAATAATCACGTTCTCCGTTTCCATACCTAAAGATGCTTTTGCACACGCTCACGAAGCTGTTCCTTGTTCATAGCCCCAGAAAACTGTTCAACAACCTGACCACCTTTGAAAATAATAAACGTCGGAATTGAAAGAATGTTATAGCGCTGAGCAATCTCCTGATTCTCATCAACGTTCACCTTTCCGATGGTGACACCATCCATTTCGCGAGCAAGCTCTTCAATCACAGGACCCATGATCTTGCATGGACCACACCATGGGGCCCAAAAATCAACAAGGACCGGTTTCTCTGACTGAAGGACGGAGGTGTCAAAATTATCTTGGTTTAATGTAAGTTCTGACATATGTCATCAAGTAGTTAATAAATAGTGGGCTGTTCCCAGAAACAGATGCCATTGTACACCAAACACCCTTCCCTCAAAAATACATCGCCCGGGGCTACCGGGCGATATATAGCCCCCGCAAAACAAAACTTCACATTTCTCCATATGTCTTTTCGCCCATCTTACCTGTTCAAAACTCTCAACGTATCTACGGATATGCTTCGAGTTTTGAACAGGCAATCTGAACGAAAATCCATCATGAATAAAAGCGAAGTTTTGTCTTGCGGGGGCTATATTTATCGAAGCTCGATCCCTTCGATTTTGAATTCTTTGATTTTTCGCTCCTGTGTGTAGGCTTCGAGGATATCTCCCTCTTCTGGCTTCACTTTTCCTAGATACTGCATGCCGCATTCCTGTCCAACCTGCCCTGCCTTGAGTGTTGCCTGACCCAACTGCAGTGATTTGATCTTTCCTTCACTGACATACTCACCGTTCCGAGAAAGTCGCAGCTGTGCTCCAGGTAAAATTTTATCCCCCTTCACACGACCACCAATAATCCAACCACCATCTGTCTTCTTAAAGTTCTTCATCACCTCAAACTGCCCCTGTTCATTAAGAATCTCCTCAGCGGGCAAACGCTTCTTGAGCTCATCAAGCACATCTTCAAATAACTTGTAGATAATGCTGTACTCTCGCACATCAACATCCTTGTCGCGTGCGAGTTCCTCGGCTGAATTTGTCGTCTGCACATTAAATCCAATCAAGATCGCTTTTGAAGCCTCGGCAGTATTCACGTCTACATCGGTAATGTTTCCGAGCCCGCGCTGAATCACCTTGACTCCAACCTCATCATGCTTAATTTTGTCGAGCATTCCAAGGATCGCCTCAAGCGACCCAAGAACGTCCGCACGGATCATCAAGTTCAACATTGCCTTTCCACCCTCCTCTTCTGAATCTTCATCCTTGCTAATGTGCCTAATCGAAGCGACTTCCTCCGTGGCCTTCATAGAGGAATCCGTTGACTTGATCCTCTTGAGGTCCTTGGCATTCTCAGGCACTTCCATCACATCTCCAACGGTTGGCGCGAGCTTCCATCCGATAATCATCGCTGGTGTTGATGGCGGAGCCTCTTTAATGTCTTCCCCTTTCCAATCCTGCATCGCACGCACACGACCATACAGAGATCCTCGCACACCCAGTGTATCTCCTACACGTAAGGTTCCGCTCTGAACAAGCACGGTCGCAACCGGACCAGCCCCTGGACTGACATTGGATTCAATCACGGTCCCAATCGCATGGCGCGCTGGGTTAGCAACGATGTGTTCCTTCTCCATGTCCTCAACCAAGAGCAACATATCAAGCAACTCCTCGATGTTGGTTCCCTCCTTTGCTGAAATCGGAACCATAATCGTCTTTCCCCCCCAATCCTCCGGCACCAAATCGAATTCACCAAGTTCACCCTTCACTTTATCGATGTTCGCTTGCTCACGGTCAATCTTGTTCAATGCAACAATAAATGGCAGACCAGCTGACTTAATGATGTTGATCGCTTCCTTTGTCTGTGGTTGCACACCGTCATCTACCGCCACCACCAAAATAGCAATATCAGCAACCTTTGCCCCACGGGAACGCATGACGGTAAACGCTTCGTGACCTGGGGTATCAATGAAGGTCAACTGCTTTCCATTTCGTTCTACTTGGTACGCACCAATATGCTGCGTAATGCCACCTGCCTCTGTATCAATCACGTGCGTCTGACGAATCGCATCGAGCAAACGGGTCTTTCCGTGGTCCACATGCCCCATCACAACCACGACCGGTGGTCGCGGCTCCAAATTTTTCTTCTCTTCATCCTCAATACTCTCTCGAATCTTCTCAAGCCCTTCCGTATCTTCTTCAACCGCTGCATCTTCCCCCTCCTGTTCTGCCAAGAATCCGAGATCCTCTGCAATAATGGACGCAGTATCAAAATCAATCTCTTGGTTAATAGACGCAAGGATCCCATTACGCATCAGCTCCTGCATCACACGTGGCACCGGGAGTTCCATGGCGGACGCAAAGTCTCGTACGGTGACAATTGCAGGAATACGCACAGGCTTCAATTCTGAAACATCTCGTTCCTCATCTTTCTTTCTGTTCAACCCCGACTTTTGATCTTCCATCTTCTGCGCAAGTCGTTCCTTGCGCTTCATCTCACTCCAAGCCCGCATGATCATTGATGCTTGACGGTTGTCAATCTTGATCGCCTTGCGTCCAATGCTAAAACCAAGCTCCGGCAACTTGGTGCGAAGCTCTTCTGGATGGGCTCTGAGGCGACGAGCGAGTTCTGTGATGTTCATGGTAGTTGTGAAATGGGATGAATACGTTCGGGAGTGTAGCCAAAAAAGGGATTTTGGTCAATAATGAACCATCTATGGAAGGCTTCCTCCTCATCGACAAACCCGCAGGCATGACCAGTCATGATGTGGTCGATCGTGTGCGGCGACTCACGGGTGAACGGCGTGTTGGCCATGCGGGGACGCTTGATCCGTTTGCAACGGGTCTCTTGATTGTTGGTGTTGGACGACCAGCCACACGTGAGATGCAGAAACTCTCCGGGCTCGACAAAACCTATGATGCCGTCTTTGTTCTTGGCGCAAGTTCAGATACGGACGATAAAACAGGTGAAATCACACAGAAGCCTGTCGCTGATGTTTCGATCGAATCTCTCACCAAAGCCTTGAAAACCTTCTCTGGTGAAATAAAGCAACTTCCCCCAGCCTACTCAGCGATCAAAATTAAGGGAAAGAAGATGTACGAGGCCGCTCGTGCTGGTAAACCTCTCAGTGCTGAACCACGCACGGTCACCATTCATGCGATTTCAAACATCTCCCTTGAAGCAGATCGCCTTGTCTCTCTTTCAATCCACTGTTCAACCGGCACCTATATCCGTGCGATAGCTCGTGACCTTGGAATAGTACTTAAAGGGGGTGGCTATGTTGAAAACCTTCGAAGAACATCCATCGGACCATTTAGCCTTGAAGATGCGCATGCTCTCGATGTGCTGAGTCAAGATCGTATTCAAGATATTCTCATTCCAGTTGAAGCACTTCTCCAACAGCTTTGACACTGACCCGCCCCTCTGCTAATCTCGATGGGTACCTTATAAGCATTCAGTAAGTACCCGTAGAAGCAGATGAGGGCCAGTTTTTCCGAAATTATGCAACGAAACGCTAGAACTCTAAGTAGTAGTCGATCACCTTTCTCTCCACGGAGAGAAGGTTTTTTGTTGAGATAAGCGTCAAAACAGTGCGATTTCGGAAGGGCCTATTTAAGGCCTTATTGGCTTCTCGGGAACACGAGAAGTTTTATGTTAATCCAACTTGTTATTGCTGCTGTCATTGCCCTTGTGGTCGGAGTTGTTGGTGGATACCAACTGCGAAAGACTCAGGCAAAGAAAACGGGCGACCAAGCTGAGGTGCGGGCAGAGAAGCTCATCGCTGAGGCAAAGACAAAGCAGCAAGAAATCTTCCAAGAGACGAAAACGCGTCAACAGGAAGCCCTCCTCAAGGCCAAAGATAAGGCCATGAGCATTCTGGATGAAGCCAATCGCGAGGAACAAACGCGACGACGCGACCTCCAGGACCAGCAACGTCGCATTGAAAAGCGTGAGTCGTTATTCGATCAAAAACTGATCGAATTCGAAGAAAAGAACGCAAAACTTGACGAGAAAACAAAGCAGCTCGATGAGCTCAAACAAAAAGTCCGCGAAATTAAAGAAGAACAAGTCGTCAAACTTCAGGAGGTCGCTGGACTTTCTAAAGAGGAGGCCGAGCAACGTCTCTTAAAAGCAGTTGAACGTGATGCTGAGGACGCTCTCATGAGCCGTATCCGAAAACTCGAACAAGAATCTGAGGAAGAAATTGAGCTAAAATCTCGCCAGATTCTTTCCTTGGCGATCACACGTTTTGCTTCTTCAGTTTCTACCGATACAACCACCACCGCTGTCGAACTTCCAAACGACGAGATGAAGGGACGTGTCATTGGGAAAGAAGGACGGAACATTAAAGCCATTGAATTACTTACAGGGACAGAAATTATCGTGGACGACACCCCTGAAATCATCACCATCAGCGGCTTCTCCCCTATTCGTCGGCAGGTCGCTAAGCGTGCGCTTGATGCGCTCATCAAAGACGGACGTATCCACCCTGCACGCATTGAAGAAGCTGTGCACGACGCAAAGAAGAGTCTTGCGAAGGACCTTCGTAAGGCGGGTGAAGATGCACTTTATCAACTTGGAATCCCTGTTTCATCCATCGACCCAAAGCTGATCTCAATCTTGGGTCGCATGAAGTACCGAACCAGCTACGGACAGAATGCACTTCAGCATTCCATCGAGGTGGGGATGATCGCAGGTATGATGGCAGACGAACTTGGTGCGGATTCCTTTACCTGTCGCAAGGGAGGGTTGTTCCATGATATTGGAAAGGCCGTTGACCACGACATGCAGGGAGCGCACCCAGAAATCGGCTATAACATCATGAAAAAGTTTGGCTTTCCTGAGGAGCTCTGTTACCAATCTGTCGCTCATCATGAGGATCGACCTCGTACCATTGAAGGAGCCATTGTGAAGGCAGCTGATGCCATTAGCGGGGCACGCCCTGGAGCGCGAAAGCAATCACTGGAACAGTTCATTCAGCGTATGGAAGAACTTGAGCGCACCGCAAGCACATTTGAAGGAGTCGACAAGGCCTATGCGATCCAAGCTGGGCGCGAAGTGCGTGTCTTCATTGACCCTAAGGCCATTGGTGACCTTGATTCCTATCGTCTCGCAAAGGATGTTGCGAATAAAATTGAAGCAGAATTGAGTTATCCTGGTGAAGTGAAGGTTGTGATCATTCGCGAGACTCGTGCGATTGAATACGCGAGGTAGGATTGACAGTGGACAGTTTCTTTGCTATCTTTAGGGCAGATTATAACCACTAGGATATGAATAAAGCAGATCTTGCCGCACGTCTTGCGGACCAGCTCGATATCTCAAAAAAACTTGGGGAAGACTTCATTGCAGCGTTCGAGGAACTTGTCACACGAGCCCTCGTTAATGGCGAGGAAGTCACGATCGCTGGTTTTGGAACCTTTAGTTCACGCATGCGTAAGGGGCGAATCGGAGTGAACCCACAAAACCCATCAGAAAAAATCACGATCCCTTCTGTACTTGTTCCAAAGTTCAAAGCGGGAAAAGCGCTGAAAGATACGCTGAAAGGAAAGCGAGAAATCTAGAACCAAAAACAGGGCTTCGGCCCTGTTTTTTGATTGTCGACAGTTTTGACAACACCTGATATGGTCGCTTTGCGATATAGTAGCAATGATAAATGTAGGAGGTTTATCATGAGTGCAAACCAGCCCGACAAGGGTATGTACGTCGATTTCAGCAGAATTTGGGCGGAAGCTGAGTGGGAAGTCCTCTACGGTCAGCCTCAGCGGGCACGAGAACAGGCTAGTGCCTGGCTCGGCGTGGTCGAGCTGAACGTCATGTGCGGCCATGAAAGCTACACCCAAGCCTGCGACGACCACCCGTACGATCCACCCAAGTCGATGGTGATCCCAGCCGCAAAGGGCATCAGCCTGTCCGAGATGAGGTTCAACGCAACCTTCGTCCCCGCTGGTTCGCCCTTCGTCTTCCTCGATGAGCACCTCGCCGAAGTCATCGAGCAGCTCGGTGAGATCGCATACACGACGTCTGACCATCGTGGTTGCCTGAAGACGATCCTCAAGGACGATCGAGTCCTCGTCACCTGGCATACCCAGTGTGGTCCGCTCTTCGCGGAGCCCGGCTACGTGCCGCCGTTCAACACCTTCCTGCTCAAGGCAGACGGTCGCGAACACGAGACTTACCGGGTCACCACACGCCTGGTCGCTGCCTTCCCCACTGAGGAGGAGGCCATCCGCTGGGCCGCCGGACGTTCGGACGAGCTCAAGCTCGCACATGACCAGAACCACAGGCGACTCAAGGCAGAACACGAAAAGAGCATCCAGACTGCCCGAGACAAAGCAGACCGCAAGAAGAAGCACTTCCTCGAGACAGCGAGCGAGTCCTTGTTGCTCGGTCGCTACGAGGAACAGATGGCCGAGAAGCTGTCCTACGAAATGATCGAAACGTCTGATGCTCTGGTACAACGATTCGGTCGTAAGCACGCCAGACTGCACATGGAAGCCATCAGGACAGCACGCCTACGTGCGCTCAGCTGGATGGAAGTCACGAAGGCACGTGTCTTCGCTGAGCTCCTAGGTGAATCACTTACGCGCAATCAGCTCGTGAACGTCCTCGAACGTATGAAGCGGCAGCACCACGAGGGCAACTGGTTCCGCTACATCGAGGAGGAGAAGCTCGCCAAGCAACTCCTCGCCGAACTCGACCACCCGTAGACGACGGGTGGTTTTCAAATAGAAACAACCCTTTGTGAGGGTTGTTTTACGTTCGTGGTCGCGTTATCCAGAGTAGTAGAGACCCAGTGATCAGGAAAATTGCACAGCCACTCCAGACGAACATAATCGTCTCTTGAGTATCTGGCCGTCCCTGAATCGTGAGCCAAACAATGAGCGGGACAATCGCAAACCCCATGCGTCCGAGGAACGACTGGAGTGAGCCGAACGTCGCACGGTATGAGCTGTGCACGCGGTGCTGTACGAAGCTATCTGTGAGCGGCTGGAAGAGTCCTCGACCGAACTCATGAAGGACCACGGCTGGAATCGAGAACCAGAGTGCAGGTGCAATCGCAGTGAGACCGAGGCCCGCTCCGGTGATGAACACCGAGAGCACGATCAGCCTTGATTCAGACCCGAGTGGAATCGTCAGTTTACGTACAATCTGCGATGCACTCACCAGACCGAGGTACGCCACCACCCAGACATAGGCCACGTTGAACTGTCCCACCTCTTCGGTGAAGTAAATCGCCCAATAATGATTGAACGAAATCACCGCCCCGAACACGATCAGTGCCCCGATGAGCCAGATGAGTGCTCGAGAGGTACGGAGCTGTCGCCATGCGAGCCGAAAGGCTTCCAGTTCACTGACATACTCGAGTGGTTCTCCTTTCCCATTCATGTGCCGATGGGCCACAAACGCAGCCGCAAGCCCAGTCACGACAAATGGAACCCAGATGAGCCGGTAGTTCACAAGACCAATTCCAGCTCCAAGGAATCCACCGATGAGCATCAGAACACTCTTGATGAGAGCTTCCGTGCCGTATACCTGCCGAAGTTCTTTTGATCGACCCTCGCGCTGGAGTGCGTCTGTGATCCACGCCGTTCCCGCTCCAGAAATGAATGCGCCACCAATCCCGATCAAGGACTCGGCAAACGCAGCGCTCCAGAAGCTTCCGGCAAAGATGTAGCTCAGAGCTCCGGCACTGTAGAACGCACCACCAAGCTTCATGGACCAGGCACGCGATCGACCATCGGCGAGCATTCCCGTCGGAAGCTCGGCGAGAATCAGCACCGTCCAGAAGACCGTGTTCACCAAACCGATCTCGGCGAGCGAAAGCCCGATCGACTGCAGGAATGGCGTGTACGCCGTCACGGTCGCTCCCATTCCGATGTGAATGAGCACCATGAACAGGTAGTACAGACGAGCTGAAGACATACATCTCTCCGTTTTGGGAGTTGTCCCATTAGGGAACAGTCCCTTGAAGTGCTCGAAACAACCGAACACGATTTGTATCCGTTCTTCGAGCACAGTGAATGAAAACAACCCGGTTTCCCGGGTTGATAAAGGCTTGATTTTATTGGTGTTTACCCAATCAAGACTCCGCTACCCGGAAATGAAAAGCTACTTGCGTCGCAATCGACAGCAAGTTCGCGAATCATTCCTTTGTGGGTGTAGCGGTTTTGCATACACGTTCAGCATAGCGTGATCCGGCTGAATGTCAAATTGAAAGAGAGCCTGTGAAGGCTCTCTCGTATGATCAAGTCGCGAGCAGCGAATCGACCGGATTGGCTCCTTCGAGTGCCATGCGCATGTGCACATCACTCATGCGCCAGATCTTCACCTGGCGCATTTCCATGAACTGCGTTCGAGTCCCAACGAGATGGGCGATGTCATTCAGCCCCATCGGCTCGACGAAGATCACGAGGCGGTCGATCAGTCGCCGGTAGTAGTTGGCGATGTACTTCGACCGCACAGACACGTCGAGTGCCTCACCGTGGTTGGCGACGCCGGAAGGGCACTCACCTGGTTTGTGACAGGCTCCGGCTGCCACGCATCCGAGGGCGTACTTGGCGCCACGTGCGGTCATGACTGCGTCGGCTCCGAGTGCCATGACGCGGGCAATGTGGTCGGCCTGGAAGACTTGGCCGCTCCCGATGAGCTTCACCCGATCCCGCAGGTTGTAGCGACGTAGCAGCAGGTCCGCCACCTGGATGGCATCGTTGAGTGGGAGTGCCGCCTGACCGAAGACCTCCATGTAGGCGGCACCTGTTCCGCCTTCGCCGCCATCGATCTGGATGGCATCCGGCGCTCCTTCCGGGAACGCTACGATCGCCTGACAGAGCTCATCGAACTCGGTCACCGAGCCGATGGCCATCTTGAAGGTGATGGGCTTACCCGTTGCCTTGCGAATACAGGCGATGAAACGCACAAGCCCTTCAGGACCCACGAAGGCCGAATGCACGGGCGGGCTTTCGCAATCGCGATCCATGGGGATTCCACGGATCTGTGCGTACTCGGGTTCGATCTTCTCCCTGGGAAGAAAGCCGCCGTGACCAGCCTTGGCTCCCTGACTCCCCTTGATCTGGATGGAGACGATCTGGGGGAAGCGTGCGACCAGAGCGACGAGCTTCTCGAGGTCGAAGCCACCCACCAGCGTCCGGCAGCCGAAGTAGCCGGTGCCGAACTGGAGCTCTACCTGACAGGCGTCTCCGCCTTCGACGTGGTAGGTCGCGACGCCACCCTCACCGGTGTTCACAATGACCCCCGCCTCTGCGCCACCGATCGAAAGCGCACTGACGGCCTGACGGGTGAGGGTTCCGAGTGCCATGCCTGAGACGCCCACGAGTGGACGATCATGCACGACACCGTAAACACCAAGTCGCACACCACGCAGGATGGATGCGTGGAGTGGAATACGGTTGTCGACCCGTCGCAGGGTTTGTGTCCGACGCATGAGCGCGCCGACACGATCTGGATCGAGCCCCGACCTGTGGCTCTCCAGCCCACTGTCACCGTGGGCACTCGCCTGAACGGACTCCTGTGCACGTCGAGACGTGCCTATCCGCTTGTCGGGTTCAGTGTTGTAGTCGAGCTCCTTGGGCTTGGCCCATTCCTTGAACTCACGGTAGCTTGCAAGTTGACCGTAGAGCCGGTAGATCGTGTGCTGCCTCTGGCAGAAACGGCAGTAGATCTCGAAGGCGAACATGCCGACCAGATGACCGGAGAACAGGATGGGGCCCATGAATCGGAACGGTTCGAGACTCTGGTAGACGATCGCCGAACCGATCAGCGTGAGGAGTGTGAGACTCCACGCAATCGCCAGGACAAGGATGTGAAGTTTCAGCATCCTGTACCGTTCACCCTTTCCGCTTGCCATTTTTGACCTCCTCAGTCAGAAAGATGACGCACAAGTATGCAGCAAAAATAGGGTTTTGTCAACCCTAACTCACGGTAAAACAGAATGCAATACCACAACTTTGACATCAAAAGTGAAAACACATAGGGTCTAGCAGCCCCCCACTGGAGATGTGATGAGTACTCCTAGAAATCGATTTTCCTCCTGCTGTGGCTCTCCTTTCACTGAAGGAGTCTATCCACGCACCTGTCCTGAATGCCAGAACCAGTTCTGGGACAATCCGATCCCTGTCGTCGTGGTGCTCCAGCCGGTCATCGGCCGCGATGGACGCACTGGCCTCATGCTCATCGAGCGCGCGATTCCACCGTTCGTTGGCGGTCAGGCCCTGCCTGGCGGCTTCATGGAGGTGGAGAGCTGGCGCACAGCCGCCGTGCGGGAGATGGCAGAGGAATGCCTCGAGGGGCTGGATCCCGATGCACTCGTACCTTTCTCACCCTACCCGTTCGAGTCCACCCCCGACGGTAGCCGCATCCTCTTCTTCTGCCTCGCCCCGACGGTTGAAGAAGAGAATCTGCCACCCTTCACACCAAACGAGGAAGCACACGATCGCCGCGTGATCTGGAACCCGGAGGAGTCCTGCTTCTCGATCCACACTGCTGCCATCACCGTGTTCTTCGCCACGCTTCCCGCCTGACACCAGGTGGGATTTCTATTTCAAAAGCGACCCCCTTTCGGGAAGTCGCTTCTTTGTTTATGTGTGTGATGTCAGTCGCGCTGGGGTTTCGAGCCACTGGGTGATTTGCTCAATGATTTCTTCAAGGGAGACTAGCCGCGCTTCATCCTCATGACGCTCTTTCCACTCGACAGAATCCTCGCTGAGTGTCTTCTCTGAGACCACGATACGCAGTGGGATGCCGATCAGATCCGCATCTGCAAATTTCTCTCCAGGCCGCACATCGCGCTCGTCCCAAAGGACCTCGACACCCATCGCTTCCAAATCATCATGCAGCTGTGCGGAGATTTCCTCAATGCGAGCCTGAACGTCCGTGCTCTTGCTCGAAAGAGAGGCAAGGTACACATGAAACGGCGCCACCGCCTTTGGCCAAATCATCCCCTTCTCGTCGTGATGCACCTCGACAATTGATCCCATCACACGCGATGGACCAATGCCATAGCAGCCCATAATAATATCGACCATTTCTCCATCTACTCCCTGTGCCTTCAAATCAAACGCATGTGAGAAACGACACTCAAGTGGAAAAATATTTCCCACCTCAATCGCCTTCACCACCTCATATTTCTCTTCGTTCTCCCACTCGCTCTCAGGCACCACTTCTTTATTCATTGCCTCACCTGTTTGCCGATCGATGTAAATCTTGTCTTCACCAGACTCGGTAGGTACCTGAAACTCATGTGAGTGCTTTTCAGTAAACACACCACCTGAGGCTGCTGCCACAATGGCATTCAAACCACAACGGCGATAGACGTTTAAGTATCCCTGCTTTGCCTTCTCGTAAAAATCAAGGAAATCTTCTTCGGTGAGATGAAAGCTGTAAAGATCTTTCATCGAGAATTCACGCCCGCGCAGAAGCCCTGACTTGGCCCGTGGTTCGTTGCGAAACTTGTCCTGAATTTGATAAAGCGCCACAGGAAAATCTTTGTAGGACTTCGCGTACGCCTTCACAAGCGGTGTGATCACTTCTTCAGCCGTTGAGCTTAATCCATATTCCTTTCCACCAGCTCCATCGACTTTAAACATGACGTCGATCTTATCCCAACGATCTGTCGCATCGTAAAGCGCCTTTGGGTGAAGGGCTGGCATGAGTACCTCCTGGGCCCCAAGCGCATTCATTTCCTCACGAACGATCTGTTTGATCTTTGTGAGCACACGAAGACCAAGCGGCAGATAGGTGTAGATGCCGGCAGCAAGTTGATTGATAAATCCTGCCTGAGTAAGGAGTCGTGCATTTGGTGAATCTGCGTCATGTGGCGCATCTTTACTTGTTTTTCCGAACAATCGTGAATATCGCATACGCATGGAGTCTATCAAAATCCCCCCATTTCGCCAATCAGAAAATCCGATCACGTGATCGGATTGCGTTCAGGTCTCGCCCATTCCCTCTGGCCAGATCCGCTTGATGTCTTGTTCGATCTTCTGAAGCGCCATGGCTCGCACGCGCCAGTAGCCCTCCATGTCGGGCAGCTGTGCCATGACCCCTTGATGCATCTGCTCGTACTCGTGAGCAGGCATCAGCGTTCGGAAACGCTGGAGGAACTGACCGAACCTGCGACGCATCTTGTCGGGATGAATCTCCTCGATGAAAGAGAGTCGCTGCGTACGGTAAATGACCGGTGCACTTGTACGCCTGAGGATCCAGTCGCCTGACTCCTTGACCGCGTTCAGGAACTGGATGGGTTCGAGACCACACTCGTCCGCAAGTTCGTGGATGACCCGAATCCGCTCCCAGGCCCGCTCGTATGCGTCCTCATGATGGATCATCTGGAACACCATCTGTACCACGAAGTCTTCCGCCAATTCGATACCGGCCGTTGCCAGCTCGGCATCCAGACCAGGTGGCAGCTCCAGTGTAGTCAGAAGGAGTGATTCGCGAATATGCCGACGCACATCCTCCTCGGTGAAGAGGAAGGCTGGCGGAGGGTCCTGGAGCATTCGATCTGCCTTCAGCTCCACGATCTGGACGTGCATGTTTCGCAGCAGAGGACGCAGCATTGCTGCCTGGGGTCCGAGCGTCGGACCCACTACGTCCAATAGAGCATCGGCCGGATCTTGGTCGCCCACATCATCACCCATGTAGCGAGCCATCAGAAGGCCCATGAGCTGTGCTTTCGTCAGGACTGGACGTTCCATCGTACCTCCTCTGGTTCGTGCCAGAGAACGAGATTGGACTATTTTTGATCACTTGTCAACCTAAACAGACTGGCTGTCAAACGATGCAACCGCTTTAGCCAGATAGGCCAACGCCTTCCCTACTTGCTGATGTTCAGGCTTCTTTGGAAACACGATCACGCCGTCGTAGTTTGCTACCAGTGAGTGCACTCCATGTGTTCCAATCACGTCTCCTTGCCTGAACATCTCCCACGAACCGTTTCCGTATCCATTGGCGAAGGTAAATCCTTCATCGGTCAGAATAATCGGTTCTGCCAGTTCGTAAATGGCACGATGGGTGTAGGTCGTCCCTTCCGGTTGACCTTCAACAAGTCCTTGGTGCTTCAAAAAGTTAATGACTTCATCTAAGACTTCATCAACACGATTCAGATCTGCTGCCTGACCAGTTTCATAACACACACCAATTCCGCCGTGCTGTTCAATATACTCATCTGTGGTGACCGCCTCACCGCCAAGCACATAGTTTGAATCCGTCAAAATCTTCTCGCACTTGAACCACTTATAGACCTCAACGTGTGCATCTGTGTGCACACACGCCAAAAAAGGTTCAGAAGGTTTATTCGTGGCGTGGAGATCGAGTAAGACATCCGAAGAGGCGTACACGGGCGCAAGCTCTTTTGCACGTTGATCCTCATACGTCCCATCTGATTCCCGTGTCAGGACGTCAGCAGAAAATTGTCGGTTTAGATCCTGGTGGGGGGCGCTTCCTCGTTCGTTCATGGCGATGGCTCGAGGATTCCCGTGGACAAGATTTAAGATCCCCGCATGAATCTTCACCTCCCCACGTTCAATCTTCTCTTTCAGTTTTGACACAACCTCAACACCCGTACGCTCGTTTCCATGTGTCCCTCCAATAATCGTTACGGTCGGTCCGGACTGGCCCGTCTTGAGTTGCCAAATGTGATCTTTTATTTCTTGAAACATATGTGTACTAGCATACGAAAGCTTGACCTGTTTGCCAACCTTGGGCATAGTGGGATGAGTATGCGTTTCTCCTTCCTACTCAAAAAGAGCACCAAGCGAACGTCCCTTTCGGGAGCGTGATCTTGATGCTTGAGGAAACTCGTGCTACAAAGAGCGCCGCCCGTAAGGGAGGTGTTTTTCATTCTGGAGGATACGTGCCGCAGCTTCAGACGAAGATCTTGGCCGGCCATGAGCTGGCCCCTGCCAAGCACCCCAAGACCAAGGATGAATTCGACAGCGAGTTCAAGGGAGCAATCCAAACTCCCGGCATCGACTACCTGCACGGCGACGAACTCCTGAAGTGGCAGGACCGGTGGTACGACGAGATCGAAGAGATGACCCGCGCTGAGCCGCATCTGCTGGTCAAGACGTGGGAAGATCTTGAGCCGGCCGTGCGTGAAGATCGCATCGTGGTCGCCATCGACCGAACAGCGGGTGACAAGGTCGTCGGCTGCATCGTCCTCTGGCCCCTGTGCGCAGATGAGTATGGACAGATGTGGTATGAGCTGGGCACGTTCCTGGTGATCCCCGAGTACCGCTACGGCCGAGCGCATCTGCCGATCGGCGACATCATGTACCGATACCTGCTCGAGACGAACCCCGAGAAGAACATCCTCGGTACCACAACCAACGTTCACGCCATCCACACCGGCATGCGCCACGGGATGTGTATGATCCGCTTTGCACAGCTCCCTCGAGCCGTCCACCGTGCGACGTGTATCTGCCCGGTCATGAAGACAGGTGCGATCAACAACGCCCTGTGTCGCCTCAAGGACAGGGACTGTCGCGTCCGTGTCTCGACGGAGACCTGGAAGCGTCTTGGTGAACCCAGCCTCCTTCCGTTCCCTTAGGAGACAGCCATGCCACAAGACCTACGTGATGATGAACTGCTGGAGCTCGTCGATCCCAAGTATCGACCCGGAGCGTCAAAGCCTCGCATGACAGATGTCCTGCTGGTTCTCTTGGTTCTCATGGTGATCGTGCTCACAACCTACCTGCTCACCAATTCAACGCTGGTGCTCCTCGGGGTTGGAATCACGCTCCTCGTCATCGGTCTGATAGGAATCCTGACCACACGAGAACACAACCCACCCACAGAACTCTAGCCACACAGGCTCACGCGACCCAGTCAGATGACTGGGTTTTCTTTTTTTGAAATTGAAGAACCGCCCCATCCGAAGATGAAGCGGTCCGTTCCGTCCCCTGCGTTGGGGACGGTTGAGGTCAGCGGTTGGCGACGACCTCGGAGAGGGGCGGGCGCATGAACTGACCACCGGTCAGGTCCGCGACGTGCCGGAGGTTCTCGTGGGAGATCTCCTCGAGCGAGTGCGCGTAGACCGGGGGCAGGTCCAGGTTGGAGAAGCCGTTCCAGTCGTCTCCGGGCTCGTCGCTGACGAGGACGATGGCGTCGGGGTGGGAAGCGGCAGCGGTCTCGAGCGCGTTGCGGGTGTTCTCCAGGCTACCGTTGGTGGTGAAGGTCACCTCACCGGTATCCGTGAACTGGCGGACGTGACCGTCAGCGTAGAGCACCACCGTGGTGATGTTCTTGCCGAACTGCTCGCTCGCGCGCATGTACCACGCACTCACCTGCACCAGATCCTCGGTCATCGATCCGGTGTCGTCGATCACGATCGCGATCGAGTTGCCGGGGATGTTGGTCACGACCGTGTCGACCACGGGGTGCGAGGTCAGCGGGATGACCAGTTCGTCACCGGGCTGGAGCGTGTTCAGATCAACCATCGGCTTGCCACCGATGACCACCGTCTCGTTGCAGTAGTGACCCGTCCGACGCCGGTTCTTGGTGTACTGGTCGCTCAACTTGTCGCAGCGGTCGGCGTTGATCTGCGCGAGCCGCGCCTCGTTGACGACAGCGATCGCTTCCCAAGGGACATGGTGCTTGGGGGCGATGGTGCCGATGATCGAGTCACCAGGCTCGACGATGTAGGTCACCGTCTCGTTCTGGGTCTCAGCCGCATCGACGACGATGTCCGTGTCGCTCTCGTCCCCGTTGGGGATGAGGGCGACGAGCAGGGCGAGGAGGGCGAGGACCAGGGCGATCGCACCGACGCGACGCCGGTTGCGGGGGCTGACGTTCTGCCAGCGGGTCTTGAGGGATTCGATGTTCATCGAAACTCCGTTTCTCTGTGGGGGGTTGGTCTCCAGCGACATTGTGCCGCAAAAGGAGATGGAAAGATAGCACTTTATTGATAAAACGTCAACCATAGAGCTGCGATATGCCCTTTAAAACAAAAGAAAACAGACCGCTTTCGCGATCTGTTTTCTGGTGCATCGGGTGGGACTCGAACCCACGGCCAAGAGATTAAGAGTCTCCTGCTCTACCGACTGAGCTACCGATGCCTACGATTAAAATGTCATTGCTAACGGCACTAATATGCCAGAAGAATTGACGATCGTCAACAACTAAGATAGCATTTCGTCGCAGCAAGAGAGGTGAATGTAAAACGTTCAGGATTGCGCCAGATGCGTACAAACAGATAGTTAATCCTAAACGAAACCGAACGTAAAACTTTCAGGATTGCGCCAGATGCGCCGCTCTGCAGGGAGGAAAGTTCGTGAGACGTGGGTAAATCCCACGTCGAGCGAATTTCCGACCGAAGAGCAAGCAGATGGTGTGATCCTGAAAGTTTTACCCTTGCACCCGTAGCTCAGCTGGATCTGTCAACCAGATCACATCGCCTCGCTCGGAAACAAAAGTGACCATCTTTTCCCCTTGCACCCGTAGCTCAGCTGGATAGAGCATCTGTCTTCGGAACAGAGGGTCGGGGGTTCAAATCCCTCCGGGTGCACCAGGAAAAGATGGTCACTTTTGTTTCTCTCGCTTCGGCTCGTGATAGAGCATCTGTCTTCGGAACAGAGGGTCGGGGGTTCGAATCCCTCCGGGTGCACCAGAAAACACTCCGTCTTTGACGGAGTGTTTTCTTTTGGGTTGAAACTTTTCGAGCAATCCCTTAGTCTCCCTATGCTCACCCACAACCACTGGAGAGAGATGCGCAGACTTCCCACGCATGTGCGTGAAACTCTGGGCGCCATTCGCATCTGTCGCCCCCATGGGACCACACTCGCCCGAGCTCTGATCCCAACCGATCTCATCGTGTACTTTGAACAATTGAAAACCTACAACGGTACGATCCGGCTGCTGAACATCCGAGAGGAAGTCGTCTGGATCGCAGAACGACAGCTCAGCATTCCCTACTTCAATCGAGCGGATCCTGAACATGCTCCAGAAGCGTTCAGTTGTTCAACACTGACCAAGTGGGTGTTTGCCCATGTGGGGATTGACCTCCCGCGCTATGCAATCGACCAGTCGTATATCGGCATCCCTGTGATTGGCGTTCTTCCCGTGGGAGCACTCGTCTTCTTCGAAAACCGTTTTCCTATCCACGACCCCAACCGGTCGATCGGACACGTGGGAATTCATGTGTGTCGTGGAATCATCGTCCACGGTTCCACGCACGCTCGGAAGATCATCCAAGAGGCAATGGACGCACCCCCGAGCATCTGTATGGATGTCATTCCACGTGACCCTCACGCCCTGCTGGAACTCCCTGTAGGCATGAAGGGGATGGAAACAGCTCTCGACGTTGCCCGCTCCCTCCAGCGAAGCTAAGCTAATAGTCAACGCAAAACCGACCCACACGGGGTCGGCTTTCTTTTTGTTGCTACCACTTTTTTAGCGCAATTGCCGCCTCAGCTGCCGCCACCTGTGCCTCGTGCTTTGAGGTTCCTTCTCCCACAGCCACCTTCTCTTTTCCGAGAAACACACCCACCTGAAACTCCTTCTGGTGATCTGGGCCTGTCTCAGAGAGAACTTTGTACGAAGGCGTGATGCCCAAGTGCTCCTGCGCTGCCTCTTGAAATCGAGACTTTGGATCGATGTAAAGCTGCTTCTCTAAAATCTCAGGGAGCTCTGAAAGGACACGTGTGGTGATAAACATTTTTGCCGCATCCCAGCCACCATCAATGTAAATCGCTCCAATAATGGCTTCAAACGCATTTGCGAGGATGTACTTACGCGCTTTCGAATCCTTGTCTTTTGCCTCTCCCTTAGACAGGTGAAGATAGTTTTCTATCTTGAGCTCATGACAGAGCTTTGCGAGCATCTCAGAATTCACTAAGGCAGCTCGCCAGTTTGTCAGCTCTCCTTCTGGATTTTCGTAATTCTCGTAAAGGCTCTCTGTCACGACAAGCTCGAGTACGGCATCACCGAGAAACTCGAGGCGTTCATTGTGACCGAGGGGGAAATCTGGATGCTCGTTCAGGTAGGACCGATGAACAAGCGCCTGGCGTAACGTATCCTTATTTTGAAACGTCACACCAAGTGTCTGTTCCAGATCAGAATAATCTTCTTTGGGCATAGCTGTGTTAGATGATTACAATTAACGGATCGTTGAACATTACGTCTCTACAATCTCCTCTGTTTTTCCATACTCTTGTTTATCGACCTCCTTGACCTTCCCACGGGAGACCATATCCTTGTAAATCGCACCTAAGACTCCGTTCACAAAACGCCCAGAGGACTGTCCTCCGAAGCCCTTCGCAAGTTCAATGGCTTCGTTGATCGCCACTTTTGCAGGAATCTTATCGGCGAGCGTAAGTTCGTAGACACCGAGACGCAAAATATTACGATCAATGAGTGTAATGGTTTCAATCGGCCAGTTGGGAGCAAAGCGTGTAATGGTTTCGTCGATCACCCCTAGATTGTTGACCACTCCATCAACGAGTCTATTCACAAATCCCTCATCATCAAACTTCGGTGCGAACTCCTCTCGATTGAATGCGATCATTTCAGGCAGCTTCTCTTCTGGCATGCCCAAGAAATCCCATTGATAAAGGGACTGCATCGCAATAGTGCGTGATAGGTGTCGATTCGACATACGTGAAAGAACTTAAAGAACGTTGGACAAATAGTAGCATGGAAGCGGGAAGCAAAAAAGCACCGGAGGTTTATGCCTCTGATGCCTCATGGTCATGATCGTGGTCCTGTGTGTGAGTGGCCTTTTTCATGGTGCGCTTCACGTCACGGCTCTGATCGACAACCTGTCGTCCTTTATAGAACCCGCAGGAGCCACACGCACGGTGTGACAGTACAGGCTTCTTACACTGCTCGCAAAGACCTGTATTCACTGGATCCAGGTGCATGTGTGAACGTCGGCGTCTAGCGGCAGATGATGATTTTTTACTTGCTGGTACAGACATAGATGTAGTTATTGAACGGCGGCACTATAACAGCACACCGAGAACCTGTCAATCCTGCAGAACGCTTCAGACTCCACACCCCCTGCAGGGGATATCTGAAACAAAGAAAACACCACGAGGTCTCCCCCGCGGTGTCCTCTTCTAAATGAGGGTGACACTTGCAACGGTATCGCTCTCTTTTTTAAATCTCATAATCCTGACTCCTTGTGTTGCACGTCCGAGAACGGAAACGGACTTGAGAGGCGAACGGAGCACCTGTCCAGCCTCTGTCACCACAAAGAGATCTCGATCGTCTTCCTGATCCACGACACGTGCGGAAACAATCTCTCCTGTTTTCTTTGTCACATTTGCTGTCTTGATTCCGGATCCTCCCCGTTTCTGTACCTTGTATTCCTTTAGGTCACTCCGCTTTCCATATCCATGCTTCATCACAACAAGGAGCTGACTGTCCCCTCCCTTCTTCGATCCTCTTTGTCCAATTCCCATACCGACAATCTCATCTCCTGCCTTGAGTTTCATTCCACGCACACCTGAAGCTGTTCGGCCCATTGGACGGATATCATCTTCCGAAAAACGAATCGCCTGACCGAGTTTACTTACAAGCACTACGTCATCCTTTCCACTCGTTGGTCTGACCCATTCAAGACTATCACCATCGTTGAGATTGATCGCAATAAGTCCGGAGCGTCGGATGTTTTCAAACTGATCCAGTTCAACCTTTTTCGTGACCCCCTTACTTGTAATCATGAGCAAGTAGTTCATGGATTCCATGTCTTCCATAGAGAATGTCGCTGAGACCTGTTCCCCTGGAGCAAGTTGGAGAAAGTTCACGATCGCTTGACCCTTGGCGGTCCGAGATGTTTCTGGAACGTCGTATGCCTTTAGGCGAAACACGCGCCCACGTGTCGTGAAGAACATGAGTTCCTTGTGCGTTGTGGTGCTGAACAGTTGTTCAACCACATCGTCTTCTTTTGTCGTTAAACCAGCCACACCTTTTCCACCACGCTTCTGCGTTTTGAACGTATCTGGAGGAAGACGTTTAATGTACCCAGCCCGTGTGATCATGACGACCGTTGCCGTATCGGGGACAACGTCTTCGATAGAGAATTCCTTCACACCATGCTTAATGATTTGTGTTCTGCGCTCCTCTCCATACTTATCGCGCAAGGATTCGACCTCCTCTGCAATCACGGCAAGCATCTTCTTCTCTGATTTCAGAATTGCTTCAAGTGCCTGAATGAGTGCAAGCTTATCTTTGTATTCTTGTTCAACTTTTAACGTCTCGAGGTTTGCAAGTTGTTGCAACCGCATGTCGAGAATCGCTGTTGCCTGACGGTCAGAGAGCTTAAACTTCTTCATCAGGTTCTCACGCGCCTGATCTTTGTCTTTTGATGCCTTGATCGTTTTGATCACCTCATCGATCTTCAAAATCGCGATCCGCAATCCCTCAAGAATATGAGCGCGATCCTGAGCCTTCGCAAGATCGTACTCTGTTCGACGACGAACCACTTCCCTGCGGTGCTTGATGTACTCCTCAAGAATCATCTTGATATTCAACACACGTGGCTGCATTCCACCTTCTACAAGCGCAAGCATATTGTAGTGAAATGTTTCTTGGAGTTGGGTTGTTTGATACAAACGATTGAGCACCTTCTTTGGGTACGCATCTTTCTTCAACTCAACAATAATGCGCACATCCCCCTTTGCAGACTCGTCACGCAGGTCACGAATTCCTTCAATTTTCTTATCTCGGACATTCTGTGCGATCTTCATGAGCAACGTTGATTTGTTCACCTGATAGGGAATCTCCGTCACGATAATCGAAAAGTTGCCCTTCTTATCCTCTACAATCTCTGTCTTCGCACGCACCACCACACCCCCTCTCCCTGTAGAAAATGCTTGTTTGATGTCGTTTGAACTGTACGCAATGGCACCCGTTGGAAAATCGGGGCCCTGAATGATTTGAGCTAAATCATCCACACTTGCATCCTTGTCCTTAATGAGAAGTAGGATGGCATTCGCAACTTCCGTAAGATTGTGTGGGGGGATATTCGATGCCATTCCCACAGCGATTCCCAAGGTTCCGTTGATGAGTAGGTTTGGAAGCTTTGCGGGGAGCACCTTTGGCTCCTTGTGGGTGCCATCGAAGTTTGGCATGAAATCGACCGTCTCCTTTTCGATATCAATCAACAGCTCTTCAGAAATCTGGTGCAATTTTGCCTCAGTGTACCGATAGGCGGCCGCTCCATCTCCATCAAGCGAACCAAAGTTTCCTTGACCACGCACAAGCGGATAACGCATGGAGAAATCCTGTGCCATACGCACAAGAGAGTCGTACACCGCACTATCCCCGTGAGGGTGATACTTACCAAGCACGTCTCCGACCACCGCCGCACATTTCTTAAACTTGGCACTCGAGCGCAAACCTGTTTGCCACATGGAATACAAAATACGGCGATGAACAGGCTTGAGCCCGTCACGAATATCAGGCAGGGCACGCCCTACGATCACACTCATGGCGTAATCCAGATAGGAAGTCTGCATCTCTTCAACAAGACTCTGTGACTGCAATTTTCCAATCGTTGAATTTGGCTGCTCCTCAGGAGCGTCGGATGTCTTTTTCGTTCGTGGCATATTATTCGTCTGTAGCGGATGTTGTTTGTTTCAATTCCTCGATCAAGGCTTCATCAAGCGGTTCCCCTTCAAGACGTGCTTGATAGACCTCGAGCAGAAGTTTTACATCATGTTTTGTTTGAGCGGTTCCTTCCTGTGTCTCGGTGCCGAGTTCAACCAGCTCCTGTACAACACCATCTAATGCCGTATCAAGTTGCCCTTGGATAAATGGAACCTCTTCGTTGACCACCTCTCTAAGAGTGATAAACCACCCCACAATAATGATCAGCACGGCGAGAACGATGCCTAGCCAAAAGGCCGCTTTCTGTTTTGGATTCAGAGGAGTGATGCGCTGTGGTCTCGGAGGCATGTGTTACTTCGTCAAGGTCATGATGAGCATGTCTTCCTCAGGAAGGTCCTTGCGTGCAACCTTGTACTTATTGGAGTCCTCACGTCTGCATGCGCCGAATTCTTTACAAAATTCGTCAACACTTAAGAGTGTTTCTTTCAAGGAAGGAACGGCGTAGGACATGGGGATCACCACACGCGGCTCGACTTGCGAGATGACTTCCGCAGCGACCTTTGGACTCATCACCCTTCCACCCCCCACAGGAATCATCAAGACATCAATGCGCTCAAGTTGTTGTAGCTCCTCGTCTGTGAGGGCTCGATCGAGTGCCCCCAGATGTGCAAGCCGCATCTCCTCTGCCTCTATGCAAAAAATCAAACTCTCAACAGACTTCCCTTTCTCTTCTCGCTTAAGAGGTGCGTTGATCCCAAAGACAAAGATATTCTTAATCTCAAACTCCCCTGCCATATCGATAACATAAGGATCTCCCCCAATAGCTGACACATTATTTGCATCCTCTTCATCAGATGATTGGAGCACAAGTTCTGCCTGAAGGGTTCGTGGAAATCGAAGGCCTGTTGAATTTTGGTACGGATCCGTAACGATCCGTACGGGTCCGTTTGTTGTCGCTGTCTTAATTTCAAAGGAAGAAAGTCCGTTCCAACTAATATCCATAAGGTGAAAAAATAGTCGTCTTTAACGGCAGGAGTTTAGCATTTCTTTCTCATGCGAACAAGTCATCCATACACAAAGACGGGGGTGATCCCCGCCTTCTTTCATAGGTGTCTAAGCCCCTTCTTCGGCAAATGTTTCGGTCCAATATTCGATCTCCTTTTGAACTTCTTCTAACTCTGGATCTTGCTCGGTGACCAAAAATCCTTCGCGGAACCGCTGCACCTTATTCTTGATCTCTGCTTGTTGATTTTCGTCACCTCCCGCTGCAAACTTTTCCAGCTCGTTAATCGCCTCCTCGATCTTCTTGGCCGTTGCCGTCCATTGTTCGAGGAGCTGCTTATACCTGTCACCATGTTCGCTCACATTCTCTTGAAGTGCATCAGCCAACTTTGACTGCGCAACCAGTATGCCATCCTCGACCTGATATCGTTGTTTTGCATCGAGCTCTTTTTCAAATACCTCAGAACGCACAAGTTCTTCAAGGGAAACACCTGAATCGAGGTGGGGTTTAATCACCACTCGTACAGCCTCATCGACATGCTCCATCACCATCTGCTTCATCTCGAGACCAGCACTTGATTCGGTTAGTTCCTTGTAGGCATGGCGATGGGGATACTCACGGACACCTACATCATAAAACGCACGCCTCATGATGAGTTCATCTGCTTCAGGATTGGCTGCGAGCTGCGCAAGTGTTGCCTCAGCTTCCTGTTTAATCTCCTCTGGAAGAGTGGGAACAAAATGCTTAATGGCGAAATCGAATTCATCAAGCATGGATTGGTGTGGGTGTGCCATAAGGCTTTTGGTACAAATTAGCATTCATTACATTTAGCTAGATCAATCATACACGATTGACAAAACCCTTAAAAGACGCTACCCTGTCTGCTGGTATTCGCCAAAAACGATACAGAAAGGAGGTGAAGTATGTGTATCTCAATGTCGTAAAGGAGGTACACGTGTCGACTCACAACATCGCCCGCACCCTCGTCGAGGGTGGTCACCGGGGCGACTGGAACTTCAACTGCCGAGAGTCCACGCGGGCTGAGCGGCGCAACTGGAACAAGGCCTGCCGCAGGCTCGCCCAGGACCAGGACTCCTGGGACGAGACCAACATCGAGGAGCGCTGGAGCGCTGGAGCTCGCCACTACGAGTACAGCTCCAACCACTACTGCTCCTACACCCGGCGGTTCCTCGAGAGCCGCGTGGGGCAGCCCTGGGACAAGATCTTCTCCGAGCTCTGCTGGACGTTCGACCGGCGGAACTTCGTGAACTGGGTCCTCATCGACCGGCGGATGCTCGACGACGTCGGCGAGGACTCCAAGCGTCTGAGCCAGTGGGCATCCCGCAACCCCTCCCCCGGCGAGATGTACATCGACGAGGACGGGATCCTGCGGAAGATGCCGAGGAGACAGAACTCCCGCTGGCGCATGTGCACCCGGGAGGAAGAGCGGGAGATCGACCGGCAGGCTGGGGACTGGCTCGACGGCCGCAAGGTCGGCCAGGTCGGCAACATCCTGTTCTGGTTCGTGGAGGCTTCCATGCCCCACAACCACTGCTGCGTCATCGAACCCGCCTACCGGCAGGACCTCCCCCTCACGGGCAAGGACCTCGACGTCTTCGAGAACCTGCCCCTCTGGAAGAGGAGGAAGCTCCTCAAGGACGCTCCGGTTCTGAGCCAGGCGAACGCCGCCTAGCTCCCACGAGACCCACCGCGCACGTTGGTGGGTCTTTCGATTGGAGACTTCAGTAACATTTCTGATTGTTCAGTTGACACACTCTCTCTAATACCGTAGATTAGCTGGTCGTCGTGTGCGAACACTCTTAGAGGCCAAGGAGGCCACCCATGCCACACCAACGAGAGAGGTTGAGGAGATACCTCGATGTCTCGCGGCTCACGCTCGAGCCCATCGCAGGAGAGGACGGCTGGTACTTCGCATCCTTCACGAACCCTGATGGGTCAATGACACATGTCTTGCTGATGACCGACAACAAGGGCAAGATCTACCTTCCCGAGCCGGTTTCTGACGAGAGTCTTCCCGAACAGATCGACGCGTACACCAGCGAGTACCGTCTGACCGTCTTCATCGAACCCAAGAGTGCGTTCGAAATCGGTCGTTCGGTTAGACCCCATTGGTGGACTGTGGTCTGTCAACGTGTCCAAGCAGAGCCGTCGCTACAAGATCACCATCTTCGCCACAGATGTTTCCATGGCATACTTTCTACTGAAGCTCCTCAAGCTTGGGGAGTTCCAAGACTTCATCAACAACAGGCGGCGGGAACACCGGGATTACCTCAAGCGCAAGAGCGCTCAGCAGCCCGCAAAACAAACAACGGGGCGACAACGCAGTCGCTATCGCCGCCCCAATGCAGCAGAACGGCAGGAAATCCTGGAACAGGAAATCGCCGACTAAACGCAACCACACCCACGAACGGTGTGGTTTTCTGGTTTCCGATCCATACGCTGCTCTTGCAAAAAAACCCCTATTTCGTTACACTCCCCCACGTTCAAATAAACTAATTCTTAGCCCCAGTCGGGCCCCCGAAACATCCTTCGGCTTGCCTGACGGAACATCTATGCAAAATCAAAATCCAACGGAGTTCGAGAAACTCCTTCAGGATGGTACGTACCTCAATATCCCGACTGTTGGTGACGTGGTTACCGGAACCGTCATGGGTTCAGGTCGACGTGAGATCCGACTCGATATTGGTGGTATTACCACTGGTGTGGTTCGTGGCCGTGAACTCTTTGCGGAGAGTGCTGAGTATTCCAACCTCGCCCCTGGCGAAGAAGTCCAAGCGACGGTCATGGACGTGGAAAATGAAAACGGCGAAATGGAACTCTCATTCCGCTTTGCGGGCCAACAGAAGGCTTGGGAAGAGCTCCGACACCTCTTCACCTCTGGTGAAACCGTTGACATCAAGATTCTCGAGGCCAACAAAGGTGGACTGATTGTCCGCTTGCAACACATTACCGGATTCCTTCCTGTCTCCCAGCTCTCTCCAGATCACTATCCTCGCGTGAGCGGCGGCGACAAAAACAAGATCCTCGAGAAACTCAAGTCTTACATTGGGATCAAAATGAACGTGCGTGTTATCGACGTTCATGAGGAAGACGAGAAACTGATCGTGTCAGAAAAAGCTGTCTGGGAAGATCAACAGAAAAATGTTCTTTCTCAGTACACCATCGGCTCGGTTGTGGAGGGAGAAGTCACAGCTGTTGCTGACTTTGGAGCTTTTGTGAAATTTGACTCTCTTGAGGGGCTCGTGCACATCTCAGAGATTGCCTGGCAACGAATTGACCATCCACGCGATATACTAAAGGTGGGAGAGACGGTCAAAGCAGAAATCATTGGTATTGAAGGAAGCAAAATCTTCCTTTCCATGAAGAAGCTCATTGATGATCCTTGGACCCATGTCGAGGAACGCTACAAAGTAGGCGATGTGGTCAAGGGAACGATTTTGAAAGTAAATCCCTTTGGATTCTTTGTCGAACTAGACCCTGAAATCCATGGACTTGCACACGTCTCAGAACTCTCCGACGAAGCAATGCCTGATGTGAGTCTCATTGCCAAGGAAGGCGAAACAATCGACTTCAAAGTGGTGTCCATTGAACCTAAGGAACATCGACTTGGTCTTTCCTTAAAGGCATTGAACGAAAAAGCAGAAGCAACACCTGCCCCTGAATCAAAAGAAGAGGCAGCTCTGGAAACAAAAATAGAAGAGCCCCAAGAGTCCGAACCTGCTGAAGCTGAACAACCAACTGAGTAACTGAATGCAACGCCGGTCACATCGATCGGCGTTGTGTGTAATCTGCCCCACGCTATGAAACCCCTCTCAAAAAACATCATCATCGGGATTATCGCAATCCTGGTCGTCTCCGCACTCTTCTCTAGCTACTCACTGAATGCTGATGAGCCAGAAGAAGTGACTCTTGCAACCCTCGTTGAGGAAATCGAAGCTGGCCAGGTCAGTGCGATTGACATTGAAGGCGTTGAGGTGCTTGTCACTCTTACGGACGGAACAACACAAACCTCTCGGAAAGAGTCGTCTGTTTCGATCTCAGAAGTCTTGATCGATTACGGCCTCACCGCTGAACAGCTTCGTGCCGCCGATATTACGATCAAGGACCGAAGTACCCGCTCCTATATCCTCGGAGTGATCCTCCCATCCCTGCTCCCCCTCCTCATCCTCATCCTCATCTTCTGGTTCATGATTCGACAAATGCAGGGTGCGAATAACCGTGCGATGTCCTTTGGCATGTCTGGTGCAAAGGAGATGAAAGACTCAAAGCAAAAAATCTCCTTTAAAGATGTTGCCGGGGCCAAGGAAGCCAAAGAAGAGCTCCAAGAAGTTGTGGAATTCTTGAAGCATCCAAAGAAATTTTCAGATCTTGGGGCAAAGCTTCCAAAGGGAGTGCTCCTGATGGGCCGTCCAGGAACAGGGAAAACATTGCTCGCTCGCGCGGTTGCGGGCGAAGCCGGTGTGCCCTTCTTCCACATCAGTGGTTCTGAGTTTGTTGAAATGTTTGTGGGTGTGGGTGCTAGCCGTGTGCGTGACCTCTTTAGCAAAGCCAAGAAGGCAGCACCTTGCATCGTGTTCGTCGACGAAATTGATGCTGTTGGACGCCAGCGTGGATCTGGTCTCGGAGGAAGTCATGATGAACGTGAACAAACCCTGAACCAAATTCTTGTTGAGATGGATGGGTTTGACCCAAACATTGGTGTCATTGTCATTGCCGCTACCAACCGTCCAGATGTACTGGACCCAGCTCTCTTGCGTCCAGGTCGCTTTGATCGTCGGGTCGTCATTGACCTTCCAGACATCAAAGACCGTGAAGCGATCCTTGATGTGCACGCAAAGAACAAACCTCTTGCCGAAGACGTCAAGCTCCATCGTGTTGCAGAGCGCACTCCTGGCTTCTCTGGAGCAGACCTCATGAACCTCCTGAATGAAGCCGCCATCCGCGCCGCACGCCGTGACGACACAAAGATCTCCCAGGAAGACGTGCTCGATTCCATTGAAAAAGTCTTGCTTGGACCAGAGAGAAAGAGTTACGTCATGAGTAAGGAAGAAAAGAAGGTGACCGCCTATCATGAAGCAGGACATGCGCTCGTGGCACACCTGCTGCCAAACTGCGACCCTATTCACAAGGTCTCCATTATTTCCCGTGGAATGGCTGGTGGTTATACCCTCAAGCTCCCATCGGAAGACCGACGCTTGCACAAGCGGGCAGAATTCATCGATGACATGGCTATGATGCTCGGTGGGTTCATTGCGGAAAAAGAAACCTTTGGAGACGTAACAACGGGAGCCTCAGATGATCTTCGCAAGTGTACGCAACTCGCCCGTGAAATCGTGACCCGTTATGGAATGAGTGAAAAACTTGGACCACGTGTCTTCGGCAATGCACAGGAAATGGTCTTCCTTGGAAGAGAGATTCACGAACAACGTAACTACTCAGAAAAAACAGCAGAAGCTATTGACGCTGAGGTTGAAAACTTCGTGAATAGCGCAATGGAAACCGCTCGTGATATAATTCGAAAAGAAAAATTACAGCTCGACAAGATCGCCAAAAAACTTCTTGAAGATGAGGTGATTGAAAAAGAGGGCTTTGAAGCGCTCTTCGAAACAAAAAGTTCGTAACACGTTCTAAGGAGGTATGCCAAAAAAATCCACAGCTTTGTACCGAACGCTCATCCGGGATGCCTGGAAACTCACCCTGGAGCGCAAGGCGCTGTGGATTTTTGGTATTTTCGCCGCCCTCGTCTCAACCGGGGGTGTGATCGACGTTGCTCTAGCTTCAATCAAAAAAGTCCGCTCCGCTGGTTCACTCATTGAACAACTCTTTTCAAGTAGCTTTATTGGCTACGACTTGTTCGCACAATACATTCGCCAGCTCTACCTCATTGGCCCCGAACGCACCTCCTGGCTTATCTCTGTCTTCACCCTCTGTGCCATTGCCCTCTTCGTGATGGCGATCGTCTCGCAGGCAGCGCTTATTCTTGGAGCGAAATCAAAACATACACCAGACCCATACCACATTCGAAAAGAAGCCTTGTGTCATTTTTGGGACCTCTTTCTTATTGCCGTCTTGACCAAACTCATGAACGGCATCTTGATCATGCTCATGACCCTTCCGTTGGTTCTTCTGTACATCCAAACCACACAATACAACGCATGGATCTTTTTTCTCATCATGATCCTTTTTCTCCCTGCGATTATCATCGTCAACATCATTGCCATGCTCGCACTCATTGATGTCGTTCACAAAGGTCATGGGGCTCTCCATGCGATCGAGTATGCCCTGCGTCTTTTTCAAAAACAGTGGCTTGCAACATTAGAATTTGGAATCCTGCTCTTCCTCCTTGTCTTTGGTGCCGGTCTCCTCTTTATCGGACTTCTGACGCTCTTCACCATTCCATATAGCATCCTCTATACCGTTGCCCTTGTTTCCGGATCGATCAATCTTTTCTTAATCACCAATGTTCTTGCGGCCCTTGCCATCCTCTTTGCGATCCTCATCTTCGGTGGGGCAGCGGTCACATTCCAATACACCGCCTGGTACCAATTTTATAAACGCGCCATGCACAAAACACACGGAAAAATGCATTTCTCGAAATACGTTAGATGGCTACGGGGGTAAACACGTTGCTGATCACTCAAAAAGCACGTACAATGGGGAGGAAATCTCCCTGTTTTTCTATGGCAAATGATATCCAAAGCATTGAGGACCTGCTGCAATTCACTGGTTCAAAATCAACCACCAAGGAAGCTTCCGAGCCAGGCGAAGAAAGCGCTATCGAGAAGTTTGACGAAAAGATGAGTGAAGTGCGGTTGAAAGAAAAGGAAGTTGCAGCCGAGAAGCAAGCCGCAACACTCAACATTCCTTATGTGAATTTGAAAGGGTTTCCGATTTCCCCTGAAGCTCTTCGATTAGTTCCCAAAGAACGCTCCCTTGAAACCAAGGCCGTCTGTTTTTTGTTCACCGGACCTGAAATCCGTGTCGCAAGCACACAGCCGGAGGTGCAAGTTGTACAAGATCTGCTTCATGAACTTCAGGAACGCCACAAAGCCAATGGCGCATTATATAAAATCTCAGAAGAAAGTTTACGTGTTGCCACCAAAGCCTATGACACCCTCCCCCAGATCAAAGAGATGGTGAAAGGCGTTCAAGTGACGGATGAAGAGTTGGAGCAGTTTCAAAAACAGCTGAAGACGTATGAGGATGTCCAAAAAGTAATGGATGGGGCTTCTGTCTCCGATATTATGACAATCGTCATGGCAGCGGCACTACAGTTTGGAACATCCGACGTGCACGTTGAGGCAGAGCAGGAGAAAATCGCTGTTCGATTTCGCGTGGATGGTGTGCTGCAGGAAGTTGCGAAACTTCCACACGATTTTTGGAAAAAAATCGTGGCACGTATCAAGCTGATTAGCGGTCTCAAGATTAACGTCACCAACCGACCACAGGACGGACGCTTCACGATTTTCTTAAAAGCAGGAGACACCGACGTGCGTGTTTCAACCATCCCAACCACCTGGGGAGAATCTGTTGTCATGCGTCTCTTGAAACCAAGCTCAATTAATGTGGAGTTTGGACAGCTTGGGTACCGCCCACTTGCTGAACAAAAGCTCCTCAAGGAAATTCAAAAACCTCATGGCATGATCATCACCACAGGTCCAACAGGGTCTGGTAAAACAACCACGCTGTACGCCATTCTGCGTAAGCTCAATGAGCCAGAGGTGAAGATCATTACCCTTGAAGATCCAATCGAGTATAAATTAGCAGGGATCAATCAATCACAGATCGACCAGGAAAAAAAGTATACGTTTGCTGGAGGACTCCGATCTATTCTGCGTCAGGACCCTGACATCGTGATGGTCGGAGAAATTCGTGACCTCGAAACCGCCGAGGTCGCCATTAACGCCGCACTCACAGGGCACCTCATGCTCTCCACCCTTCACACCAATGACGCCGCTGGAGCGATCCCCCGTTTCATCTCCATGGGCGTGAAGCCATTCTTGCTCGCCCCATCCTTAAACGCCATCATCGGTCAGCGCCTCACGCGACGTATTTGTGAAGCGTGTAAGGAGCCGTTTACACCTGATGAAGCCCAGATGACCTTTATTAAAAAAGTCGTGAGTGAGATCCCAGAAGCCTCTGGCGAAAAGGTGGGACCTGAATCAGAATGGAAACTCTCAAAAGGAAAAGGCTGTGAAACCTGTAACGGATCAGGCTATAAGGGACGAGTCGGTATCTATGAAATTCTGACCATGAGTGAAGAAATCAAAGCGTCCCTCTCAGAAAAAATCTCCGAATACGAAGTCCGAGAACTTGCCAAACAACAAGGCATGACCACCATGCAACAAGACGGCATCCTCAAGGTAATTGATGGGTTCACAACCGTCGAAGAAATTCTGCGTGTGGCAGGAGAAGGGTCTTGAGAACGGGTCAGAACGACCCGTTTTTTTGATTCCTTGACCCATTTCTCTCTTGACGCTATGGTATCTTGTCCCTGAGGGAGGCACATGGACACGTTCACGCTAGGATATCGACGAAAAGAGGGTTCCACAACCCTCGTTCCGTTCACGAAGCCCACACACAGCCTGGTGCTTCAATGGCTTAACGGATTCAAACCGAGTCCCCAGTTGCTCGACACCGACGAGGCCTGGCGATCCTGGAGGGTTGGAGGGTCCTGCCCCAACGGTCATGGGAGGATCTTCCCCAGCGACATCGACCGCTACCTGGTCGAGATGGCAAAGCGCGGAGCCAAGGACATGGCGCGAACCAGAGAGATGGTTGCGGAATACCCTGCCCGTATGATGGCCAAGGAAATCCTCGACCGTTGTGGATCTCTGGTCATGGCCCTCATGGATGAGGAGACGTTCTGTGTTGAACCCATCCCATCGGCTCAGTGCGGAAACGGCAAGCGTGTTGAAGCGTATTGCCGCATCGAGATGCTTGTAAACACAGCTGGACACAAAACCAGCTTCCGGATCCACGTCCCGGGTCTGTGTGATCACTGGTACATGCTCGCATGGGGGAACGAGCTTATTGCTGATGAACTCAGGGCAGAGATCGCCACGCAGGCGATTGTGCTCCTGCAACAAAACGAAACCACCGTCTAGACGGTGGTTTTCTCATTGATTTCTATGTCATGGCCTTCAGGGCCTGTTTCAAAACGAATCTCATGGCTCGGCTGAATTCCCCACTCTTGTGCCCGCACCGGCCATTCAATAAACGTTACGGTCCTAGGCAATCCCACCTCCTCTTCTAAAGCCAGTGTTTGTAATTCTTTTGAATCTTCAATGCGATATAAATCGAGATGGAGCAGTTCCTTAATTTGCTCTTGAGATACAGGATAACGATTCATAATCGTAAACGTCGGGCTTCTCACGGGTTCCTCAAACCCCATCGAACGAGCCACTCCGCGCACAAAGGTGGTCTTTCCCGTTCCGAGATCTCCTTCTAAAAATACGATTTCCCCTCCTTTAAGAGTAGCGGCAAACTCCGCCGCAATCTCTAATGTCTGTTGTTCCGAGTGTGACATCATATCAAGCAAGTCTCATGTTTGGATCAGCACAGAGGGTAAGAGGATCTACAAACTCTCCGGCCTTTACCCGTATAAGTCCCGAGAGTGCAATCATGGCCGCATTGTCTCCCGTCAACGAAAGATCAGGTACGTGCACGGGGACACTAGAAACGCTTTGTTTTAATGTTTCCCTCAAGAGAGGATTTGCCGAAACACCTCCACCGAGCACGACAGATTTGGCCTTTGTCTTTTCAAGCGCTTTGAGCGTCTTGTGCACCAGAACATCCACAACCGCTTGCTCAAACGAAGCCGCCACATCGCTCACAGAAAACACTTCGTGTTCAGAAAGATACACACGCACAGCCGTCTTTAATCCAGAAAAACTCATGTCCTGGTCCTTGCTGTCGATCATGGGGCGAGGGAACGCAATCGCCCGAGGATCTCCCTGCTTCGCTTCTCGCGAGATCTGGGGCCCTCCTGGATACGGCAGCCCGAGCAACTTTGCGACCTTATCGAATGCCTCCCCAGCTGCATCGTCACGTGTCATCCCGAGAAGCTCATAGTCACCAGCCGCCTTCATGAGGATGAGCTCCGTGTGACCGCCTGAAACAAGTAGGCACAGTGCCGGAAGCTCTGGCGGTGTTTCTGCCGTCAGCCAGGTCGAGTAAATATGTCCTTCAAGATGATTCACGGCGACGAGTGGTTTCTTCCAAACCCAGGCAAGTGCCTTTCCTAGTTCAACCCCGATGCGAAGCGCTGGCACAAGACCTGGGCCCGCGGTGACAGCAATCGCATCAATCCCCTCTCCATCCGGCAGTACACCCGTCGCCTTCAAAAGTGGAATGGCGTGCGCCGCATGCTCGCGTGCTGCTACTTCTGGTACGACCCCACCATACTCGGCATGTAAATCAGCTTGAGAAGATAAGAGGTTTTGTTCAATCATAAAACGACCATCTTTCTCAGAGACGATCGCAATCGCTGTTTCGTCACAACTGGTTTCAATGCCGAGGATACGCATAACGTAGGGGAGCTTACCGTAAATTCATTGAATTAGAAAAGGGTTGGACGTCTGTCTCAACCCTTTAGGAAGCCACCTTTGTGACGGTAAGGTCAAAAGGGGGCGATTCCTCGTGTGCCTCCCCGCGCTGCGAGAAGCACTTTTCGATATAGTACTGCGTGAAGATCTCGAGCCCCTCTCGCAGGGTGTCGTGCATGTCGCTGCGCTGGAAGAATGCGTAGTTTGGCATCCTCTCACCGCGACGCATCATGATCCACGCCGCAAGTGCGGTTGCGAGGCGACCCGTTCCGTCCGCAATCGGATGGATCCCGAACCGAAGTTCGTATTCCACCCATGCGCAGAGCCGAGGCCCATCTTCATCGTCGAGCCTCGTCTGGAGCTCTTCGAGAAATGCCTCCCAGCGTGCGGGAACCTCATCAGGAGAACACCCGTAGGCGTTTCCGGTCTCGTGCGAACGCAGAGCCTTGAGCCTGCTCGCATTCGGAATACCATGGTGAATCCACCGCACCGTCGATCCAACGAACTGACGAACGGACCACTCAGACTGAGTACGACTTGGATCTGTGATCGTGTGGATCATCTGGGCAACCGTGCGCATGTTGCAAGTGACCCGCTGCGCAAGGTCATTGCCGGACATCCCGGCATAGGGCTTGCCAGGACGGGCTCCCTGACTTCCGCGCTGACGCCCCGTCACGGACGTGGCGGACGTCTTCGCGACATTGGCCATAAAAGCCATCACGAACTCGTGCTCGGTCCTGTAGGGACGGTTGGAAGCCATGGAATCCTCCTGGAAATGGGTTTTGACCTCCTCAATTCAGTCTGTTTAGTTTGAATTGTAAGCGAAATCTAGAGGAAAACGAGTGTCCTGTCAAGGTAAGGACGTAGCCGTCTCTGTCCTCGTTGCTCGTTGAAAAATAGTAACGGACAGTGCATCAATATCATCTGTTAAGTGATCAATGCGTCGGGCGTGTGTTTCAAGTAAATCAAGGTAGTCTAACGACTTCTTCAAAAGGACCTTTCCTTCTACCCATGTCTGATGCGCAAGATTTGTGAGGTATAAACACACCCCCAATTGAAATTCCTCAAGACTCAATGGGTACTGTTTGTAATAAGCCGTAAGAAATTCAACAGCCAGATCAATATTCTTTTGCTCCCATCCGTCCTCAAAACAATTGACAAACAAACTCCTTGCTAACTCATAGGCACGTGGGCCTCGTGCTGTTTTTTCAAAGTCGAAAATAGATTCAATACGCTCTCCGTCTTCCGAAAAGAAGACATTTTGATAACCGAAGTCTCCATGAAGAAGCGTGTCATACGGAAGCGTTCGTCCACGGCAAGAATCTTGATTTGAAACAAACCTCTTTTTCTTTTCAAGCATCTGTTTAATCATTTGTTCAATGCGATTAAGTCGCGGTTGTCGATTGAGTGCTCGTTCAATTTCAACGACCTCTAGGTCGAAACGATTTTTGTCCCAAAGGAGCAACGGCTGAATTTGATCAGAAATTCCTGCTCCCGCCCGGTGCAACTGAGCCAACTGCTCGCCAAGAAGACGTACCTCCCGTGAGCCCAGCTCAGACAGATTTTTTGTTTGTGCGTTGTGAAATGGAAAAAGACTGTACCAATTCTGCCCCATTAAAAATGCTGACCGACCATAACCATCACTCATCGGAAGAAGCACAGGAGCCCCCTGTGACGCAAAAAATGATTCTGCAAATTTGATCTGGCTTACGACCTGACTCAGCTTGTGACGATACTGCTTTAAAAAAAATCGATCCGCATGCGTCTCGATAATGAAGTTCTTGCAAAGATACCCTCCACGAAGCAGATCCACCGATCGGACATCCCGAATCCCAAACAGCTCATGGAGCTCATGAGCCACCAGATCCAATGTTGGAATGTCATCGTAGATAATCATAAGCCTAAAATCACCAAAATCTTAGCGTGAATTAGAAGCCAACACAAGCGATTCAATCATTGACAGAAGCAACAAAATCAGCTAGGTTCAATCCTTCCCGGAGGACCGAATGAGACATCTGACAGGGATCATGCTCTTGGGTTTCGGCCTGCTCACTGCATGTGCGCCACCACCTGAGAAGCTTGAAGATGCAGACAAGGCTGTTGTCGCAGAAGAACGTGCGACGGTCGACCGCACAAGCAAGGAGACCATCGTCTGGTGCACCTACAGCCAGGCAACGCACTCCAGCGGTCCGCAGAGTGCTCCCGTGTTCGTACTTCGAACCGACCGACCGAATTGCGACGGACCCGCAGGCTGCGAGGTCACGTTCACGGCCTACGAGAACCAATGGTGCTTCGCTGGAGGCATCGAATGGGGACGGAATTCCTTCATCTCCTTCGAAGCGGCGAACCAGGCCGCCCTCAAGGCTGATGCCCTGCAGGGCTGGTACGCTCCCATGGGAGCCGTCGTGAGCGAGGTTGCCCAAGGGCAACCACAGTTCATCATCCAGGAACGGCACGGGATCTTCCGTGCAACCTTCGTGGATCCGGTGGGCCAGATCATCATCTTCCGCGAGCGCGGCGGGGTATTCGTCCCCGACACCCTCGTTCCCAACCTGTCCGAAGTGGGACTGGAGAACGACGAATGACCGAGCTCGATCTCTGAGCTCCACGAACCGCTTGCCCTTGGCAGCGGTTTTCTGATTGACAAAAAGTCCATTTTGATCCACAGTCACGGCCGTTCCTTCCCATCTTTACCAACGGAGGACCCTCGTGGACACACCACATTTCTACGAAATCTTGGGTGTCGACCCAGGAGCCACACAACCACGCATCGACGCGGTCTTCAACGCCTTGAGGGATAGCGCTGGCTCCAGCGCAGATCCTGACAGGTGGACACACATCGAGGAAGCCTACAACGTCCTCGGAGACCCCGAGGCTCGTAGCTTGTATGATCGCTCGCTCGCCAAGAGTGGCAAGGTGATCGGTGGTGATTACCATGTGCTGGAATTGCTAGCAGAGGGATCGCTCGGCCGGACCTACCTGGCCCGTGACATCCCCACCGGCAAGCTGGTCGTGGTGAAGCACTGCTCGAAGTTGAACCCGTTTCGACAGAGCCTGCTTCGGGACGAAGCGCGCAAGCTCTTCGACCTGGATCATCACGCGATCCCAACGGTCCGACGCCTCATCGAGCTGCCCGACGGCACACTCGCTCTCGTAATCGGAGTCCCGGCTACATCAAGTGCTTTGCTCCCCCCGAACAAGAGATCAGTGAGGGGGCCTTGCCCGAGTCGGACCACTACTCCCTCGGTGCCATCATGATCTACATGCTCACCGGCGGGAACCTGGAACACGTCGAGAAGCGCTACGTCCCCAACAAGCTGGATGACCGGATCAAGACGTTTGTGCGGGCACTCCTGCAGAGCGATATCCTCGATCGTCCGCGTGAAGCACATAAGCTCTTCAAGGAGCTGGATGACATCAGGCGCGACGTCTTCAACCTGAGCAACGACATCACCCACGGCATCCGCCGTGCCGACTAGGAGAAGCCATGAGTGAATCATCTGACTATGGCGAGACAAACTGGGACCACGGTCATACCTTCGGCCAGGAGCGACACACCTACCGTGCCCGCGCAGACCGCAGCTACGGCGAGGCCAAGCAGCGTGGGGTCGAGGATTACGACTTGCTCCCTGAGCAAATCGTGGTCACATGTACGAGGCTCCTCCTGCTCTCGCTCGACGTAACCGGTTCGATGGGTGACTGGCCCCCGATCGTCTTCGACAAGGCCCCGTACCTCCAGTACGAGATCAAGTACTACACCGGAGACGATGGACAGATCTGCGTGAGTGCCTTCGGTGATGCCGTCAAGGGTGAGGACTTTGCGCTTCAGATGCGTCCTCCCGCCACCGGCACGGAGGTCAAGAACCGCATCAACGAGCTCAAGCACACCAACATGGGTGGCAACAACAAGATGGAGTCCAGCGACCTGGCCCTCTTGTACGCCTCCCGCAACATCGAACACCCGCTCGGGGCCAAGCCCATCCTGATCATCGTCACGGACGAAGCTCCTCACGATCAGGTAACGAGCGCTCTGGCCAAGAAGCATGCACGGGTCGACATGACGAGCACCCTGTGTGTCGAAGACGTCATCAAGGAAGCCGCACAGAAGTACGACATCTACGTGATCCTCAAGCCCTACGGGAGTGAAGATCGTGGCGACTACTACAGCACCATCATCCAGAACCGCTGGATTGGGCTGGTGGGTCGTGACCACATCGCCAACCTGTCAGAAGCCGAACGGGTCGTGGACGTAATCTTCGGCATCCTCGGGGCAGCGACCAACAAGATCGACTACTTCCTCACGGAGATCCGAGGCCGCCAGCGACCTGAACAGGTCGACGTTGTCCTCGAGGCGCTCAAGCATATCTTCACGGACAAGGCGATCGGACCCAAGGCCGGCGAACGTGTGAACAACGAGGAGGTGGACGATGATGTGGGCCCGCTTCTCTGAGCAGCTACTTAGAGCGGCCGAACGGTTCCATCGTCGAACACACCCGGAGCCGACCTTACCCAAGGTCGAGCTCCTCGCAACCCTCTGGACCGAGTTCGAGCACTTCGACCGGTTCGCGAAGGATCCTCGTCTTTCGGGAATCCGTATCAACCCGGCCATGATCCTTCCGGACGAGCTCGAACATGCGCTCGCGAGGATCAACGTCCCTGATGCGACCGTGCCGCTCTGGTACGACGTGAAGGGGCGGCAACTGAGAATCGA
>Ga0210044_10001197_pt1 | contig 39400 bp, 21 predicted proteins | sample CryGey13umfilter_2_FD_183959 | JGI IMG/M metagenome (GOLD analysis project Ga0210044, IMG submission 183959) | Groundwater microbial communities from aquifer in Utah, USA - Crystal Geyser 4/9/14 3 um filter (SPAdes) (version 2) | ecosystem: Environmental > Aquatic > Deep subsurface >... | reverse complement strand
GGGCTTGAGGTAATTGGCGTTGCCATTGATGATGAAGCAAGCATGTGGAAAAATAATATTATTAAAGATTCTTTAACCTGGATTAGCGTTTCAGATTTGAAAGGTATGTCGAGCCCAATTGTTAATTCTTATAATATTTGGATGACTCCCACAATATATATTTTAGATAAAAAAGACATAATTATGTCCAAACCAAAAGGCCCAGCAGAAATTCAGGCTGCTCTGCTTCAAGTTTTGTATTAGAATATTCGAAAGAAAATATTATTTGTTTTGAAGCTCTTTAAGTTTTGCTTTGGCAAACTCTTGAATATCAGGAAAAAATAGCACAAATTCGCTATTATATCTTTCATAATTTAATTTTAAATCTTCGACAGCATTGCCAATATTTGACTTGTATTTTGTGCGTCGTGCCATCAATTCAAAACTTCTATTTAACCCATCGAAAGATTTATAATTAACCAGCCAATTTTGCATAATTATAAAAGGGAGAATTTTTTTTGTTATTGAAGGAAGTATGGTATAATTTCTTAAAAGCAGTCCATAACAGAAGGTTACATAATTTGATAAGGCAATATTTGAATAATTTTTCCAATGCACCGAGAGAAAATGATCGTAGAAAATATCGGCCACAACACCAGCATATTTATGATGATTTTCATGAAGTCGTTCACGAGTTTTAATGAATTCTGTATGATGGTCGGTAAAATAATCAATATGACGGTGAAGCTCTATTCCCATCTTTATTTCATCAGAAAACTTCGACACTTTGTTACCTTTAATATGATCGGCAATAAAATTCCCAAGCATTATAGGTTCATTTTCGCCTGATAAATATAAGTGGGCTAAGTAATTCATAAGTTTATCTAAAGTATTAAAAGATTTACCGATTTATATATTATAATTATATACCATAATAACATCCTCAAAGTTACATAAAATTTAACACTTAAATGGATTTAATTTCATTACATGAAAAATATCATTTAATAAAAATTTTAATCTTTATTGCGTTTCAAAATTTAGAGCTTTTCGATAAGAATTAACAAAGAAATTTGTAGAAAAACTAAAGCAATTTTATTTTACTTTTAATCTCCAAATCAAAGCTTTTTAATTATGCATCATAAGCCATTATTTATTATTTTTTTATTAAGTTTATTAGCTTTCAGTTCATGTTACTCACAAAAGAATCAGCAGTACTACAGCAGTTCAAAAAAAGCAATAAAGCTTTACGAAAACGCCATCGATTTAATGAAAATTGGAAAGCCTGAAAGAGCTGAAGAAACATTGAAACTTGCAATAGCTAAGGATCCTAATTTTATTGATGCATTTATGGTTTTAGGCGATATTTATTCGAGCAAAAAAAATGATGAAGCAGCATTGGGATATTATAAAAAAGCTTTAAGCATAAATGAAAGTTATTACCCAAAATTACTTTATATGACAGCTGAAAGAGAGATGAGTATTGAAAAATTTGGAGATGCCGCCGTTCATTTACGTAGTTATTTGCAATCAGAAAATTTTGATAATACATTGCATGATAAAGTATTACACGATATTGATATATGTGATTTTGCCTCCGAACTCATGAAACATCCCGTAGCTTTTAATCCCACTAATCTTGGCGAAAATATTAATTCGGAATTTGATGAATATGTAAACTCATTGAACACTGAAAATAAAATGATGATTTTTACAGTGAAACATCCATCTGACATGAATTCTGGACAACGAAGTCTAGTAGAGGATTTTTTCTTTGCCAATAAGGACGAATCAGATAAATGGAAATTTAGACAAATGTTAGGTAAAAAATTCAACTCAGTTAACGATGAAGGGGCTATGGTTATTTCGCCTGATGGAAGGCTAATTGTCTTTGCTTCAAACCGTTCAGAAAATTTTGGAAGGTTCGATTTGTTCTATTCGGTTAAAAATGGCGATTCATGGAGTGATCCTGTGAATATGGGAGAGGGAGTCAATTCAGCTTATTGGGAATCACAGCCATCGATTTCAAGCGATGGAAAAACCATTTATTTTGTAAGCAACAGAAAAGGTGGCTTTGGAGGAAGTGATATATATAAAGTTACATTAAATGAAAACGGAACTTATGGAAATCTTACAAATTTGGGATCAAAAATCAATACTTCAAAAAATGAAATGACACCTTTTATTCATCCAGATGGACAAAGTCTATATTTTGTTTCTAATGGACATTTAGGAATGGGAGGAACAGACATATTCTATTCAAAATTAGATGCAAATGGCGGTTTTTCTGACCCGATAAATATTGGATATCCTATTAATTCTAAAGATAATGAAATGGGAATTTTGATAGATTCAAAAGGAACATTGGCATATATTTCCAGCGATAAATATGGAGGAAAAGGTGGATTTGATATATATAATTTCGAACTTTATAAAGAGGCAAGACCAACACCTGTAACATATTCCAAAGGAATTGCCTTCGACAAAGAGACTCATGTAAACCTGAAAGTATCATTTGATTTGATAGATTTGAAAACAGGAAAAATTTGGATACATTCTACTTCAGATCCTACAACAGGTGAGTTTATTTTTTGTATTCCCCAAGGTCAGAATTTTGCTCTAAATACTTATCTTGAAGGATATTTATTCTATTCTGAAAATTTTAAAATTGATATCATTAAACCTGCCGACAAACCTTTTATTAAAAATGTACCTATGTCGAAAATAAAAGTGGGGGAGAGCATTGTTTTGGAAAACGTTTTCTTTGCTTCGAACAGTTTCAATCTTAATCCAGAATCAAACGTAGAATTGGAAAAAGTATTTAATCTTCTAACAAATAACCCAAGTTTAAAGGTTCAAATAGCTGGTTTTACAGATAATGTTGGCTCGCCAAATGATAATAAAATTCTTTCGGAAAATCGTGCTAAAGTGGTATATAATTTTTTAGTTAATAAAGGAATATCAACTAAAAATTTATCCTTCATTGGCTATGGTGAGCAAAGCCCCATAGATTCAAATGATAATGAAGAAGGTCGCCAGAAAAACAGAAGAACAGAAATGAAAGTTACTGCTTTTTAATGATTTATAGATATTTTTAATGAATTTTAATAAAATTATATTGCAGAACTCAGCCTAAGGTTATTTATAAAAATTAAATTGGAAGAGATTAAAAAAGATAATATAATTTTTCTTTAGAGAGTGTTTTTATAATTTAGAAAAATAAAATTTTGTGGCTAATTTTCCACTTTCTATCAAATTATTTTTTTGCACTTGGCTAATTTTTTTTACTTGAGGCCCAATTCCAACATTGGAAATTGAGATTGTTCTATTCCAATCTTCAGCGGTCAAATTTTTTCTTACTAAAGTTTCATAAATTAAAATAAAAACAGATTCAGAATAATCATGAATATCCTTTATATCCTTTGGTGCCAAACCTTTGCGATTGATATCGTACTCGGTTTGTTTTTCAGAGTCGATCATAAATCCAAGTGTCTGTTTATTAATAATCCGCTTTAAACCATCATCAGTCTGCAATATACTATCGAAAATATCAATAGGATAATTGTTGAGCAAACCGCCGTCAACGATTAAATCCCTTGGCAATGTATCATTTTGCTCATGATAAACATTACCAACACTGTCGACAAAACAAGATTCATAATACATTGGAATCGACATTGAAATTCTCACAGCATCAGCTATTTTCATTTCTGGAAAATTTTCTGCAGAAAAAATTATTGATTTCTGTTTTGAAAGATTGGTACCAGTTACATACAAATCTTTATATCCCGATTGCCTTAGCTGCAAAAAAGTAATATCTGCATTGCCTGTTTTTTTTGCAATTTTGCTTTTAAGCCAGTCTTGAAATTCTTCTCCTTTATAAAACCCATAATTTTTTGAAAATCTGTAAACTCCATCGAAAAACATATTGCTTCCATCATTGAATTTTCCAAAATTTGTTTCTAAAATAATTTTTGTTATTTCATCGGCATTATATCCTACAGAAATTAATACTGCTGTAATTGCCCCAACACTGGTGCCAGCAACTTTTTCTATCGATGGCAAAATGTTTCTGTTTTCGAGCTCAGTAAGTGCACCACAATAAGCTAATCCCATCAACCCACCGCCTTCAAATACAAGATTTTTATATTGAATATTTTGATTAAATCCTTGAAATTCAGTTATTAATGCTAAAAGAAAGACCAATATTTTTTTCATAATTGCTTAGTTTTAATAAACTATAGGACGTGATTGGAACAAATCTTACTACTCAATTTGTAGAATATTTATGTCAATAGTTTATCTTCCAGAAAGATTTTTGGGAATTCTTCCTGTTTTTATACATTCAGAACGCAAAGGTCTGCCAGCAATTTTTTCAACCATTCTTCCAATTTCAAGGATTTTGTCTATGTCAAGATTAGTTTCTATATTCATTTCATCCATCATAACAACCATATCTTCAGTGCTTACTAATCCAACAATATTTGGATCTTTATAATAATAGGCACCAGTTCCTGATACAGGTACACCGCTAACAAAATTTGCTGGTTGTCCACCTATTCCACCCATGGTAGATTCAAAATTTGTCATACCAGCCTGTAAAGCTGCCAAAACATTTGCCAATCCCCAGCCTCTTGTGGTATGAAAATGGGCAATATGTTTATCTGGTTTGCCAAAATGCTCAAGCAACATCGAGTAATATTTATAAACTCTATCTGGTGAAGCAGAGCCGTCATGGTCAGCATGTTCTACATCATTAGCACCAATATTTATCCATCTTTGAGCAAATTCCACAGCTTTTCCCATTTCTGTTGGACCTTCAATAGGGCACCCCCAAATAGTGCTGACAGTGCCATTTACTTTTATGCCAGCCGCTTGCGCCTTTGGAATCCATTCTTCAGCCATTTTCCAATAATCTTTCAACGATAATCCTGAGTTTTTAATATGGTGAGATTCGCTTGTAGAAACCATAAGTAAAATCCTATCTGGGCCAAATCCTTCCTTTTTTGCTTCAATGGCTCTTTGGATAGCTTTCTCTCTAATGGTGATGGCAGTAAGGCTTACACCAGATAGCAAATGCTTAACTTTCTTGCTGTTATGTATTCCTTTGAATAATTCATCAGCATCTTGAAATTGAGGCATTCCCTTAGGATTTCCGAAATTACTTACTTCAACATGTTTAAATCCTGCTAAAATAAGCTGTTCTAAAACCCATAATTTTGCTTCCGTTGGTATAAATTTTTCTTCATGTTGGAAGCCATCTCTTACGGTGATGTCGCCTATCGTAACTTTCTTTGGGTAATTCATGGTAAAATGGTTAAATTAAAAACATAAATATTAAACAAATTTCATTTCTGGTATTTCTCCCTCAATAATTAAGGGAGCGCCAGTGTTTGCAATAATTTCTTCAACCGAAATTCCGGGTGCTCTTTCCAAAAGTTTAAAACCTTTTTTTGTTACTTCAACCACAGCCATATCAGTTACTATTTTTTTTACACAATTGACCCCAGTTAATGGTAAAGTGCATTTTTTTACAAGTTTTGGATTGCCGTCCCTATCAATATGTGTTGTGGCAACAATTATATTTTTTGCTGCAGCAACCAAATCCATTGCTCCTCCCATGCCTTTCACCATTTTACCTGGAATTTTCCATGAAGAAATATCTCCTCCGTTGGTAACTTCAAAAGCTCCAAGAACTGTAAGGTCTATATGCCCGCCACGAATCATAGCAAAGCTTAGGGATGAATCAAAGAATGCTGCGCCAGCAGTATAGCTGACAGTTTGTTTTCCAGCATTTATTAAGTCAGGATCAGCAGAGCCTTTCTTAGGAAAAGGTCCAATTCCTAAAAGTCCATTTTCTGATTGAAGCACTACTTCCATACCTTCAGGAATATAATTAGCAACAAGTGTAGGAATTCCAATGCCAAGATTTACATAATATCCGTCTTGAAGTTCTTGCGCTATTCTTTGCGCTATTTGTTCTTTTGTCAATGCCATAGTTTTGATATAATTTAATTTCTATTTTTTGTTCAAATTAAGATCTAATTTATTCTTGAACTGTTTCAAACTCAATGCGTTTTTCATAATTTACACCTTGGAAAATTCTTTGAACAAAGACTCCGGGAATGTGAATCTGGTTTGGGTCTAACTCGCCTGCTTCAACAAGTATTTCAACTTCAGCTATTGTAATCTTTCCAGCTGTTGCCATTGCCTGATTGAAATTATTGGCGGTATGTCTGAAAATCAAATTTCCTGAAGTATCACCTTTCCAAGCTTTCACAATTGCAAAATCGGCTTTTAGGCCAGTTTCCATAATATGAGGTTTTCCATCAAATATTCTAACCTCTTTGCCTTCAGCTACTTCAGTGCCATAACCTGCAGGAACAAAGAAAGCAGGAATTCCTGCACCACCAGCTCTAATCCTTTCGGCGAGAGTGCCTTGAGGAACTAAATCTACTTCAAGCTCACCACTTAAAAGTTGTCTCTCGAATTCTTTATTTTCTCCCACATAAGAAGAAATCATTTTTTTTATTTGATGTTTTCTAAGCAATTTTCCTAATCCAAAATCATCAACACCAGCATTATTTGAGATGCATGTCAATCCAGTTACATCTTTGTCAAATAAGGCGTTGATGCTGTTTTCAGGAATTCCGCAGAGGCCAAATCCTCCAAGCATTATTGATTGACCATTTTTTATATCGCTTACGGCAGCTGCCGCATTTTTTACAACTTTATTCATAATTCATAGTTTTATCGTAATTATTTTAGCAGCCAATGTAACGAGAAATTACAAGTCTTTGAATTTCTGAGGTGCCTTCACCTATTTGTAATAATCTTTGGTCTCTGTAAAATCTTTCAATAGGATAATCTTTCATAAGTCCGTATCCACCATGAATTTGAACGGCTTCATCGGCAACTTCTTTGGCAATTTCTGAGCAATATAATTTCGACATTGCCGCTTCTTTAGCAAAGGGTTTATGATTATCTTTCAGCCAACAAGCTTTATATAAAAGATTTCTGGCAAGTTCAATTTTCATTGCCATATCTGCCAGTTTGAAAGCATTTATTTGAAATTTAGAAATTGCTTTGCCAAATTGTTTGCGTTCTTTTGCATAAGCCAATGCCATTTCAAATGCTCCTTGTGCAAGGCCTAAACCCATCGCACCAATAGATAGTCTTCCGTTATCGAGTGTAGATAGCATCATGTGCGAGCCTTCGCCAATTTTTCCCAAAAGGTTTTCTTTGGGCACTTTGCAATCATCGAAATATAGCTCAGCGGTATCACTTGCACGCCACATCATTTTTCCATGCATCGGAACTTGCTTAAATCCTTTATTTCCTCTTTCAACAATAATGCAAGAATATTCCTTTTTCCCATCTGGGAATACTTTTGTAACTGCTTGAACTGTAGCGCCAAGAGAAATTGCTGATGCTCCATTTGTGATAAAAATCTTAGAACCATTTATTTGCCATTTATCATCAATAAGCTCAGCCACAGTCTTTGTACCGCGCGAATCTGAGCCTGCACCAGGTTCAGTGAGTCCAAAAGCCCAAACGGCATCGCCAGTGCTTAGCTGGGGAAGATATTTTAGCTTTTGTTCCTCAGTGCCATAATAATAAATTGGTCCTATACCTAAAGAATTATGAGCTGCCAAAGTTGCTGCGTGCGAGCCGTCAACTCTGGCAAGTTCTTCAACTGCAATAATATAAGATAGTGTGTCAAGACCTTGCCCGCCATATTTTTCAGGAAGATACATTCCCAATAAACCTAATTCACCAATTTTTTTTGTGTTTTGTATCGAGAATTCACCCTTCTCATCTAACTCTTGAGCATAAGGTTTAATTTCCCTTTCGGCGAAATCTCTTACTGTCTCACGAATCATTTTCTGCGTTTCATTTAAATCAAAATCCATAACATTCTGTTTTATAAGTTTTTATTTTTTTCATCGTTTTTTACAAACTTTATGAGCACTTTAGAGCTATCAATCATTTCATTTTCAATTACATTAACATCTTCAATAATTGCATCCCTATGTGCTTCCAAATTATTTTCCATTTTCATTGCTTCCACTATCATTACCACATCACCTTTTTTAACTTGCTGCCCTTTAACAACATTTATTTTAATGACTTTACCAGGCATTGGTGAGTTTATATTATCGCCGCCAGCTTTCAAATCGGAAGGTGTATAAATTTCTTCATTTACCATTTCATCGCACCTCGAAATAAACAAATTATTCCCATTATTTGATACATGATGCACTCCTTCAGTATCTTGAGAAAAATAATAATGTTCTAAAACTCCGTCTATTTGAGCTTTTAGATGATAAGCTGAGATTTCTATTAATTCAAGTTTAATAGATTTATCGCCAATCTTAAAGACATAATTTATTGTATCAGATTTTATTAATTCAACAGGAATTATTGCATTATCAATCTCAATTTTAATAATTGGAATCAATCGCCAAAAGCCAATCTGATTCCATAAATTATTTATATCTGAAGTATTTTTTCGCTTATGGAAATCAAAACATAGAAAAGCGCTGATGAAAGTATTTTTATTACGACAATTATTTTGATTTTCAATGTTACTCAAAATTTCTGAACTATGCTCATCACAAAATTTTGTTGATATATTATTAGTTATAAAGGCTTTATTTTGAGTAAGTTCCAATAGATAAGCAATATTTGTATGAATACCGTGAATGATGTAATTTTTTAGGGCGAAGATTAGTTTTTGCCTGGCAGCTTCTCTGTTTTCACCCCAAACAACTAATTTCGAAATCATAGGATCGTAAAAACTTTCCACAACGCAAGCATAATCAATACCTGCATCAATTCTAATATTCTCGCCCTTAGGTTCAAGGTATAAATTCATCTTACCAGGCGATGGTAAAAAATCTTTAGCTGGGTTTTCAGCATAAATACGGGCTTCAATAGCATGTCCTTTTTGACGAACATCGGACTGATTGAATGAAAGTTGATTGCCAGCAGCAACTAAAATCTGCTCTCGAACAATATCAATACCAGTAACCATTTCAGTGACTGGATGTTCCACTTGGATTCTTGTGTTCATTTCAAGAAAGTAGAAATTGAGGTTTTTATCCACTAAAAATTCAATTGTTCCAGCGCTGTCGTAACCTATTCCACGAGCAATTTCTGCCGCTGATTTTCCCATTTTTTCTCTAACATCTTGATTTAGAGTAGGAGATGGGCTTTCTTCAACAATCTTTTGATAACGCCTTTGGATTGAACATTCTCGCTCATAAAGATGAATTGTATTTCCATGCTTGTCGCCTATAACCTGAATTTCGATGTGTCGAGGCTCTTCGATATACTGTTCCACATAAACTTCGCCGTCACCAAAATATGCTTTTGCTTCGCGGGCAGTAGCTTCTATGGTTTGTTTTAATAAGTCGAAATCGCGAACTATGCGCATTCCTTTTCCCCCACCACCTGCAGCAGCTTTTACTAACAAAGGCAAAGGAATTTTTTTTGATTTTTCTACAATTTCTTCGGTGGTGCCAGTGGCTCCTTCTGTCATTGGAATTCCAAGCTTCCTAACAAATTGCCGTGCTTCAATTTTATTGCCCATCAAATGCATTGATTCTGATGTTGGCCCAATGAAAGTAATATTTTCTCTGTTGCATGCAGCAACGAGTTCCGCATTTTCAGCTAAAAATCCATATCCAGGATGAAGAGCATCAGCATTACAATTTTTAGCTATTGAAACAATCTTTTCTATATTTAGATAAGTGTCACTAAGTTCTTGATTGCCAATTTTATAAGCTTCATCAGCCATTTTCACATGAAGACTTTTTTTATCTGCTTCACTGTAAATGGCCACTGTAGATATTCCAAGAGCTTTAGCAGACTTTATTATTCTTACTGCTATTTCACCTCGGTTGGCAATAAGTATCTTTTTGAATATTTTCATTCAGAGGTTTATTTATTATTCTTTAAAATTATTTTACCCAATTTGGATTTCTCTTCCCAAGAAATGCCGACATGCCTTCTTGCCCTTCTTCAGAGGCTCTTATTTCAGCAATCATTTTGGCAGTATAATCAATGGCATCATTTAAGTTCAACTTATTAGAGATATTGTAAAGCAATGATTTACATTGCGCCATCGCTTTTGGACCACTTGTTCTTAGCATTGCAATAGTTTCATTTAAGTAGTTTTCGAGCTCATCTGAGGGCAGCGATTTGTTAATCAATCTGTGATAATAAGCTTCAGGGCTTTTGAACCTTTTTCCAGTAATCATTAATTCCTTAGAAGCATATTCGCCGACACGTTTTGTAACATAAGGAGAGATGCAAGCAGGTACAATTCCAATTTTTACTTCACTAAGTGAAAATGTAGTGTTTTCATCGGCAAAAGCAAAGTCGCAAGCAGCTAAAAGGCCATTAGCACCGCCAATTGCAGCGCCATGAATAACTGCAATAGTTGGCTTGGAGCAGCAATATATTTTATAAAAGCATTTTGATAAATTCAGGCTTTCCTTATAATTATCCTCATAATTATATTTTGCCACATCACGCATCCAATTCAGATCGGCACCGGCACAAAAAGATTTTCCTCTTCCTCTTAGAATAACTATTCTGATATCGTCCATTTTTTCGATGTCCTCAAAAATTGAAATAATTTCTGATATCATTATTTCATTGAAAGCATTATGAATTTCTGGCCGATTTAACCAAATAATTCCCAAGTCATCTTTAATTTCAAATTCTATAGTTGAATATTCTTTCATAAGTTTAATTTAATTTATATTTAACTAATATTATGATTGTTATGATGATTTATTTAATATTTTAGTTTCAAAAAAACAATAATAATTACATTCTAAAGATTCCATATTTAGTATCATCCCATGGTTTATTTAAACTCATAGCTATACCCATTGCAATCACTTTTCTTGTGTCTGTAGGGTCAATAATTCCATCGTCCCAAAGACGTGAAGTACTGAAATAAGGTGAGCCTTCGAAATCATATTTTTGTAAAATAGAGTTGCGGAGTTTTTCAATATCTTCAGCTTTCATAACTTTATTTGAGGCAGCTAATTGGTCCTGCTTTACTTGAACTAATACTCCAGCAGCCTGCTCGCCGCCCATAACAGAAATGCGAGAATTTGGCCACATCATCAACAAACGTGGGTCGTAAGCTCTGCCAGCCATTGCATAATTTCCAGCACCAAATGAACCGCCGAAAACAACTGTAAATTTTGGCACATCAGCATTAGCTACAGCATGAACAAACTTAGCCCCATCGCGAGCTATACCGCGTCTTTCATACTCTCTTCCTACGATAAAACCAGTAATATTTTGTAAGAAAAGTATTGGAATTTTTCGACTTGTGCATAGTTCTACAAAGTGAGCACTTTTGAGTGAGGTCTCAGAGAAGATTACTCCATTATTAGCAATTATTCCAATAGGATACCCCATAATATGAGCAAAACCAGTAACAACAGTTGGAGCATATCGTGCTTTGAATTCCTGAAAACGACTGCCGTCAACCATTCTGGCGATAATTTCTTTTGCGTCAATGGGTTTTTTAAAATCTATTGGTGCTATGCCGTAAAGTTCCTCAGGATTATAAAAAGGTTCTTCGGGTTTTATGATATCCAGAGTTTGTTTAACCTTATGTCCCAATGTTTCAAAAATATTACGACAAATTAAAATTGCATGTCTATCATTTTCTGCATAATGGTCGGCAACGCCTGAAATACTTGTGTGAACATCTGCGCCACCAAGTTCTTCCGCAGTAACTATCTCACCAGTAGCAGCTTTAACTAAAGGTGGACCTCCAATAAATATTGTGCCTTGATTTTTTACAATTATAGTTTCATCACTCATTGCGGGAACATAAGCACCACCGGCGGTGCATGAGCCCATTACAATAGCCACTTGCGGAATTCCAAGAGATGACATTCGAGCTTGATTAAAAAAGAAGCGCCCAAAACCAAATCTATCTGGGAAAACATTGGCCTGATCGGGCAGAAATACGCCACCTGAGTCAACCATATAAATGCAAGCAAGATGATTTTCCATAGCAATTTCTTGTGCTCTTATATGCTTTTTAATGGTCTCCTTCATATAAGTACCACCTTTTACTGTGGCGTCGTTGGCAATAATCATAGTCTCTCTACCTTGCACCATGCCAATTCCAGTAATAATTCCTGCCGATGGAAATTGATTTTCATATTGACCATAGGCTGCCATGGTAGAAAGTTCGAGAAATGGAGTATTTGGATCTATTAGCAAATCTATTCTCTCTCGTGCCAACAATTTTCCTCTACTTTTATGCTTTTCTACTGAACTTGGAGTTGATCCATTTATTACTGAATTTAGTTTCTCTCTGTATTCAGCCATTAGTCTTAGAAAGTCTTCTTTATTCGACTTAAACAGCTCTGAGGATGTATTTATTTTAGATTCTATTCTGTACAAAGTGTTGAGTTTTTGATGTTTATATGATAAAACTTTCAATTTGTTTGTACTTCCAAAGATAAAAAAATATTCCTATTTTCAAAGTGAATATTTATTATTTTGTAAAATGTTGAAAATTAATGGGTAATAGAATTTTTTTTCTCTAAATTGACCTTTACCAGTAAAATATAAAACTTTGTTTTGATTTGGAAAACTATTTTCCAGCAGCTTTAGCCATCTTGTCTCTAGAATATGCTAAATTATTCTTTGCCAGTTGAAAATCTTTATCAATCTGTAATGCTTTCAGGCAAGCTTTTTCTCCTTTGTCATATTGCTCCAATGCATTGTACGCCGAGCACAAGTTATTATAGGCAATAGCATCTTTTGGCGACAGTTTTATTAACCTCTGTGAATACCTTACAACATATTCAAATTCACCAATATAATAAGCATTTAATGAGTTTCTAAGAAGCCAATCATGATTGTTAGAAAAAGCATCAATATTTTTGACAGATACTGCTATATTGTTCTTGGCGAGCTCAAAATCTGAATTTAAAGCTAAAGCTTTTGTCAAATTGATATATGCATAATCATATAATCCTAAAGAATTTGCAGCAGCACCAATATTATTTAAGGCATAATAATTATTACTGTTAATTGCTAATATTTTTTTGGCACTTAGAATAGAATTAATGAAATCACCAGCATTATAATATTCTAAACACAAAGCCATATAATTTGCTTCTGTAGGGTATTTTTCGGCTAATTCTTTTGTATTCAATCCTTTAAATTTGCTTTCTACTATAGCACAAAGTGGAATTCCTCCAGCTTTTACCTCATAGACTGTGTTCTCAGGTGGCCAAGTATTTATCAAATTTTTATTAAATTTTGCAGAAGCGCTATAGATAATTTCATAATCGAAACCCTTCTCGTAATTACCTGGTATATATTCTAAATTTGAAAAATTTTTGCTGTAATTTGTTACTTTCATTTCATCTCCATAGAACATTTTAATTTTAACCACTTTTTGTTTCCTTTCTTCAATTGTGTGATTTGCAATCCATTCTACAGCTTCCTTTGTGGATATTCCCCAATAGTCTGTTTCATATTTACCAAATATTGCTAAATTTCCACCAACCAATGGACTAAAATACATTGCTTCATAAGGGTGATTTTTTATGCTCCAAATTGCAGGTTGCAACATTGAAGCGGCAAGAATTAAAATTGTGATAAAGTAAAATTGAGTTTGTTTTAAGAAATCAATCAATTTCTCCCAAGCTACTGCTGCGAGGACAATCAAAGTGGGAAAAACAAATAATAGATGACGAATTCCATTATAAATATTTGAATGTTTTGCGAGGATAAATAGTATAGGAAAAAGGGTAACAAATAATAAAAGGGAATATATAAATAGGTTTAAATCTCCTTTCAATTTTGGATGATATGCTGTGATAGTCAGCAAAATACCTAAATTAATAAAAATAGGCGAACTTATCCAAATCCAAGTAGGTATATAGCTGTAAGGGATTTCCCAAGCATTATACCAATTGCCTTGAAAGACTTCATAAGCATTGAAAATGCTAAATGAGGAAACTTTTAGAAGAACTTTAAATGGAGCAAAAAAATCTGTGGCGGCGTAAGGCCATAGAAATCGTACAGCCCAATATCCAACTAAAGAAATTGCGATGGCGATTCCCAAAGTTTTTGAAGTTTCTTTAATTTTTAGGTATCTCGATCTGTAATAGTCAATTATCCAATAAGTTACAACGCTTAACAAAAAATATACTATTAGCAATAAACCAGAAACACGTATATCAATAGAAATGGCAAATATTAATGCCAGAAAAATTGAGTTGAGTATTTTAACTTTTGGAAGGTTTTTTAAGAATACAATAATCTGATGAATTCCAACGATATAAATGGCAGCAAATGGAATATCCTTGGGATTTACAAATGCATGTCCAAATAAACGCGGCGACAAGACAGCAAATAAAAAGGCAATCACGGCAGTTTTCCAACCTCCTAATTCTTTGGCAGTTAAACCAATAAAAAGGAATAAAATGAAACCAAAAAAAGAATTTATAAGGTGTCTAAAATTGTAAAGATCAGTTTCAGGAAAATAGGAATGGAGATAATTTACCGTCAAATCAAAAAAGCCACCAAAAAAATTCATGCCTCGAAAATTATTGTCTTCAATTACAGAGAAAGTTGCAATTATATTTCCAGCGCTATCGAGAGGACTTAGTACAGCAGAATTATTTGCACCTTTATAATAGTCCAACAAAACTTTACCATGTAATTGGTGTATTGGTTCATCGTTGGTTAAACAATAATCATTGTGTAGCCATATCATTACCAATAATGTAACAACAGAAAGCAATACAAATATCCTTTTGCTGTTGAAATTTGATAAAAAAGATTTTAAATTATTCATTTATAATATTCCTTCCTTTAAGATGTCGTGTAGATGAATTACTCCAAAATATTTATCCTCTGAGGTTACTAACAATTGAGTTATATTATTGTCTTTCATTATTTTAAAAGCATCTACCGCAAGTTGATTTTTATCTAAAGTTCGTGGATTTTTGCTCATTATTTCACGAGCTGTCAACGGATCAACGTCTTTATATCTCTCCATCATGCGTCTTAAATCTCCATCGGTGATTATGCCAACTAATTTGTCGTTTTCAATTACAGCAGTTGCGCCAAGTCTTTTTGAACTTATTTCAAGGATTATTTTTCTTATCTTGTCGTTGATGTCCACCGCAGGTTTTTCGTTTTCTATTGCCAAGGCTTCGATTCTAAGATAAAGTTTTTTTCCAAGAGCTCCGCCAGGGTGAAACTTAGCAAAATCTTTTTCGCTAAAATTATTATTTTTTAGAAGACTTACTGCCAGAGCATCTCCCATAATCAATTGAGCAGTAGTGCTTGAAGTTGGAGCCAAATTGTTTGGACATGCTTCCTTTTCAACAGTTGTGTCCAACACAATGTCTGATTGCTTAGCAAGAGTCGAATCAATATTTCCTACAATAGCGACAATTTTATTTCCGAGTGATTTCAAAAGTGATACAAGTACTTTTATTTCAGGAGTATTTCCCGATTTTGAAATTACAATTACAACATCATTTTTCTGAATAATGCCTAAATCGCCATGAATAGCATCTACAGCATGCATAAATGTGGCTGGAGTTCCAGTAGAATTTAAGGTAGCAACAATTTTTGCTCCTATATTTGCACTTTTTCCAATACCTGTAACTACAACTCTTGCATTAGAATTTGCAATTAATTGAACTGCATCAGCAAAAGATTCGGAAATTCTTTCCGATAATTTTTGTACTTCAAAAATTTCCTCCTCTATGGTCTTTTTACCAGCAATAATTATTTCTGCTCGATTTAACATATATTTATTTGTTCGATTTTAAAAAAACAAAATTAATAAATTGTAGGCAAACCAAGTTATAAATTAATATTTTTGAATAAAAAGCAATATTCAAAAATAATAATTATCATGAATATTGCTGATATTCAAATGTATATGTTTACGCTTAGGAAAGATTATTATATTCATAAACAAAATAAATCTTCTCAAATATTATCTTAATACTTATAAATCAATACATTAATAAAAATATTTAATATCAATTTTTAAAATTAAAAAAATAAATAATTATGGTAGATAATTTAATGTAAATTCGCAATTCTTTTGAAAATTCACTTGGATTTGAATGATAATTATGTTTACTTTAGTAAATCCTTAGTGAAGGTACATTTTAGAATTAATTATGGATATGCAAACGGATCGCGAGATATATAAAACGCTAAATTCTTTTTTTGGCTTTAATAGTTTTAAGGGTCATCAAGAGGCAATTATAAAGAATCTTCTTGAAGGAAAAGATACTTTTGTAATAATGCCTACTGGTGGTGGAAAGTCGCTTTGTTATCAACTGCCAGCAATAATGATGGAAGGTATTTCTATAATCATCTCTCCATTAATTGCTTTGATGAAGAATCAAGTAGATGCTATAAGAGCCTTTAGCGCACAAAATGGTATTGCGCATGTGTTAAATTCTTCATTGAATAGGCAAGAAATGGATGATGTGAAAAATGACTTGCTCAGCGGTCTAACCAAATTATTATATGTAGCACCTGAAAGTTTAGTGAAAGAGGAAAATATTGCATTTTTTAAATCACTAAAAATCAATTTTTTCGCTATTGATGAAGCTCATTGTATTTCTGAATGGGGACATGATTTTAGACCAGAGTATAGAAAACTTAGACCTACAATTGATGCAATTTGTCCTGATGTTCCAATAATAGCACTCACCGCCACAGCTACACCAAAAGTTCAGAGTGATATTTTGAAGAACCTTAAAATGAATGAAACAACAGTCTTTAAGGATTCATTCAATAGGCCAAATTTATATTATGAAGTAAGACCTAAAACTAAAGATGTACTTAAAGATATCATCAGATTTATTAAGGAAAATCCAAATAAATCTGGTATTGTTTATTGCTTGAGTCGCAAGAAAGTTGAGGAAGTTTCTGAAGTTTTGGTTGTGAATGGTATAAATGCACTACCTTATCATGCTGGATTAGATTCGCTTACACGACGTACAAATCAGGATAGATTCTTGATGGAGGATGTTGATGTAATAGTTGCAACAATAGCTTTTGGAATGGGAATAGATAAACCCGATGTCAGGTTCGTTATTCATCATGATATTCCTAAAAGTTTAGAATCATATTACCAAGAAACTGGACGCGGGGGTCGTGATGGTGGCGAAGGCAAATGTATTACTTATTATAGGTATGACGATATTCAAAAATTAGAGAAATTTATGAAGGGAAAGCCTGTCGCTGAACAAGAAATTGGAACTCAATTACTTCTTGAAACGGTGTCTTATGCAGAATCTTCTATCTGTCGTCGTAAACAAATTCTCCATTATTTTGGCGAAGTATATAACGAAGATAACTGTCAAAACTGTGATAACTGTCTGAATCCTAAAGAAATGATGGATGTTACAAAAGATATTAAATTAGCCTTAGAAGCAGTTCGTGATACTAAAGAACTCTTTAAAGCTAACCATATATGCCATGTGTTAATGGGCACTCTTAATACAAATGTGAAAACAGTGAAACATCATCTTTTGAAAATTTTCGGCAAAGGTTCAGAAAAAGATGAAAAACACTGGGAAGGAGTTATTCGCCAAGCATTAGTTCAACTTCTTTTGGACAAAGATATTGAACAATATGGCGTTTTAAAACTCACAGAAAAAGGCCAAGCATTTATTGGAAAGCCTTTTTATATTGAGATTGCAAGAGACCACGATTACGATAATATTGATAACGACGATTTCGATATTCCAGGATCTTCAAATGGCGCAGCTGGAGATGATATTTTATTTGCAATGCTGAAGGATTTAAGAAAAGCAATCTCTAAAAAAGAAGGGAAACCTCCTTTTGTAATTTTTCAAGACCCATCTCTAGATGATATGACAATTCAATATCCTATAACTATGGAAGAAATGGTGAGAATTACAGGTGTTGGTGGAGGAAAAGCAAAGAAATATGGCCAGCCATTTATTGATGTTATTAAACAATATGTGGATGAAAATGAAATTATTCGGCCAACAGATATGCTCGTTAAATCTGTTCCAAATAAATCAATATCAAAGGTTTATATAATTAAAGCTATTGATAGAAAAGCTTCACTTGATGATGTGGCTGTATCAAAAGGTATGGATATTTATGAACTTTTGACCGAGATAGAAAGTATTGTTGATTCGGGTACATATTTGGATATTGATTATTATATTCAGGAAAATGTTGACCCTTATGTTCAAGAAGAAATTATGGAATATTATGAAGAACAGGCAGAGAGTGACTCATGGGATGACGCTCTGAAAGAGCTTGGTGAAAACGATTATACCGAAAAAGATGTTCGTCTTATGAGAATAAAATATCTTTCCGATGTAGGAAATTAGTATATTTAAGAATTAATATTCAAAAAAATGCCGCTTATAAACGGCATTTTTTTGTGATTTAATTTAGATTCTCGAAATGGAAAATTATTTTTCCGAAATTTCACCATGAATATTTAAAACAATTTCATGATTTTTTGGGTCATTGGTAATTATTGTTACCGTTTTATGTTCTCGGTCTTTTCTTCCACTGGTATTAAATTCAATATCAATACTACCAGTCTTGCCTTTTTTGATTACCGAATTTTTTAAATCAGCAGTCGTACAGCCACATGATGACTTTGTTTTCCTGATTATTAAATCACTTTTGCCTTGATTTGTAAACACAAAGTTATGTTTAACAACGGTGCCGGCAACAACATTTCCAAAGTCGAAATCAGTTTCTTTAAATGAAATTATTGGCGATTTTTTGAGGTCTCGTTCATTAAGTTTTGAGAAATCCTCAATTATTCTTGCAGATATATTTAACACCTTGATTGGTTGCACATTATCATTAGTTGAAATTGCAATTCTATCGAATATTAATCCAAAATCATTTCTCTTTTTTGCATCATAAGTAACTTTTATATAACCAAATTCACCGCTTTCCAATACTGCTGGAATTGCTTCAATTTTAACATTTGATGGTACTTCTTGAAAACCAATATTCATAGGATGGCCCCACTTGTTGTAGATTTTAACTGAATCTACTTTAATTTCGTTGCTCTTAATATCATTGAATGCCAAATGGTTAGTCATTAATTTTAAATTGCCAATGCTGATTGGAAGTTCATCTTCAGCAGATGTATTTAATGGCGTAACGGTTCCTTTAATAAACAAAATTGTATTTGGCCTGTCAACATCATTTGTGGTTACGGTAATAGATTTTCTGAATGGCCCTGGACGATTTGCGGTGAAGTAAGTTGCTGAAACAAAACCTTTTTCACCTGGCTTAATTATTTCTTTTGAATATTCAGAAGAAGTACAACCGCAACTCGGCTTAACATTCACCAATTTCAAATCACCACTTCCAACATTGGTAAAGTAAAATTTGGTTGTAACTTTTCCTATCTCTTCTTTTATAGTTCCAAAATCATTGGTAGTCGATTCAAAACTAATTATGCCGCTTTGAGCAAATATTGTACTAATATTTGCTGCCATTAAAATCAATAATAATATTGAAAACCTTTTCATCATCGCAATTTTTAATTCATTAAGATTGCAAATGTATAAAATTAGCAAAGGAAATATGATTTTAACTTTATTTTTTTTGTTAAAAGTCCCAAACTTTTCCTCAATCAATTGTGGATAAGTATTTTGAACACTTTTATTTGATTTTGTATCATAACTTAAATTTGTGATAATTAAATTATTAGACAATGATAAATCCGAAGATAACTTTACTTTATAATAACTGGGCTGGTGAAAAAGCTGTAAAGATTACGCCACTTGCAATATCGGGAAGCGATAGAAAATATTTTCGCATTGTGTCAGCAAGCAAACAAGCTCTTGGGGTTTTAAATCCAAATGCTCGCGAAAACCTTGCCTTCATTGAGTTTAGCAAACAGTTTCTTGCTAAAGGTATTAAGGTTCCAATTATTTATGCTGATGACATTGCTAACAATATTTATTTAATTGAAGATTTGGGTGATACCACTCTGTTCAAATTTCTAAGCCAGGAGCAAATAAAAGGTGGATTTACTAAAGATTTGTTGGATTTATATTTGAAAATAATATCACAATTGCCTAAAATTCAAATTATTGCATCAGAAAATTTGGATTATTCTATTTGTTATCCCCGATCCGACTTCGATAAGCAATCGATGATGTGGGATTTGAATTATTTCAAATATTATTTTCTTAAATTGTCGGGAATGAGCTTCGATGAGCAAGAATTAGAAGATGATTTTCAGAAGTTTACAGATTATCTTCTTAAAGCAGATAACAAGTATTTTCTTTATCGTGATTTTCAATCAAGAAATATTATGCTAAAGGATAATGATATTTATTTTATTGATTATCAAGGTGGACGACGTGGTGCGCTCCAGTATGATTTAGCATCCTTATTATATGATGCAAAGGCGGAAATTCCTCAAGATATTCGTAATCTTCTACTAAATAAATATATTGAAGAATTGAAGCAATACATAACCATTAATGAGGACGAATTTAAGTCGTATTATGCAGGTTTTGTGATTATTAGAATTTTACAAGCAATGGGAGCTTATGGTTTTAGAGGTTTTTATGAGAAGAAAGCTCATTTTTTAGCTTCCATTCCTTTTGCCATGGACAATCTGAATTATGTGTTAAAGAATAATATCTTTCCAATTGAACTAAATACTTTGATTCCATTACTAAAAAGTGTGGCTGTTTCTGAGAAATTGAAAAGCTTGGGCAATCAATCAAAAAATCTTACTGTTCAAGTGAATAGTTTCTCATATAAAAGAGGCGTTCCTGTTGATGAAAGTGGAAATGGTGGTGGTTTTGTTTTCGATTGCAGAGCACTTCCAAACCCTGGAAGATATGAAATCTATCAAGAAGCTACTGGCATAGATTTGTCAGTTATTGAGTTTTTAGAGAGAGAAGATTCGGTAAATATATTTTTCAAAAATGTTTCTGAGTTGGTAAGTCAATCGGTAGAAAATTATCTTGAACGTAATTTTGATTCGCTTTCAATAAATTTTGGTTGCACTGGTGGTCAGCACCGTTCGGTTTATTTTGCCGAAAAAATTAGCCGCTTTATTAAGGATAAATATAATGTGAAAGTGGTTTTACGTCATCGCGAACAAGAAATGAAGAGATTATGAAAGCTATGATTTTTGCAGCAGGATTGGGTAGCCGACTTATGCCAATTACAAAAGATAAGCCCAAAGCTTTGGCAATAGTTGCCGAAAAATCTTTGCTCGAAAGAGCTATAAATTATATCTCAGATGCTGGTTTTACTGATATTATTATAAATACTCATCATTTTTCTGAAAAAATTATTGAGTTTCTAAATACTCACCACTTTGATAATGTAAATATTAGCCTGTCTTATGAAGTTGAACTTCTCGATACGGCTGGTGGACTTGCCCAAGCAAAATATTTCTTTGATTCTGATGAGGATATTTTACTTTATAATGTTGACATCATAACGAATCTTGATTTACAAAAATTTATAAACTTTCACAAATTCAATCATGCCGATATTAGCCTGGCTGTGAGAAATAGAAATACTTCAAGATATTTTCTTTTCAACCAAAACAATAGGTTAGTAGGGTGGAGGAATAAATTGACATTTGAAGAAATTATTTATGATAGTAATTCTATTAATTTAAATGAATTGGCTTTCAGTGGTATACATATTATTTCTCCTAAGATTTTAAATCTTTTAGGCAAAATAAAAAAGTGGTCATTGACAACTTTTTATCTTGAAATAGCTTCATCACAAAAAATTTTAGCTTATCAAGATAATAACAGTTACTGGTTCGATTGTGGAAAAATCGAGACTTTAAATGCTGCGTCAGAATATCTAAAAAAAATTGATGAGAAAAATTAATCAATATTTATCTAAGCAATGTAAGAGAGCCTTGACGCGAAGTTGTGCCGTTAACTGTTTGGCCTTGCCAAATGCTGCCATCTTCGAAAACTGCTACAGCTTGCCAAAAATATGTTCCTAAAGGCAATTCTTTTCTGTCCACACTTCCATTCCAACTTTCTGCTGGTTGACCATTTATCAACTGAGTAGATTCCCATATTATATTTCCCCATGAATCATAAATAGCAATATGATAAGATTTTAGACCATTTCCCTTTGGCGTAAAAAGTCGAACATCAGGATTTGGATGATTTGGAGCCAAAGCTGAAGGAATAAAAAGACCTTTTAGCAAATCAACAGATAGATTTTTTGAAATTTGATTAGAACAGTTATATTTATTTGTTGCATAGAGAGTTATGTTATAATCTCCGTGGGTATAAAATCTATGTTGAGGATTTATAGCATTTGATGAATCACCATCATCAAATTGCCAACTGTAGAAATCTGCTTTGTCAGATAAATTAGTAAATTGAAAAATTCCTTCATTATTTTCTGTGTTCGAGACTTGTTCAAAATTGAAATCTGCAACAGCTCGTGGATGAATAATTATGGTGTCTGATGAAGAATTAGTATCGCTGCAACCTGCAGAATTAATTGCGATTAATGTCGAAATAAATTTACCTTCTGAAGTAAATGTTAATAAAGGAGAGTTCAATGAAGATATAAAGTTATAATCTATAAGCCATTTATAATATTGAGCATCAGTGGAATAGTTTGTAAATTGAATATTTATTCCTTCACAGCCAATTGTATTGTCAATCGTAAAATTGGCTTTTGGTGTACTCAACAAACTTAATGTATTTGACAAAGTATCGCTACAATTATAAGCATTTAATGCAATAAGAGTAGGATGATAATTTCCAGAATTACTATAACTTACTATGGGATCATTAATTTTGGAACTATCTCCATTATCAAAATTCCAAGAATATCCAACAGCGCCAATTGAATTATTGATAAACTTTATTTTAGCAGGATATTCACATGGATTTGTATTTATAAAAGTAAAATTTGCTTGCGGTCTTGGGTAGGACTTAATTATTGTATAAGTAGTATCCTTGCAACCAAAATAATTGTCAGCAACCAATTGAACATTATAATTATTTGGATTTAAAAAAGTATGCTGAATGTTTTGTGAAACTGAGGTATTTCCATCAGCGAAATTCCATCTAAAAAATGTTGAATTTATACTCTGACTTTGAAAATTTACGGTCAATGGATAACATCCATCCAATGTATCAACGCTAATAATCGCCTTTGCTGAAGGATTAACAACAATAATTTTTGAAATTGTATCAGTGCAATTTGAGTTTGCATCTTCTCCAATAAATGTTATAAGTTTATTACCAAAACTTTGATAAGTATGTGATAATGAGTTAAGTGTAGAAGTTATTGAATCCCCGAAATTCCATTGAAGATTGGTTAGATTTGAAGTCAAATTATTAAAACTAACAGAGCTAAACTGACAAATAGTATCATTGCTTGTGCTGAAACTCAGCTGTGGAGAATTTCCTACATTTATTGTAATATTTGCAGTGTCAATTCCACAATTATCTGTTACAATTAAAGATACATTGTAATTGCCGGCGGCAGAATAAACATGAGTAGGATTTATTTGCGAAGAGACATTTCCATCACCAAAATTCCAAAGTGCTGAATTTTGAATATTAGAGTAATTCGTAAAATTGATGTTGGCTGGCGCACAAGCATTTATTTGAGAAGGTGTAAAAATGGCATTTACGTAATTTGGATTTACACTAATATATTTTATTGAAGTATCTGAACCGCACTGATTTGACGCTATCATTGAAACAGGAAAAGTACTAACTGTGCTTCCTGTCGAATAAATATGATTTTGTGGAACTTGTGAGTTGGAAAAAGTATTATCTCCTAAATTCCAGCTAAATGATGTTGCATTTGATGAACTGATATTTCCAAAATTTGCTGTCGCTGGCGAACATTGGCTATTAAGAACGTAACCGAAATTGGAAATCGGTTTAGTATTAACCGTAATAGTATCGCTATAGTTACTTGTACCGCAGATATTTGCTAATGAAAGGTGAATAATAAATGTGGTATCATGCCCGTCAACAGAATTGAATAAAATATTATTTGGATTTGCATTAGATGAATAATTTCCATTGCCAAAATTCCAAGAATATGAGCCATTGCTCACAGTAGAGTTATTATTTATAAATACATTTAATGGCGAACAGCCGATCTGTGGATATGATGTGAAAGTTGCTGTGGGAACACTAATTATGTGAATTTCGTTTTTTACAGTATCAGTGCAATTATTGGAATTAATAGCAACTAAACTTGCTTCATAGAAACCATTGCTTGAATAGGAGTGAGATGGGTTTTGTAGATTAGATGTAGTATTATCTCCAAAACTCCAAAAAAATTGAGTTGCTCCGTAGCTTTGATTTACAATGTTCACCGCAACGTTGCTACAAGCAACTGTATCCATTGAAATTGAAGCTGTTGGCAAGGAATTTACGGTAACTAAAATATTTTTTGTAATTGAGCATAAATTTGAATCTGTCGCTGTTGCAGTATAGTTTATTGAATTTAATGGTGAAACTTTAATGCTGTTACCAAAATTATTACTAATGCCATTGGCTGGAGTCCAGCTATATTGATAATTGCCAGAAGCAGAAATTAAAGCACTATCGCCAACGCAAATAGCAACAGATGAAGGGCTTAAAGTGAAAATTGGCAATGGATTTACAGTCAAATAAATTGAATCAATTGCTGTGCAACCATAAGAATTACTTCCATTTAAATATATCCAAGCACTTTGTGACGGCGTTGCTAGAGTGGAATTTGAATTCGGTGTACTTACAAGATTTTGTGGCGACCATTGGTATAAGCTGCCTCCAGATGCAGTAAGAATGAAGTTCCCACCACTACAAACGCTCGAGTTATTTGAGGTTGCTTGAATCACTGGATTTGGATTAATGCTTATAAAAACTGAAGAGTAATTGCTGCATAAATTTGTGTCGGTTCCCTTGACTTGATATGTCGTACCTATTTGAGGATATTCAACTATTGAATTTGAAAATATTGAAGAATTATTTGGAAAAACCCATTCGTATTGTGCCGCTCCTGACGCAGAAAGTGATACACTATCGCCTAAACAAATACTTTGATTAGAGCTTGCTATTACAATATTTGGAAGTTGATTAACTACCACATTTACGCTGTTTGTAGAAATACAACCCATAGTATCAATGCCAGTAACCACATAATTTGAAGTTGAATTTGGAAATGCATTGACCTGATTCCCTGTTTGAGACAATAAGCCATTGCCAGAAATCCATTGATAAGTATTTGCTCCAGAAGCAATTAAACTGACTGTGTCGCCATAGCAAATTGAAGATGATGAAGCATTAACCTGAATATTCAAACTGTTGCTTACCATAATGGATATTGAAACTTGATTTTTGCAACCTAAACTATCTGTTCCCTGAACAGTAAAAATTGCTGATTGATTTGGAGTTGCAATAACTTGATTTCCAAAGGCTGTATTTAAATTTGATGCTGGATTCCATGAATATTGAGAAGCTCCACTTGCATTTAATTGAACTGATTGGCCAAGACAAATCGATTGAGCAGTGGAATTTATTGCAATTGTTGGCAATGAATTTACTTTAATAGAAAATGTTGTAGTGTCGGTGCAATTATGAATGTCAGTACCAATAACATTGTAAATACTTGTAATAGTTGGCTTTAAATATTTATTAGCTGAAATATTTACAGAATTTAATGAATAATTGACGGCTCCACTTAAGCTTAGATATACTGAGTCACCAAAACACATCTGTGAATTATTGAGTGTTGCATTCAATATTGGTAATTGATTGACTACAATTAGTTGGGTTGCTAAATTTGAACATGAATTCTGGTCTGTTCCCACAACTTTGTATGTTGTAGAAGAAATTGGAATTTGAACTAAATTAGAACTATTCCCTATAATCTGATTTGAAATTAACCAGTTGTAACTTACAGCACCACTTGCATTTAACAATACGCTATCACCTACGCAAATTGAATTTGAACTACTATTGATAGTAATTTGCGGAAGTGGGAAAACTGTATAAAATAATGTATCATTATTTTCACAACCATTAACATCCTCGCCTTCCAATACAATGCTGCCACTTGTAGTTGGTAAATAATTTAGGTTTGCATTCTGCGATATTATTACTCCTGCACTATTATACCACTCATAATTTACTGCACCATTGCCACTTAAAGTAAAAGTATCTCCTGCACAGATATTTGAAGAATTGCTTGTAATATTCACATTTGGAAGATTTAAAACCGTAACATGAATGATAGTATCTGAACTACAAGAAGTTAAATTGGAGGCGGTGATTGTATAAATACATGAAGAGCTCGGTGAAAGAATGAAATTTCCATTTGAATTGACCGTAGTTGCAGGGTTAATTGAGATATTGCTTGCCCCACTTGCAATCAAATTAAAACTATTTCCTTGGCAAATTTGAGGATAAATACTATTAAGAGTTATGCTTGGCTTAACGAACATTGTTAAGTTGATAGTGTCAGAAGATTTACAAGAATTTGTGTCTGTTCCTATAACAATTATTGATGAGGATTGATTTGGTAGAATGCTTATAATTTGTTGGTTTCCAATATTACTTCCATTCATTTTCCATAAATAACTTAGTGCACCATTTGCCGTTAAAGTAACGGAATCTCCATTGCAAAATGAAGTATTAGATGCATTGCCAATTACACTCGGTAAATTATTTACAATCAAATTTAATGTATCATAATTAACGCATTGATGAATGTCAGTCCCTTTTAAAATATAAGTTGTTGATGAAATTGGATTTACTAAAATTTGACTTAACGATGTATTCAATAGCGATTGATTTGCTGTCCATTGATATGAAAATGCTCCAGAGGCAAATAAAGAAATGCTATCGCCAAAACATATCGAATTTGATGCTGCTGTAAGGTTCACCGCTGGCAAATTATGTATAGTGAAACTCGTGACTGAACTGTCAATTCCACATTGATTTGATACTTTTAATATTATATTATAAGTTCCAGTATTTGAATATATTATATTATTTGGAGATTGAATATTTGTACTTGAAATTGATGATCCAATGAACGACCAAAGATATGAACTTGAATTTGAGAAATTCAAATTAATATTTGCAGAAGGATTTATAGTCGCAGAGCCACAAAAATCAGCTATTGTAGATAAATTTACATCAGGTTTTCCCATGATCGTAATTGTAAAACTGCTATCGTCGGTACCACATTTATTGGAGGAAGTTAACTTCAGAGTGTAAATTCCAAGTGAATCAAACAAAATTTTGGGCTCCTTATCTGATGCAGAATATCCACTTAAAAAATGCCAACCCACGGAAGGAATTATAGTCCAATTATATTTAAGGTTGCCTCCAGTGCTCCAATTCATTGTGCTAACTATTAGAGAATCGCATGCAATAGATTGAGAAATTGCACCAATTACTTTTGGAATTTTATTTACAATAATATTTAAACTATCTACTGAACTTCCGCAAACACCGTTAGTAGCAGTTAGTTTTACAGTATAATTGCCAATATTGTTATACGAATGAATAGCATTTGTTGAGTTGCTCGATGTTCCATCGCCAAAATCCCATAAATAATTCGCATTTCCATTACAATTATATCCAAAACCAGATAATGTATTATTTGAAAAATTGATGGAAGTATTTGTGCATGAAGTATCCAACGAGCTGCTGAAATTGGCAGTTGGCTTGGTATAAATTCTTATATTGCTGACAGTTGCAGTTGTTTGATCACAAAAATTGTAAGCCGTTACACTTACTGTAAATGAGTTGTTTGTAGAATTGCAAGAAGAAGTATTGAAAATATGTTTTATGGAATCATTAAAATATGGAGCATTAAAATTCCAAGTTATATTTGGACTTCCATCGCCAAAATTCCATACATAATATGTTCCTGGTGAATTGGTTTGATATTGAGAAAGAATAAAGGTGAATTCTTGTGGTGAGCAACCTTGTGTGCTTCCTAAAGTGCTTAATCCTAAAGCTGGATTACTTTGATTAGCAACTTCATAAGTTGTTGAAAGGCTGCATCCATTGGTATTATAGGCTGTTATGGCGCAATTAAAAAGACCCAATTGTTGATATGTATGTGATACTGGAAATCCAGTATTACTTATTGAATTTGATGAATTGTTATCCCCCCAATTAATCTGATAATAAGATATATTTGAAGTGTCTTGCGTTGAATTATTTAGGTGAATGGTAAAATTTGGATTTGAAATGCTTGGACTTTGGTCGCAATTGCTGTAAGGAGTGATTAAATCAATATCGCTAAGCGATGGCGTTGATGGCAAATTCTTTATAACAATAGTTTTATAATGAATTGAAGTATAGTTAGATGAGTCAGTTATACTTAATACTAAATTAAAAGTAGTGAAGCCACATGATGAAGGAGTATAGATATGATAAGTTGTTGAAATATTACTGCTATCGCCATCACCAAAATACCACTTCTGACTTGCAATGTTGCCTGTATTAATTGCAAACTGAATATTTGCTCCATAATAAGCTGTATCAACTGAATTAATTACTTGGCTTTTAGCATTTATGCTAATCAAAGTAAATACAATAATGCTAATAATTAATTTGATAGCTGTCAAGATAGATAGTCCTTTCAAAAATTTTTTATTAATCCTTATGTTTTTAAATATCCTTTTCATGTTGACTGGCTTTAGTATTAGCAGCTAAAGTAACAATAGGTTTTTCCAAATACAAGAAATTTTCCCTTTAATTCCTTAAATTTATTATATTAGTTAAGCTATTTACCTATAATGGTGATAATTAATATTTTAAAATAATTATAATTCGAAATTAAAACTAAAAATAATCATGCAGTTAATTACTTATTTGCAAATTCATCTTGCAATATTATATCATTCCAATTTTTGGAAGATATTTATTATGTTTTTTGATTTTACTTTTTATTTTTTTTTTTTAATCATTGCAGCATTTTTATTATATATGTCATAATCTGAATATTATCAAATTGTTATTAAAATTTATTAATGGAATATTGCCATAAAAGAATTAATTTTGCAGCGAGATAAATTCTAATCTAAAATCTTTGGAATCAATTAATCAATCAATGACATACATCAATTTTAATAAGGAAAAATTAATCAATTTGTCCTATTCACTCGACAAAGAATTACTTCGAACAAACCGCCGTGGTTCATACGCTTCTTCCACTCTAATTAAGTGTAATACAAGAAAATACCACGGTTTACTAATTTGCCCACAACCTAATATCGACAACGAATTGCATGTATTATTATCTTCTATAGATCCAACAATTATTCAACATAGGGAAGAATTTAATCTGGGAATTCATCAATATCCTAATGGAGTTTTTATTCCAAAAGGGCATAAATATGTAAATGAGGTTCAGTCCGATCCAATTCCAAAAACTATTTATCGAATTGGTGGCGTTTTGTTTTCTATAGAAACTATTTTTAGCAAGATAGAAGATAGAGTGCTATTAAGATACACTTTGATTAAAAGTAATTCTGATGATACCATAATTCGGCTTAAACCATATTTAGCTTTCCGTCAGGTTCACCAGCTCTCAAAAGCTAATGAATGGGCAAACAAAAAGTATGAAGTTGTAGAAAATGGAGTTACTTTTAAAATGTATCAAGGCTATTCAAATTTATATCTTCAATTTTCAAAAAAAGTTGATTATGTGCATGTTCCAGATTGGTATTATAATATTGAATACATTGAAGAACAGCGCAGAGGCTATGACTTTCAAGAAGATTTATTCGTACCTGGATATTTTGAATTTAAATTGAAAAAAGGTGAATCCATAATTCTAAGTGCTGGCTTAAATGAAATAAAACCTTCGAGTATCAATAAAATTTTTAACAAAGAATTGACTAATCGAATTCCAAGAGATAGCTTTGAACATTGCTTATCAAATTCTGCCGAACAATTTATATATAAACGTGACAACAAAACAGAAATAGTTGCAGGCTTTCCATGGTTTGGAAGATGGTCTAGAGATACTTTTGTTGCTCTGCCTGGTTTGGCAATGGCTATTAAAGATAACAACATTTTTAAAGACTCACTTATCAGTATTATTGCCGAAATGAACGGTTCATTATTTCCAAATTATGGTTCTGGCAAAGATAAAAATTATGGTTCAGTTGATGCTCCACTTTGGTTTTTTTGGTCGGTTCAGCAATATTTAAAAGCTTCAGATGATATTCAAACTGTTGAGAAAAAGTTTTACAAAAAAATGCTTGTTATCTTAGAAGCTTATCGTATTGGAACTGACTTTAATATCCACATGACTGATGATAAACTTATCTGGGCGGGTGAAATGGGTAAAGCATTAACTTGGATGGATGCGGTTGTGGATGGCAAACCAATAACTCCAAGAATTGGCAAGACTGTGGAAGTTAATGCTTTGTGGTATAATGCTGTTATGTTTACCCTTGAGATTGCCACAAAATTTGACGACAAGAAGTTTATTGAAAAATGGAAACCTATTTCCGAAGAAATACCAATTTCATTTAAAAATACTTTCTGGAATAAAGATAAAGGATATCTTGCAGATTATGTAAATGGAGATTTTAAAGATTGGGCTATCAGACCGAATATGATTTTTGCAACATCTTTACCTTATTGTCCTATTAGTATAAAAATCAGAGAGTTGATACTCAGTGAAGCTAAAAATAATTTATTGACTAATAGAGGATTAAGGTCTCTATCGCCAATAGATTTGAACTATAAAGGAATTTGCGAAGGAAATACCAGCGAACGCGATGCCGCCTATCACCAAGGAACTGTTTGGCCTTGGCTTTTTGGACACTTTGCCGAAGGCTATTTAAAAGTTCATGGAAAAGCAGGAATTGCAAAAATTCAATGGTATTTTGAACAATTTCAAGAAGTGATGACTGAGCATGGAATAGGCTCAATATCTGAAATTTACGATGGCGACCCACCTCATAAAGCTCGCGGTTGCATTTCACAAGCTTGGTCTGTAGCGGAGATATATAGAGCCAATGAGATTATTAAAAAATATTTAAATACCGAAACATTATGAAAGTTTTAATGTTTGGTTGGGAATTTCCTCCTCATATTACTGGAGGACTTGGTACTGCTTGTTTCGGACTTGTAAAAGGTCTGCTAAATCAAGGTGCAAATGTTACTTTTGTGATTCCTAAAGCCTACGGCGATGAAAGCAAAGATATCCGAATTCTCAGTGCCAGCGATGTCTCCATTGATTATAGAAATACAATTTTTAAAGAATATTGGAATCAATTAAATTACATTGAAATTGATTCAACATTAGTTCCTTATGCTGATGATGATGAATTTTATCGTATCACTCGCAAAATTGAATATGAGAATGAAGTAAATGAGTCAGTCTTTTCCAAAAATTTTAAATTCTCTGGAAAATACGCAAAGAATTTGATAGAGGAAGTTAAAAGATATGCTCTGGTAGCTGCTCAAATAGCCGCTAACGGTGATTATGACATAATTCATGCTCACGATTGGCTGACTTATGAAGCTGGGATTGCAGCATCGAAAGTTTGTGGAAAACCTTTAGTGGTTCACATGCACGCTACTGAATTTGACAGATCTGGCGAAAATGTGAATCAAACCGTTTATGAGATAGAGAAAAAGGGGATGTTGCTTGCCAACAGCGTTATTGCTGTAAGCAATCTTACTCGTAATATCATAATCGAAAAATATGGAATTCCTGCAGAAAAAGTTTTCACAGTTCATAATGCTGTGGAGACTTCAAATAAATCAGACTATTATGGATTGTCAAGAGGCGTAAAAGAAAAAGTGGTTACATTTCTCGGTAGGATAACCTTTCAAAAAGGACCTGATTATTTTGTGGAGGCGGCATATAAAATTTTGCAGAAAGATAAAAATGTTAGATTTGTTATGGCTGGCTCAGGTGATATGTTGCTTAAAATGATAAAACGCGTTGCTGAATTAGGCATTTCAAACAGGTTTCACTTTACAGGATTTTTGCAAGGAGTAGAGGTTGATAAAATGTTTGCACTTAGCGATGTATATGTAATGCCTTCTGTTTCAGAACCTTTTGGTATTTCTCCATTGGAAGCAATAAGTTCTAACGTGCCAGTTGTTATTTCCAAACAAAGTGGCGTTTCAGAAATTTTGCATTATGCCTTGAAAGTAGATTTCTGGGATATAGATGCTCTTTCAGATTCAATTTATGGTCTTTTGCACTACGAAGGACTTTCTAAAATGTTCATCACCATGGGTAAAGCTGAGGTCGATGCTCTTAAATGGGATTATGCCGCAGCAAAAGTCATGGATATTTACAATTCTCTTACAAATAATTAATCGAAAAGATATGAGATCAATATGCTTTTATTTTCAGGTTCATCAACCTTTTAGACTTAAAAAATATCGCTTTTTCGATATTGGAAAAGACCACCATTATTATGATGATTATCAAAATTCTTATATTATAAGGCGCGTTTCGGATAAATGTTATTTACCTATGAATCAGGTTCTTTTGGACTTGATAAACGAATATGGCAGTAATTTCAAAATTGCTTTTTCTATCTCAGGAACTGCCATTGATCAGTTTGAAAGGTATGCTCCCGACGTGATAGAAAGTTTTAAAAAACTTGCTGCTACTGGTTCAGTAGAGTTTCTTTCCGAAACTTATACTCATTCTCTCTCAGCCTTAAAAAGCAAAACTGAATTTACTACTCAAGTAAAAAAACACCAGAATAAAATAAAAGAACTTTTTAATATTGAACCTCAGACCTTTAGAAATACCGAACTTATCTACTCCGATGAAATTGGTTCAATGGTGGATGACATGGGATTTAAAACTATGCTTACAGAAGGCGCCAAACATATTATGGGCTGGAAATCACCTAATTATATGTACTGCAATGCCATTAATCCACGCTTGAAATTGCTTCTGAAAAATTTTCAACTTAGCGATGATATTGCTTTTAGATTCTCTCAAAATTCATGGCCAGCATGGCCTCTCACTACCGAAAAATTTGTTGGCTGGCTAAATGAAATAGATCAAAATGAAGAAGTGGTAAACCTTTTTATGGATTATGAAACTTTTGGCGAACATCAATGGGAGAGCACTGGAATATTTGAATTTATGAAAGCTTTGCCTGGAAAAGTTTTAGGAATGTCAAATTTTACCTTCAACACTCCATCAGAATTATCAGATAAGTTACAAGTGATAGCGCCAATACATGTGCAACATCCAATAAGTTGGGCTGATGAGGAACGCGATTTGACAGCTTGGCTTGGCAATGAATTGCAAGATGAGGCCTATAATAAGTTATATCAAATGGAAGAAAAAGTGAAAGCAGTTAACGACTACAATCTAACCATAGATTGGGAATATTTGCAAACTTCCGACCATTTCTATTATATGTGTACCAAATGGTTTTCCGATGGTGATGTACATAAATATTTTAATCCTTACGGAACTCCTTATGAAGCTTTTATAAACTATATGAATGTATTTTCTGATTTTGAAATTAGGGTAAATGAAGCTTTTCAAAACATAAATAAATCAGAAATAAATAATTTAGATAGTGATATCTATATTGCTGATATTCCAAAAGATAATACTATTTCAGATATACTAAATATCTCTGATACTAAAATTAAGTCAGCTTTAAAAAAAATCGATTCAAAAACCATTAGCCAAGCAGTGGCTAAAGCAAATGACGATTTAAGAAATAAATTTTTCATAAATATCAGTAAGAAATCTATAAAAGAAGTGGAATCAATTTTAGCTAAGAATAAATTTACCACAAAACAAATTACTGAAGCTCAAAGAAAGATTCTTAAAAATATTTAGTTAAGAAATTTATTGAGTAAATATTTATAACTCATTAATTAATAATACTATTATGTATTAAATTTAGCAAAAATTACAATATTTTTGATACAATATTATGAATAAAATTAATAAATTATTTGAAGTTAGCTGGGAAGTATGCAATAAAGTTGGTGGCATAAACACTGTTATCGCCAGCAAAGTCGTAGAAATTAAAAAACAATTAAGTGATAATTATATTCTTATTGGCCCAGATTTAGTGAGAGATAGCTCATCAATTGATACTTCATTTATTGAGGATTCCTCATTGTTTCAGAAATGGCGACAAAGCAGAAAACCAAATGAAGTGCATTTCAGAGCTGGCAGATGGGATATTGAATCAAGCCCCATTGTCTTGCTTATCGATTTCACATCACTTTATTCAAAAAAGGACGAAATTTTTACCAAACTCTGGGATGAATTTTCTTTGGATTCTCTTTCTGGTCAATGGGATTATATCGAACCGGCCATGTTTGGATATGCTGCAGGAGAAATAATTAATTCATTCTACAATTATTATTTAAAGCCTCAAGATGTAGTGCTTGCTCATTTTCATGAGTGGATGGCTGGTGCGGGAGTGCTTTATTTGAAAATGAATTCACCAGCTATTTCTACCATTTTTACTACTCATGCTACAATTTTAGGTCGCACTTTAGCTGGCAATAATGTTCCAATTTATGAAAATCTTGCTAATATTCAGCCAGTTGTAGAGGCACGTAAATATAATATTATGGCTCGCTATTCTTTGGAAAGAACTGCTGCTAATAATGCTGATACATTCACCACTGTAAGCACAATTACAGCTAAAGAATGTGAATACTTCTTGAAGAAAAAACCAAATATTGTAACTCCCAATGGCTTTAATATCAACACTAATTTATCCGATATCCAATTTTCTGAACTTAAAGAATCATCGAGAAAAAAAATCATTTCTTCTGTCAAAAATGTGTTGGGCTACGAAATAGATAATGATGCTTTTTTACTTTTAAATAGTGGTCGCTATGAATTTAAAAATAAAGGAATTGACATTTTTATTGATGCTTTAAACAAATTGAAAAATGAAAATCACTCTGATAAAGAGTTAGTTGCAGTAATTGCAGTACCAGCAAATTCCGCCGAAGTCCATTCATTGGTTGCCCAAAGAATGAACGGCGATTTTTCAGACACCACAGCAGGATTTCTTACTCACCGACTTTTTCATGAAGAATATGATCTAATTATTAATTTTTTAAAATCTAAGGGATTTACTAATGAAAAAAATTCAAAAATCAAGATAATTTTTGCTCCAATATATTTAAATGGAAGTGATGGCTTGTTTAACTTGAATTATTATGATTTTTTAGCTGGATTTGATTTAAGCGTATTTCCATCTTATTATGAACCATGGGGTTATACTCCTATGGAAAGCCTTGCACTTCGAGTTCCAACAATAACTACTTCTTTGGCTGGTTTTGGCCAGTGGATTCACAATTTTTTGGAAAAAGGAAATATTGGTGCGAAATATATTTTCCGCGATGATTTTAACTATGATGATGCTGTAAAAAATGTTGCTGAAGCTATCAACTTTTATTTGAAGTCCGATGATTACACCAAAATAAATGATGATGCACTTTTGCTTTCACAGCTTTCAAGCTGGGAAAAGTTAGCCGAGAAATATTTTGATGCTTATAATCTTGCTATTAAAGTGCTTGAAGAAAGATTAGAAAATTTAGGCCAAACATTAATACCAATGGATGGCAATCATTTTAAAGCTGTTAAAACTTCAACTCCAAATTGGAAAAAAGCTTTTGTAGTTCCTCGTATACCACCTAAACTTGTTCCATTAGTTGAACTCTCAAAAAATCTTTGGTGGTCATGGAATTTTAAGGCTGTTGATTTATTTGAATCAATAGATCCAATAAAGTGGAATATTGCTGAGAATAACCCAATAATATTGTTAGAATCATTGGATTATATTGAGCTACAAGCTCTTGAACTTAATGAGTCATTTATTGAAAATTTAAATAAAGTTTATGCTGAATTTACAAAATATCTAGAAGTTGAAATTTCTAAAGAAACCAGTAGAATTGCCTATTTCAGCATGGAATATGGCATTCATGATAGCGTAAAAATATTCTCTGGTGGCTTAGGAATTTTGGCTGGTGATTATCTAAAAGAAATTAGTGATCAAAATGTTAATTTAGTGGCAGTTGGATTACTATATCGTTATGGATACTTTAGTCAGAAGATTACACTTTTAGGAGATCAAATTGCTGAATCGAAAGCACAAAAATTTACACATATGCCAGTAGAGCCAGTTTTTGAAGAAGATGGACGCTGGCTGCAAATAGAAATTGAGGTGCCAGGAAGGACTATCAAAGCTAAAGTCTGGCGACTGAATGTTGGAAGGGTCAAACTGTATTTGTTAGATACTGATATTGAAGAAAATAACTCCTCTGACAGAGCAATTACACATCATTTATATGGAGGTGGAAATGAAAATAGGCTGCTACAAGAAATTCTCCTTGGATTAGGTGGAGTAAGAGTTTTAAATTCTTTAGGTGAAAAGCCTCAGATATTTCACTTAAATGAAGGCCATGCTGCCATGACAAGTTTTGAACGATTAAGAAATTTAATTAATAACGAAGGTTTAACTTTTCAAGAGGCAAAAGAAGTTGTGAGAGCGTCATCGCTCTTTACAACGCATACACCTGTCCCTGCTGGTCACGACCGTTTTGAAGAGTCGGTAATTAGAAGATTTTTACCTCATTATGCTGATCGACTTAGTATTAGCTGGGAGGAATTTATAGGTCTTGGAAGAGTAAACGCTAACGATAGTAATGAGCAGTTTTCTATGAGTGTTTTAGCTGCCAACATGTCGCAAGAAATGAACGGTGTAAGTAAAATTCATGGTGAAGTTAGCCGTGAAATGTTTGCCAATATGTACCCAGGTTATTTTCCTCAAGAGCTATTTATTGCTCATGTAACTAATGGTGTTCATTTTTCAACTTGGACTTCAAAGAAGTGGCAGAAGCTTTTTGCCAATAAAATTAAAATAGATTTCAATAATCAGCAAAATGATTTAGTTCAATGGCAGCAGATTGAAAATATTGAAGATAAAGAAATTTGGACAATTCGTCAACAATTGAGAGCGGAACTGATTACAACAGTTAAATCGAAATTACATTCTCAAATGACTGAGAGGATGGAAGACCCAAATATCATGTTTAGAATAATTAATTCATTAGATAGCAATGTATTAACTATAGGATTTGCTCGTCGATTTGCAACTTATAAAAGAGCACTTTTATTGTTTTCAAATTTAGAAAAACTCGAAAAATTAGTAAGCTCTAAAAAGCGACCAATACAATTTATATTTGCTGGAAAGGCGCATCCTGCCGATAAAGCGGGTCAGGATTTAATTAAGAGAATTCTTGAAATCAGTAAAATGCCCCAATTTGAAGGTAAAATTGTTTTTGTGGCTGATTACGATATTGAGTTAGCCAAAAAACTTGTTCAGGGCGTTGATGTTTGGTTAAATAACCCTACAAGACCTCTTGAAGCTTCTGGTACCAGTGGTGAAAAAGCTGCTATGAATGGAGTGCTAAATCTCTCTGTTCTTGATGGTTGGTGGGCTGAAGGTTATGTTCAAGGTGCAGGTTGGGCTTTGGATGAAAAAAGAACTTATGATAATGAAAATCTTCAAAATGAACTCGACGCCACAAATATTTATCAAATTATTGAAAATGAGATAAGTGTATTGTTTTATAACCGAGATAAGGATGGCCTGCCTCACGATTGGATAAATGTTATCAAAGCAAATTTTCGTGAAATTGCTCCTCATTTTACAATGAACAGAATGGTTGACGACTACGTAAATTTATACTATAATAAATTGATTGAAAGAAGTTTGAAAGTTAATTCTGAGAACTACAAATTAGCTAAAGAAATTAATACTTGGAAAAGTCATATTTTAACTGCTTGGAAAAGTGTGGAAGTAGTAAATATTAGCTATACCGATTCGGCTAAAAATTCGATTTCAATTGGAGATAATTTTAAAGTGAAAGTATGGCTAAAAATTATTGATATTAACCCTGAAGACATAAAAGTTGAATTTATTAAAGCTAATAAGGATGAAGATACTATCGTGAATATTATTAATAGTCAACCACTTAAACTTGATTCATTTGAAAGTAATATTGCAAAATATTCTGCTAATGTGAATCTTTCGAAAGCTGGTGTTTTCAATTTTTCTTTTAGAGTTTTCCCTTGGAATAATGTTTTGCCGCATCGCCAAGATTTATGCGTGGTTGAATGGATTTAAATTTAATTACAACAATTTTTTTTGTTTCTAAACATTGTTATTCGATTGAATCAAGATAAATTCAATTTGTCAGAAAGAAATTATATCAATACAAATATTTTTTAAAAAAATTCAGCAGAAACTATAATTTAGCAATAAATTCTATTTCAAGCATAATGCCTAAAGGTAAATTTATAACTTTGCAATTATATGATTGAAGCTCTTTATATAAAGAATTATGCGCTTATTGAAGAATTGCGATGGGAACCATCTAAGGGTTTCAACGTAATTACTGGTGAAACTGGAGCAGGAAAATCAATGATTTTAGGCGCCATGATGCTCGCTTTCGGTGAACGAAATAGCTCTATTAAAAATATTAATGAAAACTCCACAAGCATTATTGAACTTTTTGTAAACACTGATAATGAGTTTATTAAACAATTTTTTATTGATAAAAATATTGATTTTGAACTGCCAATTATCCTCAGAAGAGAAATATCTCCATCGGGCAGATCAAGAGCTTTTGTCAATGATAGTTCTATTTCCACTGCTGACTTAAAAAACCTCTCGGAATTTATCGTAGATGTGAATGAACAACATCAAACTTTATCATTGTTTAAAAAAAATTTCAAACTTCAGCTGTTAGATTTGTTTGCTGAAAATAATTCGATACTCGAAAAATATAAACTTTTATATTTGGAATTAACTTCCTTGGAAAAGAAAATTTCTGAATTTGAAAACCAGCTGTCCAGACTGCAAACAGAGCAGGATTATTTTCAGTTTCAACTTAATGAGTTAAATGAGCTTAATTATACCAAAGGAGAGAATAAATTACTCGAAGAAGAGTTGGAGTTATTAGAAAATGCTGAAGAGATTAAAAACTCTTTATTTACAGTATTTCAGTCACTTACAAAAGATGATTTTGGTATTATAAGTATGCTTAACTCATCCATATCAATGCTAAAACCAGCAAGTAATCATCATAAGAAAGCTCAAGAAATATATTCTAAATTGAACGAATTTTCATACAATTTATCAGATATTTCGGATGAATTAGAAAATGAATTTGATAAAATTGAATATAGCGAGGAGAGATTAAATGAAGTTGAGGAGCGACTAACTTTGATAAATAAACTTTTAAATAAACATAAACTTTTAAGTGCAGAGGAATTATGTGTCATAAAAGAAAATTTTGAAAATTGTATTGCATCTTACGATTATATTTTAGAAGAGATTAAA
>Ga0210044_10001196_pt1 | contig 39429 bp, 40 predicted proteins | sample CryGey13umfilter_2_FD_183959 | JGI IMG/M metagenome (GOLD analysis project Ga0210044, IMG submission 183959) | Groundwater microbial communities from aquifer in Utah, USA - Crystal Geyser 4/9/14 3 um filter (SPAdes) (version 2) | ecosystem: Environmental > Aquatic > Deep subsurface >... | reverse complement strand
GTCGAGTTCAAGGCGGGCGATAATTTTAACCACAGGAATACATTGACGTATTTCGAGGATTAAAATTTGAGCCCAACGCCGAAATCGGTGAAAATAGCCATTTCCGGATGGACACTAGATAGTCATAGCGGCCTACGCTGCTATCCAGTCTGGCGCCTGGATTCCGGATCGAGTCCGGAATGACGCACGGTATTTTCATGCTTAGTTGTGCCCCAACAGGGCGTGGCGGTTAATCTAAAATCTAACTTCAACAATCAGAGGAGGATGGCCATGGAAAAGACGGTTATATGGGAATCGGTATTTGATAAGGCCCTGGCCAGGGCAAAAAACGAAAAAAAATTTGTGGTATTGGATTTTTTCAATCCCGGCTGAATTGGCTGCAAGCAGATGGAAGCGGTTACGTTTCCTGACGAAAAAGTTGTAGCATTCATGAACGAGAGAGTTATCAGCCTCAGGGTGGCTTATAATGATAAAGAGTTAGCAGGCCGCTTCAATGTCAAGTGGACACCTACAATAGTTACTCTGGACGGTGAGGGAACCGAGCATCATCGCACGGTCGGGTTTCTTTCCTCTGAAGAGTTTATCCCTTCTATTCTCCTGGGGATGGCAAAATCCGCTTTTGACCATGAGGACTATGGGCTTGCTCTTGAGATTGCAGGGGAATTGCTCAGGGGTTATCCTTCCGCTGCGGCGGCACCAGAAGCAATATTTCTTCAGGGAGTGTGCAGATATAAGAAAAGCGGCACGCCGGCATCTCTTAAAGAGGCCTATGAGATGCTGAGCGCGAGTTATCCCCAGAGTGAGTGGACTAAAAGGGCATACCCATACAGGCTTCTTTAAAGATTTGATATGAATGGCCGGAGCGCCCCCTCAAAAGGGGTGCCTCGGCTGATTTATGCCGGAAATTATTATTCTGAACGGTACGTGTTGATTAGCGCTTTTTTATGGGTGTATCAATTCTTTCACCTAATATCGGCTTTAGAATAATTCTTCCAATAGATAGCGAAATCAGGCGCGTAATTATATATCTTGCACTTCGATTCCTTCCACGTCAAAAGAGTCTGAGAGTTTCATGGCCGATTTCCCTTGCGCGCGTTTTCCCTTCAGGCTATATATTCGCAACCTTGGGAAGGGAGAGCGGGCAGCATAGTATAGCGCCGACGACCGTGTTGCCTGTCTGGGCGCTCCAGGCAGACTGGAGCTGAAATCCCGTCCAAGTTTGGTGCTAACCGGGCTCCGCTTATGGAGATATGTGCCTCGGGTACGGAGTTTTCTCGCCTGCCTGCCCAAACCGTGCTTTTGCAGGAGGATTAAGAGCCGGTCGAAAAACCGGCTTTCCGCAGGCTTATGTGGAATACTACGATTTTTTAAGCCCATGAAGTCCCAAGAGATGGCACAGTGCTATATGAAAGTCACCTCCATCCTTGCCTTCCCTCGTAGAGGATGAAAGATATTTATATGAAAATGCCCCTTTCCTTTACCGTAGAAACGTCGGGATGCAACGCCATTATTCCCTCCCCCTTGACGGGGGAGGGAGGGGTGGGGGTGATTTTCATCCTTCGTTGTGCCTCAATAGGACATGGGGGTTAGAAGTCGGGAGATTTTCATCTTTTGGTGTTGCCCGTTTTGGGCATAGCCTTTAGACATAAGCCGCAGGAAAGGATTACCGGCGGCATGCGGTAGTTTTTCAGCAGCCTGTTAACCTTAATCAGGAGGGGTAATATGAAGGGGCCTGAAGTTTTGGTGAGATCGGAAAGAATCAAGGATTTCAAAAACATTGACTGCCTTTTTGAATGGAGAGACGGCCAAGCTTATCTGCTTGTTGATTCTGTGCGGTTCAGAGACAAAAAGGGCGCTATATTATGTTATTATAATCCGCCCGTGCATCAGGTCGGTAATCCTGGTTTGGATGCATATCTTAAGGGGCTTGGTAGGGTGATGGATGCAGCCGGTGAATTCTCCTTTCTTCTTCTCCACGGCCCGTGCGATCCAGTGCATGCAGGAGGCGATCTAAAGGAGAGCCTCACCAGACTTGATGCGACCTTGCAGCTCAAGAAGGAAAAAGAGGCCTCCGGCGCCCCGGCTTCTGAGATTGATGCCCTGTTTGACTGGGCTGATAACAGGCTCAGAAAAGGAATGGGGCTTCATTCGATAATAAGAAAAATAGCTTCACACATGAGGGTAGTTGCTACGTGCGGGGGAGGGACTAGGTTCGGGGGCTCTGCCGAGATACCGCTCATGGCCGATTACTTAGTCGGGGACTCGCGAAGCGGCATGTGCTTCAGTGAGGCCATGATAGGGCTTATTCCCGGATGGGCGGGTGTCGCAAGGGCTATCGTCAAGGCCGGCCGTCAAAACGCAGAGTTCATGGCCAAGACCTCAAGGGAAGTGAAGGCCGCTCAACTGGGTGAGATGGGGATATACAGCAAGGTGGTCAATATCTCGATTCCTTTTCCTCGCAAGAAGAAAAGCCCTGATCCCCGGGTGGACAGAAATGAATACGAAAAGGCCTGCGCCGATCATGAAATGGATACTGGTTTGGCAGTGCTGCCGGAGGCACTTGCCATGTGCGTATGGCCGCCTGATGAGATAGGCGGCTCAGGTACCGGCATCCAAAAGGTGTATTCGGATGTTGGGAGCGTAGAGGCTGAAGTTCTGAGAAGGATGAATCCCCAGAGTTACGCCGGACTTTACGGCAGGCCCCTGTCGGAGGTCAGAGATGAGATTTCAAGGCTAGGAAGGCCGCTTGCGCCTCAGTCCATCGCCGCCCTCGACAGGCTTTTCTCATTGTATAATGAAGCCGCTTTTGATGAGGAAGGTTTTGTAGAGACTGAAATGCGGGAGGATGCGGCACTTTACAGGGACCAGAGGTTCCGGGCGGGGCTTGTGGGAACACTTGAACAGAGGGTAGCTGATTTCAGGGGGGTATGAGACTATGAGACAATATTTTCAAAAGATGAGTCTTCTTGCCAAGGGCTTGAGCGATCAGGATAGGAAACGAAATGAGGCCAATTCCAAAGAGATAGCTGAGGTTAACAGACAGATATCGGAGGCCATCGAAAAGAGGAGGCAGACAGGCCTTCCGGTGGAGGCGATCCACAAGAGAGGCGAAAAGACGGCATGGGAGAGGATAGATCATCTTGTTGATCCTGGAAGCTTCCTTCCCATCAACAGCCTCTTTGACCCAGAGTTCAATCAGGAGGGAACTACGGGGGTGGTTACGGGCCTAGGGAAAATCTCAGGCCGCTATGCCTCGATTATCGCATCGGACAACAAGGTCCTTGCCGGGGCCTGGATTCCAGGGCAAAGAGAGCATGTCTTCAGGGCGCAGGATATGGCGGAGAGGCTCAATATTCCTCTGGTCTGGATACTCAACTGCAGCGGAGTCAAACTCACAGAGCAGGAGAAGGTCTATGCGGGAAGAAGATCAGGAGGAAGGACCTTTTTCAGACACGCAGAACTTGCTGAAAAGGGTATCCCGGTCATAGTGGGGATGTACGGCACCAACCCTGCTGGAGGAGGATACCACGCCATAAGCCCGGCCATCATATTCGCTCATGAGAGGTCAAATATGGCTGTGGGAGGCGGAGGTATCGTAAGCGGTATGTCTCCCAAAGGATTTTTTGATATGGAGGGAGCTGAGACCCTTATTGAGGCTACCCGTCACTTTAAGGAGGTTCCTCCCGGAGGGGCGGGCATTCACTACGACAAGACAGGATTCATGAGGCAGATTTTTCCTACGGAGGAAGGGGTGATTGATGCCATGAGAAGCTGCATGGCGGGGATGCCCTGCTATGCCCCATCCACCTTCAGGGTGGCTGAGCCTGTCGAACCCCTTTATCCTCCTGGAGACATGGACTATATAGTGCCCGTTAATCAAAAGCGGATATACAGCCTGGAGCAGGTAATGGCCCATATCTTCGACGGAAGCGAGCATCTTGAATACAGGCCCGATTACGGGCCTGAGGTCTATTGCGGGATTACCAGGATTGACGGCCTTGCTGTGGGCGTCATAGGCAACCGGCAGGGCTTCCTGGGTAAGAACTATCCCGGTTACGCGGAAGGCAAGTATTCTGGGATTGGAGGAAAACTCTACCGTGAAGGCCTTATAAAAATGAACGAGATGGTCATGTTTTGCGGAAGAGACAGGATACCCCTTATATGGTTCCAGGATACCTCGGGCATTGATGTCGGAGACATCGCGGAGCAGGCTGAGCTGTTGGGATTAGGGCAATCCCTTATCTACTCCATAGAAAGCTCTCATCTTCCCATGCTGTGCGTGGTTTTGAGGAAAGGTACGGCCGCTGCTCACTATATCATGGGGGGGCCTCAGGCGACAAGGAACAACGCCTTTACATTAGGGGTCGCGACCACCGAAATCTACGTTATGCACGGAGAGACCGCGGCTGCTGCGGCGTTCGCCAGAAGACTTGTCAAAGATAAGGACGCCGGAAAACCTCTTGAGCCGATCATAGGGAAAATGAACGATCTAGCCAGACAATACTATGAGCAGTCAAGGCCCATCTATTGCGCCAAGACCGGCATGGTGGAAGAGGTAGTTCCGATGACCTCGATAAGGGATTATTTTATCGGCTTTGCAAGAAGTGCCTATCAGAACCCAACAAGTATCTGCCCACACCATCAGATGTTGCTCCCCAGGTCAATAAGGGGATAGCCGAACAAGAAAGGAGAAACTGATGGACCGCTATAATATGTTTGAAATCCACCCTGGAATGCCAAGAGAAGTAAGACTCGGTGACATAACGGTTCGCGACGGGTTTCAGCACGAGGAGTCGTGGATACCCACGGAGGCAAAGCTGTATTATCTGCAGGAGCTAGCCCTTGCAGGAGTGAAGAGAATTGAGGCGACCAACCTTGGAAATCCTCGAATAATGCCGCAGTTTAGGGATGCCGAAGATGTTCTGAAGGGTCTGAGAGATGAGTTTTTTCAAAAAAGACTCGTAAAGAAAGGGATAAAACCCGATCAGATCGAGTGGACAGCCGTCACGATAAGGGAACCGGCTGTTGACAGGGCCATAAGGCTCAAGGAAAAGGGGATCGGACCCGACAGGGTTCTTATGATGGTATCAACCGACGAAGAGCATCACTTTGCAAACAGCGGCACAAGCCTTCCGGATTACTGGAGGGAGGCCGAACGGTGCATCAAAAAATGCAAGGATGCCGGTATCAGGATGTGCGGTACGGTCAGCACCATCTGGGGAAGCCCTATTTCCGGACCCACAAGGTTTGAAGACGCCATCGAATTTACAAAAAGATGGCTCAGCATAGGGGCCGACGATATCGAGCATGCCGACCACGACGGTTCCGCGCCCCCTAATCAGGTGTACCGCTATTTCTCCATGGTGCTGGACGCCCTTCCAAATCCCGACCTCCATGTTGCCCATTTCCACGTGACAAGAGGTTGGGGTCTTGCAAACGTGCTTGCCGCCCTCCAGGCGGGGATTGACATTTTTGAGGGCACTCTCGGAGGACTGGGCGGGCAGCCCGCAAATTTCCTTGACAGGGTGCCGGTTCAGGGAACCGGTTCTTACTACTATAAAGATCCCAGTGATGTGGGGCTTGTCTGCTTTGAGGATATGTGCGTGATGCTCGATGAAATGGGTGTGAATCTTGAGGGTGTCAATGTTGACAGGATCCTGGAGCTGGGCAAGATGGTTGAAAGGACCGTGGGGAGGCGTCTTAGATCAGAGTCCATAACCAACGGGCGAATTCCCAAGGAGCCGCGGGAGGAGTTCAAACGCCCCGGCCTTTCCAAGGTCAAGGCGAATCTAGGAGAAAAAGAAGATCAGATATTTCCTTCCGACTGGCCTGAAGTACCTGTCATCACGCCCGAAATACTTAAGCGGGAATAGCTACTTTACCGCCGGGAGTAGGAATTTTCATGTAGAGGCCCTCTGTCACCTTCCTGACAAGGGCCTTTATCTTCTTAAGGTCTATCCCAGTGTTAATCCCCATTTTTTCCAATTCTTCCATAAGGAGTTCCGTGGGTTGGTTGCCTGGAGCACCTGTTACGCATCCGCCGCTTCCTCCAAGGGAAGAGTCGAAACGGCCGATGCCGAGTTTAAGGGCAGCGAGGCTGTTAGCAACAGCCTTTTCAGGGATTATGTGGTGGGGATGGTAGCCTATCCGATCCATATCTGCCCCCTTTCTGCCTTCAAGAACTCCTTCGATTACGCCGGCTGTCTTTTGCGCGTCGGCCACACCTTGTAGATCGGATATGGTTACCACTTCGGAGCCTCTTTCGAAAAAAAAATTAATATAATTATTTAACTCTGTGATGGAAGGCTCTGTGATTTGGCTTTTTTGTCTCATTTGAAATCCGAATGCTGCTGACACATATCCGGCAACCCTTATGCCTTTCCTCGCGGCATCCATAAGGATTCTGTCGTAGGATTGCATGGATTCATCTATCGTTTTCCCAAGGTTGGCCAAGTTGTGTGCCTCAACCGCGGAAAAGAAAAGCCCCATGCAGTGATTCCATCCGTCAGGCCCCAGGCCCAGGGAGAGGAAATTACGGTATCCTGCCTCATTCGGGACAAGTGTCACGAAAGTTACCCCATCCGGACTCCCCAGGGAGTTTGCTATATTGGATACATCCTGTTTGTTCATGGCAGGCGCAACAGCCGGGCTTACGCATGACAGGACTTCAAGTCTCCTGAAACCTGTCTCCAAGAGGAGGCGGGTTAACTCCAACCGCCTCTGCGCGTTGAATAAATGCAGGAAACCTTCGGGGACATTCTGCCCGTATTCCCTGAGTGTTACATCCGTTAAAACAATAGACATGGCATATCCATCAAAAAAGAAGAGAATTTTCAACTGCTCTTTGGCTTTAGACCTTTTGCGATTTATATGAAAATGCGGCCAATCTATTGACTATTTTCATCTTTCGTTGCTCCTTGCCCGGGGTGTGAGCGGTTAAATAAAAATTCATCGTCATACCGGCGAAGGCCGGTACCCAGTCTTTTACACGTAGATTCCGGATAGAGTCCGGAATGACATGGGGGCATTTTCATGCTTCGTTGTGCTGTGCCCGGGCATGAGTGTTAGTTGAGCCCTTTTCGGGTCTGAGCTGTAATTCCAATTTCGGATTCTAATCTCTGGTTTTTGGCTTGACAACATCTCTACTCATTGTCTATGGTTATTTTGTAGCTAAATAGTAGCCATATTATCATCTCAGCAGAGCATATTTTGACCGCCCGATTAAAGGTTCTGCCGGCGTGAATAGGAGGATAACTAATGGATATCATATCTGAAATTACTCAAATTGTGGGTCCTGAGAACGTCTTTTCAGACAGAATTGAATGCATGTGCTATTCAAGGGATATGTCCGTGCATCAGGGGATACCGGATGCCGTTATTTTTGCCCGGTCCACCGACCAGGTATCGGCCATAATGAAGGTCGCCAAGAGGGAAAAGATCCCTGTAACGGCTCGCGGAACCGGCACCAGCGTGACAGGTGCGGTGCTCCCTGTCAAGGGGGGACTGCTTCTTGATCTCCACAACATGAACAAGATCATCGAGATAAATAAGAACGATTTCTATGCCAGGCTTGAGCCCGGGGTGGTATGCATGCAGCTAAACAACATCCTGGCCAAGGACGGGCTTATGTTCCCTCCCAATCCGGGCAGTGAGGCCATAGCTACCATCGGCGGAATGGTGTCAACAAACGCGAGCGGACACCGTGCAGTAAAATACGGGACTACAAGGGATTATATAAAGGGCCTTAAGGTAGTGCTTGCCGACGGCACCGTAATAGATACCGGAACAAGGGCGCCTAAGTCATCTCTAGGCTATGATCTTACGCACCTTTTCTGCGGGGCTGAGGGCACTCTGGGCATAATAACCGAGGTTACGGTAAAGCTTGATCCGAAGCCGGAGTACGGAGCACTGGCGGTAGCGGTTTTCGGAGACCTGAATGCGGCTGGTGACGCGGTTACTGAGGTAACCACATCCGGCATAAAACTTGCCGGGTGCGAGATTATGGATAAATTCAGCCTTAAGGTCGTAGAGCATGTGCTTGCAAAGGACGTTAGCAAGATTGAGGCCCTCCTCATAATGGAGGCTGACGGCGTCAAAGAGGTGGTCGTCAAAGACATGCAGCGCATAGAGGCCATCTGCAAGAAGTATGGCGTAAAGGAATTTGAATGGACCGACAACCCCGCCAGGAGAGAAGAGATGATGAGGGCAAGGGGTGGCCTGGTTCCAACTCTTTCAAGAATAAAGCCCGGGAATCGTCTCATCCCTATCGCAGAGGATCTGGGAGTTCCTTCTTCACGTATTCCTGAAACCATAAAAATCGCCCAGGCTATCAGCCGTAAATACAATATTATGATAGCCACATTCGGGCATGTGGGAGATGGAAATGTTCACACGACCTTTGTCTGTGATGTAAGAGACAGGGATGAATGGAATCGCCTCAAGCCTGCCGTTGAGGAGTTGGTGGCCGCGGCAATGGAGATGAAAGGCACACTGAGCGCAGAGCACGGAAGCGGGCTTACCAGGGCCCCTCATATGAAGATGGAACTTGGACCGGCCATTGAAGTGATGAGGTCAATCAAAAAGGCGCTTGATCCGGATAATATACTGAATCCGGGCAAGATGGCCTTACAGGAAAGCGAGATCAAGCCTACCATCTTTGATTACTTTGCGTTTCAGCCTCTTTTGGATAATCCGGAGGGTGTCAGATCTTACGGCAAGGACATTGACAATGAGGTCCTTGCCTGCATTCATTGCGGATTTTGCCGCCTTGGATGCCCCACCTTTTCGGTAACCCAGAGGGAGGGAAGAAACGCGAGGGGAAGAAACGCTCTTGCGTTCTATTTGATGAACGGAACAATAGAGCCCAGCAAAGAGCTTGCGGATGTCTTCTATAGTTGCACCACCTGCCAGGCCTGCACGTATTTCTGCCCCGCCCGCATAAAGGTTGATGAGATTGTTGAAGGAGTAAGGAAACAACTGTACAAGGCCGGATTTACTCCGGCACCCGTTCTGGGGGTGAGAGACAACATAATAAAAACAGGCAACGTTTTTGCGAGTGCGAGGGAAGACCGCATAGGCATCTATCCCCCTGCGCTTAAAGAAAAGGCTCTCAAAGGGGAATTGAAACAAAAGGCAGAAACGCTTCTTTTCATGGGATGCGTTCCGAGCTATCTCGACATGAAGATGGTCCCAAGCCTCATAAAGCCCCTGGAGAAAGCGGGAGTGGATTTTACGACCCTTGCAATGGATGAGAACTGCTGCGGTTTTCCTCTATATTTGATGGGCTCTGATGGTTTTGAGGGGCACGCCAAGGGTCTCATTGAAAGGATAAAGGCAACCGGGGCTAAGGAACTTGTTACGCCATGCGCAGGCTGCTACAAGACATTCAAAAAGATATATCCGGAAATAGGCGGATTCGATCTGGAGGTTTATCATTCGGTCCAGTATCTGGAGAAGCTTGTCCGGGAAGGAAAGATAACACTAAAGGCCGGGGTGGATAAGAAAGTGACCTACCACGATCCCTGTGACCTTGGAAGGGCCTTCAAAATATTTGAAGAGCCCAGAAACATCATCAAGGCTATTCCCGATATCCAGTATGTGGAGATGGGCAGAAACAGGCTCCAGGCCAGGTGCTGCGGCGGAGGAGGCGGAGTGCAGGCCAACAATCCCGAAATGGCTGTTGAGATGGCGGCCGAGAGGGTCAGAGATGCCCTTGCCGTAGGGGCGGAAATCATAGTCTCAGGTTGCGCCGCTTGTAAAGACAACCTTCGCAAGGGTGCAAAGGCCATTCCCAAGTCTGAGCGCGGAAAGATAAAAATCATGGACATAACCGAGATGGTTGCCGACTCGATTGATTGAACCTTTCTTGAGGAGAGAGAACATGGCTGAAACGGCTTTGCCCAAAAGAAAAGAAATGGTGGCAACAAAAACACTTAAGAAGATAATGGCCGACCATTTCTATGAACTGGATGAGGCTGCGAAAAGCGGATATCGAAAGATCGCATGGTGCACGAGCGTAGGCCCTGCAGAGCTTCTGAGAGGGCTTGGTTTTCTCGTTTATTTTCCCGAAAACCACGGGGCGCTTCTTGGGGCTACGAGGATGGCTTCCGAGATGATTCCGCACGCAAACGCCATCGGCTATTCGCCTGATATATGCTCGTATCTCACCTCGGACGTGGGGGCCTTTCTCCAGGGAAAGACCCCTCTCACTGCTGCTTACGGAATCAAGTCCGTGCCCAGGCCCGATGTGCTTGTCTTCAACACCAATCAGTGCAGGGATGTTCAGGACTGGTTTTCATGGTACGGAAGAGAACTCAACGTACCCGTGATAGGGGTTCATACACACAGGGATATTGGTCCTATAAGGGAGTATCAGGTAAAGGACATAGCAAGCCAGATCAAGGATCTCGTCCCGAAACTGGAAGAAGTGACAGGCTCTGCTCTTGATATGGAACTATTGAGGGAAGCTGTATCGCTTTCAAAAAGAACATCGGAACTTTGGCGCGCCTGCCTGGAGGCTGCTTCAGCCGTACCTTCCCCCTGGACGTTTTTCGATGCCACTATCCACATGGGGCCTGCGGTTGTAGCGAGGGGCACGAAGGCTGCGGTTTCTTACTATGAGATGCTTTACGAGGAACTGAAGGAAAGAATCAATCAAGGTACCGCGGCTATTGAGGGAGAAAGGCATAGACTTTACTGGGAAGGTATGCCCATCTGGGGGAAGCTCCGCCCTCTCTCAGAGGAGTTTGCAGCACTAAAGACATGCGTTGTTGCATCAACATATTGTAATAGTTGGATATTTGATCAGCTTGATCCTGCAGAGCCGTTTGAGAGCATGGCCCTGGCTTATACCGAGCTTTTTATTGTTAGGGACGAGGGCTACAAGGAAAGATATATAGAGGAATGCAAGAGGCTTTTCAGGTTTGACGGGATAATATTTCACGACGCCAAGACCTGCCCCAACAACTCCAATAACCGGTATGGAATGCCGGAGAGGATTGCTGAAAAGCTGGGCATTCCCACGCTTACCATAAACGGAGACCTTAATGATCTTCGCTGTTACTCGGAAGAACAGGCAAAGACCAATATAGAGGCGTTTATCGAGCAGTTGGAAGGTGCTTAGGGATGTCTGATGTCTTTGCTGGTGTTGATGTAGGCGCTTCAAGGACAAAGGTGGCTCTTTTAGCCGCGGACAAGCACCTTGTTGGAAAATCGGTTATGCGATCCGGGACCGATTTCCAGTCAACGGCGGAAAGATGCCTTGATGAAGCCCTTGCGGAGGCGGGTCAAAAAAGAAGCGGGATAAAAAGTTGTGTTTCAACTGGATATGGGCGCAATAACGTATCCTTCAGAAATGATACGGTAACAGAGATCAGTTGCCACGCAAGGGGCTGTTACCATTATTTCCCTGTGGCCATGACCGTTATTGACATAGGGAGCCAGGATAATAAGGTCATCAGGGTTGATGCCCGGGGAAGACGCACCAGTTTCAAGATGAACCGGAAATGTGCTGCAGGAACAGGCGCCTTCCTGGAAGAGATGTCCATGAGGCTCGACATTCCGCTTGAGGATATGGACGGCCTTGCAAGAAATGCGGTCGAGACGGTTGAACTTGGAAGCTACTGCACGGTATTTTCCGGCACGGAGGTGCTTGAGAAGATAAGACAGGGAAAGGCAGTTGCCGATATAGTGAGGGGGCTGTTTCTGTCGGTCATAAAGAGGGTTCTTGAGATGGATATTCTTTCGGATACCGTGGTTATGACAGGGGGGGTTGTGGCACACAACCCTTTCCTGGTTGAGATGGTAAAGGAACTTACGGGAAAAGAGGTCCTTGTTCCTCAATATCCGCAGTTTACGGGAGCGGTGGGAGCTGCTCTCTTTGCCATAGATATTTAAGGAGGAGAATATTGAGTCCTTCGGATTCATGTCCCTTTATTAAAAAAGTTAGAGGGAGGTATTTGGGATGTTAAAGAGCAAGTGGATAAACGCAGGTGCCGTTCTTAAGATGAACGCGATCAATTATCCTGACAAGCTGGGGTGGCAGGACAAGACCAATGAGTTTACATTCAGGCAATGGAATGAGCGCTCATGCAGGCTTGCCAACGGATTAAAGGACCTGGGGGTAGGTTATCAGCAGGCCTTTGCCGTAATAGCCTATAACAGAGGAGAGTGGATGGACATATATGCGGGATGTGCCAAGGGAGGGCAGATGGTTGTTCCCATCATGTTCAGACTGGCCGCTCCGAACATCGAATACATAGTGAATCATTCCGAGTGCAAGGCCTTTATAGTGGAGGCCCCGTTTGTCGAACTCATCAACAGCATCCGGGATCTGCTTTCCGTTCCAAAGAACGGTTACATATACATGGGTGATGGTCCGGTTCCTGAGGGTTATGTGGGCTACGAGGAATGGCTCAAGTCTTCTTCCCCGGAGGAACCCGATGTCATGGTGGATTCGGCGGATGTCTGGACGGTCATGTACACATCGGGAACGACAGGTAAACCCAAGGGTGTCATGAGGACTCATGAAAGTAACATGGCGATGTATCTGCTCAACAACATCAACATGGGGGTGAGACCCACCGATAAAGTCATGCTCGTGATGCCTATGTGCCACGTCAATTCCATATTTTACTCATTTCCCTATACTCTTGTTTCAGCTCCTGTATTCGTCTATAATATGATCAGCTTCGATCCTGAAGACCTTCTAAGAACTATTGATAAATATAAAATAACATTTACTTCGCTTGTCCCAACCCACTATATCATGCTTCTTTCCCTGCCCGATGAGATCAAGGAAAGTATTGATGTCTCATCCATCCGACAGCTTCTTGTCTCCTCTGCGCCTGCCAGGAAGGACCTTAAGCTCGCGATAATGGATTACTTCAAAAACGCCGAACTCTGGGAGGCTTACGGAAGCACTGAAGGGGGTCTTGTGACACTTTTGAGGCCTGAAGACCAGTTTAAGAAGCTCGGCTCTATAGGAAAAGAGATCTTCGGCACAGACCGGATAAGGATTCTTGATGAGGAACGCCATGAGGTGCCTGACGGCCAGGTGGGAGAACTCTTTTACAGGACGCCGATGCTTTTTAAAGAATATCTCAAAGAACCCGAAAAGAGCAAACAGGCATTTGAGGGCGAATGGTCTTCTGCCGGTGACATGGTTATGAGGGATAAGGAGGGATATTATATCCTTGTTGACAGAAAGGCCAATATGATAATCACCGGAGGAGAGAACGTCTATCCCAGTGAGGTGGAGAATGTTGTCGGAGGACATAAGGCCGTGAAGGATGTTGCTGTTATAGGTGTGCCGGATGAAAAATGGGGGGAGATGGTAAAGGCGGTTGTGGTTCTTAAGGACGGCTTTGCTCCGAATGAGGAGCTTTCCAAAGAGATCATGGAATTTTGCAAAGGAAAGATAGCCGGTTATAAGAGGCCCAAGACCCTTGATTTCATAGGCGATGCCGATATGCCAAGGACACCCACGGGAAAAATCCTGCACCGGATACTGAGGGAAAAATACGGCAGATGGAGTGACGCTAGATAGAAAATAAATTATTCCGGAGGAGATAGAGTATGTTAAGCAAGGCTTTTATTCCGTACAAAGGTTATTATTCCACCCCTTTTTCCCGCTGGCAGGGCACCATGGCGAACGAAAACGCCATTGTTCTCGCAGGTAATACCAGCAAGAGATGGCTTGCAGAAAAGAAATGGGACCCCAAGATGTTTGATTACGTTATCTTTGGGATCACCATAGGCCAGCTTCATCAGTTTTATGCGAGCGCATGGGTTGCCGCCCTTATGGGAGCAGGCCACGCGCCCGGAGTGACACTCAGCCAGGCCTGCACAACCTCAACCACTTGTTTATATCAGGCGGCCATGGGTGTTGAAACCGACCTCTATCAGAACTGCTATACCATCATGGCTGACAGATGCTCCAACGGCCCTCATACTATCTGGCCCAACCCTACCGGGCCCGGGGGAGAGGTTATATCCGAAAACTGGCTTATGGACAATTTTAACAGCGATCCGAATGTGGGACTGCGAATGGTTGAGACAGCCGAAAATGTAGCGAAAGAGTCCGGCATCACAAAGGAGCAATGTGACGAACTGGCCGTTTTCCGGTATAAACAATATCTAGATGCCTTAGCCGACGACAGGGCGTTTCAAAAGGGATACATGTTCCCGGCCGAGGTTCGTGTCTCTAAGAAAAAGATCGTGATGGTTGAAGCCGACGAAGGCGTAACTCCTTCCACCAAGGAAGGGCTGGCAGCACTTAAGACTGTCGTGCCGGGTGGTGTTTTGAGCTTTGGCGCTCAGACCTTTCCGGCCGACGGAAATTGCGCGCTTGTTGTGACAACTGAGGATAAGGCTAAAGAACTCAGCGCTGATCCAAAAATCAGGATACAGGTCATCTCTTACGGATTTTCGCGGGCCAAGAAGGGATGTATGGCTGCAGCGCCCGTGCCTGCAGCCAGAATGGCACTTGAAAAGGCAGGTATCAAGATTGCGGACGTGAAGGCGATCAAGACACACAATCCTTTCGCAGTAAATGATCTTTTTATGTCGAAGGAATTCGGAATAGAAGCGAAGGGCTCAGAGGCTCAGGGCTTTAACAATTACGGTTGCTCGCTGGTCTATGGTCATCCGCAGGGACCTACCGCCGGAAGGAACATCATCGAGGGAATTGAAGAGGTAGTGAAAAAGGGCGGTGGATATCTCCTATGGGCAGGATGCGCGGCCGGAGACACCGGCGGCTCAATCGTTATTAAAATAACCTGCTGATTTCTTTTCACGATGCCGCGCCTTGGCTATATATCCGTGGCGCGGCCTTTCTCAAGCATCCGGAAGCGATCCCGGTTCCATCCTTACCCTTCTATGTTCGGAAAACCTGTCTTTGGACAGGGATATAACCGTTCATCTTGAAGGAGGTTCCAACGCCGATTATTCATCAAGCTCCATGGGCTCAGGAGTGCAGGCTGTTACCGTAACCAAAGGCACCGTGATATTCAAGAACATGTATCTCGGAAGCTCCTCCGCATACTGAACGAAGTTCTCTTGTTCTGTTTAGGGCGGCCCGGCGGGAAAGCCTGTGTGCGTACTTAATCGCCTCGGGGACCTGATTCCCAATCCGCATTGTTGGATCAAAGACCATGACAACCCTCTGGAATATATGGAATATCAGCTGCCTCTTGACCCCGGCTTTGGCCGGGGCAACAATCCCGGCGACTCTTCACGGGCGTGTCAGCCTTGACAGTTGTAAAGCCACTCTTTACCATTGTTTCCACTTGTTGAGAAATTCCCATGTCCTGGCTTGAAAAGCCCTTTATTTCCAAGGTGTTTTGTGCTCTGGTCATGGCACTATTATTGCTATTATGATAGATATTACACTAAATGGTTTGGTAAAGCGGTCATGCCCGGGCATGGTAAAGCGAAGGATTAAAACAGCCAAGAGCTTGGTAGCATTTTTTATACGAATCGCCATGCCCTGAAAGGGGCACACCGAAGCATGAAGATGCCGCATATCATTCCGGCGTGGGCCATAATACAGATGGCAGGAATTGGATCGCGGTATGCGTAGCTATAACTATCTGTATTTCTATATACCAAATATAAATAAGGAGGAAAAAACTTTAATGAATTTTAAGTGCTTTATTATCTTCTTGACTGCTGCCTGCCTTTGGCTTGTCACCAGCCTGTGTGCATCAGAAGCTGTAGCTGGTGAAGAACTTGTTTCGAAGAGGTGCTTGGCGTGTCATACCGATTACAAGAACATGCCTGACATAGCCGCAGGCGAATTTGACAGCTTGTCCAACAAGGCAAAGACGTTCCAAGCTACCCTTGAAGGCCGGAAATATCTCTTCAAGTTTAGAGATGATACTGAAGTGGTCAACGCGAAGGGGATGAAAGGCCTGAAGGCGCCTGTCCCGATAAGGGTTCATTTTAGCAGGGTAGGCTCGGACTTAGTTGCTTCAAAGGTAGTCGCAAAGCCTGTGATCAAGGTTCCTGACGAACAGCTAGTCTCCATTGAGGAGATGGAAAGTCTTGTCGCCTTGGGGCCCGAAAAGGGGAATTTCGCACTGGTGGATTCACGGCCCGAGGTAAAATATAATGAAGGTCATATCCCAGGGGCGATATCCATACCCTTCCCAAAGATGTCTGAGTTGTCCGGACGTCTGCCCAAAGACAAAAACTCCCGTATTATTTTTTATTGTGAAGGCTTTAGATGAGTGCTCAGCGTGATGGCTGCCAGGATGGCGGCCAAGTCAGGCTATACTAACGTAAAAGTGTATCATGCAGGGACTCCTGATTGGGTTAAAAACGGTAATGTCCTGTTAAGCAACTTTGATTTTGTCTCAAAAAGACTGGGTTATATAGTCTTGATTGATACAAGAGGCCCTCAGGTGGCAGAGAAGGGACATATTCAGGGGGCAGTAGCGATACCCCTTATGGATGTAATAAAACAAAAGGATCAGTTTCCTGTAGATAAGAAGGCATATCTTGTCCTTTATAGCGATGATACCAATCTTACTGGGCTCTCCCCTGTGGTCAAGGAGATTGCCGGATGGGGATTTGAGCGGGTTTATGTGCTCGAAGGAGGCTATAGAGGATGGATATCTAAGAAAGGACTAATTCAATCCGGCTCTGTGAGAACCGAGATATTCTATCTGCCGCGGCCTCATCCGGGAGAGATAACAGGTGATGAGTTCGTAAATGTCATGAGGAATCTTCCGGAAGACAAGGTCATACTTGATGTAAGAACCAAGGCCGAGACAAGCATGGGTATGATCCAGGGCGCAAAAAATATCCCTGTGGATGATCTCCAGGCAAAACTTGATGAGCTGCCCAGGGATAAAGAGATCATAGTGCACTGCCGGACGGGTCTTAGGGCCGAGATGGGTTATACTATACTTAGAAATGCGGGATTCAGGGCTCGTTTTCTAAATGATAAGGTAGCTATAATAGAGGATCAGATATTTTGTTGTTATAAGGACTAGCTCGGCAAAGCAGGGGTCATGGTGAGCTGTGCCATGTCCCCTGTACAGATAACGACCGATTTGGATCTCGTTCTACAAGGCCTTTTTTTATATCAATTCCATATTTGCGCATACGGTTCCATACGGTGACCCGACTTACTCCCAGAATCTTTGCCGCGCCGCTCTGATTGCCTCCGCTCGTGTTCAAGGCGGATATAAGGCAATCTCTTTCCGTGAGCGGTTCTCCTGGTAATCGAGATACAGTCGCTTGGCTTTTGCCGGAATCGGAAGTGATATTAGGGGGGAATTCATCAATCCCCAGAAGGTGACCTTCCGAAATAACAAAGGCATACTCCATAGCGCTCTTGAGTTCTCTGACATTACCGGGCCAGCGGTAGCTCATGATTGCATCCATTGCCTGACGACTAAGCCCCTTGACTTCCTTTCCCGTGACCAAGTTGAGTTTTCGTATGAAACTGCTTAGCAGAAGAGGTATGTCTTCGCGTCGCTCCCTCAAGGGCGGAATAAAAATTGGAATCACATTGATCCTGAAGAAGAGATCCTCCCTAAACCTCTTTTCCTTCAGCATTTCCTCGAGGTTGCGATGAGTAGCGGTTATGATACGGACATCCACCGAAACGGATTTGTTTTCCCCAACCCTCTCTATCTTTTTTGTCTCTAAAACCCTCAGCAGTTTCACCTGTATTGAAAGCGGGATATCTCCAATCTCATCAAGGAATATGTCCCCTCCGCTCGCCGACTCGAATCGGCCTATGCGATGACGGTATGCCCCGGTAAAGGCTCCTCTGGTGTGGCCGAAAAGTTCGCTTTCCAGCAGGGCCTCATTGAGAGCCGCGCAATTGAGTTGAACGAATGGCCCTTCTCTTCTCCTTCCCAGCTTATGGATTCCCAGGGCGACCAGCTCTTTTCCGGTTCCGCTTTCTCCCTGAATTATCACCGGAGCATCACTTTGTGCGGCCTTTTCCATGAGATTAAAGACCTTGTGCATAGGCCTGGAACCGCCTACTATTCCTGAAAACCCTGTCTCATCGTCAAGCCGGCGGGAGAGCTGATTTATCTGCTGAGACGCCTTTTCATATTCCGACATATCCGTTAGGGTCTCGATGGCCGCTAGTGCTTTGCCCTTATCATCCTTTTGGAGCGTAGCGGTCTTGAGGACAGGAACATATGATCCGTCCTTCCTCATGATGATACATCTTTTTCTTACTGTTATGCCGACCTCAAAAAGGTTGCACCAGTAATCACCGCCTTCTGAAATCGTCTTTTCACATCCGTCGCAGTTAAGAATAGTGCATGGTTTGCCAACTACCTCACCGCGGGAAAAACCGGTCAGCTTCTCAAAGGCACCGTTGACCATCTTTATGCTTCCGTCTGAACTTACCAACATCAGCCCATCGTTGATTACCTCAAGTATTTGTTTAATTTGAGTGTCCATCTTAAGACTTTCCTTTATATAAAGTGACTGTGCTCTAACGGCCATGCTCGAATGGGCCACAACGAAGCATATACATGCCACATGTCATTCCGGGCACGACCCGGAATCCAAATCGTCATTCCGGCGTAGGCCGGAAAAAGGACTGGGTGGCGGCGCTGCTATGACTATCCAGTGTCCATCCGTAAATGGCTATTTCAGCGATTGCGGCGTTGGGCTCAAATTTTAATCCTCGAAATACCTCAATGTACTCCTTCGGTTAAAATTATCGCCCGCCTTGAACTCGACGAAACTATCTCATTTACGGATGGACACTATATATTTTCATATAAACTTAACTTTTTGAAATCCCATGTGTAAACCAGACAGTTGCTGTTCCCAAAGACCCGCTATTGAGTTTCGTTTATCCCAAGGCATGAAAACCCCCTACCCGGCTCTACACTATAGGAGGTCGAGGGTTTCCCTCCACCTGGGCGGAGGGAGGGTAGGGGCGGAGGTGGGGTGTATTTTCACCATAAAATAAAGATAACGCCCCATTCATTCATTTACAGATGGACACTAGATACCAGAATAAAGAGCATAGGGTCAAGGACGGCAAACAAATATGGTGATTGGGCCTTGCCTTTTTATTGACACCTCCATGAGGATTGGATAAATAGGACTACAAAGTTCTGGCAGAAAGTGATAAACTTAAAAATAATGTCTTCCTAAAAGATCATTGGATAGGGATCTTGCAAATGGAGGGAGGCAATCTTGCTTAAGGGGGAACGCACTCCCAGCTTGTATTTCCTGAGCCGTCGGATGGCGCCTTTGAGGTTGGATGAATATTAGATTCTGGGGAACGAGGGGATCCATTGCGGTCCCGGGAAAGGATACAACGGTTTTTGGGGGGAATACTACCTGTCTGGAAATCGTCCTTAGTGGCGGCACCAGGGTCATAGTAGATGCCGGCACAGGAATCAGACCCCTGGGAGAGCATCTTTTGTCCCTCGGGGAAAGCGTTCAGGTATATCTTCTGGTAACACATATCCACTGGGATCATGTTCTTGGATTTCCCTTTTTTGCCCCTGTATATTCCTCAAGCAGCAGGCTTTACATAGACGGGTTCCCTACCTGTATGAAGGGCCTTAGAGTCACATTCGACACGCGCATGGGAGATGGGTTTTTTCCGGTTAAATTTGAGGATCTGAGAGCAGACATTCATTATCTTGAACGTCTCAAGTATGGTCCGCTTAAGATCGAGGATACCACCATAGATACTATTGCTCTCCAGCATCCCCAGGGCGGCTTCGGGTTCAGGTTCAGGGAAGCCGGAAAGACGATGGTTTTCATTACGGACAATGAACTCAGAGATGACGCTTGGGCAGGAAGGAAGCCCAGTGATTATGCCGAATTCTGTATGGGAGCCGACATACTTATACATGATGCCCAATACACGCCCGATGAACGCAGGAAGAGAGCCGGATGGGGACATTCGGACTATGTCGCGGCCCTGGAATTAGCTGAGCAGGCAAAGGTCGGTAGTTTCTGGTTTACCCACCATGATCCATCCAGGAAAGACAAGGAGATATCCGCGACGCTTCTGGCCTACAGGGAGATAGCAAAGGACAAGAATCTTCATTTCCCTATCGAGGCCGCCTTCGAAGGCGCAGAACTGATCCTCTAGCGCCGGGCAGCTTATGAAAACGGATATCCCATCCCCCAAAGAACTGGTCTTGGTTATCGGAGGGGCCAGAAGCGGCAAGAGTTCATGGGCGCTGGAATACTCTGAGAGTAATTACGTCTCTCCTCTGTTTCTAGCTACTGCTGAAGCAATAGACTCAGAGATGGAAGAGCGGATAAAGCTCCATCAAGCTGCGAGAGGCGACAATTGGGCACTCATAGAAGAGCCCATTTCTCTGGCCGACGTCTTGAGGGAAAGATGCGGGAAGGCCGATGTAGTGCTCATAGATTGTGTAACAGTCTGGCTTGGTAATCTCATCGTGCGATATGATGAGTCGGTGACTGAGAATCACATAGATATGTTCATTGAAGCCATTGAGAGGAGGAGTCGTTCAATTGTTATTGTCGCTAATGAGGTAGGCTGCGGCGTTGTTCCGCCATATCCGCTCGGCAGGAGATTCAGGGACCTGGCTGGTCGCCTTAACCAGGATATAGCAGAGAGGGCGGACAAGGTATTTATGACCGTGGCAGGCATTGCAATACCTATCAAAAAGAACCAGCAGGCTTGACCCCGAGCCTCAGAGGATTATCAAGCCAAAGTAGGCAGGTTTTTTGGGATGGCATGTTTATTTATTTGAGGAAGATTTCTCGGCAGGCATCTTTATTGATTGCCTGCAGTCGGTGAATAATGGACGAGCAGGAGTTTCAAAAAAAATACGTTGACTTGCGGATGCTTAAGAGCATTCAAGAGTTCTTGAAAACAGACACGGATGCTCGCGCAGCGGTCTATCCCATAAAGGTGCCTGAGGATCTTCTTTATCAACTCCTGAGGTCGCAGGGCGCTGAGGATACAGATAATGTGATTCACCACATCTTCAAGCTTGGTCTCAATGTATGGAGTGAGCAACTCTTTTCTTCAACCTTCGGAAATGAACAGTCCCTAAAGGAATTCATAAAAATACTTAAGGCAAGACGCGGAAAATAACTACTTCACCTCACTTTCTTCTCGAAATCCATGCCTTGACAGTGTTAAGGCCTAAGCCTATACTCCCAAGTTTTAGAATGAATCAATAATCCCTTCAGGGGGTAAAGCTTATTAGCAATATGCATCTTGACCTGGAGACAAGGACGCGAAAGGACTACATCCGAGAGCAGAAGAGTCTTCACGGCAGAAAAGTTATGGGTGTCTTTCCGGCGCAATATCCGCGGGAACTTCTGCTCGCAATGAACATATTGCCGGTTGAGATATGGGATCCGCCTCTCCGTACCAGAGAAGCCAGTGCTCACCTGCAGAGTTATATCTGCTCTGTCGTGAGTCTGGGTCTTGAATTGATATTGCAGGGTAAATGTTCCGATCTGGACGCCTTTCTTTTTCCCCATACATGCGACTCGATTCAGAATCTTGCCTCCATTGTAAACGACTATCTCGGGATACACAAACCCTGCTATTTTTTCTATCACCCGAAGGCTCCTTATAAGCGAGCATCAAGGCCGTATTATATCTCCCAGTTGAAGGAACTGAAATCAGGGCTTGAGAAGCAGTTCGGAGAGCTAAGGGAAACGGATCTTAAGAGATCAGTAGATCGGTGGGAAGAAATAAGAAAAGATATTTCAAAATGTTATCTTTTGCGATCTGAAGGCAGACTGAATACGTCCAACAGAGCTTTTTACAGTATCCTGAGGCGGGTGGAATACCTTCACCCCGATGATTTTCATCCGCTTTTGACTAACTTTCTGCAAAGCGGACGGACTGAGACTGAGCGGCAGGGGCATGGTGTATTACTGAGCGGAGTCCTTCCCAATCCGCCCGAGGTCCTTGACCATCTTGACGCCATCGGAGTGAGAGTTGTTGACGATGACCTCCTCTCATGCAGCAGAAGGTTCCTCTCCGGCCCCGTCAGTAATTCTGACCCCTATGAGGCAATGGCAGAAACTTACTTCAGTCTGCCGCCATGCTCCACCAGGGGTTCTGCTATAGAGGAGCGTCTCAACCACATCCTTAAGAAGATCAGATCGTCAAGGGCGGATGGGGTTATTTTTTTGATAGTAAAGTTTTGTGAACCTGAGTTTTTTGATGTGCCTATCCTTGCCGACTCACTTAAAAAAGAGGGGATACCTGTTCTTGTGCTGGAAAATGAAATCAATCAGGCATTGAGCGGTCAGATCGTTACGCGGATCGAGGCTTTTGCCGAGATGCTTGGCTGAGGTTGCCATGTCAATAGCCCCTGAGATCCGCTATAGATTCATGAAGGACATAGGCGCTCCTCTCGTCATGGGCATGGCCGGCTTGAAAGGAAAAAGAAAGGCAGCTATAAAGAGGGATGTTCCTTTAGGCCCGCCCCTGAAGTGCTCAAAGAGACTAAAGGAGATAATGACCAGGCACTATTTCCTTTCCCGTTATGCAGAGGGAGCAAGGCCTGTCGCCTGGGTAACAAGCGGGGCCCCGGTAGAACTACTGAGGGCATTTGACTTTTATACCGTTTATCCTGAAAATCATGGAGCCCTGTGCGGGGCGCAGAAACTGGGGCCTGAACTGTGCTCTATCGCTGAGGGGCACGGATATAACCAGGATTTATGTTCCTACGCAAGGATTGATATCGGAGTGTGCCTGTCGGGCAAAACCCCTGTCGGAAGACTTCCCAGACCGGATATTCTCTTCGCATCCAACAATATCTGTCAGACCGTGATGTACTGGTATCGTGTCCTTGCCCACCACTGGAAGATACCCCTGATGGTCTTTGATACGCCGTTTAACTTCGTCTCACTGGATCGGAGCGCAATAACCTATATGGTCAGGCAATTTGAAGAGATGATTCCCGAGCTGGAGAGGATATCGGGTAGAAAATTCAGCGAGAAGAAGTTCAAAGAGGTACTGCGTCTGGGCAAGTCCTCCGCCATGGCATGGGGAGAGGTCCTCGCGACAATGAAGACAGTGCCTTCTCCGATGACCATATTCGACGCCTTCGTACATCTCGCCCCGATTGTTTCTCTAAGGGGGCTTCCCGTTACCCTGGAATACTATAACGTGCTTCTCTCTGAACTCAAAGACAGGGTCTCAAAAGGCATCGGAGCCATCGTCAATGAACGCAAACGCCTTATGTGGGACAATATAGCTATTTGGTACAAGATCCGCGATTTTTCAAGGCTCTTTGCAGAAAGGGGCATGAACTTCGTCACTGCAACCTATACCAACGCATGGGCTGAAACCATATCCTACATGGATGAGAGAAATCCCATGGAGTCCCTTGCAAAGGCCTACAGCCTAGTCATACTGAACAACAACCTTGATCACAGACTGAAGCTCATGGAAAGGCTGATAAAGGAATATCAAGTTGACGGTCTTGTCATTCACTCTGCGAGGAGCTGCAAGCCATATTCAGTGGGGCAATACGACTTGAAAAGGCTTCTCATGGAACGGCTTGCAGTTCCTTCCGTTGTTATTGAAGCGGATATAACCGACTTCAGAGCCTATTCGGAGGAGCAGACAACAACAAGACTGGAGGCCTTTTTTGAGAACATCGAGGACGGCGGCTGATGAAGGGTTGGGTAATCGGGATTGATGTGGGTTCACTCACCACGGATGCTGTCATCATGGATGAGGATAAAAGAGTGCTTTCATTCAGCATAGTGGATACGGGTTACAACAGCACTGATGCCGCAAGGGAAGCGATGACCGTCGCGGCGGGGAGGGCCGGGCTTGAACTCGAAGATGTATCAAGGTTGGTTGCAACCGGTTACGGAAGAGCAGCCGTTCCTGAAGCCAACAAAAGAGTAACGGAGATTGCCTGCCATGCCGCGGGGGCGGTTTACCTTTTTCCGGACACGGAGATGGTTATTGACATTGGAGGACAGGACTCCAAGGTTATCAAGGTCGGCAAGGACGGAAGGGTTCAGGACTTTGTTATGAATGACAAATGTGCTGCAGGAACCGGAAGATTCCTTGAGGTTATGTCCGCCAAGCTCAAGATTCCTCTGGACGGGATGGGAGATATTTCAATCTCAGCCAGGGGCGAGGCAGCTATAAGCAGTGTTTGTACGGTCTTTGCCGAAAGCGAGGTTGTATCCCTTGTTGCCAGAAACTGCCCGAAGGAGGAGATCGTAAAGGGGATACACAGGTCTGTCGTAAACAGGGTCTGGGCCATGACCAGGCAACTGAGGGTCAGCGGGGGAGTTACCATGACCGGGGGCGTTGCCAAGAACAGGGGGGTCGTAGCCCTCATGGAGGAAAGAGTCGGCAGGAGGATAAATGTTCCGGATGAGCCGCAGATTGTCGGAGCTCTGGGGGCTGCGCTCTTTGCATTGAGAGAAAAATGACGGTATTTCTATAAATAGTAAGACTGGTGATATGCAAGATTAAGACAGGCGGACGATGTTATCAATAAGCCATCGTAAAAAAATGTCAAATTGCATTTTATGACTCTATTAAGGAGACATAACTATGAATCTTAACGCAGTGTTACGAGCCTATGCGAGGCTTGCGCCCATATATGATGCCACCTTTGGCCCAAGCCTTGGCCATGGAAGAAAGGTGGCTGTCAGCATTGTTAACGAGAGGCCGGGGCGAGTACTGGAAGTAGGGGTAGGCACCGGCATATCGCTCACTTCATATCTGCCCGCTAATGAAGTGACCGGCATAGATGTGTCATCAGAGATGCTTGGAAAGGCAGTTGCCAGGGCTCAGGCCCTAGGGCTGTCGCACGTTAAGGAACTCCGAGCCATGGATGCCTCAAATCTCGATTTCCCCGACCGGTCTTTCGACACGGTAGTGGGAATGTATCTCATGACCGTGGTGCCTGATCCTTTAAAGGTGTTTAGAGAGATGGAGAGGGTGTGTGTACCGGGAGGGAGGATAATAATAGTCAATCACTTCCCAAGCAGAAACGGCATCAAGGGCGGGATGGAAAAAAGACTTAAGCCTGTGTGTAATTTTCTTGGATGGCGGACTGACTTTTGTTTGGACGATCTTCTGGGATGCACCTCCTGGCGTCTCGTGGCAAACCATGATGTTGGCTGGTTCAGGCTCTTTAAGGTGCTTCAGTTTACGAGAACGAACGGCTCTAAGCCTTAATAATAGATAGTGGATGTAAGATGATACGGCCTTTGACGGAACCGGCTGTCTTGTCCCATGTTCCAAAGCAGCCAGTCAATCTCAGAGGAATTCACTTTCATTCCGACTGAACATAGTTCATCCTTTAGCAGCTCGACCGCTATTATGGTGCTTGCCCTGATTTCAACTTCCTCCCTGCTCCCGGGAGGAATCAATTCCTGCGAATCTACCTTTTGTGACAGCTTCTTGGAGTAACTCATAATACCCAGATGGCGAAGTACCTGCGGAAGCTTGTAGTCGGCAAAGGCCGTAAGGGCGTCAATGTCGCTGAAGGCGCCCCATCCCTTTCCTTCGAAGGCACCGTGGATGTCTGCTGCCAAAAGCTGTGCCCGCTTAAAGAGGCATACCCTTTCTCCGTCATATTGAACTTCATCCCTGAAAGAAGGGAAAGACGCGGCAAGGGTTCTTACAAGACGTGTAGCTGAGCGTTCGCAGGTCTCAATGAGACGGCGTGTGTCTCCGTGAAAGAGAGTCATCAGCCTTTTGCCTGTTTCTCTGAGAATTGAAAGCCGCTCGTTCATAAGCTGCAACCTGCCTTCGCCGCTCATGATTTCGCGGAATGTCTCCATACTTAGTGAAGCCAGAAATGAAGGATCGGCAATGGGCAAGTCTTCTTTTTCAAAGGTTTTTTTAAGGGCAGCGGCAAGTGCATAATAACCCGAGAGTATCTCGCCGTTAAGCCGAATCCGCCACCTCTCTTCTCCCGGAAGGGGCCAGAAGCAGAAATTGATGCTGTCCGTCACAAGCAGGTAGGTCAACGTCTTGAGGCCTCCATCAAAGTAGTGGCACCATCGGGGCCATGGCGGCGCAGGAAAGCCCTCTTTAGAAAGTGTCTTTGCGGCCTGTCTTAAAGCCTCTCTGTCCAGAGAAACGTCACGGGCCTTTCGTGTTACAGATGTTGAAGATTCTATGACCTCTCGCACTATTGTCTTTCCTGAGCTTAGATGGTGTCCATCCGGAAATGGCTATTTTCACCGATTTCGGCGTTGGGCTCAAATTTTAATCCTCGAAATACGTCAATGTATTCCTGTGGTTAAAATTATCGCCCGCCTTGAACTCGAAGAAACTATCTCATTTCCGGATGGAAACTAGATGGATTCCTCTTATTTGCGCCTTCCCGGTTGCTTCCGCTCTCCCTCACCCTCGGCTGGGCAGGGTAGGGGGATTTTCATAATTCCTTATGCTTCATTTCCATGTCCCGCCCTTGGCCGGAATGACGAACCGGATTCAGGATCGAGCAGGCTTTTGACATGCGGCATTTTCATGTTTTGCTGTGCCCCAACAGGGCATGGGGTCTTAGCGAGTAATAGAAATAGGCATTTACATGCAGTCTTTTAAGTTTCATGGAAGAAAAAAAAGGAGGAAATGGGGAGGCTCTCCTCACGGCCTCCTTGGCCTCCCTGTCCAACTGGGGGTGCGAGGAAGAGGAAGATATCTTATTAGCCGTCAGACGGCCGTCTTTTTCTATGGTAAAAAGAATAAATACATGTCCTTCAAGCCCCTGGTCTTTGGCATCCGGCGGATAGACCCATTTACTCATTATTTTTTCTCTGATTATTGCGGCATATTGGCTGTAGCGAATATCTTTTGTATCAAGGGCGATCGTTTCTTCTTCCACTGCCGGGTCAAGCTGCGGCCATTCCCGCTGATTGCTCTGCGTTGCAGAATTATCTTTTTGTGGTTCAGCCTCAGAAGCATATTCGAGTTCCACATGCTGATCGCTTAAAGGTGCTTGATTCTTGCTTTCAACAGCTACTTGGAAGGCAAGAAACGCCGCCAGATGCAGGATGACGGATATCCCCATAAAGAAAAACGTTCCAGGTTTTTCCAAGCTGCCGGGGTTATCCCCCCTTAGATGGTTGAGTGCCGCCATTAACCCACCAGTCAGTGTCCTTGTTAAACCACCATTCCGCGCTGTGAGTATTGAGGATTTTCTCAGCTAAACTCTTTGCCACACTTGTTGAAAGCCTTTTCACTGCGTAGCCGATCCACTCTATTGCATTAGGATTACCTAAATCCATTTGCTGCTTAAGCTCCAGGATGAGATCAAGCTGATCCGCGTCCTTGGCAAGATGAGATTCCAATGAATGACAGGCCTCGTATTCCTCGAGAATACCCTTGATCTCATCCTTAAATTCAAGTCCGCTTAACTGGTCTTCCATTACCCTGTTTTCGTCTTTCTTTACATATCTCTTGTTGACGTAGTTATGATCTCCTGTCCTTGCCTCGGCCAAGTCATGGAAGAGGCACATGAGGACAACCTGGTTTCTGTCGCAATCCGTCACCATTGAAGCGATGGCAAACCCTATGACGGCAGTCCTAAACGAGTGATCCGCCACTGATTCGCCGCCGCTTCCAAGGAACTGATACCCGGTTCTGGGGGTCTTTTTGAGCATCCCGACTTCAAAAAGAAATTGTGCTGTACGCTTCATCAATCCTTTATGTCCCTTCAAATGAGATTAGCACGGGCTCAACCTCTAAGTCCATTGCTCGATAGGGTGGCAATATATACTTAGTGTCCATCCGGAAATGGCTATTTTCACCGATTTCGGCGTTGGGCTCAAATTTTAATCGTCGAAATACGTCAATGTATTCCTGTGGTTAAAATTATGGCCCGCCTTGAACTCGAAGAAACTATCTCATTTCCGGATGGGCACTACTTAATCCACAATAGGTTGCGGATACAAGGTTTTTTTATGCTGCTCACCTAGCCGGGGTGCAATCGAAAACGCACTCCGGTGTCATCATTCCCGGCTGGACACCATCATGAAAAATATTTGTGAACAATGCCCCTAAACCACTCTTTCTTGTAAGTCAAGCCGGATCTGTTGCCGGTTTTCTTGATTTATCTGACTGAAGGAATTATTATATGTTCCACGCTTGCTAAGTAGTGCCCATCCGGAAATGGCTATTTTCACCGATTTTGGCGTTGGACTCAGATTTTAATCCTCGAAATACGTCAATGTATTCCTGTGGTTAAAATTATCGCCCGCCTTGAACTCGACGAAACTATCTCATTTCCGGATGGACACTAAGTCGAGCTGCGTTTCTAGATAAACTTAAGAGGTGCTCCGGGATGGCAGAACCACAGGGACTAAAGATCCTGACTTACCCAGACCAAATCCTCAGGGAGAAGGCCGAGGTGATATGTGATATTGATGAAGGGCTGGCCGAGCTGGCAGACAAGATGATAATAACCATGCAGGATGCCCCCGGCATAGGGCTTGCTGCAAATCAGGTGGGTGCTCTAAGAAGGATTATCGTGTTCGATGGCAATCCGTCAAAACCTGGAGGGAATCCGAGGGTTCTCATAAACCCTGAAATAGTGGAAAAAGAGGGCAAGATAGTTCATGAAGAGGCATGCTTAAGCGTTATGGACTTCTCGGCTGAGGTGACAAGGAGCGAAAAGGTGAGAGTAACAGGGGTGGATCAAACAGGAAAGCCCATCGCTCTTGATGCTGAGGGGCTTCTTGCAGTTTGTCTCCAGCATGAGATTGACCATCTTGACGGCGTCCTTTATATAGATCATTTGAGCAGCCTGAAAAGGGCGTTTTACAAGAGAAAGCTCAAAAAGCTGCTCTCCGGGGACTGACTAGACAAAGATAATGCCTCATCGCCCGGAAAAGTGTTTGCCCGCAGAAAGCAGGGTTGTCTTTATGGGTTCCCCGGCCTTCGCGGTTTATTCTCTGGATGCCCTTGTCGGCGCCGGTTACAAGGTTGATGCGGTTGTAACTCAGCCCGACCGACCCAGTGGAAGAGGAAGAAAAATAACTCCCCCTCCGGTAAAACAAAGGGCTCTGTCACTAGGTCTCAGGGTGCTGCAACCCCAAAGGGCGTCCGACATTGACTTTATTAATGAGATAAGGCGACTTGCCCCCGATGTTATTATAGTTGCCGCCTATGGACAGATACTCAAGCCTGACCTGCTGAATCTTGCACCTTGCGGCGCGATAAACATACACGCATCTCTGCTGCCGAAATACAGGGGGGCGGCTCCCATCCAGTGGGTCATTTTAAATCAGGAAAAGACTACGGGACTGACGTTGATGCGAATGGATGCTGGGCTTGATACAGGCCCCATAATCCTTCAGAGGGCGATCTCCATAGAAGATGATGAGACCTTTGGAGGGCTTCACGAGAGGCTGGCCGTCATGTCCGGTCCTTTCTTGCTTGAAGGTCTTCAAGGCCTCAGGGAAGCTGCTCTCCTTGAAAGGAGACAGGATGACAGATTTGCAACTTATGCCCCAAAAATAAGCAAGGAAATGAACGTGATAGACTGGAATGCTCCATCAGATCAGATATCGGCCCTTATCAGGGCGCTTGACCCATTTCCGGGTGCCGTTTCATCCTTTAGAGGGGCAAGGGTCAAGCTCTTTGCATCCAGAGCGGTTTCACCTGTGGAAGGTTTGCCAGTGCCGGGCAGAATTTTCGCCATAGAAAGAGAAGGCTTAGTGGTTGAGGCAGGCTCAGGGGCTGTCCTGGTTAGGGAGATGCAGGTATCCGGTAAAAGGAGAGTTATGAGCTATGAATGCTCGAGAGGTCTCGGTCTAAAAGCTGGAGCCGTCCTGGGCCTTTGATATGGGCACTGTTGAAAAAAAAACATTCTTATTGCTCCTGGTTCTGACATGCGTGGTAATCACGGGCCTTGCAGTAGTCTTGTGGCTGGTTCCTTATTTAGGGCTGGCCAACATCCACAAACACCTTCCCCTGATCCTGGCCGTTTTCTTCGGCGCGATAGTCCTGATAAGTCTCGGCGGAACAATTACCCTCATTTTTACGGTCATCAGAGGAAGAAATCTATTCTTTAACAGAAAGATAAGGGGAGTTGTCATAAGGCTGCTTTTCCCCGTTCTGGTGTTCATCGGGAAGTGTATAGGTGTAGGTAAGGAGAAGATCGAAAGGTCGTTTATAGAGATAAATAATCAGCTTGTTGATGTTGAGGCCAAAAAAGTCAACCATGATAAGCTTCTGATACTTCTCCCGCACTGCCTCCAGAACAGTGAGTGCGCAGTGAGGATAACAGGCAATGTAGGCCACTGTAAACGCTGCGGTAAATGCAAGATAAAGGATTTAGTTGAACTCTCAGAAAGGCATGGACTTCAGATATCGGTTGCCACTGGAGGAACCCTTGCAAGAAGAATAGTGATAGAAAGGAAACCCAACCTCATAATAGGAGTAGCCTGTGAGAGGGATCTGACAAGCGGGATACAGGACTCATACCCCATACCGGTCTATGGCGTGCTGAACAGACGTCCTTTCGGACCTTGTTTCAACACGGATGTGGATCTCGACATGGTGGAAGGCGCGATAAAGCGATTCTTGAAAGATGAAAAGACAAAAGCCTAGAGACCTGGCCTTGCTCGCTCTCAACAGGGATGAGATGGGGCATTGGAAGCAGGACAGATATCTAGATCAATTGTGGGAGGCGAGACCCCCTGCCGACCAGAGGGACAGGGCCTTTGCGCTTAATCTGGTGCAGGGCGTAAGAAGATGGAAACTGAAGCTGGATTATATCATCTCCTCTTTCTTGAGGTTTCCTTTTAAGGATATAGAACCTCAGATAGTGAACATCCTTCGTATAGCACTCTATCAGATTTTTTATATGGACAGGGTACCTGATTCCGCCGCTGTTAATGAAGCGGTAGGGCAGGTTGAAACTGTTAGCCGGCAGAGGCACCTTAAAGGTTTTGTCAATGGGATCCTCCGCAAGATATGCAGAGAAAAAGATTCGATATCCTTTCCGGATTCCGGAGGCGATTTCGTATCGTTCCTTTCTGTTTACTATTCCTATCCTGAATGGCTTGTCAGGAGATGGATCAGAGAACTGGGAGAGGACGTGACGGAGGGGCTTCTCATGGCCCAAAACTCCATACCCAAGACCACATTAAGGGCAAATTCGCGCAGGTGCAGGCGTGAAGAACTGGCCGTCATGATGGAGAAGGAGGATATCAAGGCCTCCGAAACCAGGTACTCACCGGCTGGGCTTCTCCTTGAAAGCCTCCCAAGATCCTTGACCTCCCTGAACTCGTTTTCCAAAGGGCTTTTTCAGGTGCAGTCCGAACCTGCCCAGATATGTTCCTATCTGCTTGACCCGAGACCAGGTGAAAGAGTTCTTGATCTGTGTGCCGGGCTTGGGGGGAAATCAACACACCTTGCCGAGCTTATGGGGGACAGGGGTTCTATTGTGTCTCTGGATATAAGCATGGAAAGGCTTCATCTGCTTAATGAGAACGCGGAAAGACTTGGATTAGAGTCGCTTTCGGCGGTTATGGCAGATGCTTGTTCCCCGGGTGTTTTTAATTGTCTTTTTGACAAGATTCTGTTAGACGGTCCCTGTAGCGGACTTGGAATTATACACAGGCATCCTGAGATCAAATGGAATAGATTGGAATCGGATCTGCCGCAGTTTGCAAAACTTCAGAAGAAAATGCTGGATGCCTGCGTTCCCCTGCTTAGGGAGGAGGGAAGAATTCTGTATGTTACCTGTACAATCAGCCGAGAGGAAAACGAAAAAGTGATAGAGAGATTTCTCGCGGCGCACCAGGGGATGGATATTATCTCTCTTGCCGGTGAGGCACCTGAATGGGCAAGAGATCTTGTGGACAGGGAAGGGTTTTTCAGAACGTACCCTCATCTCCACTCAATGGATGGGTTCTTCGGCGCCCTGATGACAAAGAGGAGGAACTGAATAATTGGAACCTGTCGTTAAGATTGCTCCATCCATATTATCCGCTGATTTTTCAAGACTCGGCGAGGAGGTTATGGCTGTTCAAAACGCAGGGGCCGATTACATCCATGTGGACGTTATGGATGGGCACTTTGTCCCTAATATTACTGCCGGTCCCCCCATTGTCAGAGCGGTAAAAAAGGTCACCTCGCTTCCCCTTGATGTTCATCTCATGATAACGGAGCCCGACCGTTATATAGAGGAATTTGCCAAGGCAGGCGCTGGCCTCATAACCGTCCACGCGGAGGCTGCTACACACCTGCACAGGACGATCCAGCACATAAAGAGCACGGGAGCAAAGGCCGGGGTGGTATTGAATCCTGCAACGCCGCTCAATGCACTTGAATATGTCCTGGGCGATGTATCCATGGTGCTTTTGATGACGGTTAATCCGGGTTTCGGTGGGCAGGAGTTCATTCGGGAGGTGATTCCAAAAGTCTATGCCCTCAGAAAAATAGTTCAGGCCAGAGATCTGCCGATTGATATCGAGGTTGACGGCGGAATTAATCTCGGCACCATCGAAGATGCGGCCTCAGCAGGAGCAAATGTATTTGTGGCGGGGTCGGCTATATTCGAGCGAGGTGATTATGCTCAGACTATAAATCTACTGAGGGAAAAAGCGGGTAAGAGGGTTTTTTCTTGAGCTATAGAATCGGCCTGACTGCATCCGCGGCTCGGGCCTGCTCCAGGGGAATAAATCTTTTGGCCAATTAGCGACCTGAGATGATAGATGGACACTGGGTGGATTTTTTGGTATTATGAAAGGAGTTCTGGGCGTTGGCAGAGGGTACGGTCAAATGGTTTAGCGAAAAGAAGGGATTTGGTTTTATCTCACAAGAAGACGGCACGGACGTATTCGTCCACTATTCCTCCGTTATGGGACAGGGATTTAAGACCCTGGCCGAGGGCCAGAAGGTTACTTTTGAAGTTGAGCAGACGGATCGCGGTCCTGTGGCCAAAAACGTAAACAGGATTTAGATCAACAACGATAAATACTCCAAAATCCCATGGGCTGGTGCTCTTTATATTAGATTTTAAGGTATCAGCTCAAAAAACCTTGGTAGGTGCGGCTTCAGCCGCACAGAAACGTGCGCCCTGCGCCTGAAGGCGCACCTACAGAACCTGATTCCTGGTCTGCATGTCTTGATCTGCGCAAATCCATCCCCCCAAATTATTGAGCTGATACATTTTGAGTTATGGGCCATGCGGGGTTAGTTTTCATCCAAAAACCTTTGACGTCAGACGCCCCAGATGCTATAAAAACATACCGTTTTAAAATGCCACGCTGGGAGGGATGGCCGAGTGGTCGAAGGCGGCGGTCTTGAAAACCGCAGCTCTGAAAGGGGCCGTGGGTTCGAATCCTACTCCCTCCGCCAGCAGCAAGTCCTTGAAAGTCCAAAGAAAGCCGTAGAAGTCCGAAAAATATAGATAAATCAACTTTTAAATGTCCATAGTAGTTCGCTGAAATTCGCCAAAAACCGTTGACAGCCAAAAAAATGAAGATGCGGCAGGAACATATCGTTCCTCTCTCTATCCAGGCGATGGAGGTTCTCAGTATAATAAAACCGCTGACTGGCGGGGGGCAGTATGTTTTCCCGTCATTGAGGTCGGCAGACAGACCAATGTCTGAGAACACGGTACTGGCAGCCCTCCGGCGTATGGGTTACAGCAAAGAGGAAATGACCGGCCACGGATTCAGAGCCGCAGCGTCAACCACTCTGTATGAAAACGGCTGGCCCTCAGACGTGATAGAGCGTCAGCTCGCTCATGCAGAGCGCAACAAAATTAAAGCCTCCTACAACCATGCCGAACATCTGGCCGAACGTCGCAAGATGATGCAGTGGTGGGCTGACCATATTGATGGGCTCAAAAAACAAGTGCTGTAATCTCAAACTAGGCCGCCATTCGCCTGGGCCGCTCCGATGCGCGATCAAGAATCCACTGTGTAACCTCAGTATTGAGCCAGCCTGACACTCGGCCCCCCAGATGAACCTGTGCCGGAAACTCCCCCCGCGACACCAACTCATATATCATAGTACGGCTTAAGGTAGTTCGTCGCATGTAAGCGTATGACCAACTCATCTTTCCCTGTCTACGAATCTGGTTTAAACTCCTGCCCCATATATATAAGGGCGGAGGGTTGGGCCTCTGTGGTTCTCTGGAAATCGAATAGGGAAAGCTCTAGGGTTTTGGTATTGTGGAAGGCCCCCATTGCGAGGGGGCCGATGGTTGGTTTTGGTTTATTTATTAAGCAGTGTTAAGAAGCAACCCCGTGTGGTTGTCTCTGGGAAGAGGCTGCCAGCGGTCGGAGAGAAGCTCCCTGAGTCGGCTTAGCGGATGGCTCATGATCCTTCTGAGCATGTCATAAAAATACTCCCAGGGATTGATCTTGAGCGCCTTGCATGCTTGAATAAGCCCCATATAGAGGGCTTTATGCTCGGCGCTTTTACATCTAACCAATCAATAAGTCAACGAAAAGGGGCCTCAGAGCTTTCTGAACGCTGCCTCACGCTGCCATCTTCATGGCCATTTTCAATGCCGTCCTGTTGATTTCCCCACCCTTCCCATACCACAAGCTGTTGAGTGTATTGTCCTGGGTCTTCCCCCGGAAATAATTAAGGTATTCGTTGACCGCATTGTGGGCGCCCCAGTAGGTCGTGCCTGCGACCCGGTTCCCCCGGCCATTTTCAAACAGGCGTATTACGGATGGCACAATCTTTTCCTGTTTCTCCTGGGCCGGGGTCCTGGCTTTCTCCTTGAGCCCGAACACGATCCTGACATATTTCACCAGATCGGAAGTGTTGATTTGCCTAGATGCCAATCGCCGGTATTGTTGAACCGTTGCCGCAAATTCCCGCTGGGCAAGGTCGATAACCTCCCGGATATCTTCAAGGTTTTTAAGGACCCTGCTGGTATGTTTCACCCGAAGCAGCTTGCTGGCCCTCGATTCGTGAGCCAAGCAGAGCGTATTGTTGCACACCACTCGGATGGGTGTAAACCCTACCCGGACAGCGAGGCTTCCGTCGTGGGAATTGGAGAGGAGGATGTAATGTTTCATGACGTCTTCCTTACTGACAACCATGGGATCTCTTCTGATCCTTGCCAGGACCCAGACTTTCGATCCCCCTTTGAGGCTGCCTGCTGTATCAAGGGTCGCCTCCCCGCTGTCAAGGAACGGCTGAAACCACCTGAAGGCCTCGATGTTCTGAAGGGGCCGGTAGCCTTTCCCGACCATCCCTAAAACAGTCTTGTCTATTTTTCGGTATGTTACGTATTGTTCAGGTATCGCCTGCCTTACCCCTTCGTCATCTTCTGTATATACGTCCTGAAGCTCCACCTCCCAATCCAGCCCTGCGGCCACAATGGCCTCTTCAATGCTTAGCGATTTTGTGTCCGGAATGGCGACGCCCAGTCCATGCCACGGGGTATCGCCTACATACATCATGGTCTCGACTTCATGTGACATATCAGCCTCCTTTCGTATTATATAGGATCAACCCCTGTTTCTTCTCCTCTGCGTGTATCTTCCCATCCTGGATGGCCGTTACTCAGAATGTTGACCATTTTCTCTTGCAAAAACAGACAGATGAAGGATCTGATCGTTTAAGGCCAGGGCGAACCCTGTCACCTTCCTCGATTCAATCCTGAAATCGGTGCCTAGCCCCACACCCGGACGACCCTCGGAACTGGCTGCATCGGCGGCTTTCTGGAATTTCGTCGCTTCGCTTTTGAGCGTCTTATGTTCCTTATTGGGGTCATACCAGTCGATGGCATCCAGCGCGTAGCTTTCCAGGAGCTTCTTGAAGACCTTGGTGAAGGTGTCCGGCCTGCCAAAGGCATCCATCCCGGCAACCTGGCCGTTGATCATGAGAATAGCCCCGACCTGGGAGTCGATCAGATGGAAATCCTTGATATATTTGTCCAGGGATGGCCGTTCCTTGTCGTAGATCGCTGCCATGGCCCCGGAGGGAGAGTGTGCCTCCATCCTGGCCGCCTTATCAGCGATGCCTTCCCATATGGCGCTCTGATCTGACCGGAATTCACCGGTGGACCGCACAGAATAATTGACGTGCTCACACTTGATATTGCGAAGATTGGACGACATCATCCGGTTCTGGCTATTGAATTTTGATGTGTTGTAGGACCACCGGCCATGCTCCACACAACTGACTGGGATCACAATGGTACTGTTCTCCTGAACCAGGATGGTGGTGTTGACGATCCGGTTCTGTTTGGCCCCGACCAGTTCCTCGCCATCCAGAATCAGGACCATCTTGACGGATTTGCTCACCACCTTCAATTCGGGCACAGAACCGCCCTCACTTACCTCCACCACTTCGATCATGTTTTGGCTCATTGCCTCATCCAGGAGTAGGTAATCCAGACCGATAGCATAGGTTGACAGGAGCGGGTAAAGGGCCAGATTCTTGTGAGACTGTTTCCGGCCCACCTTGAGTTGTTCCAAGAAATCTCCGATTATTTTTTCCATAGTTGGGTCTCCTTTCATCCACATTACCAATTTTGATCAATCACTTCCTTCGATACGCCACCCAGTGCCAAAGGGATTGTTGGGGCTGTCAGGTGAAAAGGGGTTGCCTGCGCCGAACGTGTTATTGATGCTGTTTGGAGAAAACCGGCTGCCGTAACTTCCAAAAGCGTTGGAGATGGAATCCGGATCGTATGGGTTGCTGCTCAACCGGCCCCTGTAGTTACCTTGCTTGTCATAGAGTTTCGGGGCATCGGTCGCGTAAGGATTGGTAGCCGATTTCGGGCTGAATGGGCTCCCATACGGTCCAGACGGGTTGTTTATACTGTCGGAACGGTAGGGATTGCCTGCCCCAAAGGGGTTGCTCGTTGATTCAGGGTTATAGGGATTACGGCTGAGTCTCCCCAAGTCCTCTGCCAGCGCAGAGAATTCCGGTTGAAAGCTCAGCAGAGCCCCAAGACCTATCAAAAATAACCAACACTTCATTTTCCTATCTCCTTTCCGGCCTGTCCGTGGACTGTCCACATTGACTATATTTCCTCTGTTTCAGAGCATGATATCAGAGGCGTTTGTCATATACGGTCATAACTCGGAACTTTTTTTAATAAAAATGCATTTTTTTAATATTTTTTTGGAAAAGAGATTGCTATTTTTGTTGATAAAATGATTGATGTTATGTTTTATTGCGTAAAACCTTATATCGCAAAACTCGCGGATTCTTTTGAGTATGTTTTTAAGGAGGTTTGCCATGGCCAGGGGAGACCAGTTGGGCAGGCAGTGGAAAATCATCCAGACATTGATAACATCAAGAAATGGGAAATCGGCTGCTGAACTGGCTGAGGGGCTGGACTGCAATCCCCGAACCGTTTACCGGGACTTGGAAGCCCTGCAGGTGGCCGGATTTCCGATCTATACCGAACGGGTGGATGGAAAGAATCTCTGGTCCCTGCTGGATACGGTCAAGCACCAGATGCCGGTCCCCTTTACCCTGACCGAACTGATGGCCCTCTATTTTGGCAGGGATATGCTCAAGGTCTTCAAGGACACGGCCTTCTATGAATCCCTGGAGTCGCTCCTTCAGAAGGTCAGGACCATCCTGCCGCCGGAATCCATCAAATACCTTGAGAATGTCGAGCAGACCCTCCATCTCGCCATCAAACCCTACAAAGACTACGGCAGGTTCAAGGAGATCATCAACCGGGTGACCGACGCGGCCCTGAACCGCAGGACTATCGAGATCGTCTATTTCACCATGAGCCGGAAGAAAGAGACCCGGCGAAAGGTGGACCCCTACAAGGTCTGGTTCTTCAACGGAACCTTTTACCTGATCGGCCTCTGCCATATGCGAAAAGAGGTTCGGATATTCGCCCTGGACCGGATCAAGATGCTCCACCAGACTCGGGAGACTTTTACGGTCCCCGAAGATTTCAACCTGGATGATTTCATGGGATCGAGCTTCGGGGTGTACCAGGGGACGCCCATTCATATAAAGGTGTGGTTCCATCCCGATGTGGCCGGGTACATCAAGGAGAAGATCTGGCATGAATCCCAGCAGATCCATCCCCAAGCTGACGGCTCCATCATTTTCGAGGCTGAAGTGGCGGGGACCGACGAAATCCGCTTTTGGATCATGACCTGGGGGTCAAAGGCCGAGGTATTGGAACCGGGATCGTTGAGGGAGGGGATCAGGGCAGAAGCGGAAAAGATGGCGAAGAGGTATGAAGGGGACGTTGCGCCTGAAGAGAGCCACCCTATTGTCCGATGGTAAGCGTATGACATACCCATCTTTCCCCGCGTAGAAATCTGGTTTAAGCTTCTTCTGCCTGCACAAGTGCAGTCAACCACCCTAATCATGGTTAGCTTAAGGATTGAACCGGATATGAAACCGATGGCCCTCAACAAGGAGGACTGAATTCTATGACGAGCGGCATACTCTCGATAGAGGCACTTATCACCTGGGTTAAAGAAGAAGACCCTGACGGATCTGCTTTAGCCGGGACTTCTCCTAGCGGAAAAGCGTTGGGAAAGAAAACACGCGAACTCACGAAAAACATTGAGGCGGGCCGTGGCTTCTACCTTTGGGGTAGTTATGATGAGAGAGGTTTTTGGAAGAATATATACTTGGGAAAAGCGGGGTATGGGAAATACGCAGGCCTTCAAAAAAGAATCACTGAGGAGTTGAGAGACGAAAGATGTTTTCTTTGGATAGGTGTGCTGTCAGAAATGGAGATTCTGGACAAAGGGGCGGTACTTTTCCCGGCTAAGTGGTCTCAATACTGCAAAGAATGGAAAAACCGTCACTTCAAGAAAGCGGGCACGTCCCATATCATCTGGGTGGCCACACCGGCTATAGACGACTCCCACGTTCTTAACGTTGAGGCTGATCTTATCGAAACACTCAATCCTATAGCAAACGTTTTACGCCCCACGCCGCCCTCGGAGTTGCAGGCGCATACAAAGGAAGTCATAGGTCATTTTAGAAACCAGATTCATGGTAACCGGCCGCCTCTGTAAAAAAGGGTGGGAAAAGACAAGCGGAAAGCTAACAAATAAGGATAGATCGTGAGAGCACAGCGATCCACGATCTATGGGCGAGCTGAACTTCGCTCCAGTTAGCCAATTAGTATGTTTACAAAGGAGGATATTTGAGCCTTTTCTTTGAAAACATTGTAGAGCTTTATAGTAATGCGGAATATGCCACCGTAAGAAACAAACTCCATAATTTTGAAAAGTCTAACTAGTATATCGTTTCAGCAATATGTTTACATTAGAAAGCATGAGCGAAATCGAATTTCTTCCAACGATGCACTACAGGTGAATCATTGATTTCTTTGATTCCCAAGAGAATTCTTTCTTTAAGTTCCTGTTTCGAGTTAACACGAATGTGCTTCAAGAAGGTTCTTGCCATTTTGCCGAAGAGCGTTTCCACCAGATTTAACCATGAGCCGTGTTTAGGGGTATGAACATAAAGGAATCGTCCGGGTCTGCTGGCAAGGTAGCTCATGGTTTCCTTGGATA
>Ga0210044_10001193_pt1 | contig 39489 bp, 39 predicted proteins | sample CryGey13umfilter_2_FD_183959 | JGI IMG/M metagenome (GOLD analysis project Ga0210044, IMG submission 183959) | Groundwater microbial communities from aquifer in Utah, USA - Crystal Geyser 4/9/14 3 um filter (SPAdes) (version 2) | ecosystem: Environmental > Aquatic > Deep subsurface >... | reverse complement strand
TAAACCGCCCAAGCTCATTATCGGTGCGATGATGCGTAAACTCATTCATGTTGCGTTCGGAGTCCTTAAGTCAGGAAAAATGTTTGATCCGGCGTTGCATGGGTGTTGACTGGGATAACAGTATCTTGTATCTGGACAAGCCGCTCAAGGCCCACACCCTGATGCAGGCGATCGCACGCGCCAACCGCGTGGCTGAGGGCAAGAACAATGGTCTGATCGTTGACTACTGCGGCATCCTGAAAAACCTGCGCAAGGCACTGGCCGATTTCGCAGGGGCAGGAGACGATGGACGCCTAGGGGGAGATAACCCGCAAGACCCGACACGCCCCAAAGAAGAGCTGCTGGCTGAGTTGGGCGAGGCGATCATGATGGTAAAGACCTTCTTGTCGGATCGCGGCTTTTCAACAAGCACAATTACTGGGGCCGAGGGCTTTGGTCGCAATGCCGCCATCATGCAAGCCAAAGAGGCGATCAATGAAGACGACCAGACCCGCAAGCAGTTCGAGGTGATGGCGCGGGAGGTATTCAAGAAGTTCAAGGCCTGCATCAACATCCGCCCGCAGATCAACGACTTCCGTATCGACCGCGATGTGATCAACATCATCTACAAGGCCTTGCAGAAGGACAGGGAGAGCGCGGACATCAGCCAGATCATGATGGAACTGCACAAGCTGGTGGATAACTCTGTCGAAGTAACGAGATCAGAGGTGGGTGAAAGCAAGGTGTACGACATCAGCCAGATCGACTTTGAGCGCCTGCGCCAGGAGTTCGCCCGCATTGCCAACAAGAAGACCACAGTGGTCAACCTGCGCGATGCCTTGGCAGCACGCTTGGCCCAACTGATGCAGCAAAACCCGCTGCGTACCGATTTCCAGAAGCACTTTGAAGAGATCGTGGACGGCTACAACAGCGAAAAGGATCGAGTCACTATCGAACGTACCTTTGAAGCCCTACTGAAGTTTCACAATGAACTGACAGAGGAAGAATCTCGCGCCATGAGTGAAAATCTCAGCGACGAGACGCTGGTGTTTTTCGATATGCTGAAAAAACCCACGCTATCCAGAAAAGAGATCGACCGCATCAAAAAGGTGGCGGTCGATCTGCTCGATACCCTGAAAAAAGAGAAGCTCAACATCGACAACTGGCGCGAAAAAGAGAGCACCCGCGATGCGGTGCGGCAGCGTATCTATGATTATCTCTACGATGACAGAACAGGCCTTCCGGTAGACAGCTACGAGGAAGATGAGATCAAAGGCATTACAGAACTGCTGTTTAACCACGTTTACCGGGTTTACCCAAAGGTTCCTTCGCCGATATATTTTAATTAGGCCGAAAGGATTCTAGTTTTCTCATCCCTGCTGTGTTGTCGATCTAATATCTATTGTGAGCCATCAAGTTGCTCCTTTAGGAAAGGCCGGCTAATTGCATTCAGAGGTTGGATAGCGAAGATTTCAAAGTCCAGCTCGATTCCGTGTACAGGTTGGAATCGGCCTCTCATATGCAACCTAACTAAACTCCAATTGGTTGAACTTAGCACATGGTGGATACGCCAGCTTCAGACTGACAACGGACGCTCAGGCTTCGCGGCCCACCGACAGCAGCTCGGCCGTAGCTGCCGGTGGCATCTAGATTCGCCAACGGCCTGTATGTAATCAACACCCGCCATAGGCACTGGGGAAATACCTAACGGCTGCTTTCTCGAAACAAGACTGCGTGCCTTTAACCCACTTCCATCCTTAGCGAATTGCTGCAATGTGGCAGTCCAATCACGATTGCGCACTTCAGAAGTGTGAGTCTTCTTCGTATTTATATTCATCAGGATTGACACAAATCATTCCTTCGGTTTTTCAAAACCGCTACTTCCGTTATTGGCAGACTTTACTGACGTGCGCTTTGTGATGGGTGGAAGCAAACTTTCCACTCTCTTCGTATCTATGCCTGTCCGATTGGCAGGACTTCAAAATGCTTACTCGCCGTGGATGTTCGCTAACTCTCTAATTAAATGAATAAACTCTAATTACCTTCGGAGTGGCACAGAACTTGTTCTATCAAGAGCGCAAGGATGATTTTCCGTCAGGGGCGGACGGTTGATTGTGAGAGTGATTGCCTATGCTGATAAAGGGAGAAGAGAAATGTCGATCGAAACATTTTATGAGGTGATGCGGAGGCAGGGTATTTCGCGCCGTAGTTTTTTGAAGTTTTGTAGTTTGACAGCCGCATCTTTGGGGCTGGCACCGTCGTTTGCGCCCAAGATCGCGCATGCGATGGAAACCAAGCCGCGTACGCCAGTCATTTGGTTACATGGTCTGGAATGTACCTGTTGTTCAGAATCCTTCATTCGTTCGGCGCATCCATTAGCAAAAGATGTGGTGCTGTCGATGCTCTCGTTAGATTACGACGATACCTTGATGGTTGCAGCGGGTCATCAAGCTGAGGAGATCCTTGCCGAGATCAGAAAGAAATACAAAGGCAACTTCATCTTGGCGGTGGAAGGCAATCCACCTTTGAATGAAGATGGGATGTTCTGTATCCATGGTGGACGTCCTTTTGTTGAAGTGCTGAAAGAAACTGCTGCTGATGCTAAAGCAATCATCTCGTGGGGTGCCTGTGCTTCTTGGGGGTGTGTGCAAGCGGCCAAGCCGAATCCGACTCGTGCCACACCAGTACATAAAGTTATTACTGATAAACCCATCATCAAAGTACCAGGATGTCCACCTATCGCTGAAGTGATGACGGCAGTGGTCACCTACATGTTGACCTTTGATCGCATCCCCGAGTTGGATCGCCAAGGTCGTCCGAAGATGTTCTACGGGCAGCGTATCCACGATAAATGTTATCGCCGTCCACACTTTGATGCGGGCCAGTTCGTCGAAGAGTGGGATGACGAAGCCGCACGCAAAGGATATTGCCTCTACAAGATGGGTTGTAAAGGGCCGACCACCTACAACGCTTGTTCTACGGTGCGTTGGAATGGAGGCGTTTCTTTCCCGATTCAGTCTGGTCATGGATGTATTGGATGTTCAGAGGATGGGTTCTGGGATAAGGGTGGATTCTATGATCGCGTCACAGACATCAAGCAGTTTGGCGTGGAGTCCAATGCCGATACGATCGGCGCAACGGTGGCAGGCGTGGCTGGAGCAGCAGTTGTTGCCCATGCCGCAGTAAGTGCCTTGAGTCGTGCGCGTAGCGGTTCGAATGATCAGAACAATGGAGGCAAGTAATCATGTCAGTTTATGAAACTCAGGGCTTTAAGCTCGACAACAGTGGCAAGCGCGTCGTCGTCGATCCGGTATGTCGTATCGAAGGTCACCTACGTGTCGAAGTGAACTTGGACAGCAACAATGTGATTCGCAACGCTGTATCCACTGGCACCATGTGGCGCGGTCTGGAAGTGATCTTAAAAGGCCGTGATCCACGTGATGCATGGGCATTCACCGAGCGTATCTGCGGTGTGTGTACCGGTACTCATGCATTGACATCAGTGCGTGCCGTCGAGGATGCATTGGCGATTCAGATTCCAGAGAACGCCAACACCATTCGCAACATCATGCAGTTGAATCTGCAAATCCACGATCACTTGGTGCACTTCTATCACCTGCACGCTTTGGACTGGGTGGATGTGGTTTCTGCACTCAAAGCTGATCCTAAGCGGACTTCAGAGTTGGCGCAGAGCATCTCGTCTTGGCCGCTGTCCTCGCCCGGTTATTTCCGCGACGTGCAGAATCGTCTGAAGAAATTCGTCGAATCGGGTCAGTTGGGTCCGTTCAGCAATGGTTACTGGGGGAGTCCCGCCTACAAGTTGCCTCCAGAGGCGAACTTAATGGCGGTCACACACTACCTCGAAGCGTTGGATTTTCAGAAGGAGATCGTCAAGATTGTCACCATCTTTGGTGGCAAGAACCCGCACCCGAACTGGTTGGTGGGCGGCGTTCCCTGTGCGATCAATATCAACGACACCGGTGCTGTGGGCGCAATCAATATGGAGCGCCTGAATCAGGTGAAGAGCATCATCGATCGCACCAAGGAGTTCATTGATCAGGTATACATCCCAGATATATTGGCGATTGGATCCTTTTACAAAGGATGGACATACGGCGGCGGATTGTCGTCCAAAAACTTCATGTCTTACGGCGATATCCCGCAACGTGCCAACGATTATACGAAGTCGAATTTATTGTTGCCGTCTGGCGTAGTCATCAATGGCGATTTAAGCAAAGTGCAAGAAGTCGATCTGCGCAATCCCGATGAGGTCCAAGAGTTTGTTTCTCATTCTTGGTACAAGTATGCGGACGAGAGCAAAGGGCTACACCCTTGGGATGGTGTCACTGAGCCGGATTATTCGCCTGAAGGACCGAACTTCAAGGGGACGCGCACTAAGATCGAGAACCTTGATGAGAGCTCCAAATATTCTTGGATCAAGGCGCCGCGCTGGAAAGGCCACGCGATGGAAGTTGGGCCGTTGTCTCGCATGGTGTTGGGTTACATCCAGCCTAAGCAGTATCCAATCATCAAGGATACTGTCGATAGTGCCTTACGCAAACTCGATCTGCCCGTGACTGCCTTGTTCTCTACCTTGGGGCGTACGGCCGCACGGGGTCTCGAGGCTGGATACTGTGCCGATTTGCAAGTACAGCAATTCGATAAGTTGATGGCGAACCTGAAGGCGGGCGATACCTCTACCGCCAATGTCGAAAAGTGGGATCCGTCCACTTGGCCCAAAGAGGCCAAGGGCGTGGGCTTCACCGAAGCGCCTCGGGGCGCTTTGGGGCACTGGCTCAAGATCAAGGACACCAAGATCGACAACTACCAGTGTGTCGTACCAACCACTTGGAACGGCAGTCCTCGCGATGCTAAAGGGCAGATCGGTGCATTCGAAGCTTCATTGATGAATACACCAGTGGCAAAGGCCGACCAACCTTTGGAAATCTTGCGCACGATCCATAGTTTCGACCCCTGTCTAGCATGCTCGACGCATGTGATGTCACCAGACGGGCAAGAGCTGAGCAAGGTCACTGTCCGCTAACGTGAAAATAGGAGGCTGTCATGACTGTCAAAACACAAGACGATGAGTATTCGGCGCTAACCGCTGCCGGAAATACGGTATACGTCTATGAAGCACCTGTGCGACTGTGGCATTGGTTGAATGCGTTGAGTATCGTCATATTGGCGGTAACGGGATATTTCATTGCGAGCCCGCCGCCAAGTGTCGCGGGTGAGGCAAGCGAGAATTTCCTGATGGGATACATTCGCTTCGTTCACTTTGCGACGGCTTATGTCTTTACCATCGCATTCTTGGTGAGAATCTACTGGGCATTCGTGGGGAACCACCATGCACGGCAGATGTTCAAGCTACCCGTTACAGATCCCGCATGGTGGAGTGGGATATGGCAGGAGTTGCGCTGGTACCTGTTCATCGTCAAATTGCCTAGAAAATATATTGGCCATAACCCGCTGGCGCACTTGATGATGTTTTTCTCGATCACCTTGGGGGCGATCTTTATGATTGCAACTGGATTCGCGCTTTATGGCGAAGGTGCGCAAGAAGGGCATTGGTCGCACATGATATTCACTAGCTGGGTGATACCACTGTTTGGTCAGAGTCAGGATGTTCACACTTGGCATCACATGATCGCTTGGACCTTCGTGTGGTTCGTGATGATTCATGTCTATGTGGCGATACGTGAAGACATCATGTCGCGTCAAAGCATGATTAGCGCGATGATTAGCGGCGAACGTACCTTTCGTGAGTAGCAGTTGAGCTTGTTTGCGACACTCCCCTCTGAAGTGATTCAGATGTCGCAGCGAGTTCAATTGAACGCGGGCAGATGCCCGCGTTTTTTTTGGTCCGCGCATCGTGTACCCATTCATCCGGGGCGATTCTTGGATACGCGATATCTTCAGCCGGGCAATATCTCGCAAGAAGCGTTGGCGTTGGGTATCTCACGACGCCGCATCAATGAATTGGTGCGCGCTAAGCGCGCTGTCACCCCCGATACTGCAGTTCGCCTTGCACTGCATTTTGGTTCGGATGTGGCGTTCTGGCTGGAGATGCAATTTGCTTGGGACTTGTATCAGGCTAGGCAGCTGTACTTCAAAAAGGCAAGAAACCTTCCGTAATCGACATTTACTGGCAACCAGATTGCCGGTCGTTGTTGTGCGCAGTGTCTCGATAATTTTCAACCAATTGATTAATAGAGGATATGCGTCTTTATGCCTGTGGCACGAGACATGCTGTGTTACGGGTGTAGTTACACATGGGGGTGTGAATTGAAAAATACGAAATTGTTAGTACTGGGCATCGGAAATATCTTGTGGGCCGACGAGGGCTTCGGTGTTCGATGTGTCGAGGCGCTGAATGCGGCTTACCAATTCGGTGACGATGTGACCGTGTTGGATGGAGGGACGCAGGGGCTTTATCTACTGCCATTTTTGGAAGATGCGCGCTATCTGATCGTCTTTGATGCGGTCGACTACAGCAAACAACCTGGCGAGATGGTCATTGCGCGAGACGATGAAGTGCCCCGATTCATGGGGGTGAAAAAGATGAGTTTGCATCAGACGGGGTTTCAGGAAGTCATCTCGTGTGCGTCATTGGCAGGCCGCTTGCCAGAATCCATGATGCTCATCGGGGTGCAACCTGAGCAACTGGAAGATTTTGGAGGCAGTCTGCGCGATATCGTCAAAGCGCAGATACCGCGTGCGCTTGAAGTCGCGTTGGAGCAGGCCAAGCAATGGGGGGTAACGTATACGCCACGCACGACTAGCTTGGTCGAAGCGCATCGGCAAGTCCTGCAAATGGATAACTACGAAGCAGGCCGTCCGTCGGCTGAATTGGCATGCCGCATCGGCGATGATCGCTTCATGAGAGAGCAAGCCTGATTATGTGTTTAGGCATACCGATGCGGGTGATTGAGGCGCATGAGAATTCAGCCCTGTGCGAAGGGCGTAATGGTCAGCAGTTAATCGACACCATGTTGCTTGGGCCGGTTGAAGATGGGCAATGGTTGCTGACTTTTCTGGGGGCGGGACGCGAGGTGATCGATGCCGAAAGGGCGGCATTGGTGGATGCAGCGCTTGATGGATTGCAGGTGGTAGCGGATGGGGGGGAGATCAACCTTGATCTCTTTTTTGCGGATCTGGTGAATCGGGAGCCGACTCTGCCGGAATTTTTAAGGAAGGATAAGGGATGAGTGAGACGATTGAATTCTCCGCGATACGTGCGGAAGAGATGAAAGAAAGCTTTAATAAGTTGCTAGATCGCTTGCGCGCGGAAAGCAATATCACCTTGCTCGACGAGGGAGGCTTGGAGTCCTTTGTCATGGCCGGCGGTGATGGCATGGTGCTGTTTACGCAAGAGCCGGATCAGCAACCTGAGACGTGGGATGTGGCGGTCATCTTGCCTGAGGTGCTCAAGTTAACCGGCGACCGTTTGCGTGCAGCGATTATTGCTCCCGATTTGGCGCGTAAAGAGAAAGCGCGTTATGGCATCACGCGCTGGCCGTCACTGGTCTTTGTGCGCGATGGGGGGTATGTTGGCGTGATAGATGGCATGCGCAACTGGGATGAATACACGCACGAGATCGCGGAGATGTTGAAAAAGCCTATTGGGCGAGCACCTTCAATCGGTATTCCCGTGGTATCCACTGCCGAGCCATCCGCTTGTCATTAATCCAAATCAGGAGCGCTATATAATGAAAGACTTTCCAATCCCCGTCGTCGCCTACGGTCCCGGCTCGCAGCCTGAAGACGAAGAGCTGCAATTTATGGAACTCCCCAGTTCCATGACGATGTTCGAGTTGCCGAGCCTGAATGTGGAAGCCGACCCCGTGGTGGTGGCTGCGGCTTGTAAGATCGTGGAGACTTTGCGCGATGCGATGCAAGCGACCCCGCTGAGTTCTACACAGATACCCATGATCGAATTCAGCGACAAATCCCCTGATGTCGTGCGTTTGCTTAACCAGACGATGGGCGAAGGCGAAGTGAGTATCGCAGTGCGAGGCTCGGGGCAATTCCGTATACAAGAAACGGTATTTGCCAGCGTGTGGCGCGTGAATGAGTACGCTGCTGACGCTCGTCTCATCGGCGACACGCTCATGGCCTGTGCGATCCCTCCTATGGTGACGCGTTGGGCGAAAGAAGATGTCGTATCCGATTGTCCGCTACCAGAAAAGTCACCCGGCATCATGAATGCACTATCGGTGTTGTCCGAAATCGTGGATAAATCCAAAGCATATAAAGTGGGTGATGAGACGCATGTGGTCAACCTTACCTTGTTGCCGATGTCGCCTGAAGATATGGATTGCGTCACCTCGATACTGGCGGTGGGCGCGGTGACCATCCTTTCGCGCGGGTATGGCAATTGCCGCATCTCAAGTACGAAGTTGGCGAACGTGTGGTGGGTGCAATATTTCAACAGTATGGATACCTTGATCCTGAACACCATTGAGGTCGGTGATGTGCCGGAAGTGGCGCAAGCCTCTCAGGAAGATTACGAGGACAGCATCGAGCGTTTGGGTGAATGGTTGATGGTCATGCAAGAACCCGAAAAGATGGAATCTTGATATGAGCCTATTCGAAGGATCATTCATGGGGGACGCCAGTAAGCTATCCGATGATGACGTGCGGATGGAATGCGGTATATGTTGGGAAGTGTACGACCCGGCAATCGGGGATCAAGTGTGGCAAATCGATCCGGGGACGCCCTTCTCAAAATTGCCGGATCACTGGACTTGCCCGAACTGCGATGCAGCTAAACACAAGTTCATGGTGTACAAAGAATGATCTCCGCAGCCGACAAGCTGCAAGCGGTGTTTAGCCATATCGCGGATACGCGCATGGCAGGGCTACCCATTTGTAATCCTGAGTTGCGAGTTCAAGTGGTAGGGTGTCGTGAGTGGCAGGGATATTGGCTGAGCGTATTGATCACCCCTTGGATGATCAACTTGATCCTCATGGCGGGAGAAGAAGCACAGCTTGCGACGCTGTCGCTTGATCAGAAAGTGACATGGGAATTCCCTTCGGGCAGATATGAATTCATGGGGTTGAACGAGCCGGAACTAGGCGCATGCCACATCTGTTCCTTGATTTCGCCAGTCATGCACATCGAAAGCCACGCAGACGCAGTCAGCATCGCCGAGGCGGCGATGCTGGAGTTGTTTGTGGCGGAGAGATCGGATGCGCAACGAGATGCCGATAACAAGGCGATGTTCGAAGCTGCGCGCATGCAGGGGGAGCCTATCAAAGACAAGCAGTTATCTCGCCGCGATTTTTTACGCGGATCATTCTTGGGGACGTGACTTGTTGGATACAGGCAAGTTGTCGCTTGGTGTGGCGTGGGATGGTGGTGCAGTGCGCTCAACTGAGATACGCTCCACGCGAAGATTAGCGGCACAATTGTTTGTGGGGAAGAATCAAGCCCAAGTGGTACAGCTTGCTTCATTATTGTTCGGCGTGTGCGGTCAGGCGCAAACCGCAGCAGCTAAGGGGGCTTTGCAGGCGGCAAGAGGGGATGCATCACCCCTCGATGCGGCGATTCACGAAGCGGTCACCTGCGAGGCCATGCAAGAACATCTTTGGAGATTGATGCTCGATTGGCCAAAGTGCTTAAGTTTGCCGCAGGCGGAACAAACGTTTGTCATGCGTCATGCTTTGTTACGCAAGATCGCAAATGGTGAAAGTGAAATGAGCGACTTTCGTCATATTTTGGAGCGTGAGGAATTGGGGCTCACCATTGAATCTTGGAGTCAGATCGAGCGCTATGCTGTGTTGCAGGAATGGTGGAGCAAGACCGATAGTTCATTGGCGCGTGTATTGAGAACGCTGGCGGCGCAGTCAGATGTAAAGCAAGACTCGATTCCGGCAAGGCTAGTGCCAGCGTGGACGGGCGAAGAGGTAATAGGTGCATGTGCAGGAAGATGGAGCAATGAATTTGCGCTACGCCCAGACTACCGAGGCGTGGCGATGGAAACAGGGGCGTGGTCCTATTATGCGGATAGCCCGCTATTGGCCGATGTGTGGGCGCAAACCCGATCCAAGCCATTGATGAGGCTGCTCGCACGGGTGATGGATCTGGTTGCAATGGCCCGCGAGGTCGACCAGCCAAGGTTGGATAGTGCAAGTGATGAAGCGGGTGTGGGTGTATCAGTCGTACGCACCGCGAGAGGATTGTTGATGCATCATGTACGCTTGGCTGAAGCACGCGTGGCGGAATACGTGATCGTGGCGCCGACTGAATGGAATTTTCATGCAGAGGGTGCTTTCACTCAGGGTTTGAAGGGGTTGCTTGAGCAGGACAAAACGCGGTTGTTGCAATTGGCGCATATCGAGGTTCTCTCACTTGATCCTTGTGTGGCCTACGAGGTGGAGATACACGATGCATGAGATGTCATTGGCGGAAGGCGTGCTGCAACTGATTGAGGATTCGTCAAAGAAAGAGCATTTCAGTCACGTCAAAACAGTGTGGCTGGAGATCGGGGAGTTGGCAGGTGTTGAAGTCGAGGCAATGAGATTCTGTTTCGATGCGGTGGTGAGAGATAGCATCGCGCATGATGCGAAGTTGGTGGTCATCGAAACGCCGGGGCAAGCTTGGTGTCTGCATTGTGCCGAGGTGGTGCATGTAAATGCATTGTTCGATGCGTGCCCTAAGTGTGGCAGTCATCAAGTCCAAGTGACGGGTGGCAATGAGATGCGAGTCAAAGAACTCGACGTTGAATAGGAGGAAGCGATGTGTAACGTATGCGGTTGCGGAACAGGTGAAACGACCATTGGCGGAAAAGCGGTGGTTAACGACGAACATGGCCATGAGCACGGTGCACATTTTCATGTGCATGCCGACGGTACCTCTCACGATCACGACCATACTCATGACCATGAGCACAGCCACTCGCATGAGTCGACGCAAGGTGAGCACAGGCACTACCACCTACATGAAGCGGGTTCTGCGCATGAGCATTTCCATACGCACCATGACCATACTCATGACCATCAACATGCTTATGGTCACACCCATGAAGCGACCGTTCATTACGGACTGGGTCCCGCCGGTGCCCATGCACCCGGTATGAGTCAGTCGCGCATGGTGAAGATCGAGCAGGACATCCTGTCCAAGAACGATGGGTATGCGAATGAGAATCGCGGCTATCTGGCCGAGCATGGCATCTTCGCGCTCAACCTCGTATCCAGTCCAGGTTCGGGTAAGACCACCCTGCTGGTGAAGAGCATCAGTGCCTTGAATGGGAGTGTTCCCCTCGCTGTTATCGAAGGCGACCAACAGACCGATAACGATGCCGCCCGCATTCGTGCCACCGGCGCGCCCGCATTGCAGATCAATACGGGCAAGGGTTGCCATCTGGATGCGTTCATGGTGGGCAAGGCGATGCAGCAACTCGGCTTGCAGGACGATAGTTTGTTGTTGATCGAGAACGTCGGCAATCTAGTGTGCCCAGCCAGCTTCGATCTGGGCGAAGCACATAAGGTCGCCATCCTTTCGGTGACCGAAGGGGAAGATAAACCGCTCAAATATCCCGATATGTTCCGCGCGTCCGATCTGATGCTGCTGAATAAATGTGATCTTCTACCGTATCTCACATTCGATGCGGATCTGGCCATCGCCAACGCGCGTCGAGTGAATCCTGATATCAAGGTGATCCGCATCTCAGCCACCAGCAGTGAAGGTATGGATGAATGGCTGGACTGGATCAAGGCCGGTTGCAGCAAGGCGATAGATAGAAAATCAATCGACAGCTACTAGGATGGACTGAGCATGATCCACGCACAGATCAGAGTGTCAGGCCAAGTCCAAGGGGTGGGTTTCCGTCCCTTTGTGTACAAGCTGGCGCATGAACTCGGGTTGGCGGGCTGGGTGCGTAACGATAGCGAAGGCGTAGAGATATCTGTTGAAGGAGAGCATCTCCAAGTGATGCGTCTGCTCGAGCGTTTGCAAAGCGATCAACCTGCCTTGGCGCGCGTCGAAAACATCACTCACGATTTTGCACAATCGACCTCTGGCATGGCGGGGTTCAACATCACCGCGAGCCAATCCGGCAAGGTGCAGACAGGTGTCACTCCCGACATGGGAATCTGCGCGGACTGCCTGTCGGAGTTGTTCGATCCGGCTGACCGTCGTTATCGCCATCCCTTCATCAACTGCATCCACTGCGGTCCTCGCTACACATTGATTGCGCATCTTCCTTATGACCGTGCGCACACCAGCATGGCGAAATTTGTGCAATGTCCTCAATGCCAAGCTGAATACGATACGCCGACTACACGCCGCTTCCATGCGCAACCGAATGCTTGCCCCGAGTGCGGGCCGCAGTTGTCTTTGTTTGATGCGCAGTGGAATAGGATCGACAGTGACGATCCTATCGCTCATGTTGCCGACCATATTCGTGCCGGGAAAGTGATTGCGCTCAAAGGAGTCGGTGGTTTCCATTTAGTTTGCGATGCGCGCAACGCTGAGGCTGTGGCCAGATTACGCAATGGAAAACAGCGTGAAGAAAAGCCGCTTGCGGTGATGGTGTTGAATCGCTCCTCCGCTACACACTACGCGGCATTCACAGCGCACGAAGGCGCGCTGATGGAGATCAGCGAGCGTCCTATCGTGCTGCTGCGTCAAACGGAAACGTGCGAGTCGGAGTTGCAGGGAATCGCGCCGGGACTCTCAAGCATCGGCGTGATGTTGCCCTACACACCGCTGCATTATCTGCTGTTCCATGAGTTGCTCGGTCGACCAACAGGCACAGATTGGTTGCAACAAGAAGCGCCGTTGGCATTGGTGATGACCAGCGCCAATCCAAGTGGTGAACCGCTGGTGAAAGATGAAGCAGAAGCGCGCGAATCGCTCGCGGAATTGGCGGATGCCTTTCTTACGCATGATCGGGAGATATTGCATCGTTGTGACGATAGCGTCATGAAGTGGCAAAACAACACGCCCACCTTTATCCGCCGTGCCCGTGGTTATACTCCGCGTCGTATCGTGCTGCCGTTCACAGGCCCCTCGGTGCTGGCGTGTGGAGCCTGGCTGAAGAACACCGTTTGCCTGACCCGTGGCAATGAGGCTTTTGTGTCGCAACATATCGGTGACCTCGGCCACCCCGCCACGCGCGCCATGTTGGACGAGACCGTGAATTACCTGAGCGACATCCTCGATGTTCACCCACAGGCAGTGGCGCACGACCTGCATCCCGATTTATATAGCACCCAGTTTGCCCAAGATTACGCGGCACAAAATGATCTGCCTCTGATCGGCGTACAGCATCACCATGCCCATATCGCTGCAGTCTGTGCCGAGCATCGCGTGCGAGTTCCAGTGTTGGGATTGGCGCTGGATGGAGTGGGTTTGGGTACAGATGGTAGTGCATGGGGCGGCGAGTTGTTGCGTGTCGAAGAGGGTCAGTGCGAACGCTTGGGACATCTAGCGCCATTGAGCCTCCCCGGTGGTGACCGTGCTGCACGTGAACCCTGGCGCATGGCAGCAAGCGTGCTGTTCGATCTACAACGGGGAGATGAGATCACTCATCGATTTACTTCGCAGGCAGGTGCGCAGACGATACAGGGTATGTTGGAGCGCAAGCTGAATTGCCCACCGACCAGCAGCATGGGGCGCTACTTCGATGCGGTAGCAGGTTTGCTTGGTGTGAGTGAGATGCAGAGGTATGAAGGTCAGGCAGCGATGGAGCTAGAAGCCTTAGCGCAACGGCATGGCCGAGTTGCCGCTGTGCCAGATGGTTACATCCTCAGCCAAGACGGCGTGCTGAGCTTCCTTCCACTATTCGCATTGCTGGCTGATAGCGAAGACGCAATGCGTGGCGCGGCGTTGTTCCATGCCACGCTGGTTGCAGGACTGAGCGCATGGGTGCAACGCGCCACTCAGTTGACGGGCATCCGCACTGTCGCTTTGGCTGGAGGCTGCTTCCTCAATGACATATTGACGTGTGGATTGACCGACAGTCTTGCATCGCACGGCATTCGCGTACTGACTGCGCAACAGTTGCCGCCAAACGATGGTGCGATCTCCCTAGGTCAGGCGAGTGTCGCGCTGCAACGAATCATAAAAGGAGTTTGATATGTGTCTAGCCATTCCCGCTCGCATCGAAGAGCTGACGACTCCCGGCAACGCCATCGTCAATCTTGGCGGTGTGCGCAAAGAAATCTCACTGGCGCTGGTGGATGATGCCGCTATTGGAGAATACGTCATCGTGCATGTCGGCTACGCATTACAGAAGGTGGACGAGCAAGAAGCCATACGCACGCTGGAGATGTTCGCCGAGATGGGGCAGTTGGATGAACTGCATGCAGAATTGAATGGGACAGTATCATGAAATACATCGACGAATTCCGCGATGGCGAACTGGCCAAGAACATCGTCGCCAACATTCGGCGTGAAGCGGCCACCGACAAGAACTATAGCTTCATGGAATTTTGCGGCGGCCATACTCACGCCATCTCCCGTTACGGTATCGCCGATCTGCTTCCCGCCAATGTGCGCATGATTCACGGCCCAGGTTGCCCGGTGTGTGTGCTGCCCATCGGTCGCGTCGATCAGGCAATACGCCTCGCACTGGAGTTGAATGTCATCGTTTGCACCTATGCCGACACGATGCGTGTGCCCGCTTCCGACAATCTTTCACTGATGCGCGCCAAGGCACGCGGCGGCGATGTGCGCATGATCTATTCGCCGCAAGACGCATTGAAGATCGCGCGCGACAATCCTCTGCGCGAAGTGGTGTTCTTCGCCATTGGCTTCGAGACCACTACGCCGCCCACCGCATTGATCATCAAGCAAGCCAAGGACGAGGGCGTCACCAATTTCAGCGTGCTGTGTAATCACGTGCTAACACCCGCAGCGATCACGCACATTCTGCAATCGCCTGAAGTGCGTCAGTACGGCACCGTGCCGCTTGATGGATTCATTGGTCCGGCACATGTGAGTGTGGTGATTGGCAGTCAGCCGTACGAGCATTTTTCGAGCGAGTATCGCAAGCCGGTAGTGATTGCTGGATTCGAGCCCTTGGATGTATTGCAGGCAATTCTCATGCTGATTCGCCAGATCAATGATGGACGTGCAGAAGTGGAAAATGAATTCACCCGCGCCGTCACGCGCGAGGGCAATCTAAAGGCACAAGCCATGGTGTCGGAAGTGTTGGAATTGCGGCGCAGCTTCGAGTGGCGCGGTCTGGGTGAAGTGCCCTATTCAGCGTTAAAGATTCGCTCTGCTTACGCCCTTTATGATGCCGAAACGCGCTACGGTATCGGCTACAAGCCGGTGGCCGACAACAAGGCCTGCGAATGTGGGGCAATCTTGCGCGGTGTGAAGAAACCGCAGGACTGTAAAGTGTTCGGCACGGTGTGCACGCCGGAGAATCCCTTGGGGTCGTGCATGGTGTCGTCGGAAGGTGCGTGTGCTGCACACTACAGTTATGGACGATTCAAGGACATCGAGGTGGTCTCGGTATGAATGGAGAAGTGAAAAAAGGTTACGTGCGCGGTCTGGACATCAAGAATGGCCGTGTGGATATGAGTCACGGTTCCGGTGGACGGGCGATGGCGCAGTTGATCGAAGAGTTGTTTGCGAGCGCCTTCGATAATGAGTATTTGCGCCAAGGTAATGACGGCGCATTGTTGCCGGCGGCAGGTGGACGTCTGGTGATGGCGACCGATGCGCATGTGGTGTCGCCCCTGTTCTTTCCTGGTGGCGATATCGGCTGTTTGTCGGTACACGGCACGATCAACGATGTGGCAGTGATGGGAGCGAAGCCGCTTTACCTCGCCGCATCCTTCATTCTGGAAGAAGGATTTCCGTTGGTCGATCTACAGCGCATCGTACAGTCGATGGCGGCGGCAGCGCGCGATGCAGGCGTGCCGGTGGTGACAGGCGACACAAAAGTCGTCGAGCAGGGCAAAGCCGACGGCGTGTTCATCACCACCACCGGTGTGGGCGTGGTGATGGATGGCGTGGATTTGACCGGTGCCAATGTGCGTCCCGGCGATGTCATTCTGATTTCCGGCAGCATGGGTGATCACGGCATGGCGATCATGAGCCGCCGCGAGAATCTGGACTTTGATGTGCCCATCGAATCGGATACTGCTGCCTTGCACCATCTGATCGCGGCCATGCTGGAATCGGGTGCGGACATCCGCTGCCTGCGTGATCCAACGCGCGGCGGACTGGCCACGACCTTGAACGAGATCGCCAAACAATCCAGGGTCGGATTGACCATCAACGAGGAGGCCATCCCAGTGAAGCCGGTGGTGGCTGCCGCGTGTGAATTCCTCGGCCTCGATCCTTTGTATGTCGCCAACGAAGGCAAGCTCATCGCTATATGCGCCGCATCCGATGCCGAGCGTCTGCTGGCCGTCATGCGCGCACATCCGCTGGCGGGGGATGCGGCCATCATCGGTGCGGCGCATGTCGACCCTCATCATTTCGTGCAGATGAAGACTTCTTTTGGCGGTCGCCGCAATGTGGACTGGCTGGCTGGCGAACAACTGCCCCGAATCTGCTGATGCGCATCCTGCTCCTGACCCACTCATTCAACAGTCTCTCCCAGCGTCTGTGGCTGGAATTGAAGGCGTGCGGTCATGCTGTCAGCGTAGAACTCGACATCGCCGATTCGGTCGCGGAAGAAGCGGTTGCGTTGTGGCAGCCGGATGTGATCGTTGCGCCGTTTCTGAAGCGCGCCATCCCCGAGTCGATCTGGTCGCGTCTTGTATGCCTGATCGTGCATCCCGGCATCGTGGGGGATCGCGGTCCGTCTTCACTCGACTGGGCGATACAGGAGGGCGTAAGTGAGTGGGGTGTGACGGTGTTACAGGCCAATGCAGTGATGGATGGCGGTGACATTTGGGCTACGCATACTTTCCCGCTACGAACGGCAAAAAAATCCAGCATCTATCGCAGCGAAGTGGCCGATGCTGCGGTACGCGCTGTGTTGGAAGCACTGGCGCATTATCCTGATTATCTGCACGGTGACTGGAAGCCCACTCCGCCGAACGATTTCAAAACAGCTGTGCGCGGCAGCGAACGCCCCTCCATCCAACAGGCACAGCGCGCCATCGATTGGCAGTATGACGATACGGCCACCGTGCTGCGCAAACTCAACGCGGCCGATGGTTGCCCGGGCCTGAAGGACAGGTTGTTTGGTCAGCCCTGCCATCTGTTCGATGCCCACGCTGCGATGGAATATCGCGGTGCGGCGGGTGAGGTAATCGCTCGTAGTGGCGATGCCGTGCTACGCGCCACCACCGACGGTGCGGTCTGGATCGGCCATGTGCGCCGCCTCGAGCACGATTCCGGATTCAAACTGCCTGCGGTCGTCGCCTTTGCTGCTGAAGCTGCAGCCTTGACGGAATTGTCGTTTGCCGCAGACGAGATACGCTACGAAGAACACGGCAGTGTTGGTTTCCTACACTTTGATTTCTACAACGGTGCGATGTCCACGGAGCAATGCCAGCGGCTGCGGCAGGCCTATCGGGATGCATGCAAGCGGTCGACGCGAGTGCTGGTGTTGATGGGGGGCGTAGATTTCTGGTCTAACGGTATCCACCTCAATCGCATCGAAGCAGCAGCGAGTCCCGCTGACGAATCCATGCGCAACATTGAGGCGATGGACGATCTGGCGCTGGAGATTTTGCGCACGACCGATAAGCTGACTGTGGCAGTGATGCAGGGCAATGCGGGTGCGGGGGGTTGCTTTTTGGCACTGGCAGCCGATCAGGTGTGGGCGCGGCGGGCGGTGGTGCTCAATCCGCACTACAAGAACATGGGCAATCTGTATGGTTCCGAATACTGGACTTACCTGTTGCCCGCCCGTGTCGGTAAGGAGCGGGCGCAGGCGATCATGCAGAATAGGCTACCGATCTCGGCGGTTGATGCGGCCCGAGAAGGGCTGATCGACGCCTGTTTCTACGATGCACGGGACGCTTTTCTCACACGGGTAAGACGCATGGCGCTTGAGTTGTCGATCTCGCCAAACTACACGCAGCAGCTTGCCGACAAATGCGCACGCCGTGCCTGCGACGAGGCGAAGAAACCGCTGGCTGAGTATCGGGCAGCAGAACTTAATGAGATGCGACGCAACTTTTATGGCTTTGATCCTAGTTATCATTACGCACGCCATCATTTCGTGTACAAGATTTCGCATGCTTTCACGCCACGCCATCTGGCAGTGCATCGTGAATTGCCCTTGTCCGTTAAAGAGTTCGCCTGATGGGACAACGACTACTACGTCAGGTTTTATAAGGAGGCCACTGATATATGGCGACACTACCTACACTACTGGTCATCGATGATGAAGTGCGTTCGCAGGAAGCGATACGCCGTACGCTGGATGAAGAATTCAATGTGCTGACGGTATCAAGCGCAGAAGAAGGACGTGCGGTGATGGAGCGTGAGCGCGTCAATGTAGTGCTATGTGACCATCGCATGCCAGGTGTGACGGGCATAGACTTTCTCAAGGAGGTGCGCGAAAGTTGGCCAGACACCGTGCGTATGATCATCTCTGGCTATGCCGATGTGGAGGACATCATCGCGGGCATCAATGACGCGGGTATCTATCAATACATCCTCAAACCCTGGCATCCGGATTCGCTGCTGCTCAATGTACGCGGTGCCGCGCAGTTATACGATATGCAGCAGCAGAGCAGCAATATGGATCTCGAGTTGCGAACAGCGCAGCCTGTCCTGCAGCGGCGCGTGGCGGCCAAGCATGAGAAATTGCGCAGTCATTATGAGTTCGCACGTATCGTGCGTTCGGCGGCGAGCCCTTTGAATCAAGTGATTGATCTGGCAGCACGAGTCGCGGACTGTGACATCGCGGTGCATATTTCTGGCGAATCCGGATCGGGGAAAGAGTTGATGGGGCGTGCCATCCATTACTCCAGTCCGCGTGCAACGAAAGCTTTTGTCATCGAGAACTGTGGGGCGATGTCGGATCAGTTGTTGGAATCCGAACTATTCGGTCACAAGCGCGGCAGTTTTACGGGGGCATATGAAGACCGCATCGGGCTGTTCGAGCAAGCGGATGGCGGGACCATCTTCCTAGACGAGGTGGGGGATACTTCACCTTCGTTCCAAGTTAAATTATTACGTGTGTTACAGGAAGGTGAGATTCGCCCTGTCGGTTGTTCGCGTTCGCGCAAGGTTGATGTGCGAGTGCTGTCAGCCACCAATCGCGATTTGGAAGAAGAGGTGCGTAAAGGACGTTTCCGTGAAGACTTGTTTTATCGTTTGACGCAGTTCGTGTTGCCCATGCCGCCGCTACGCGAGCGCAAGATGGACAATGCGCTCATTGCGTTTGCTTTGTTAAGTGATGCTGCACCAGCCATGGGCAAGGAGATATTGGGATTCACCCCCGAGGCCTTAGAATGTCTGAGCAACTATCAATGGCCAGGCAATGTGCGCGAGATGCAGAACGAGATTCTGCGTGCGATTTTGCTGTGCGATGGTGACTACATCGGAGCACATCTGTTCTCGCCTAAAGTGCTACGCGCTGCGCCAGAAGAGCAACAGCAAGATATGGGCATCCTCGCTGGGCTGGATGGAAGCCTCAAAGACAGGATGGAAGCACTGGAAGCGCGTGTGTTGAATGAATGCCTGATTCGCCATCGTTGGAATAAGACGAGAGCAGCGACCGAGTTGGGTTTGTCGCGTGTTGGGTTGCGGAGTAAATTGGCACGCTATGGCATGGAGAAGAAAAGTGAATGAACTGGCAGTCCGCAAAGAATCACTCAATCTGCTGTGGCTGCAGTCGGGTGGTTGTGGAGGTTGCACGCTGTCCCTGTTAAATGCCGATTGCCGTAATCTTTTCGACACCCTCAAAGCGATAGGCATCAATCTGTTGTGGCATCCCTCCTTGTCAGAGCAGAGCGCAAACGAAGCGCGTGAAATCTTCGAAGCCTGTGCAAGTGGTGCGACCCGATTGGACATATTGTGTCTTGAAGGGGCGGTGCTAAAAGGCCCGAATGGGAGCGGCGGCTTTCATCGCATGACTCACGGCGAATCAATGATGAACCTGGTCGAGCGCTTGGCAAAAGTAGCGGGACATACCGTAGCCGTGGGCAGTTGCGCGGCATTTGGTGGCATCACGGCGGGCGGCGGGAATCACACGGAAGCGTGTGGCTTGCAATATGAAGACGACACCCAAGGTGGGTTGTTGGGCGAAGATTACCGTGCTCAAGCTGGATTGCCGGTGGTCAATATCGCTGGGTGTCCTACCCATCCCAACTGGGTCATCGAAACGCTTTCGGCTTTGGCATCTGGGGATATGCGGGACAAAGATTTGGATGTGTTCCATCGACCTCGGCTCTATGCAGACCATCTGGTGCATCATGGTTGTACGCGAAATGAATATTACGAATTCAAAGCAAGTGCGCTTAAACCCTCTGACTTAGGGTGTCTGATGGAACACATGGGATGTAAAGGTACGCAAGTCCATGCTGATTGCAACATCCGCCTGTGGAACGGTGAGGGTTCGTGTACGCGTGGCGGGTATGCCTGCATCGCTTGCACCGAACCCGGTTTTGAGGAGCCGGGCCATGCATTTGGAATAACTCCCAAGATCGCAGGCATCCCCATAGGCTTACCGACGGATATGCCCAAGGCGTGGTTCGTAGCGTTGGCCTCCTTATCTAAATCAGCAACGCCAAAACGCGTCAAAGAGAATGCCGTGTCCGACCATCAAGTGATCACGCCTGCCACCAAAAGGTTGCGTCCAAAATGAAAAAAGTCTCAAAAACAATTCACCACAGAGATACAGATACACAGAGGGAAAATGGAGCACGCTTTTGCATTGCTCTGTGTATCTGTGTCTCTGTGGTGGAGGGGGGGGCATGAGTCGCAGAATTATTGGCCCCTTCAATCGTGTCGAAGGCGATCTGGAAGTCACCCTCGAGATCGAATCTGGACGCGTTCGCGCTGCTTATGTGAACTCCCCCATGTATCGAGGTTTTGAGCAAATTTTGGCAGGTAAACACCCGCTCGATGCCTTGGTCTATGTGCCACGTATCTGCGGCATCTGTTCTGTGGCGCAATCAGCTGCGGCGGCGCAGGCCTTAGCGCAAAGCATGGGGATACAAGCGCCGCAGAATGGGATTTTGGCAGCCAACCTGACCTTGGCAGCAGAGAATCTGGCGGATCATCTCAGTCACTTTTATCTTTTCTTCATGCCGGATTTCGCGCGCGAGGGCTATCGTGGGCGTGCTTGGTTCGCAGATGCAGAAAGCAGATTCAAGTCAGTATCGGGATCGGCCACGGCGGATGTATTGCCAGTGCGTGCCAAATTCATGAACACGATGGGGTATCTGGCAGGACGTTGGCCGCATACGCTGGCTTTACAACCTGGTGGCTCCTCGCGTCCTTTGGAGGAAGCGGAGCGATTGCGCTTGAAGATATTGCTGGCGGAGTTTCGAACATTTTTGGAACGGACGCTGTTCGGTGATCGCTTGGAGTCAGTGGCAGCATTGCATTCTGAAGCGGCGCTCTTCGCTTGGATGGAGTCACGCTCACTAGGTGCCGACTTCCCGAGATTCTTGAGCATCGCGCGCGATCTGGAAATGCACACCATGGGGCGCGCTACAGATCGCTTCATGAGCTTCGGAGCGTATTCAGATGGAGAGCAGCATGTATTTAAATCGGGCGTGTGGCAGGATGGACAGTTGCAGGTGTTGGACACGAACGCTATCCGTGAGGATGTAACGAGCAGTTGGATGGCGGGCAACGACGCACTGTCACCAGATGAGGGTTTAACCGTGCCACAGCCAGATAAAGAGGGGGCGTATTCGTGGTGTAAAGCGCCAAGACTTTCTGGGCAGGTGGTGGAGACGGGTGCTTTGGCTAGGCAGATGGTGGCGGGGCATCCTTTGGTGCGCGACTTGGTTGCGCGACACGGGGCCAGTGTCATGGCGCGTGTCGTGGCGCGTCTGTTGGAATTCACTTTGGTGTTGCCTGTCATGGAATCTTGGTTGCGTCAGATTCAGCCGGGCGCTGCATTTTGTTTGCCAGCAACCGAGATCGAAGATGCACGGGGTGTCGGTTTGATCGAAGCAGCAAGAGGTAGTCTGGGGCATTGGCTGGATGTGCGTAACGGCAAGATACATAATTACCAGATCATCGCACCGACCACTTGGAACTTCTCACCCCGCGACGCGGCAGGTGAACCCGGCGCGCTGGAACAAGCGCTGGTCGGGCTGGTCGCGCAAGAGGGAAGTGATGCCGCACCGTTGGCGGTGCAGCATGTGGTGCGCTCGTTCGATCCGTGCATGGTGTGCACGGTGCATTGAGGAGGAGATATGGAACGCTTCACCATCTCATTAGATGAACGACTCGCTAGCGAATTCGATCGCTTGATAAAGGAGCGTGGCTATCTGAATCGTTCAGAAGCTGTGCGTGATATGTTGCGTGGAAAGTTGGACACGCTGCGGTTGCAAGAGAAGCAGGCACCATTCTGTGTCGCGAGCCTTTCCTATGTATACAACCATCATGAACGTGATCTGTCGGAACGACTCACCGAGCTTCAGCACCAACACCACGACTTGGTCGTTGCATCGACGCATGTACATCTGGACCATGAGAATTGTCTGGAGACGGTGATGTTGCGCGGCAAGACCGAGGTCGTGCGCCGCTTCGCTGACGCCTTGATCGCTGAAAGAGGTGTGCGACATGGGCAGGTCAATCTCGTACCCGTCGATGTTGAAGCAGGGCATGGACATGTCCATAGCCATCCGAAAACCTAGCAGCCCCATTCGATGAGCCTACGTGATAATCAATCCCCCGTTCGATTACCCTCACCCGAGGTGATGGAGCCCTTCTCCGAGTCTGCATGGATAGATGTCGTGCGCTCGATGGATGAGGTTTACAACGAGCTGTTGCAATACGAGGTGGTGCTGGAGCAGAAGAACACTGAACTGGAGGAATCTCAACAATTCATTTTCAGCATCCTGACCTCGATGTCTGACCTTTTGGTCGTATGTGATCGTAATGCGGTGATCGAGGAAGTGAATCATTCACTGCTCGCTTTTACGGGTAAGACAGAGAGTGAGTTGAAGGGGGCCAAGCTGGGTTCGTTATTCGCGGAGGTGAGCGGGTGTGAGGCCGCTAAGCGTGTGATTGCCAGTCTCACCACGGCCCCAGCGAATGATGTCGAGTTGCAGTTTCTCACTAAAGAAGGAAGTGCTACTCCCGTGGCGCTCAATTTCACGCCGAGATTGTCCAGCGTGGGGAAATTGTTGGGCGTGGTCATCACAGGACGACCTGTGGGTGAATTGAGGCGTGCCTATCACAAGCTGCGTGAGGCACATGAGGAGCTTAAGCGTACGCAGCAACAATTGCTGCAATCCGAGAAGATGGCTTCACTCGGCAAGTTGGTGGCGGGTGTGGCGCATGAATTGAATAATCCAATCAGCTTCGTGCTAGGCAATGTGCATGCGATGCAGCGCTACACGCCGCGTATGAAGCGATATCTGGATGCGGTGCATGACCATGCACCCCAAGCGACACTCGACAAACTCAGAACCGAATTACGTATAGACCGAATGTTGGATGACCTTGATCCGCTGTTGTCTGGTGCGGTCGAAGGGGCGGAGCGAACGCGCGATATCGTCGATGGTTTGAAGCGATTCTCTGCCTCAGATCGTAATGAGAACGTCGAGTTCAATCTGGCTGAAACGATAGAACGTTCGGTACATTGGGTGACGCGTGCGACCCCTGCGAATTTCCGTGTGAAGATGGAAATGCCCAAGGAGATTCTAATTGCGGGCTCGCCTGGGCAGATCCAGCAGGTCATCATCAATCTGGTACAGAACGCATCAGATGCGACCGAAGGAATTCCTGAGCCCACATTGATCATTGAAGCAGAACTGGGCGATGAGATCGTCATTCAGTTTCGCGATAACGGACTGGGGATATCCGAGCATGCGTTGAGCAAGATATTCGATCCTTTTTACACCACCAAACCAGTTGGAAAAGGAACAGGGTTGGGGCTGTCTATCAGCTACGGCATCATCGAGCGGCACGGCGGTAAGTTGGAGGTGAGTAATGCTCCCGAGGGAGGGGCTGAGTTTCGATTGCATTTGCCTCGCTCAGTTGGACGTTAAAGCGGTAAGTATTTAACCAGTTATCTGCGTCAAACCACACCGCTGGACGCGCCGTCAATTCAATCTCTCCAATCTATTCTAATGATATTCAGGTAGTTATATAGCCGAAGGGGGGAGTACGCTTATTTGGCATAAATCTTGTTAAGAAGATATGGGAAATCATCTTACGGGGGTGTTATGGAATCGCTAAATAGCAGTATCTATCCTTTAGTTGCACTGGCCTTTGTATTGGGAATGAAGCACGGCATGGATGCTGATCATCTCGCTACCATTGACGGCTTGACTCGGTTCAATGCCGCAGCAGGACGTCCAAGGCTTGCGCGACTGTGCGGTTTCCTGTTCTCACTTGGCCATGGTGCGGTGGTCTGTATCGTTGCAGTCGTTACGGGTCTGCTGTTCCAGCAGGGCATCGTCCCTCAATGGATGGATGATGTCGGTGCTTGGGTATCGGCATTCTTTCTTATCTTGCTGGGCGCACTCAATTTGTATGCGGTGTTCACCACCCCTTCGCATGAAATGGTGCAGATGGTCGGCATCAAAGGGCGCTGGCTAGGAAATCTTAAATGCGCAGGACATCCCTTCCTGATTGCATTGGTGGGTTCATTGTTTGCATTCTCATTCGATACGCTATCTCAGGCAGCCCTGTTCTCGGCGACTGCGACACAGTATGGAGGTGTGTCGCATGCATTTTTATTGGCAGTATGTTTCATGCTGGGCATGATGCTCACTGATGCCGCCAACGGGCTGTGGATCTCGCACCTATTGCAACGAGCAGATGCCACAGCGCGTACTGCCTCACGCGTGATGGGGGTGACGGTCGCACTATTGAGCCTCTCGGTCGCGATACTGGGTCTGTCACGCCGCTTTTTCCCAGAAGCTTCCGCTTGGCAGGATGGGCGCGAGTTGTTCATCGGAGCTTCCATCATTTTTATCATCGCTTGTAGTTTTCTATTTGCTCGCTATTCCCAGCAGCGCGTTTCTGCTCCAGCCTGATTTCCTTTGTATTCGTTTGTTGTTAATTGATTTCGGGGGGGGGGTTATGAAGAAAAACTATTTCGTCTTAACGCTATTTCTGCTATTGGCACAACGCGCCTTTGCAGCAGGGGTGCCGACTCTGGACGAAGTATCTGTCACCGCCAAAGCAACTGACCAACTCGGCGTTGCGTCCACCTCCAGCGAAGGCACGGTGACTGCCGAACAATTGGAGAATCGACCACTGTTGCGTCCCGCCGAAGTGCTGGAAGTCGTGCCCGGCCTCATCATCAGCCAACATTCGGGCGACGGTAAAGCCAACCAGTATTATTTGCGCGGTTTCAACTTGGATCATGGCACAGATTTCTCCACCTCGTTGATGGGCATGCCGGTGAACATGCCTACGCATGCACACGGGCAGGGTTACACCGACCTGAACTTCCTGATTCCTGAACTGGTGGAGCGCGTGCAGTACCGCAAAGGGACTTACTATGCGGGTGACGGCGATTTTTCGGCGGCGGGCTCGGCGCGCATCGACTATGTGCGCAAGCTGGATGCGCCCTATGCACAGGTGACGCAGGGCGATGGAGGATTCTCGCGCCTACTGGCGGCAGCCTCACCGAAAGTCAACGAGGGTAATCTGCTGATTGCGGCCGAGGGCTACCACAACGACGGGCCGTGGACGGTACCGGAACATCTGCGCAAGGATAATCTGTTGGTGCGTTACGGCCAGGGGCAACGCGACGAAGGTTGGGTGGTGTCTCTGCTGGGCTATGACGCGAAGTGGACTGCGACCGACCAGATCGCGGAACGTGCGATGGCGACGGTGGGGCGCTATGGGAGTCTCGATTCCAGTACAGGCGGAGACACGCACCGCTACAGCTTGTCCGGCGAGTGGGCGGATGTGGAGGCCAACGGTGCCAGCCGCGCCAACGTCTACCTAATCGACTACGCGCTGAACCTGTGGTCCAACTTCACCTACGCCACAGATACCGTGCATGGCGACCAGTTCCTGCAGGCCGACAAGCGCACCATCATCGGTGCGAAAGCGTCGCACAACTGGCTGCAGGAGATGCACGGCACACCGGTCATCACCACCATCGGCACCGATGTACGCCACGACGACATCGGCGTTGGACTGTTTTCAACGCAGAACCGACAGAAGTGGGGGACGGTGCGCGACGACAAGGTCAAGCAGACCAGCGTGTCGCTGTGGGGGGAAACGCAGATACAGTGGGGCGAGAAGTTCCGCTCCATCCTTGGCATGCGCGGCGACAGTTATCAATTCGACGTGAACAGTGATACCGCAGCCAATGCAGGCAAAAAAAATGATGCCATCGTCTCGCCCAAACTGTCGCTGGTGTTTGGCCCTTGGGATAAGACGGAGTATTACCTGAATGCGGGGCGCGGCTTCCACAGCAACGATGCGCGCGGCACCACCATCCGCGTCAACCCCGATCCGCGCCCCGGCGCCCGGCCGGGCTGCTCAGGTGGGGCGGGTGAATGTTCCGGTGATTCCGTCGATCCGGTTCGCCCTCTGGTTCCCGCCACTGGGTATGAGGTTGGCGTGCGAAGTGCCGTGCTGCCGGGGTTGCAGACTTCCCTCACGCTCTGGCGACTAGATATCGATTCGGAACTGGTCTTCGTCGGCGATGCGGGCACAACCAGTGCTTCGCGCCCCAGCCGACGTCATGGCGTGGAATGGGCGAACTACTGGAATCCGGTTGCGTGGTTGCTCATCGATGGTGATGTGTCCTTGTCCAGTGCGCGCTTCACCGATGGCGACCCGACGGGTGACCGAATTCCCGGTGCGATTGAACATGCCACTTCTATCGGTGTGATTTTGCAAGACAGCGCCCCGTGGTCTGCAGGTTTGCGCCTTCGCTATTTCGGCCCGCGTCCGCTGATCGAGGACAACAGCGTGCGCTCAAAGTCATCCACGCTGGTCAACATGCTGGTCGGCTACCGTATCACGCAGCGGGTTAGATTGAACATGGAAGTGCTGAATCTGCTCGACACGCAAGTGAGCGATATCGATTATTACTATGAGTCTCAACTTCACAGCGAAACAACATCCGTAGCAGACATCCATACCCATCCGGCTGAACCAAGAACCTTGCGGGCAAGTGTGAACGTGAAGTTCTAGTAGTGGAAAGCTACTTTCTACTCCTGCAATCAAAGCGGATGGTGGGTGAGTGATGAGCGGAGCAGGAAGTCACGCAACCCCCTTATTGCACCGCAAGAAACGCAATTATTCAAATCGGCACAAAGGTTGCTGTCATTGTGTGTTGATTCGGTTCGAATGATGCGGAATTGTTTAAATCTAAATAGGAGATGAAGATGGGCTCGATGAGTATTTGGCACTGGATGATTGTTTTGTTAGTGGTGGTGCTGGTCTTTGGCACCAAGAAGCTACGCAACGTAGGGAGCGATCTGGGCGGGGCAGTGAAAGGATTTAAGGAAGGCATGCGATCTGAAGAAGATGCTACGAAGCAAATCGTCGAATCTGGCCAAACAGTTGAAGGCGAAGTGAAAGCTAAGTCGCACAGCATTGCTTAAATTTGATGAAGAAAATAAATTGAGGAGGGGCTTGCTGCATGTTTGATTTTGGCTTTTCCGAAATTGTGGTCATCATGTTGGTCGCACTGGTGGTGATCGGGCCGGAGCGTCTACCCAAGGTGGCCCGTACGCTTGGTCATCTGTGGGGACGCGCGCAACGTGTCGTCTATAGCGTCAAGCAAGATATCAACACGAGTGTCGAGTTGGAGGAATTGCGCAAAGTACAAAGCGAGGTCAAATCAGAGGCCGATGCATTACAACTCGCGATGCAGCAGACAAGTAACGATATTGATCAGGAAGTGAGACAGGTCGAACATGACCTGGCGCAGCCCGTTCATGATGCGAAGCTGATCGACGCGACCGCACATGGCAACATTGTTCCCGCTAATCAAGCATGAGTTCACAGCAAGCCCTCATCGCGCATCTGATCGAACTGCGTGTGCGCCTGACGCATGCAATGGTTTGTTACATGTTGGTGTTCATCTGCCTGTTTCCGTGGGCGTCGGACATGTACGCCGTGTTGGCGCAACCGCTGCTCGCGAAGTTGCCCCAAGGCGGGCAGATGATCGCTACCGATGTCACCACCCCATTCTTCGTTCCCATCAAGTTAGCAATGATGGCCGCCTTCTTAATTGCCCTGCCCTACATTCTTTTGCAAATGTGGAAGTTCGTCGCACCTGGTTTGTATGCGCATGAAAAACGCTTCCTGCTCCCAATCATCATTGCCAGCGTGCTGTTGTTCCTAGCGGGCATGGCCTTCGTCTATTTCGCTGTGCTTCCCGCCGTGTTTGGCTTCATCACCGCATCCGCCCCCATTGGAGTGGCTGTGATGACCGACATCGACAAGTATTTGAGCTTCGTGCTGGGCATGTTTATGGCATTTGGCGTGGCATTCCAAGTGCCAATCGCGGTGGTCGTGATGGTGCACTTAGGCTGGGTGACGACTGAGAAGTTGCGTGAGAGTCGCCCCTACGTCATCGTGGGGGCTTTTGTCGTGGGTGCAGTACTTACGCCGCCTGATGTTATCTCGCAATTCATGCTGGCGATGCCCATGTGGCTGCTTTTTGAGGTCGGCGTATTCGTGTCGGACAGAATGTATCTGCCTGTGCAGAAGGTTGCTTCGTGAAAGCAATATTTGCTTGACGTTCAGTTCGGCCGTGAAGACAACCTATGATGAGCAAATATTAATTGGAGTCGAAGAATGTTCTGCATGACTTCAGTGACTATGACCGGTGACCATTCCACAGCGGTCGTTGGCCCATCTGAATGCCGCCGACAGTTATGGCCGACCTGCTGTCGGTGGATTCCCAGACTGGGATGACCGCTACCGCTGCTTTGCCGCACCTGGTCCTTCGCATCCAACCCTATATGGCACGCAACAGATTGCTGAGCTTCTTACTGAGCAACCAAGTTTTGCACAATACGGCTTAGTTCGACGGTGCCGTTGAAACCATGTTTCCAACAACAGAATGCAAATAGCCGAAAGACCTTCAGGCGAATTAGCCCAATCAGTAAGTTTTCTTTAGATACGGCGGCATTACTACTGGAAGTGACTCTGGTTGTTCATTTTGGAGAGTCGTGTCCAAAGGCCCGCTTTGAGCATTAGTCTTCATGTCTATCCTGCGAAGCGGGATTCTGTTCGGGTTCGCCTTGAATAGGCGATCAATTACTTCCAATCCAACCTTTGCTTCCTTTTCAAATTCAATTAGAGCAGAGCTACCACTCTGTCGATTTCTTACGTCCCTCATGAGGGTATCTATCGCTTCTGCCAGATGAGTTACCTCATCCCAGAATACAAAGTCACAAAGCGTATCTTTCTGCTCTTGGTGGTCATTGAATTGCCTCAATACCTCCATTTGAGCCATTAACACAGGCTCTGAAAGGTTTTTTTGGGGATCGGGCTTTCTGGTTACAGCTAATTTAACTTCATCCCACAAGCGCCTTGATAGCGGCTTATTTGTAAATGGATCTTTAGCAATCCCGTTTAGTCCAAGTATTTCCCTTTTGTATGAGTTTGAAATTGGGGCAGTTGCAAACGCGAATTTGTACGCCACCGATCGGTCGCCCGTACATTCAAGAAGGTAGCTTTCAACGACGTTACTTTGATAGACAAAGTCGTAGAACGAGCCGTACTGCTGTGCATCTTCAAAATTACCGTATGTGGATTCAGCAAATGCTGGAATATGCATATTCAAGGAGATGAACAGAAATGTAAAAAGAGCTCTCATTTTTCCCCCTCAAGCACAGAGCGGAAATATTCAGCACGTTTCTTCATTTGTGCATCTTGTGATGGAGACGTAAGCCAGTCAGCGGCCCAACCTGCAGCCATGACTGCCTCAATTGCTAGACCTACTCCTATTGCATAACCAACTGCACGTTTTCCGACATATACAACGGTCTTCTCACCGACTTTCCGGTAAGTCAGTCTATTACGGATAGATTCATTTATTGACGCGAGGGGAATACGAATGTGCTTTGATCCACTTGTGGCATAAAACAAAAAACGATCTGAAAGCAGTTGTGATTTGGTTTTAATTCGATACTCGCTCATGATCACTTCGGCATCACGAGTAACCTGTCTGGCAATTGCGTCGCTTCGTGTTTTAGCAAATACCTCTGGTTGCAAATATCCCTTTGCTCTATTCGTCTGCCAATAGGTAAACCGAAGGTTTCTAGGATCATTGGCAAGGCGCTTCAAATCATCTCCACAAACACCGCTATCCCATGCTTGCCTGAGTGACACAAGGTGATCAACTTCCATTTCCTCGCAGGCAATCTCACGGTCAAGCTCATAAGCATCGCGCACCATTTGTCCTGGGGTGCAGTAAAACCCACGAGTTTTATAAGATGGCCTGCTGAATTTCTCTTCGCAGATAGATGCAAATACTTCCGCGCTATAGGTAAGGCAGACGAGTGCACTTATAAGCATTAAAAATGTGCACTTCATGAATACAAGTGAAGGTCTATAACTCATGGAATGGATATCGGTATTGAGTGAGCTGATGGACTCAGCATAAGCCGGTGAGATTAATTCAATTTAGGTAATCCTGAATGGGTCTACTCGATCTCCTGGGCACATCCCGAAGTTGGGAAAGCCATGGACCTTTGTCGCACTGTAGACTGCAAACGACTTCATTCTTCTAATGACCTCAGTAGTTTTTGCAGGATCCATTTCTTCTGACTTCAATGGCTCGTACTTATGGAAGAAGTATTTTTTGTAGCTTTCTATAAAGCCATTCCAGTTTCTGCTATTCCCACTATAAATCTCGTGCGCGATCGCCCGGGAGGCTAAGTATGCTGAGTAATCCTTCCCATGCCTCGTAAACATATAGGCACTGCTAGTATAGATTTTTTTAATAGGATAACTGTCTCGTCTGATTCCCTTAAACGCCAGGAGTTTTATAACATCGATAGCAATGGAGGGCGTTTTTTCAAACCACGGATACGCAAATGCTGACGAAGAATAGGTATCTATCGCCACATGAACATAGCAGCCAGGAATCAGCTGGAAAATCGGGAAGCAATCCTGAACAAGGATCTCGCCTGGATAACTTCCTATCTTGTAACGTTCTCTAAGACAGGGATCATTCCTGTGTATCTGTTCAAGCAGCCTGTCTGAAACTGGCCACCCATCAAGAATATGGTGCTTTTCCAGCCGGTAGAGTCGCTTGCTCACGGTTCCAAGGTTGTTCGAATTCAGAATCTTCTGAACCGTGGGGGGGGAAAGCGAGAATCCTTTCTTTAATAGCAGCTCCGCTATCTTTGAGCATCCATCATCAGGATGGCGTATAGCCAGATCTATAACTAGGCCAGCTATATCTTGCGGGGTCTTGTTTGGATTATTTGGGGCTCTTTTCTTTGAAGTCAGGCCTGCATGCGGGTTTTCTTTATGCTTTCGTAGCCAGGCGTAATACGAAGCACGGCTCACTTCGTGCTGCAGGCAAGCCTGAGAAACATTGCCGCTTGTCTCAATGGCCCTTAAAACCTCCAGTTTCTGGCTGGAGGCCAAGTGTTTTTTTATCCCCTTAATTTTAGCCATAGTGAGAGTCTATCCGTTACGGGCGGGAAAAGCCGCGCTCATTGAAATTTATAGGAAGTTCAGTTTCACGACTGTCTATTAATAATATTAATTAATCACATGCTGCGAGCAAATGCACAGTTACAAATACCAATAAAAACAGATAGTTATTGACATTCAACGAAAAATTCATATACTTCGTCTCATATTGCTGAGATGGGTTAAGAAATGAGTCCGTTTGCAAAATGGTTAAGAGGGTTTCGGAAGGCAAGAGGGCTCAAGCAAAAGGATCTGGCAGAGAAGCTGGGATATGAGCAGAGTTACTTGTCTTCATTGGAGACCGGGCTCAAAGGACCGCCGACGAAGGAGCTCGTTGGAAAACTGGTGAATAAATTTGAATTAACTGACTTTGAAGCAGAACGGATTCACAGGGCAGCAACCATGTCAGATAGAAAGCTGATGATTCCTGTGGATGCCGAAGAACAGGTTTACTGGCTGGTTCACGAGATGCGGCAACGAATAACCACTTTGCTGCCGAGCCAGATTTCCATGATGACGGAAATTCTAGGTATGCCTGAGAGGTTGACTGAGGAAGCAAAGGGCCTGGCCATCAAGAATGCAGGCAAGGCAAAAATGAAACGAAAAGTGGAGGAACACAACATGAAATAAAAAAGGCAAACCTTACGGCTTGCCCTCCTTATAGGAAGCTGATGACAGCCCCCCGATTCGCACTCGTATTGTCATCTCCCTTCCTACTGGTCGTCAAGCCCATTTATCCAAATCACCAAAATTGAGCGGGATTTCCTCGGCTCCAGGGCGGCTTTATTCCTGAATTTGGTGATATCGAGATCAGGAGGCCGTGATCGGCCGGAAAGGAAGAGGCATGTCAATTCATGCAGAGCAAGACAACTTGAAATTTGCATCAGGAATAGGTGCAAGCAATTTTCAGCAAAGCATCAACCAAGACATTTGGTTGAAACACAAACACCAGAAATCTGCTGGGCATTCTATATATATAGATAGGGAGCTCAGTGCTCGTAGCCTGCTGTATGCGGATCAACTTCCGACATTCGCGGAAATGGCAGTACGGCGGAGCCTGTTCGAACAGGTAGACCTCGCCTTTTCAAAAGAACCAACGTTGAGTGGGGTAATAGACGGTTGCCGTGAGATCAAGCTCGGGAAACGTGGTGGAGGCCGAGCAAGCTATTTTCCAAGCAAGAAGAACGCGAAGTCAGGTCTACCTGCAGTAGCGATTCCTGTCGAGAGTCGAGCGGAATCTGCGTTCGCCCTCGAATTGGAGCGTAATCCTTCCGTTCAGGCATTCAGGACGCAAGCTCTTGCACTGGACATACCAGGATCAAACCATCCGATCTATCCGGACTTCCTGTATGTCGATACGGGTGGCAGGCTGCATGTTCGAGAAGTAAAGGCGAACAAGGAGTATCTGAGCAGTGAGTTCCGCGAGCGCATCGAAGTGATTACTGGGATTCTACATAAAGAAGGAATCAGCTATGCCGTCGTTGATTTGAATGACATGCCGAGCGGAATGAAGTCAGCAAATCTGTTCTGGCTGCACAAGCAATATGACCGAATCCCTCACATGGATGAAATCAAGGCGTTCTTTGCGCTCGATTTTGAGCGTTCAACTTATGGTGAGCTTCAGGAGCTCTGCAGGAGCAATGGACTTCCAGCCTCGCTCGTTCCCTACCTCCTGATGTGCGAATGGCTCCAGACAAACTGGAAGTGCCGGATCGACAACCTGATGGAGGTGTGGAAATGAATGAACCAGCAATTTTCAAACCGCGAGTAGGCATGCGCTTCAAAATGCAGGGCAAAGAATATGAGATTTGCTACACCCAGTTCGGACAGATCAGATATGCATCTGTTAAGGGTGGGAGCCAATACAAACTAAGAATCAGCAAGTTCTTAGACTATCAGGAAAAATGTAAAATTTTAGTTTCGAATCCTGACCTGAATACAGAATATCAGGTTCGAGAAAGCGATGACGGTGGTTACGCTCCAGCGAATCTCTCACAGAAGGAGCTGACAGAAGGTATGCGCCGTATCCGATACGCAGAAGCAGCAACTGCGGAGCTGCTCCATCCAAACTCCTTTAAGGAGCTGAAAGCTTGGCTCCCTGAATGTGCAATTCTACTTAAGGATGCGAAACCGCCTGTTCCAAGGTCAGTGTCTTCATGGGTGAAAACATATCGGGAGAAAGGGCGTGACGCTTTGTTTGCTCCTGAGCGGAAGCGCGGAAACAGAACGCTAAGATTTCCTCCTGAAGTACACATTGATATTCAGGATGCACTCGATGAGTATATAAATACGAAGGAGCAGCGCGATGCATTAGATGTTCTTTCGCATATTAAAGACCGTTTAGAAGAAAAAGATTTACTCAGCAAAGATGGTGAGACTGTCGCAGTCCCAAGCGAGAGAACCATCCGTCGCTATCTAAAAAAGATCGACCCATATCTCCTGATTAGAATCAAACAGGGACCTTTGGCGGCTGAGCGAGCAGCTCGTGCAGCAGGACAAAAGATTTCGAGTCCGGGGCCAATGCATCTGGTGCAGATCGATACACACTTTCTGAAGGTCTTTGTGGTTGATCCTGACACTGGAGAAATTCTTGGGAAGCCTTATCTGGTCTGCGCATTTGATGTCAGAACGCGATGTGTAGTTGGTGTCTATGTCAGTTTGATGCCCGCATCAGCAGCAACAACATTGGGTGTGGTTAAGGATATGCTGACCCGTCCAACCTCAGGTTTGCCAGGAGGTATTCCTGTCTATTTGATTCCTGACAACGGGGTCGAGTTTAAAAACTCGGCGGTTGAAAGATTGTGCACCACTCTATCAATTCACTTCGAGCCTGCCCAAGTGCGCGATCCAAACGGGAAAGCTCATGTGGAAAGGTTCTTCAGCACACTTTCAAACAACCTGATTCAGAAAATCAGTGGCCGTACCTTTACTAATATAGATGAGCGTGGTGAATACAACTCTGAAAAAGAAGCCACCTGCACACTAGCTGATATTGAAAAGTATGTCCGCATCTGGATTGAAGAGGTGTACCACCAGCGCGAGCACAGTGGCACCGGGCAAGTGCCAATCATGCACTGGAAGCGCGAGACAGAAAATTTGCCAAAACAAGGTTTGACGGATGACGATGTTGATGCGCTCGCGCGCACGCCCTATCAGGTCAAGATCAATCGCGGGCGAGTTCGAGTTGAGAAGCTTGAGTATTGCAGCCATTCCTTGAGGACGCTCGAGTCAGAGCACAAAGGCTCTGTAACGGTTCTCCTTAACGAACTCGATATGTCCTATGTATATGTCCAAGATCCATATAAAAGTAAAAATCTCATCAAAGCAGATTCCGTCGAGCCAGACTACACCGATGGGCTGACGCTATTCGAGCACAAAGAAGCTCAGACACTCAAGAAAAAAATGGCTGAGGAAGATCTTAAATCCTTGGGTAAAAACGCGAGCCTACTGGCACGGTATCAGTTGATGGAGATGATCCAGAAGGATTCGAAAGTTGCTCGCAAAAAGATTGCAAAACTGACGAACGGGTCTGGTCGCCTAGGTTACAGGCAGAAAGAAGCTTCAGCTCCAATTCAGGATGACACACCGCCACCATCTACGGTCAGGCAAGTGACTGAGCAATACCGTGAGCCTGAGACTTTCCAAACCAAGCTGAAAGGACGAAGTGATGAATCAGGAACGCCAGCAGAAGACATGCCGTGTACGAAACCCTTGACCGAAACGGCCACTGGGCAAGTCAAAAAAACGAAATTCTACAATTTGGATTAGAAAATGAGCACGAACACACAACCCCTCGAACTCTTTACAAGCCAATCAGAACAACAGGCTTATGAGGTTGTTGCCAAAATCGACAAGATTCGGGTGGGGCATCCGTTTTTTGAAGGAGCACTGAACAGGATCAATGAGTGCTTGAAGGCATCCGTTTTCTCTGTTGAGCCGGTGAATTGCATGTTACTAGGCGACGGAGGTATGGGGAAAACATCTGTGGCCAATACGATATTGAAATCGATGAAGCCGGAGGTCATTCGCGAAGACGACTTGGAAACTATAACGGTTCCGGCTTTCTATGCAAGCTTCAAGTCCTCTACTAGCTTAGATCTCTTGCTGACAGACATGCTTTCAAAACTTGGGGATCCTCATCCCAATATTGGAAAAGAGACTGACAAGGCTTCACGCTTCTACAAATTACTTATTCAATGCCGCACAAAGATCATATTCCTTGATGAATTGCATGATATCGAGGGATTTGATGCCAGAAAGAAGAAAGTTATGAAAAAGTTCTTCAAGGTTATGAAGTCAATCTCCAATACACGCGGCCCCGTTACTTGCTTGATGGGGATCCCCGAGTGCCATGACATCTTCAGAGGCGATAAAGAAATGTCCCGGCGATTCAAACGACAGGCCATTATGAGAGAACTAGCTCCTGGAACCGAGGGGAATCCCGGGATGCTGCAAAACTTTGTAAGTGATGTTTACGGCAAAATCATCGAGTCTACGGAGATCAAAGGATTCCCTACACTCTCATATGCAAGTGCTCTGCAGATATATACGGCCACGGGAGGCAGTCCGGACTACATCATGACCCTCATTAAGGAGTCGGTGTTGCATGCGATGCTGAACAATCGGCTAACGGTTGAGATCGGCGATTTTGCAAAGACGTGGGATGCAGGACTTTTGAATGGCTCTTTTCTTGGCACAAAGATTGTAGTGGGTTTCAACCCCTTCCTCGCTAAGCAGGAGAAGCTTGCCAAGCTATTCAGGGGGGGGGTGTGATGGCAGCACATCTGGTTTCTCGCCCAATTCCAATTCCAGAGGAATCGCCCGCAAGCGTATTGATGCGTGCGGTCGAAGGGAATGGATATCCAAATTTGCAGTCACTCATCTGGGCATTTGTGAAGAATGCTAATGGCAAAGTATGGGCCAAAGCATCGTTCATCGATCCAGCAAGATACACACATTTCATCGCGGAGCTTGGCATCGACATGCCCCCCGAGGTTTTTCCGGTGGCTAGCAGATCAGGGCCAACTGCAGAAAGCGATCGACTGGTGGATGGAATGAAAATACCGGAAAAACTGTTTCGTGATGACGGGCGATATTTTTGTCCAGAATGTTTGCGTGATCGAAAATATTGGCGCAAAAGTTGGTCGCTCCGCCCCTACTCGGTATGCCCAATTCATAGCAAATTTCTTATCAAGGACTGTCCGGCATGCGGCGGAGAACTTCATTCGTGGCGTGGAAAGCTGGCCGAATGCGCATGTGGAGCCGATCTTCGGAAAGCAACAAGTGAGTCCGAAGACCCCGCGCCAATCAATTGGTGGCTGGAAGTTCACCGAAACGGTGAGTCTAGAGCCGAGGCCATTGATGCGGCTCTGATAGCGTTTTGCTGCCTTGATGGTGGGGATTTTCATCCAAAATCGGAATATCGTTGGCTCAGTGCTGTATTCAAGTGGTTCGCAATGGGAAAGGTTGATCAATACGCTCAAGAACTGGTCGATAAGCAGTCCCACTTAATACATCCGCGGATTCAGTTGTTGCCATTGCTACGGTGTGAGCATCTGACTGTCCAAGCCTTGGCTAAGGCAATACTGTCGCGCTGTATGCCAGACCAGTCGTTTGAGGTGCCTGAAACTGGCAAGCCCATGCAGGCTCTCGAAGCTCAACTTGCCTTGGGTATTACCCGGCGTGCATTTACAAAATTCAGGAAGATTGATCTGGTCAAGCTGCATCCGGCAGGTAATGGCAGTGTCAATCTGGACGATGTAAATCGGCTGCTTTTTGCTGTTCATGCGGTACCTGGGGAAACTATGCACAGCGTCGGAAGAGCACAAACGACGAGTCTCGCGTCAATGGTACTGGAAGCGATGTCAGGGAATAGGGTCTCTGCTGGATATGACATCGAACAGGGACTGACCACATTGCGACTTTCGCCAAAAAAGCCGAACGGGGAAGCTGATTCTGGGACAAATGGCGAATGGCTAGATGTGCATCAAGTGGCGAGCTTATTCAAAACTTACCCAGACACGGTGAGGTTTAGTGCCCGCAAGGGGTGGATGTTGTCGCGAGATCGGGATCTGACGGGACGCAAACGACTGATTGTGAGCCGCACCTCCGCAGAGGAGTTCAATCGCAAATATGTTTTTGGTGGCGTATTGGCTAAGCAATTGGCCATGAATCCGAAAAAGCTATTGAAAATACTTATGGCGCTAGACATACAAGCAGTTTCCGGACCTTGGGTAGATGGAACGCTGATTTCACTATTCCGCCGAGAGGATGTGGAATGTCTGGATTCGACTTTGCTCAAGAACATGAGTGAGAACCCAAAGTTGATTAAAGGGAAGCGAAAAGCTATATCTGCACAAGTAAAAGCAACCACTTCAGACACCGTTCCGGCAGTGGAGGCGGCTAAAATCCTAGGGATTGGAGTGCAACAGCTCCAAGTCCTATTCAAGAAAAGTATCCTTCGGCGCTCAGACACCATGGATCGTGCGGTTATGGTCGATCGTGTTTCGCTGGAGAAACTACACGAAACCTTGACTAGGCAGGACATGATTACTGTGGCAGAGGCTGCAGCAAGGCTAGACCTTTTGCCCAATATATTTGAATCCCGCTGGGTAAAGCGAGGTGCAATTAGGGTGTTTGATCTCGGGTGGTGGCGCCTCGTCAGGCTTGACGATTTTGAGAAACTTAGGGGCTTGCTCCATGGGCGCGTGACTGCGGCCGAAGCGGGGAGGATGCTGGGTATACACCCATCTTACTTCCCGGCTATGGAGCGGCGCGGGAAGGTGCGTGGAATCAAATTGGGCACAAAACACGGGGGAGTAAGGCTATACAAACTTAATGATGTAGAGGCGCGAATCCTGAATATGCATCGATAGTATCTAACGAACCTAGAGGGGAGTGGAGCTATTCAATCCAAAAAGAACGTAATTTGGCAGGGGTGCGGCTGTATGCCCGGGCAGATGTAATCAACTTGAAGGGGGGATTTCTGAAACCCGCGAATCTCTAACAGAAGAAACGGAATAATAATGACCAATGTTTATCGAAAGACACTGTTCAAGCATTTGGCTTCGAATGCCAGCGACTGTCCAGTCGAATGGCTAGTAGATTTTGTGGCTAAAGAGATCAGACTTCGCGCCAGTTTCATCTCTCCGGCACTGATTATCGATTGCATACGGCATATGTCGCAGGCAGATGAGCGTTTCAAGCTTGCCGGTATCACCGACACTCATCAAATCAGCAACAATTTTCAAATTCAACTACAGCTTGTGCACGGGGATATGCCCACCGTGCAGTTCAAATTGAACGTTTACAAACTTCAAACGGGCAGTCAAAGTCTGGACAGACTAGAAATCGAACTGACTCCAACAGAATTCCGCTTTAATTAGGCAGTCCGCGTTCAACGCGGGCAGTGAAAATGCCGTCCTCTTTGTGAGGGCGGCATTTTTTTCGCCGAAAAAATGCCGGTAGTTTTGGCGAATATTGAAGGGTGTCGCCCATCTGAAGCGGGGAATATTGATTTTGAAGCCCTTCAATTAAAGCCCAAATTTAGGCGAGGAAGGGTTATGTGTCATTAATGTCAACGAGAGAAGGATAACGTGCCTTGGGAGGAAATGTTGATTGTCACGGACCTTTCTAACCCGTTGTTTGCTGGATATGGCCAGGGAAAGCTTATCTGACCGCCAACGGATGGCGGCACAGGCGGCATCCGCTTCGACATCACTGATGTCTCCACACGCCTGCAGAACGAATACGCCAACCGCAATGAGGGAATGAACTTTACTGCCACCGATGACAAGACTGGACAATACCTG
>Ga0210044_10001187_pt1 | contig 39530 bp, 41 predicted proteins | sample CryGey13umfilter_2_FD_183959 | JGI IMG/M metagenome (GOLD analysis project Ga0210044, IMG submission 183959) | Groundwater microbial communities from aquifer in Utah, USA - Crystal Geyser 4/9/14 3 um filter (SPAdes) (version 2) | ecosystem: Environmental > Aquatic > Deep subsurface >... | reverse complement strand
CCCAGCCCTCTTTCAGCATGTTGACGTGAATCACAATCTCCGTCGGCTCGGAGGTCAGCTCCACCTTGAGCAGGCGCGCGATCATTTCCTCTTCTTCCGCGCCGGTCTTGCTGGAGTCCACCTGGATAACTTTCTCCCGGTAGCGCCCATCAAAGAAGCCGTCGGACTGAATTAACGCCAATAACTGGCTCGCGTGCGTGGTGTCGCGGGCAATCACCAGCAGGAAGGGCTTGACGATGGGGTTCTCGCTCTCGCGGGCATAGGTCTCCAGCTCCACCTTCACACTCTCATGCAGGCGCACGCCGTCTTCCAGCTTCAAGCGCTCGATCTCTCCCGGCGACATGCCTGCCGGGTTGAAGTTCTTGAATTAAAGGGGCCAGGGTCGAATTGTTTGTTATGTTCATAACCAGTTAATTGAGCCTGGCCCCTTTGATTTGAAATCCCACAGGGTGCAGCTTAAAATGACTAGGCTTGAATGTCAAATGTAAGGCCTGACCCCTTTGTCTTCTCCTTTGTCTTCTCGATTGCCACCGACCCGCGCACCGGCGTCGTGCGCCGCCACCATGCCCACGAACAGGCGCTGCAACGCGCGATCAAGAAGGCGGTGCTGGCGGCGAACATTGCCAGGTTTCAAAGGGTTTCAAAGGGGCCAGGCTCACATTCTTTTCCACGAATGGCATTTAATGTGACCATGGCCCCTTTGATTTTTGCTTTGAGGCGGCAAGTTGTGGTAACGGTAGATTAATCGGACTTGACGACGCGACCAACTATGAAGACAGAGACAAGGCCGATGACCGTAGTGCCTCCAATGACTCCAGCAACAGCAGGAGAACCCATAGCCAGTGCCAACATTGAGGCAGCAAGAGCGGTGAGACCAATTACGAAACCAAAAAGCTGGCCTCTCTTTATCTCGGCTTCCGCCGCACGCAAAGCCGCGAATTCAATTTCTTGTTGGTGTTTCGCGTCTGACTCGGCCATAACCAAGATTCGTTCAGCGGCACCTGGGACAAGACGTTCATACCCCTCAAGAACAGAAGGGGGCGGCATAGGGCCAGAAAATGTGGATTGCTGGAACTGAGCAACAGATTTACTGTTGTCGTTTGCGCCTAGAATTTCGCCGGAAGTAGTAACCGCGCCGTTGGCGGTACTGACGGCGCTCTTAGGCTGCTTTTGCTTTTGTGGTTGGGGTCGAGCCATTATTAGCGAACGAACCGCAAGCGCGGCTAACAGACTCGCCGACATGGTTGAAATGACTGGCCATGCGTTCAGCGGCGCTACGACGTGGTACCAATTGAAGCAGGTTGCGTGCCGGAGCTAAGTCCATCACACTACCTGTGCCGCGAAGAAACTTTTTAGTTTTAGCGTTCATGGTCGAATAATAGCCGTAAGCTGTTTGGCAATCAAGGCATTAAAAATGGCTCTTTTCGCAAATCGTGTTGTTATCGGCAACCGACCCAGCACAACACCAATAGCGAATTAGTTCCCATCCAGAAACGTGACAATTAAAGGGGCCAGGGTCGAATTGTTTGTTATGTTCATAACCAGTTAATTGAGCCTGGCCCCTTTGATTTCGCACGGTGCAGGAACTGCTAGGCCATTCGGATGTGAGCACGACGATGATTTATACGCATGTGCTAAATCGTGGCGGCAGGGGGGTACAAAGCCCGCTGGATAATCTGTGATCCGCAGCCGAATGGGCCTGTTTTTTGGGTTTGATAAATGAAAAAAGCTTATTTCATCACCGGCACCGACACCGGCGTAGGCAAGACGCTGGTCGCCTGCGCTTTGCTGCACGCCTTCGTCAAGCGGGGCAACCAGGCTGTCGGCATGAAGCCGGTCGCCGCCGGCTGTGTGGAAACCCCCGCAGGCTTGCGCTGCGAGGATGTGGAATACCTGCGTGCGGCCGGTAATGTCATTGCTATGCGGGAGCAGGTTAACCCCTACGCTCTGATTGCGCCGGTTGCCCCGCATATCGCGGCGGAGTGGGCTGGTGTGGAGATCAGCCTTGAGCAGGTAGACCGATCCTTTCGGCAGTTGCGTGACATGGCCGATGTGACGGTGGTCGAGGGGGTCGGCGGGTTCGTTGTGCCGCTGAATGCCCGCCAGGATACTGCCGACATGGCGGAAATGCTCGGTTTGCCCGTGATTCTGGTGGTCGGGATGCGCCTGGGCTGCCTCAATCACGCCCTGCTCACCGCCCAGGCTATCCGTCATAAAGGCCTGCATCTGGCCGCGTGGGTGGCCAACCGGATTGATCCCGACATGAGCGCGTTCGATGAGAACCTGCATGCGCTCGAAACCCGCCTGGCTGTACCGCTGCTCGGCATCATTCCCTATCAGGTTGAAGCCAATCCCGCGCAGGTGTCGGGATTGATGGATTTAAACATCCTTGATTCCAGTAAATAAAAATGATCCCTGTTTTCATAAAAAAATCTTTCGCACTTTTAGGATATTCAGACCTATAAGTTATATAATTTTTAGCAACGATCATTCAGAATTCAGGCCATGATTTTATCCCGTACCAGCCAGTATGCCATCCAGGCCCTTATTTATATCGCCACGCGGCCCCCTGGCGAACCGATTCTGAACCGTAAGGTCTCCGAATATCTCGGCGTTCCCACGGCCTATCTGGCCAAAATCATGCAAAGCCTGTGCCGGGGAAATCTGCTTTATTCCTATCGCGGTCGCCAAGGCGGGTTTTGCCTGCGCGAGGGCGGGGAAAAGACCGATCTGATGCAGATCGTCACTCTGATTGAAGGGGTTGGCTTTACTGAAAATTGCGTTCTGGGGTTGAAAGTTTGCAGCGACGAAACGGCCTGTCCCGTACATTCGAAATGGAAGCCGATCAAGGAAAAAATTGTTGCGCTGCTGCATGAGCAGACACTCGACCGGCTGGCCGCTGCGGTGCAAAGCGGGAAATACCGCATTCGCGATTTGCCGATGGCGATGATGGATGAAATGAGCCAGGTAGCGGGTTAATTTCGCCCCATTATTCGAATGAATCGGCCTTCGCCAAAACCGCTAGGGAGTTCAAGGTGACTTACGCCAAACAGGGTTCAGTTTCCGTAGCGGGTTATCGGTTGGATCACAGCGCAGGAGTTTATGGCTTCGATCCTCGTGGCCGCCTGCGCGTGCCGATCAATGACGGTATTGAGCGGGTGTCGATGGTTCATGATGTGAAACTGCTGCTGGGTGAGAAACCGTGACAGCCGTTGCACGATTGATGCCGAGACGGCCAGCGGCGCCGCGTGCGGTGGAACCTGAAGCGTGTTCCCCGGTGACTTGCAAGGATTGCGGGATTTATGGTTTGTGCCGCGAGGTGGGTGGCCCGGATGCAGACTTGCGTCTGCTGGAAACGATAGTCAGAAACCGCCGGATTTTCAAGCGTGGCGAACTGCTCTATCGTGTCGGCGAACCCTTGCGCGCTATCTACGCGATCCGTTGCGGCTCCGTCAAATCCTACGTGTTGACCAATGATGGACGTACTCAGATCACCGGTTTTCACATTACCGGCGAAGTGATCGGCTTGGGCGCCATGGTCGCCAATCAGTACATCAGCGATGCACGGGCGCTGGAAACCACCATGGTGTGTGAGGTGCCTATCGACGTGCTGGAAGCATATAGCGTAGAAGTGCCTTCCATCCGCCAGCAGATGCTCAAGATCATGAGCCAGGAAATTCTCGATAATCAGGAGTTGATGTTGTTGCTGGGCAAGAAAAATGCCGATGAGCGCCTTGCCACCTTTCTGTTAAGCCTGTCACGGCGCTTTCAGAGACGCAGTTATTCCCCCTCCAGATTTAATTTGAGCATGTCGCGTAGCGATATCGGCAATTACCTCGGCATGGCCGAGGAGACCGTGTGCCGGGTGTTTACCCGTTTTCAGGGTGACGGCCTGCTGACCACCGAGCGGCGGCAGGTGCAATTGCTCGATCGGGATCGCCTCAACTCCATCTCTCTCGGCTGAAAATCAGCCACCATCCTCTAGCAGCCTGTCTGACTTGAAGGAAATCGGCTGCAAATCCGCCTGGCCGGTCCATATTTCGCCGCTTTTTTGGTCAATAGAACGACTATTGACCTGCAAAACCGGCAAAATCTGTCCTCGCCCAGCCGAATTTTCGCTTCGATTCTTCAAGCCAGACAGGCTGCTAGTGCAGTGTAACGCATGAATCTTCGCAAACTAACCCCTCCAAACCTCCCCTTATCAGGGGAGCCTTAAAGGCTCCCCCCCCCCCTGACAAGGGGGGATTGAGGGGGGTTAGTTTAAGGTGTTACTGCGTACTAGTTATACAAGGGTGGGCCCCGTTTTTGTGCCCACGCGGTGAGCTATCCCCCATCCCCTAATCAGATACGCAGGTATTAAATAATTGACCTTTGGTTGACTTGCGTCAGTGAAATATGGCGCATTTGCGGCTATATTGATTATCACTGTGCCGATAAGCTGAAAAGCGTGTTTTTTGGCACGGGGGCATCGAATGTCGCGTATCGGTCTGGATGCAGTGAGACTGGTCGTGTGCGGGTTTATGTTTACAGCAAGGAGGAAGTTATGGCATCGGTTGCGATAGGAAGCAGCGAGCAATACAACTACGATATTGTTCGCAAATTCACCATCATGGCCCTGATCTGGGGCGCGGTGGGCATGCTGGTCGGGGTGTTGATCGCCTCGGAACTGGCGTGGCCTTTTTTAAATTTGGACATTCCTTACATCACCTTCGGTCGTTTGCGCCCGGTTCACACCGGTGCCGTGATTTTTGGCTTTGGCGGCAGCGCGCTGTTCGCCACCTCGTATTACGTCGTACAGCGCACCTGCCAGGCTCGCCTGCTGTCCGATGGCATGGCCAGCTTCACTTTCTGGGGCTGGCAGGCGATCATCGTGCTGGCCGCGCTGGGCGACGTGCTGGGCTATAGCCAGGGCCGCGAATATGCGGAAATGGAATGGCCGACCGACCTGCTGATCACCGTGGTTTGGGTGACCTACGCCATTGTTTACATCGGCACCATCATGAAGCGCAAGGAACCCCACATCTATGTGTCCAACTGGTTCTACCTCGCCTTCATCCTGGCAATCGCCTTGCTGCATATCTTTAATAACCTGGCGATTCCGGTCAGTTGGAACAAATCCTATCCGCTGTTCTCCGGCGCGCAGGATGCGATGACCCAGTGGTGGTACGGTCATAACGCGGTGGGCTTCTTCCTCACTGCCGCCTTCCTCGGCATGATGTATTACTTCGTGCCCAAGCAGGCCGGGCGCCCGATCTATTCCTACCGCCTGTCCATCGTCCACTTCTGGGCGCTGATCTTCATGTACATGTGGGCGGGTACTCACCATCTGCACTGGACTGCGATTCCCGACTGGTCGTCCACCCTGGCGGCAACTTTCTCCATCATGCTGCTGATGCCTTCCTGGGGCGGTATGATCAACGGCATCATGACCTTGTCCGGCGCCTGGGACAAGCTGCGCACCGACCCGATTCTGCGCTTCCTGATCGTGTCCCTGTCGTTCTACGGCATGTCCACCTTCGAAGGCCCGATGATGTCGCTGAAGGACGTGAATGCCTTGTCCCACTACACTGACTGGACCATAGGGCACGTCCATTCCGGCGCACTGGGCTTCGTCGCGATGATTTCCTTCGGCGCCATCTATCACATGCTGCCCCGTCTGTGGGATACCAAAATGCACAGCGTCAAGCTGATCAATGTGCATTTCTGGCTGGCCACCATCGGCACCCTGCTGTACATCACCGCGATGTGGATTTCCGGCATCATGCAGGGCCTGATGTGGCGTGCTTATGATGACTTCGGTAATTTGCAGTATTCCTTCGCCGAAACCGTTGCTGCCATGCATCCCTACTACGCCATGCGCGCCTTGGGCGGCGTTGTGTTTTTGACTGGCATGTTGCTGATGCTCTACAACTGCTTCATGACCATCAGCCAGGCGAAGAGCGTGCCTGCCGGTGGTTTGGCAGCTAGCGCAGCATAACGGGAATGAGGTGTTCTTTCACCACTATCCTCTCCCGTCTCGCCAGTGCGGGCAGTTTTGCTGCCGCCCTCGGCGGGAACACTCCCTGCGGGTGCCGGGAGAGGAAGCAAACGTGAAGGGCGCTTGTTTTGATCTGAGAGACGATGCTCCGCGGCGCGGGGCATCACTAAGCATAAGGAAAGATCATGTTCGATCATGGAAAAGTTGAAAAAAATCTGGGGCTGATGCTGGTGCTGGTGTTGCTCGCCATCAGTATCGGCGGGCTGATTGAAATCGTGCCGATGTTCTTCATCAAGGGTACCGTCGAGGATGTGAAAACGCCCGAGGGAATCAAGATGGTTCGCCCCTATAGTCCGCTGGAGAATCGCGGTCGCGACATCTACATCCGCGAGGGCTGTTACCTGTGCCATTCGCAGATGATCCGTCCGTTCCGCGATGAGGCCATGCGCTACGGGCATTATTCGCTGGCGGCTGAATCGCAGTATGACCATCCGTTCCAGTGGGGTTCCAAGCGGACAGGCCCGGATCTGGCACGAGTCGGCAAGAAATATTCCAACGAGTGGCAGGTGCAGCACTTGATCGCGCCGCGCTCGATGGTGCCCGAGTCGGTAATGCCCAACTATCCTTGGCTGATGCAGCCGCTGGATACTTCCGACGTGGCAGAGCGTATGAGCGTGCTGCGCATGACCGGCGTGCCCTACTCCAGCAACCAGGCCGAGTATGACAACAACGTCAAAGACTTCGGCGCGGAGGTGGCGAAAACGTTGCACATCCCCGACGCGCAGAAGAACCTGATCGAGCAGGCGCAAACCGGCCAATTTGACGGCAACCCTGCCGACGTGACCGAGATGGACGCGCTGGTGGCCTACCTGCAGGTGTTGGGCACGATGGTGGATTTCAGCAAATTCGACAATGACAGTTTCGTGAAATTCCGCTAAGGGGAATGAGATGGAATGGCTGATGTGGTTTACCCGGTTAGAAAATACCAAGCCGCTGGCGCTGGTGATTTTCTTCATTACGTTCTGCGCCATCCTGTTTTACGTGTATGGCAGCAAGAAGCGCGGCGAGCGACTGGAATCCTACAAGAACATGCCGCTCCAGGACGATTAAGTCAGGCCGATTAAATATTGATGCAAAGGAAAAATCATGAGTCAGGGAAACTCGCAAGAGAGCAAAGTGCAAACCACCGGCCACGTCTGGGACGGGGATTTGCAGGAGTTGAACAATCCGCTGCCCGCCTGGTGGCTGTGGTGCTTCTACGCCACCATCATTTTCTCGGTGGTGTACTGGGTGGCCTACCCGGCTTGGCCGCTGGGCAAGGGTTTTACCACTGGTGTGGCTACCATCACTTACAAGAACGACAAGGGTGTGGAGAAAACCACGCACTGGAACACTCGCGCACTGCTGATGAAAGACTTGCAGGATGGCCGTGAAAAGCAGAAGCCCTACTTCGACAAGGTCGCGGCCACGCCCTACGAGCAGATCGCCAGGAATCCCGAGTTGTCCAACTTCGTGGCCTCCGCCGGCAAAGTGTTGTTTGCAGACAACTGCGCCGCCTGCCATATGAGTGGTGGCCAGGGCAAGATGGCCTTTGCCCCCAATCTGACCGACGATAGCTGGATCTATGGCGGTACTCACGACAAGATCCAGGCATCCATCACCAATGGCCGTCACGGCATTATGCCGGCCAAGGGGGGCGCCAACCTCGACGAGGGTGAAATTGAAAGTCTCGCCAACTATGTGTTGAGCCTATCGGGCGAACAAATGGACGCAGCCAAAATCAAGTCTGGCGACGAGTTGTTCCACGGCAAGGGTGTCTGCTTCAGTTGCCACGGCGTGGATGGCAAGGGCAACCAGGACATCGGCTCGGCCAACCTGACCGACAAGATCTGGTTGTGGGCCGACGTGCCTGCCCAGAACAGTGCGGAAAAGAAAGTCGCTGCGGTCAAGGCGGTGATCGCCTCCGGTCTGAACAAGGGCGTGATGCCTGCCTGGAATAGCCGCCTCAGCGCTGACCAGATCAAGCTGCTGACGGTTTACGTACACGACGTGCTCGGCGGCGGTAGCCAGAAATAAAGCGCTCGCAGTGAACGTCTGGACCCCGGCCTAGTGGACGGGGTCTTTTTGTTTCAAAGAGATTGATTTTTGTCAGTGAGGCGTTTGGAATATTCGGATAATCTAATGTTCAGAACGGAACGAATTTGAACATTTTTAGCCCGGACATTTCATAAATTTGATTGATCCCATTGTAGGAGCGGCCTTGGCCGCGATTCCAGCGTTGGCAGTATCTCCGCAGTTTATCGCGGCCAAGGCCGCTCCTACAGGGACACAGCCATTTTTATGAAACATTCGGGTTAGCCAAATAACGGAAATTGACAGGATGGGGTCGTGAAGATGAAAAACTTGCAAGCAGGCGCAGAATCCGAAGAGTTATTCCAGAAGCGGATTCCGATATACACCCGATCGGTTAAAGGCACATTCCGTACCTTCAAGACTTCCGTAATGGCGCTGGCATTTACCGTCTATTTCCTCCTGCCCTGGCTGCCTTGGGCGCGCCAGGATGCGCCTGCGCAGGCCGTGTTGTTCGACATGGTGGGGCGGCGATTTTTCATTTTCAACCTGGTGTTCTATCCGCAGGATCTGATCTCACTCTCACTGCTGATGTTCATTGCAGCGGCTACGCTGTTCTTCGCAACCGGACTGGTAGGGAGGGCATTCTGCGGCTATTTTTGCTTCCAGACGGTGTGGACGGATGCTTTCATGCTGATCGAAAAATGGGTTCAGGGCGAGCGCCCGGCCCGCATTCGCCTTTACAAACAGCCATGGAATGTGGAGAAGGTGGCCAAATATGGCGCCACACACGGCTTATGGCTGCTTCTGGCCTTCATTACCGCCTACAGTTTCATCATGTACTACGGTTATGCACCCGAGCTGACCCGACGTTTCTTCGCTGGCGATCTGCCTTTTGTCGCCTATTTCACCGTGTTGATTTTAACCGTGACCACCTACGCGGCGGCTGGACTGGCGCGCGAGCAGGTATGCGTTTACATGTGCCCCTACGCACGTTTTCAGGGCGTGATGTACGAGCCGGAAACCCTGGCGCCTTACTATGACTTCCAGCGCGGCGAGGGGTCGGCAGGGCGCGCCGCGCCACACGCAGGGACCAGAACGCGCGAGGAGCGACAGGCACAGGGAATCGGCGACTGCACCGATTGCGGCTTGTGCGTGCAGGTGTGTCCGGCGGGTATCGATATCCGCAAAGGGTTGCAATACCAGTGTATTTCTTGCGGTTTGTGCGTCGATGCCTGCAACAACATCATGGATTCGGCAGGCTTCCCCCGTGGGCTGATCCGTTACGATTCGGAAATCAACATCGAAAGCAAGAATCCGGGCAAGCCGCATTTGGAGTGGCTGCGGTTGCGTACCTTGGGCTATGGCGTGGCGATCCTCGTGATGGTGGGTGTGCTGATATACAATATCGCCTCGCGTTCCGAGACCGAACTTTCCATACAGCCAGTGCGCCAACCGTTGTTCGTGGTGTTGTCGAACGGGGATATCCGCAACCGTTACCAGATCCACATTACCAACAAGTCGCAGGAAGTGCAGGAATACCGCATCGATGTACGCGGGATTCCGGAAGGTGCGGTAGACTTGGGAGAGATGCGCGAAGTCAGCGTGCGTCAGGGCAAGAGTTTGATGGTCCTGGCGAACGTCAGGCTTTCCCCCGCCATGGTGAGCCGGGTCAATGAAATCGAATTCGTCGTTACCCCACTGAAAAAGCCGGATCAGACAGTCATGAAGAAAACCCGCTTTTACGCCAAACATGAAGGATAAATAAGTGACAATGACCTTGTTCGGAGGGGCTGCACTAATCGCCCTGTTGTATTTTGGCCTGCGTCTGGCCGGTGTTCCCAACTACTGGCGTGGCGTGATCAGCGGTGCGCTGCCGACTCTGGCGATGCTGTTCTACAGCCTGGGCCACTGGCCGGGCGGCGACGTGGTGGCAATGCATCTGGCGCTGTACGTCGCCACGGCGATCATGCTGACCCTGACGGGTGATCGAAAGGCCGGGGAGCCGCAGCAGCGGATGCACTGGATTCCGAAGATTATCGTTGGCTTCTTTCTGACGCTGGCGCTGTTGATGGCGGCATTCGTCTCGATTTCAATTAACGGCCTGCCGCCGTCGGTCGCCCAATGGTTTATGCCTAATGTTGGAGGCAAGCCAATTTATACCGCTTTTTCCGGAGAGGTCCCGCATGACGAGGCGGCGGCCAAGGTGGTCGGCCAGTACATGAAGAAATCCGAGCGGCAACGCCAGCTTGGCTGGCGGATCGAGGTGGCCGGTCTCGACCAGCTTAAGCTCGGCCAGGCCCGTGAAGTGACCGTCAGCGCCAGCGATAGCGCGCAGCAGCCGCTCGAGGGCGCGGCCGTGACGCTCACCATCAAGCGCCCGGGCGACGGCGCGGACAAAGGAACATTGGCCAAGCTGAGCCCTTCCGCGCCGGGGCGTTATCGCGCGCTGGTCGGGATGGATCGGCCTGGCCTGTGGGTGGCGGTGCTGCTGATCGAGCGCGGCCAGGACAAGTTCGAAACGGCTAAAGAGATTATCGTCCCGACACTCTGATGAGCGGCGACGAAAAGACCTGCTACCACTGCGCTCTGCCCGTTCCGGCCAGCGCGCATTACCCCGTAATCATAGCAGGCGAGTCGCGCGAGATGTGCTGTCGCGGCTGTCAGGCCGTGGCGCAGACCATCGTCGACAACGGGCTGACCGACTATTACCGTCATCGCACCGCATTGCCCGGGATCGGCCACGAAGTGGTGCCGGAGGAAGTGCGGAAGCTGGCGCTTTACGACCACCCCAGCATCCAGAAAAGCTTTGTCAGGCAAGAGGGCGAGCACGTCAAGGAAGCCTCGTTGATCCTCGAAGGCATTACCTGCGCCGCCTGCATCTGGCTCAACGAGCGGCACCTCAGGCAACTGCCCGGCGTGCTGCAGGTTCAGGTCAACTATGCCACCCACCGCGCCCGCATTACCTGGGATGACCAGGCGATCCATCTCAGCAAAATCCTCGAAGAAATCCAGTTGCTCGGCTACAACGCCCACCCCTTCAGCGCCGAACGCCAGGAAAATTTGCGCCGGACGCAGCGGTCAAAAGATTTGCGCCGAATCGCCATTGCCGGACTATCCTCCGGCCAGGTAATGATGCTGGCGGTGGCGCTGTACGCCGGCGCCGCATTCGGCATGGAGGACAGCACGGCTGCGCTGCTGCGCTATTTCAGCCTGGTGCTGACGCTGCCGGTGGTGTTCTATGCCGCTTTGCCATTCTACCAGAGTGCATGGAATGCCTTGCTCGGGAAGCGCCTGAACATGGACGTGCCGGTTTCCCTGGCCGTGATCGGCGCTTTCGCCGGCAGCGCCTGGGCCACGCTACAGGGCCACGGTGTCGTGTACTACGACGCCACCACCATGTTTTGCCTGTTCCTTCTTGCCAGTCGTTTTCTCGAACACGGCGCCCAGGAAAAGTCGGTCGAAGCGGCGGAGAACCTGCTCAAGCTTGCGCCGGCAATGGCTACCAGGGTATTGGATGGCGGCCAGCACCAGCCAGTGCCGGTGCTGGAACTTTCCGAGGGAGACATCATCCTGGCCAAGCCGGGCGAATCCATCGCAGCCGACGCCGAAGTGATCGAAGGCGAGAGCACGGTGGATGAGGCGCTGTTGACCGGCGAGAGCCGCCCGGTGCCGAAGCGCGCCGGGGCGCGGGTGATTGCTGGCAGCATCAATCTGGAAGGACCGCTGCTGCTCCGCGTGACCGGAGTGGGGGAAAACACCGTGCTGGCGGGTATCGTCCGCCTGCTTGACCGGGCGGTGGCGGAGAAGCCGCGCCTGGCGCAGCTTGCCGATCGGGTGGCGGGCCATTTCACGGTCGGCCTGCTGGTTTTGACGGCGATAGTCGGAGCCGCCTGGTGGTGGCTTGCGCCCGGGCAGGCATTCGGAACCATGTTGTCGGTGCTGGTGGTGACCTGTCCGTGCGCGTTGTCGCTAGCCGCGCCTACGGCCTTCGCCGCCGCCGGTTCGCACCTGCTGAGCCACGGCATATTGCTGACGCGCGGCCACGCCCTGGAAACCCTGGCCAAGGTCAATCATGTGGTCTTCGACAAGACGGGTACCCTCACATTCGGCAAGCCGGTTCTAGCGCGCACCGTCACATTTTCAGACGTGGACGAAGAGCGCTGTCTGTTGCTCGCGGCCAGCCTGGAACAGGCTTCGGAGCATCCGCTGGCGCAGAGTTTTCTGAACCGGGTCGCCGGCACGGACTTGATTGCGGTTCAGGAGGCGCAGAACCTGCCGGGCCAAGGAGTAAGCGGCTTCATCGCCAGCGTGCGCTATACTTTGGGCAATGCCGCTTTGGCTGGGTTCGAGCCGGCGGCGCTGCCGAGCGATCTGCCTGAAGGCGCTACGCGGGTGTGGTTGTGTGATGAGCATCGTGTTATGGCGGTGTTCGTGCTGTCCGATGGCCTGCGGCCACAGGCCAGAGAGCTGGTCGGGCAGCTCAAGGCAGCGGGGGTGCAGGTCACCATCCTGAGCGGCGATACCGCCGACACGGTGGCCCACGTCGCCGCCGAGGCCGGTATCGAATCCTGGCAGGCCGCGCTGCGACCGGAAGACAAACTCAAGGCGCTGCGCGAACTTCAGCAGCGAGGCAATGTCGTAGCGATGGTGGGCGACGGCGTCAACGATGCGCCGGTACTCGCCGGGGCCGATGTATCCATCGCCATGGGCGGCGGCACACAAGTTGCGCGGGCCAGCAGCGACATCGTATTATTGACGGAAAATCTGCTGGATATCCAGCGCGCCCTGCAGACCGGCCATGCGAGTATCGCCGTGATGCGCCAGAATTTCGTCTGGGCGGTCGTTTACAATTTGCTTGCGCTGCCCTTTGCCGCAGCCGGGATGATACCGCCGTGGCTGGCTTCCATCGGCATGTCGACCAGTTCGCTGGTGGTGGTGCTGAACGCGCTGCGCCTGCGCTGATTGAGGAGGTAAGAAATGACACCGATACTGATCTATCTGCTGGGTATGGCTGCGGTGATGATTATCGTCGCCGGGTTCGGCATTTTCTGGGCCATCAAAAATGGCCAGTTTGATGACATGGAAGGCCCTGCCCAGCGCATCCTGATGGATGATGACGATCCCCGTATTCCGCGCTATTCCGACTCGCGAACAAAACGATGAGGCGTGTTGAAGGGGAGAGCGGTTTGAGCTAAAATTGCCCTGTAATTAACCCGGATGTTTCATAAATTGACACATGCCCTTGCTGGTCTTTTGTCGCCTAGAGGCGCCTACTTCTGGTTCGTATGGAAATTTTGTTCAGTCGGGCGTATGAATAACTACGCCGCTCTTTCACAAAATCCCCCTACAAAACAAAATCCCGCGCAATCATCACGCGAATTTATGAAACATCCGGGTTAAAAGGGTTTTGTCGGTTTTGTTGGTTGTTTTTAATTTAGGAGAAAAAGATGGAAATGATGCATAAGTTTGTACTACCTATCGTTTTCGGGTTGTTCGTATTGGCCTGGGCAAGTCTTCTCTCGGTGATTCTGGCCTGATCTGGCACCGCAAGACTCAGAATAAAAAAGGCTCTTTTCGCAAATCGTGTTGGCGTCTGATCCGAAGGACCACCCTGTGGGGCTTTCAAGCATATCGATAGGGACACCTTGCGACTGCCTGGAAACATCGATGGTTATTGGTGTTGTGCCGGGTCGGTTGCCGATAACAACACGATTTGCGAAAAGAGCCATAAAAAAAGGGCGGGGCGCTCGGCGGCCCACCCTTTTTTATTGCGGCCCGATCAGGCCGCCGTGGCGCTGAAAGTCGTTTTCATTTTCTGTAAGGCCTTTTGCTCGATCTGGCGAATGCGTTCTGCGGACACGCCATATTCCGCAGCGAGCTCGTGCAGCGTGGCGCTCTTATCCTCGGTTAGCCAGCGTGCCTCGATGATGCGGCGGCTGCGGTCGTCGAGGCCCTGCAACGCGCTGGACAGGCCGCGCTCGCGCAACTGGCTGGTTTGCTCCTGCTCCAGAAGGGCTGCGGGTTCATGGGTCGCGTCGGCCGCGAGATAGGCGATCGGGCCGGTGCCTTCATCCTCGTCCCCGCCGTGGGTTTCCATGGAGACATCCTGTCCGCCCATGCGGCTTTCCATTTCTACCACTTCTTCCGGCTTTACGCCCAGGTCTTTGGCGATGCGGTTAACCTCATCCGGGCCGAGGTAGCCGAGACCTTTTTTCATGCTGCGCAGGTTGAAGAACAGTTTGCGCTGCGCCTTGGTGGTGGCGACCTTGACCAGGCGCCAGTTGCGCAGGATGTATTCATGCATTTCGGCGCGGATCCAGTGGATCGCAAAGGAAACCAGGCGCACGCCGCGCTCACCGTCGAAGCGGCGCACGGCTTTCATCAAGCCGATGTTGCCTTCCTGAATCAGGTCTGCCTGAGGCAAACCGTAACCCATGTAGCCGCGCGCGATGTTCACCACTACGCGCAAGTGTGAAACCACCAGCATCCGCGCCGCTTCCACATCGTTGTCGCGCTTCAGGCGCAAAGCCAGTTCCTGCTCTTCCTCGGCGCTTAGCACCGGCATCGCCCTGACCGACTGGATATAGCTTTCCAGGCTGCCGACCGCAGAAGGGATGGAGATGGCTAACAAAGCATTCGTCATAAGATTATTCCTCCAATGTTTGCCATTTTAGCACTCGGTGGATGAGAGTGCCAAATGGTTGGAAAAGTTCAGGGTATTCCGGCGCACGCCAGAGTCTATTTCCGAGTAATTGCGTCAACTATACTAACTCATGGCTACATTAGTCAATAATTATATTGTAGGGGCATCGCACAATCACGAAACGCGTGAGACAACCCGGTTTATTAGCCGGGAACTTACGCTCTGGGCCCGGTCCGGCTTAAATGCCTTCCCACCGCCAAAAATGCGCCGAGCCAGCCGAGCAGGGAGGAAAACAGCAGCAGGCTGAGGTTATAGTTGGCATCCAAGGGTAGCAGGCGAAATTGCGTGGCGTAGAGTTTCGCCAGATCGGTTATGCCGACGTTGAGCAGTTGCAGGCCAAGGCTGACGATGAGCCAGGCGGCGAGACCGCCGCCCAAGCCCTGAAGTGCTCCGTGGTAAAGGAACGGGCGGCGGATGAAGGCATCGGTCGCACCGATCAGCGTGCTGATCTCGATTTCTTCGCGCTGTGACAGGATTTGCAGACGGATAGTATTGCTGGTGATCACTACCAGGGCGAAACCGAGCAGGACGGCAAGAATTAGAACAATATCGCGGCCGAGGCGCAGCATGGCGTTAAGGCGTTCTGCCCAGGCGGTGTCCAGCAGTACCTTGTCCACTTTGGGCAATTTCATCAGCTCGTTGCGCAGGGTATCGAGCTCATCAGCGTTGAAGCTTTTGGGTTCGATCACGAAGGCGTCCGGTAGCGGGTTCCGTTCCAGACCAGCCGCCACGTCTGCCAGCCCCGTGCTTTGCAGCAGCTCATGCAACGCCTGGTCGCGCGGGATGAAGTGGAATTGTTTGATGGCACGGAGCTTCTTCAGCCGCGACTCGACCTGTCTGGCATCGCCAACCTCTGCGCCAGTAGACAGGAACGCGGTGATCTGGGGCTCCAGTCTGACGTTGCCGGCAACAGCCTTGACGTTTTCGATCAGCGTGTAAAGGCCCAGCGGCAGGCTGAGCGTGACGCCAAAGACGAGCATGGCAAGCAAGCTGGAAAAAGGCGCACGGGCGAAGCGGCCGAGGATCAGCCCCAAGGCGAGGCGGTGTTGGCTGAGCCAGTTCATCATGTCGAGAGCTCTCCCTGCTTCAGGTGTAACACCCGGCTGCTGTAGCGTGTGATCAGCGATTCGTCATGGGTGGAGATCAGGAGAGTGACGCCAACCTGGTTGAAGGATTTGAACATTTCCATGATTTTGCTGGCATAATCGGCGTCGAGATTGCCAGTTGGCTCGTCGGCCAGCACGATGGCCGGGCGGTTGACGATCGCCCGAGCAATGCACAGGCGTTGCTGCTCGCCACCGGAAAGGGAAATCGGGTTCGCCTTTTCCAGTCCCAGCAGTTTTACCTTGTCGAGTGCGGCGCGGGCGCGCTTCATGCTTTCGGCGCGCGGCAGACCGGCGATATCCAGCGGCAGGATGACGTTTGCCAGCACGTTGCGGTCGTAGAGCAGTTTGTGATCCTGGAAGATCAGGCCGAGGTTACGGCGCAGGAAGGGGACGGCGCTGCGGCGCAGCTTGCCGATATTCTGGCCGCTCACCACCACGCTGCCGGACGAGGGTCTCTCGATCGCCGCCACCAGCCTTAGCAAGGTGCTCTTGCCTGCGCCGGTCGGCCCGGTGATGAACACCATTTCACCGGGTGCTATGGTGAAGCTGAGGTTTTTCAGCGCTTCGTGGCCGCCGGGGTAGCGTTTGTAGACTTGGCTGAAGGAGATCATTGGTGTTGTTTCATTGCGATTTTGCGGTGTCTGCTTATGCGATCTCGACCAGCTTCTCGCCCGCTTTCAACGCTTTCACAACCGCGGGGAGCAAGGGTTCAATCCACTGCAGCAGCGCATTTTTGCTGGTATTGCCGATGCGAATCCAGATAATGGGCGGGCCGTTTCCATCGAGGGCAATCCGGGTGGCAAAATCTTCATCCTTGGTCAGGATTGCGGCACCTATATCCAAGGCGTAATCCCAGATTGCCGGGTCTGTAGAATCTCCCAACCCGACATCCATTACGTGCTCGGCAGAGAATCCCTTGCTTGCGAGCATACGCGCAAGCGCCGGAGGCAACTGCGCGTCAACGATAAAGCGCATCAGGCGGCTTTAAGAATGGGGTGGTCGGTTTGACGTGCCGCAAACTCCAAGGCAGCGGTAATGTCCTCGGACTCCAAATAGGGGTAGTCCTCAAGTATCGTTTCCCTGGAAACTTCGGCTGCCAGCAAATCCAGAATGTCCTTGACGCGAATGCGCAAGCCGCGAATGCACGGCCTGCCGCCACATTGATTGGGATTGATTGTGATGCGGTCTAGATGACTCATGTTGGCTTCCTGCAACGTCGAATTATTTTGAATTATAGGCTCAACGCGATATTTTGCCGATACAGCTGAAGCTGATCATTTAATTCGTTTCATCGCGCTTTTGTATACCGCGTTGCGTTCGCGTTTGCCAACCGCCACGACCAACACCACAATTTCCTTATCCAGCACTTTATAGACGAGGCGGTAGCCGCTGCTTTTGAGCTTGATCTTGTAGCAGTCGGCCATGCCGTTCAGGCGGGAGGAAGGAATTATCGGCGATTCGAGCCGTTCAGCCAGTTTTTTCTTGAACTGCTCGCGAACGGCGGAGTCGAGTTTTCCCCATTCCTTGAGCGCCGACTCGACGAATTCCAGCTTATAACTCATCAAGCGTAACTTTTACGCGCGGCTCGTTTTCCCGTTCACTGACCAGTTGCGCCAGTTCCGCGTCTTCCAGTTTCTCCATCAGCGCTTCATACGCGGCAACGGGCACTAGGTAGGCAGTCGGCTTGTTATGGTTCAGGATCACGACCGGGAAACCCTCGGACTGCTCCAGCACGGCAGTCGGGTTCTTTTTCAGTTCGGTGATGCTGACGGAAGCATTGGCGTAAACAGATTCCATGGTGGGATATCCGGCAGTGGGTTGCTTGAATTATAAATACCGGGTCTTAAAAAGACAACAAATATAGGGCCAAATATGGATCATATTTGGGTTGCCTGGCTAACTGGTCAGGATCACTTATTCCTACGTATCGTGCGCGGCAGGATGCTGCCCGCCAGTAAGGCACAAATCATGGCGGCAAATCCGCCTGCCATAGTGCCGCCGTGCAGTATAAACACGAGTGCGAACACGGACACCTCGATAGTGAAGCCGAGAATTTGGCCGTGTGTAATCTTGTGCCACATGCTCCACAATCCAAGGAACATCACAACGCCGTAGAACAAAGGCGTAAAGTCCATGTGTGCCAGTCCGATTCCCATTACGCTCTCCTTGACGGCATCTGGTTACAGATAACGGTGTGGTTCCATCCTCAGCAATTGATTTGCCGGTCTGACACAACGAGTTTTGGTATCGGAATGGCGTTAGGCTACGGTCGGGATGGTACTCTGGCCATCTTCGTCGCATAATTTCTATCGTGCAAGAAAAAACGTAGGGGAAAAATGAGAATATCACGCAGCACCATGGCAGGATTGCAACAGGTTTCCGGCGACCGTCTTTCGGAGTTAATACCAACACGCGATTACAGCAATCTGAACCGGCAGGATTGTCAGCTACGGGTCTGGCTTCCTGATCCCGTTAAGCGATCACTGGAAGAAATATGCGAAATCAACGAAACATCGATGACTGCTTATTTGACCGAATACTTTGCCACCTATCTTTTTGGTCATCACGAGTTGCTGCGAATGCGCGCAAAGGGTATCGGATTGTACGAGCTAAAGCCTTTGACGCGCTATAACATGGAGTCTGTTGCTGTGCCAACGGAACCGGACCTTGGCAAAAACATCTTTGCACTGAAGATTTGGGTGCCGGATAAAATCAAGGACGGCCTCCGGTCCTTGGCGGAACGCGCCGGAGTGACCCTCGGCGAATTTTCACGCGCTTTGATCTGCGCGCACTTGTTCGGATACGAGTATGGGAAAAGCAAATTAATGAACATCACAATGCTGAATGAGAACGTGGCACAGGAATGGGAGAATGCGCTAATTGATAACGAAGCCTTTTAGAAATACCGCGAAATCGGTCACGAATGCATATAACACAGCCAAACCAGGTATCTGACCCAATCAGTCCCATATGGTATAAAAAATCCATCATAGGATGCCCAATCATTTATCTATGGGATGGTTCGCGGGGAACTGTTATTCAAGAAAATATTGAAATAGACGAGTACACGATACAGTTTAATGATGGGGTTGTTTCAGCCCAACCAGGGCGTGCATTTCGAATTGATGAAGAGTACCTAAATAATCTATTAAGCCAACTCAAGCAGCAATTTCAGAAAGATTTTCTCAAGGCGGACGCATTTGTTAATCAACCGAAATTTCTCCCACTAATCTCTTTAGGATATTATGAACGAGAAAAAGCTTCCTTCGTAAAATCTTGGGTGGCTGAAAACACCCCGCCAGACAAGAATGGTCAAAGCTGCCCCTTGGACAACGAGCAGGCGAAGACTATCGCAGCCGTACATGGCCACGTCCAGGTGGTTGCCCGCGCAGGCAGTGGAAAAACAGCCACGCTGGTTAACCGTGCCTACTTCCTGCAAAAGCACTGCGGCGTCAAACCCAGCGAAATAATGTTGCTCGCCTTCAACAAAAAGGCGGCAGAAGAGATGGAGCATCGGCTCGGGAAGTTGCTTGATGGCCAGCCGACGCCCTATGTCATGACTTTTCATGCTTTGGCTCACGCCCTCGTCCACCCCGAGCAGAATCTTATCCACGACAGCTCGGATGGCCGCACCCAAGCCCTGAGTCGCTTTGTGCAGGACGTTGTCGATGATCGACTGAGAAACCCGGCGTTTGTCGGTCGCATCCGCAAGGTGATGTTGGCTCATTTTCGCGAAGACTGGGACAAGATTGTCGAAGGCGGCCATCACCTCGGGCAGCATGAAATGCTCCAGTACCGTCGATCGCTTCAGCGCGAAACGCTTGACGGTAAGTTCGTTAAGTCGTTTGGGGAAAAACTCATTGCGAATATCCTGTTCGAGCATCAGGTTCCCTATTTATATGAGCCGGTCGAAAGCGGTTGGCTGGAAAACTACCATCCCGACTTCAAGCTTCTGCGCGAAGATAAAACAGGCGTATGCATTGAGTATTTTGGTATGGCTGGCGATCCAGACTACGACGACATGTCGGAGGAGAAGCGGCGTTACTGGCAAAAGAAGATTGGCTGGACTTTAATCGAATTCACGCCGGAAGACATTACGTCAAACGGCGTCGATGGATTCTTGCGTCTGCTGCAAACCACCCTCGAAAATGAGGGTTTCACCTTCAAGCGCATGACCGAGGACAAGTTATGGCACCAAGTTCAGCAACGGGCGATTGACCGATTCACGGCTGTGACTCGCGGGTTCATTGCCCGCTGCCGAAAACTAGAGATGACGCCGAAGTCACTGGAACTTTGTATTGCGCGCTATAAGCATAAGGTAGGCTGTCAAGTTGAAGGGGATTTTCTCGACCTTATACACCCCATTTTTGACGACTATATTGAGCGTCTCGAAGCCGAAGACAAAGAAGACTTCGATGGGTTGATGCACCGAGCTACAAGTGCGGTGGAAGGGGGCAAGACATCTTTTTCACGAAACAAGAGAACGCAGTATGGTGATCTTGCGAATCTGCGCTTCATGCTGATTGACGAATACCAGGATTTTTCGAAACTGTTTCATTCGTTGGTTGAGAATATCCGTAACCGGAATCCCAATTTGCAACTTTTCTGTGTTGGCGACGATTGGCAGGCCATCAACGGATATGCGGGTTCCGATCTGAAGTATTACCGAGACTTCTCGAACTACTTTCCGTCAGCGGAAAAGCTTTGCATCTCGACCAACTATCGCTCGACGGCCGGCATCGTCGGGATTGGCAATGCAGTCATGCATGGGCAAATAGGCCAACCCGCCAAGGCGCACACGAATGCACCGGGAAATATCTGGCTGGCAGACATAGACGCCTTCCAGCCGTTGTTGAACGAAAAATCGATCTATCATGACGACAAAATCACCCCGATGGTATTGCGCATCGTCGCCAAGGCATTGGAGCAAGAAAAGGATGTGGCGGTACTCTCGCGCACCAATACACCCAGCTATACCAAGAAGGAAAAAATCCGCACCCAGTTCCCGAAGGATGTGGCGGTACTCTCGCGCACCAATACACCCAGCTATACCAAGATCGACGACTACAAGGAAAAAATCCGCACCCAGTTCCCGAAAGATCAACGTCATCGCATTAAGGTTTCCACCACACATGGATTCAAAGGACTCCAGGCAGATGTGGTCATAGTCCTTGATGCGGAGGAAGGCTACTACCCGTTGATCCATCGGGACTGGTTTTTTCTGCGGATTTTTGGTGAGAACGTCGAACAGATCACCGATGAAAATCGACGACTGTTCTATGTCGCTTTGACCCGTGCCAAAGACACATTGGTGATATTCACACACGAGGCTAAGAAATCACCATTTCTGGTGGAAGCCGAGAAAAAAATGCCTCTCAGGCCGATACGGTGGACAGATTTTCCGTATGCTGGGCCGAAATCAAATCGACTATGGGTAATGGTTGGGAACCAGCCTTATCGGGGCAGCACGCCGACCTTCAATATCAAGGGTCTTCTCGGGCAAGAGGGGTATGCATATCAAAACCAGGATGGCTGGAAGTGCTGGGTAAAAAGTTTCCCCAATGAAGGCATCACCATCGATCTGCTGAAAAGCTCAACGTGGTCGCCCAATTCGGATGGTGTGGAGGTGCGCATCATCGACGATCAGGATAACTTGATCGAGAAATACCGAATTGACGGTGGCAAATGGGCCAAGGCGGCTTTAGCCTGAATCATCGTGTCATGAAATTTTCCATACGGTAACCAGAACATGACTGGCCTGATACCATCATGACGGCCTACGAATTCAATGTCATCTTTACGCTTGAAGCGCGCAGTAACTCCATGCTTGAGGTCATCACCGAGTATTACAGTCTGAGCGAGAGCCGTGTATTTGATGAGATACAAGGCGCTATTACTCAGCTGCGAATGGTGCTGACCGCAAAGGGGATCAGATATACCGATCTGAAGCGAGCACTCATACCCAACATCGGCAAGATAGAGCGCGCATTTGTCTTCGACTGGTCGAAGTTTGACACGGCTTGGTACGGTCGCGAGGTGCTGCACATCATGCTGCCGCTTCTGGAGAAAGGCTCTTCGCGTAGCGTCCTCGTTGGTGATTGGGCCACGGGACATCGCTTTGCCGACATTTTTCGTGAGTCTTTCGGCGAATCCAGCAACGCCCGCCTTTTGGATGGGCCGCAACACGCAGACACTTTGTACTTCGTTTACCTGAACAACCTGACCGAGGCATCCGCTGCTCGCTTAGATTCCGCTCTCTCGAAGCATGCCGCATATCTTGGTTCCATTGACCTGACGTACTCATCTCTGACGAAGGCTTTTTTATCGACAATGCTCGTTCGGGCTTTTATCCAGCATCGTGCAACGATCATACAGGGCCACGAGGACGACCGTGACGAGACAGAAGACGTGAACCTAGTTGGATATGACTTTCAGAGGTATGGATTCATCAACCGTAGCGTGCCACTGTGGCTATACAATTGGTTTTTGTCCTATAAAATCGAGCGACCAGTGCTGCGGAACGATGATAGCGATACGATCTTCTCGCTTAACGCAATGACAGCAATGCCGCATCCTATAGCCCGGTGCACAGTCGAACTCGATGAACGCAAGCTCGATTACCTGCAACGCGAAAAAGCGGGTTCATTGGAGTGCGCTGGTTTCAAGGAATTATCGGCTGCGGAAATAGCGATCCAAATACAGACCAAGCTAGATGGAAACTACATCTACAATTTGGCGCGGGCTGTAAATGGTGAAACGCTGAAATTTGATATCATCATCGAAAATGGTAAGGCAGCCCGCAAAACATGTGCATTGGAGTACTGCCCTACTGATCAAAAGCTACGCGTAATCACATTTTATTAGAGCTGCCCAAATTTAGTACATCAGCACCCGACCGAGAAATCGCCAGTCCTCGGAGGAGTCTGGCAGATGTCTCAACGACCGCACGATTTGTGAGGGACTTGGGTTGTTCTGGCTTTTTTCATTCAAATAGCGCCTCAACAAATTCCCGTGCCACGAAGGGCCGCAGGTCGTCGAGCTGCTCGCCGATGCCGATGAACCTCACCGGGATCGGACGGGCCTTGGCGATGGCGGCGATGACGCCGCCCCTGGCCGTGCCGTCGAGCTTGGTCAGTACCAGCCCGGTCACCTGCAGCGCATCGTCGAAGGATTTGACCTGGGCGATGGCGTTCTGGCCGGTGTTGGCGTCGAGTACCAGGATGGTCTCGTGAGGGGCGCTCGGTTCGGCCTTGGCGATGACGCGCTTGATCTTTTTCAGCTCTTCCATCAGGTGGAGCTGGGTGGGTAGCCGTCCGGCGGTGTCCGCCAGCACGATGTCGATGCCGCGCGCGCGCGCTGCCTGGATGGCGTCGAAGATCACGGCTGCGGAGTCGTGCCCTTCCTGGGTGATGACGGTGACGTTGTTGCGTTCGCCCCACACCTGCAACTGTTCGCGCGCGGCGGCGCGGAAGGTGTCGCCGGCGGCGAGCAGCACCGATTTGCCCTGGGCCTGGAAATGTTTGGCCAGCTTGCCGATGGTGGTGGTCTTGCCGGCGCCGTTGACGCCCGTCATCATGATCACATAAGGTCGGTGGCCTTCGATGGCTAACGGCGCCTCCAGCGGGGTGAGCAACGCCTGCAAGCCATCGCGCAAAGCCTGTTTAAGTTGCGCGGCATCTTCCAGCTTGTCCCGTTTGACGCGGCTTCTCAGGTCGTCGAGCAGGTATTGTGTGGCGGCGACACCGACATCGGCGGAAAGCAGGACGGTTTCGAGTTCCTCGTAAAGCGCTTCGTCGATCTTGCCGCCGCCGAACAGGCCAGTAAGCTGCCTGCCCAGGTTGTTGCGGGTCTTGCTCAGCCCTTGTTTGAGTCTGGCCGCCCAGCCCAGGGGCTGTTCCTGGCTTTCATCGGCTTTCTTGTCGGACTTGTCGGATTTGAAGAAACTTAGCATGGGGTGTGGCGGTCTCAAGGTGAGCTATAATTCACAACTTCGTCATTTTAGGCGATTGGGAGGTTTTGTGCAGCGTAAAAAAATATTGATCCGGTGCCTGGTAGTCCGTTCCACCAAAACGGGGACAAATGAAACGGATGGATTTTGTCAGGCTAGGCGCAGACCTGCCGCCGTATGGGGTATACGGCAAGGGGATGCAACGACGCATGGCGGAAAAAGACGCCGTTTCATGTCTTCGGTTTGGTGGAACGGACTACTCGGGTTGCTGGCGGCGATGCTGCCGTTCCAGTCCATGGCGGATGTCCATGAATACCAGCTTGCCAACGGCATGAAGGTTATCGTCAAGGAAGACCACCGCGCGCCGGTGGTGGTGTCTCAGGTATGGTATCGCGCAGGCAGCATGGATGAGTTTAACGGCACGACCGGCGTGGCTCACGTGCTGGAACACATGATGTTCAAGGGAACCAGTGCGGTACCCGCCGGTGAATTTTCCAAGCGGATCGCGGTTGCCGGCGGCAAGGAAAACGCCTTTACCAGCCGCGACCATACCGCCTATTTTGAGCAGCTGCAGAAACCCAAGCTGGCTCTGGCTTTGAAGCTGGAGGCAGACCGGATGCACAATCTGGTGCTGTCGCCCAAGGAGTTTGCCAAGGAAATTAAGGTGGTGATGGAGGAGCGCCGGATGCGCACCGAGGACAACCCCCAAGCGCTGGTTTACGAAAACATGATGGCGACAACCTACAAGGTTCATCCTTATCATCATCCGATCATCGGCTGGATGAGTGACCTGGAAACCATGACGGCGGACGATGCCCGGGACTGGTATCGCCGCTGGTATGCGCCGAATAATGCGGCGCTGGTGGTGGTGGGCGACGTCAAACCCGAGGAGGTGCTGAAACTGGCCGAGCGCTATTTCGGCAAAATCCGACCGGCTGCGCTACCTCCGCGCAAACCCCAGACCGAACCCGATCAACGCGGCATCAAACGGGTGGCCGTTAAAGCTCCCGCCAAGTTGCCCTACCTGGCCATGGGCTACCACACGCCCACTCTGCGCGATCCCGGAAAGGATGGCGATCCCTATGCGCTGGAGGTGTTGGCCGGCGTGCTGGACGGTCATGCCTCGGCGCGACTCAATCAGGCGCTGGTGCGAGAACAGCAGATTGCGGTATCGGCCGGGGCAGGGTATGACCTGATTTCGCGCGGGCCTTCGATGTTCATGTTGGAGGGATCGCCAGCGGAAGGCAAAAGTGTTGCCGAGCTGGAAACGGCACTTCGCGGGCAGATCGAGAAGATCAAGCGGGATGGCGTGACCGAGGAGGAGCTGCAACGTGTCAAGGCGCAAGTGATCGCGGCCCAGGTCTATCAGCGCGATTCGATGTTCTACCAGGCGATGCTGATCGGCGAGGTAGAAACCGCCGGACTGCCATTGAATACGTTGGAAACACGCCTGGAAAAACTCAAGGCGGTCACCGCCAGACAGGTTCAGGAAGTGGCGCAGAAATACCTGGTTGACGACCACCTGACGGTGGCGGTGCTCGACCCGCAACCGCTGGATGGCGCGAAGCCGGTGAAACCTGCAATGGGAGGGCGTCATGCGCATTAAATTTCTGGATTTTGCTTTTGCCGGTCTGCTGCTGGTCGCCACCGCAGCCCAGGCGGCACTGCCGATCCAGCACTGGCAGATGGACAACGGCGTGCGCGTGTTTTTCGTCGAAAATCACGATCTGCCGCTGCTGGATATCAGCGTCGAGTTTCCTGCGGGTAGCGGTCGGGATGACAAGTCCAGTCCGGGTCTGGCGAGCATGACGCATCATCTGCTTACCCTGGGTGCAGGCGGGATGACCGAGGAAGAGATTTCACGCCGCATGGCCGATGTCGGCGCCAGTCTGGGCGGAAGTTTCGACCAGGATCGGGCCGGGCTGCGCCTGCGTACTTTGAGTAGCGCGCGGGAACGCGACCAAGCACTGGAGATTATGGCCAAGGCGCTGTTATCACCCGATTTTCCCGAAGCGGTACTGGCTCGGGAAAAAAACCGTTCCATCGCCGAACTCAAGGAGGCTATGACCCGACCGGAGTTCGTCGTCGATCGGGTGTTCAATTCGATGATCTATGGAACCCATCCTTACGCGTTTTCCTCCCTGGTCGAGCCGGAATCGATCGCCGCCTTGCGGCGTGAAGAGTTGATCGGTTTTTACCGCGCCCATTATCGTGCCGATCATGCGGTGATCGCCCTGATCGGCGATGTCACCCCGGCCCAGGCCAGGGAGATTGTCGCTCAGCTAACCGCAGCCTTGCCGCTGGCTGAAAGCGGGTTGTCGCCCTTGCCAGCAGTGGTTATGCCCAAAGGGGAAACCCGCAAAATCGCTCACCCCGCCACGCAAAGCCACATCCTCATCGGGCAGCCGGGCATCACCCGTGACGACCCCGACTATTTTCCGCTTTATGTCGGCAATTACATTCTCGGCGGGGGCGGCTTCGCCTCACGTTTGATCGAGGAAGTCAGGCAGAAGCGCGGGCTGGTCTACAGCGTCTACAGCTATTTCCTGCCGCTGCAACAGCGCGGCCCGTTCCAGATCGGCTTGCAGACCAAGCGCGAGCAAGCCGACGAGGCGCTGGCCGTGGTGCGCAAGACCTTGAATAATTTCATTGCCAAGGGACCGACCGAGGACGAGTTGAAGAAGGCCAAGCAAAACATCGTGGGGGGCTTCCCGTTGCGCCTGGACAGCAACAAGAAAATCCTCGATTACCTTACCGTGATCGGGTATTACCGGTTGCCGCTTACCTACCTGGACGACTTTTCCGGCAAAGTTGAGCGGGTGACGGTTGCCCAAATCAGGGACGCCTTTACCCGCCGCATCCAGCCGGACAACATGGCGACCGTGGTCGTCGGCGCGGACGAGGCGATGTAGGGTGGGCAACGCTCTTTTGCCCACGCGAAAACAACGCATGATCCTCACCGCGTGGGCACAAAAACGGTGCCCACCCTACAAAGACCGATAACCCGTCATGGCACAGCAGGGCAAAGTCAGAATCATCGCCGGCGAATGGCGTGGCCGTCTGATCCATTTTCCACAAGCAGAAGGCTTGCGCCCGACCCCGGACAGGGTGCGGGAAACCTTGTTTAACTGGTTGGGGCAAACACTGGATGGCAAGACTTGTCTCGATCTGTTCGCCGGTAGCGGGGCACTGGGGTTCGAGGCGCTTTCACGCGGCGCACGGCGGGTGGTGATGGTGGAGCAGAACCCGCAAGTGCTGAAGGCCTTGCAGGAAAATGGGGCAAAACTGGATGCGGTCGGGATGGAAATTGTTGCAGGGGATGCGCCGAAATTTCTGCTGCGTGAGAAGCGGCTGTTTGACGTGATTTTTCTCGATCCACCTTTCCACCATGGGATTTTACCGTTATTATTGCCGCTTCTTTCGGAACGGCTCGCGCCAGAAGGCTTGGTTTATGCTGAAACCGAGCAGGCGCTTGAACCAGGGGAAGAATGGGACGTCTGGCGTAGCGACCGGGCGGGCAATGTGTTTTATTGTTTGCTGAAGCGAAAAACTGAAGGGCCCTGATGGCGCTTAGAGCGGTTTACCCCGGTACGTTCGACCCGATTACCCTCGGTCATGAGGACTTGGTGCGGCGCTCTATTCGTCTGTTCGACGAGGTCATTGTCGCGGTGGCGGATAGCCCCGGCAAGAAGCCCTGTTTTACGGTGGATGAACGGGTGGTGATGGCGAGGGAAGTGCTGGTTGATGTGCCCAAAGTAACGGTGGTGGGGTTTTCCGGGTTGCTGATGAACTTCTTGCGCGAAAACGAAGTGCGCGTCGTGCTGCGGGGCTTGCGTGCGGTTTCGGATTTTGAGTACGAATTTCAGCTGGCAGGGATGAACCGTAGCCTGTATCCCGAGGTCGAAACAGTATTCCTGACGCCATCGGGTCAATACATGTTCATTTCGGCCGGCATGGTCAGGGAGATTGCGCTGCTGGGTGGGGATATTAGCCAGTTCGTGCAGCCCTCGGTCAAGGCGAGGCTGCAAAACAAAATTTTTTCTTAATTTTTCAGAAGGAAACTGCAATGGCTTTAATGATTACCGACGAGTGCATCAACTGCGATGTGTGCGAACCTGAATGCCCCAACGGTGCAATTACACAGGGCGATGAAATCTACGTGATCGATCCCAACCTGTGCACCGAGTGTGTCGGACATTACGACGAACCACAGTGCATCAGCGTTTGCCCGGTGGATTGCATCATCACCAACCCCTCGCGCCAGGAAACCAAGGAAGAATTGCAGGCCAAGTACGAGGCGCTTCAAGCCAAGGGTTAAAACCTGGACGAAAAAAACGGCGGCACGGTATTCCGTGCCGCCGTTTTTTTAGGCGAAAAGCTCAGGCGCTTGCTGCGGCAAGCTGTGTTTCTTGTTCGCAGGCCAGCGAGTTGGCAATGTGCTGCTGCAACTGGGACAAATCCTGCATCTGCTTGAGGATGCCGTTCTCCATCTGCTGCAGTTCAGTGATCCGGTCTTCCAGGGTATCGGTCGCCTTGTGGATGCGTTTGATGCTTTCCAGGCGGCGGCGCAGATGGAGTTGATGCTCGCGTACCTGGGTTTCCATCGGAGACATGATCGCCTTCAGCCAGTTTTCCACATCCTGGTTTGCGACCTTGTAGACATGCACCACCCGGTTTGCCAGCGTTTCGAAAAATTTCGTGGTGAGGGAAATTTTTTCGTGGGTCAGCATGTTGAGCACAGTGTTGAAGTGCTCGTTGTAGGCTTTTTCCAGTCGGGCGATTTCCTTGTGATACTTCAGGGTCGAGAATGAGGTGGGAGCCGCCTGACTTAACCCATGTTCCTCGTTGAATTTCTTGTACATCGCGCCCATCATGCCCTTGATTTCCTCAATCTGCTTGGCGGATTGGGCAATGTTCTCGTTGGCATCCTTGAAAAACTTGTTCATGGCATCGCGCATGCCCTTGGTGAACCTGGCTTCGACCATGGCGACGCGGGTGTTCTTGACCTCGGCCTTGAGCGCATCCATGCCGAGGTGGGCGAACAGGATATTGGTCTGCTGGGAGAATACGCTACGCAGAGCCTGGAAGCGTTGCAGGCCTTTTTCGAAATCCTCCTTGTCATTCTTCACCTTGGACATCATGTGCTCGATCACATCCTCGTTCTTGCCGCGCAGTCCGAGCAGTTCATCCAGTTGCTCGCGCACGCCTGAAAGCCGCGCATCCAGAATCGAGCGGATGTTTGCCTCCATTTGCTCGATTTCGCCCTGGGTATTATCCCGGACGATTTCCTGCTTGGAGGGAATGAGCTCGTCGCTGAGCGATTTTTCCAGCGCCAGCAAACGGCTTTTTTCGAGTAGAGGCTCGTCCTGGTTGATCTTGGCGAGCAGTCCCTTCTGCGCGGAAACAGGGAAAACATAGGCGGGCTTGATGCCGAGCAGGCTGGCGCTGGCGCTGACTTGCTTGTCGATTTCGCGTTCGATTTCATCGGCGCTTTTCATCTCGTCCCACAGGCCATCGATTTTGTTCAGTACCACCAGGCGACCCTTCTGGTGCCCCTGCTGGTTGCCGATGTGATTGCGCCATACTTCGATATCGGACTTGGTGACACCGGTGTCGGCGGCGAGGATGAACAGCACCGCATGAGCGTTGGGCAGAAGATTCAGGGTCAGTTCCGGCTCGGTGCCGATGGCGTTGAGACCCGGCGTGTCGAGGATGACCAGGCCCTGCTTCAGTAGCGGATGCGGGAAATTGATGATGGCGTGGCGCCAGCAGGGGATGTCCACCGTGCCGTCTTGGTGCACGGTGACGATGTTGTTTTCGTCCTTTTCATTGTACAGGCCGTAGCGTGCGGCTTCGTCCAGGCTGACCCGCTTGGTCTGGCTCACATGCAGGAAGGCATCGACCATGGAATCGCTCGACTCGATGTCGAGCGGCACGATTTTCCATTCGTCGAGGTAGCGCTTGTACTCCGTGGTGGTGGTGTCGGCGGCACGGGTTTCGATCGGCAGCAACTGGATGCAGGGTTCGCGGCCTTCCTCGTACATCAGTTCGGTCGGGCACATGGTGGTGCGCCCCGCGCTCGAAGGCAGTAGCCGCTGGCCATAGCCGGCAAAGAAAATGGCGTTGATCAGCTCGGATTTGCCGCGTGAGAATTCAGCGACGAAAGCTACATTGAGCTTGTCGTCGCGGAGTCGGTCGAGCAAATGCTGGATGCGCAGGTCGGTCTGGCCGTCGTTCAGTTCCTGCTCGTTGAGCCAGTTGCGAAAGTTGCCGACGTTGTCCGACAGGCGGCTGCGCCAGGCGCTGTAGGCTTCGAAGTGCGCGACCAGATCATCGTGTGCCATGATTCCCCCGGGGGATGGTTTATCCAAGTGGGTTAAACTTTATCACAAAATACAACACAATCAACGTGATTTATCCATATTTTAAGGTGCGTATTGAACGCCACCTCTGGCGGTGGGCATCCACCAAATGAATCGGGGATTTTGAGGCGCCCCTGCAAAACCAGCAAATGGGGTAAGCAGGGATGGGCGGTTTTATCGCCCAACTCGCAAAATCTGTCCTTGCCCAGACGAATTTTGCGAGCATCCGCTACGCGGCTTGCCTGCTTGACCCACTTCGCTTCGATTCTTCAAGTCCGACAGGCTCCTAGGTCACTGGTTTTTCAGTCGCTTGCGGTGCTTGTGCAGGCTTTGAGTCAGCTCCGAGATGATTTCCGAGGCGGCTTTAATGATCTGGTTTGAGCCAAAGCCGGCTTTGGCCATTTCGCGATAGAACGATTTGGCGACAATCTTCGCCATCTGGTCCGGATTCTGAGCTGCGGCGAACAGTGCGTTGCCGAAGGTTTTTTCCACTCCGGCAGCCAAGGTAATCTGGGCGAACCGGGAATTCAGGATACTTTGCAGCTGGATGACCTGGATTGATCGACCGATGAACAAGGACACGATGTCGAGCAGATTGAGATCATCCAGGTTGAACGGGAGCGGATGCTTTGGTCCGTTGACGTTGACCACGCCAATGGTCTTGCCGTTGATTAGGATCGGGGAGGAGATCATGCTCTTGCGCGGGTCGTGAAGCTGGCGAGCCGCCTGCACGAAACTCGATTGCGTGATGTCCTCGATCAGGAGCGACTTGCCGGTGGCGACGACGTGCCCGGAAATGCCCTCTCCTGGCTTGACGGCGTTTTGGTAGGCGCTGGCTGGCAAATCTCCAAAGTTGGCGCAGACGCGCAGGCGCAACTCTTCGAATTCGTCATCGTTCAACAGCATAATGGAGCAGTTTTCCGCGTTGAGGATATTGGCCGCCATCGTTGCGAGCTGATAGAGATTCTCGTCCAGGGTGCCCTCGGATTCGAGGAAATTGGACAGGTCATGCAGCTTGGCTAGCGGATTCTCTTTATTGCCCATGGCCTGTCTTCCTGCTTTCCCTAAAGTGGACCCCTCAGCTATTGAGCAGCAAAGCTTAGGGGCAAGTTTTGATTAATAGCATAATCCCGTTAAGTTAATCAATGCGATCTGTCGATATTTTAAGGCGTGCCCTGAACGTCATTTCTGGCAGCCAGGACAGTAGAAGGTGGAGCGTTGTCCCTGACGCAACTGGCGTACCGTCGCACCGCAGCGCGGGCAGGGCAGACCGGCGCGGCCATAGACGCCATATTGCTGCTGGAAATAGCCGGGGTTGCCGTCGCTGTTGACGAAATCGCGCAGGGTGCTGCCGCCTGCGGCGATGGCCAGATTCAGAATGTCCTTCACTCGCGCCGCCAGTCGGGCGCAGCGCTCCTTGCCCAGCCTTCCGGCTGCGGTTTTCGGGCTGATACCGGCGGAAAACAGCGCTTCGTTGGCGTAGATGTTGCCGATGCCGACGATGATGTGGCCGTCCATCAGAAATGGCTTGATCGGGGTTCGGCGACCGCGCGACACCCGGTAGAGGAAATCGCCGTCGAAGGCTGCCGTCAGAGGCTCGACGCCGAGCTTGGCCAGCAGCGGATGGCCATCCGGCGGCGCCGTCGTCCACAGCACCGCCCCGAAGCGGCGCGGGTCGTGCAGCCGCATGCACTGGCCGCTTTCCAGCACGAGGTCGAAGTGGTCGTGCTTCTCCGGCGGCGTGGCGGCGGGCAGGATGCGCAGGCTGCCGGACATGCCGAGGTGCAGGATCAGCCAGCCCTCGCCGCAGTCCAGCAGCAGGTATTTGCCGCGCCGTTGCAGGCTGCGGATGGTCAGTCCGGTGAGGGCGCGCTTCAGGTCTTTGGGGATCGGATGGCGCAGGCCGTGGTGGCGGATCACGGCGGTTCGGATGCGTACCCCGGCCAGATGCGGCTCCAGGCCGCGAAGAGTGGTTTCGACTTCGGGCAGTTCGGGCATTGGGAAAAAGCTGCCAGCTATCAGCCGTCAGCTGTCAGTCACTGTGCGCGGCAAGGCCGCGCGGTTATTTTTGAGAGCCAAAAAACAGCCGCTTCCCAATTCCCGCAGGGAAATGGTATTGCAGTTTCTCGTCTTCGCGCAGCAGTACCAGCTCCGGATCGCGCCGCAGGATTTTGCACGGAATGAGCTTGCCGTTGCCGAGGCGCAGGGTGAAGGATTCCTGCGGCGGTGTGCCGTCGTAGGGCTGGGTGACCAGGCTGGAAGCGTTGCGCCATTCGTCAGCCCAGCGGTTGAAATCGTCCTGGCTCCAGTTCGGGCGGGCCGGGGTGGCCGACCATTTGCCATCGCTGTCCTGACTGAGTTTCAGATCCGCAAACGCGAAGCCGGCCAGCTTTTCTTCCTCAGCCAAAAAGGCGCGGGCGGCGAAATCGGCGGGCATTTTCATCGCATGGGCGAGATGGCTGGGCGCGACCAGATGGACGCCGCCATTCGTGGCGACGTAGACCTCGCCGGTCAGCGAGTTCTGCGTGCCGAAGCTGAATTCCTGGTCGTTGAGCGTGAGGCGTAGCAGGGGTGGGTCGAGCTGGAAGCGGCCCAAATCGGTGGCGGGGAAGCGCTGAAGGCTGGTGGCGGCGAGGATGTCCAGTGAGTGTCCAACCGCCACTCTTTCCGCGCGTGCTTGGAATGGGGCACTCAGGCGCCAGCCATCTGGTTTTTTTTGCAGCACGATGGCCGGCTGGCCGGGCTTTTCGATAGCAATGCGGTCAATGCTGGCGCTGGCCAGGGTGGAGAGTTTGAATTCCGTCTGAGCCATGGGCTTGGGCTTGAGCCAGACCAGCAGGATCAGGATGGCGACCAGCGCGGACAGCACTAGATTCAGCAAGATGCGGGATTTCATGCCTTGCGCCGCCGCCACCAAGTGCCGATGCCGATGCCGATGAATGCCAGCGGCAGTATGATGAGAAAGCCGATGGAGATCACCGCTGCAGCGTTTTTGCTCAAGTTAAGGCTGGTGTCCTGGGCAGCCTTGGTCGGGATGGTGATGAGGCCGTCGTCCCCGGCCAGCCAGTTGAACAGGTTAAGGCCAAGGTCGAGGTTGCCGCCGTTGCCGAGATAGGTGTTGGAGAGAAAACCGCCGTTGCCGACCACGATGACCCGCTGGCTCTTGTCTTCCACGTTACGTTCAAGGGCGATGGCGATGGTTGCCGGCCCCGGCGTGTCGCGGTTCTTGTCGAAGGCGAGGGGGCCGTCGAGCTTGCCGGTTTCCACCCAGCCCTGCGGCGCGACCTCGATCAAAGGGGTGGACTGCCAGCCTTTATCTTCGCTGGCGCCGATAGTGCGGGCGTAGGGGAAGGCGGTGACCAGATTGAAGCCGAGTGTCGCCGGATGACGGCCGTAAACGGCGCCCAGAGCGATGGTCGGAGCGGCATTGAGCTGCTGGGCGGCGGGGTCCACTACCGTGCCGGGCGTCAGCGCTAGCCCCAGCTTTTCAGCCAGAGGCTCCAAGCCGTGAAGCGGCTCCTGGTCGATCAGCCAGAGCAGGTTGCCGCCCTTATCCAGGTAGCTTTTCAGCTTCTCCACCTCCTCCGGCATCAGGTCCACTTGCGGGCTGGCGATCACCAGCAGGCTGGCATTGTCGGGTACATCCTGAGCCAGGGTGAGGTTGAGGCTTGCGGTCTTGAAACCCTTGGCTTCCAGCTTCTTGCCGAAATCGCCGAGGTCGTGGTTGGCCATGCCGTCGAGCTTGCGCTCGCCGTGGCCGTCCAGATAGAACGCCAGGCGCTGGCCGGCGCGGGCCAGCCGGGTCAGGAGCGAGGTCAGCATCGGCTCGTTCAAAGTGGTGAGGTGCTCGCTGCGGCCCTGGTATTCCACCACCATTTCGCCGTTGGCCTGGATGCCGGCCGCCCGCGTTTGCTGGGGCTGTTCCGCCGGATCGACGAACTTGAGCATGAGATCGGGTTTGGCATGGATGTAGAGGTTGATGAACTCGCGAATGATCTTGCGCACATCGCCGAGCCGGGGGTCCATCTGGGTGGCATAGGCGGTGATGGTGACCGGGCCGGGCAGGCTCTTGAGCACGTCGACGCTGGCCTGGCTCAGCGTGTTGCGGCTGTTGCGGGTGATGTCCCATTGCGCCGTGTAGGTGCGGGAAAGGGTGACGAGCAGGCCGACAGCGAGGAGGAACAGGACGAGAAAAATGGCGCTTTGCAGGCGCAGCTGGAAGCGGGATGGGTTGGGGGTATTCATTAGCCGTGCGTCCTGTCGTTGTCGAGCCGGCGCACCGCCAGCACCAGGAACAAGGCGATGAAAAGCAGGAAGTAGGCGGCATCGGCACTGGCGATGATGCCGCGGTTGAACGATTCGAAATGCTTCATCAGTGACAGGGTATTTAGCCAACTGTCGGCGTCATGCGCCGACATATTGATGATCCACAGGCCAAGCAGCGCGCCGAAGCTGCCGATCGCGGCGATGATCGGGTGTGCCGTGAGGCTGGAAATGAACAGGCCGAGCGCGGCGAAGCTGGCCGCCAGCAGCGCCAGGCCGACGATGTTGCCGGCCAGCAGCCCCAAGTCGAGCGTTGCGCCGGCATACAGCGACAGCGACATCAGCGCGGCCAGGCCGATAAACAGGCAGAGGAAAGCCATCAGGCCGAGGAATTTGCCGAGGATGATCTCGCTGACCGAAACCGGCGCGCTCAACAGCAGGTTAAGCGTCTGGTTGCGGCGCTCCTCGGCGATCAGGCGCATGGAGAGGAGCGGCACCGCCATCAGCAAAATGATCGCGGCGTTGCCGAACAGGGGCGTGACAATCAGCTCAGTCACGCCAGGCGGGTTGGCGAGGGCGGTCAGCTGCGGTTGGATCGCCAGAAAGGCGTCGACCTGGTTCAGAAAAAACCAGGCGAGGATGATCTCCAGCACAGCCAGGATAATCCAGGCCATCGGCCCGCTGAACAGGATTTTCAGTTCCTTGGCGGCAATGGTGAAAATCATGTTTTATCCTCTTGTTGCGTCAGCCGGATGAAGACTTCTTCCAGGTTGACCTGCTCCGGATAGGTCTGCTTCAGTTCGGCCATGTCGCCGCCGAAGACCAGTTTGCCCTGGTTCATGATCTGGATGCGGTCGCACACGCTTTCCACCTCCGGCAGGATGTGGGTGGACAGGATTACGCTGTGCTCACCGCCCATCTCGCGGATCAGGCTGCGGATTTCGCGGATCTGAATCGGGTCGAGGCCGACAGTGGGTTCATCCAGGATCACCACGCGCGGATTGTGCACGATCGCCTGGGCGATGCCCATCCGCTGCTGGTAGCCTTTGGACAAATTGCCGATCAGGCGTTTTCCGACTTCGGACAGGCCGCAGCGCTGTTTGGCTTTGTTGACGGCGTCGGCGATTTCATTCTTGGGAATGCGGTGCAGTCGCGCGGCCAGGCGGAGATATTCATCCACGGTCAGTTCCCGGTACAGGGGCGGGGTTTCCGGCAGGTAGCCGAGCAGCGCCTTGGCTTCGAGCGGGCGCTCCAGCAGGTCGATGCCGCAGATCTCGATGGTGCCGGTGCTGGGCGCCAGGCATCCGGCCAGCATTTGCAGGGTGGTGGTTTTTCCGGCGCCATTCGGCCCCAGCAGGCCCAGCACTTCGCCCTGGCGAAGTTCGAAGCCGATGTTCCGCACGGCGCAGCGGGCGCCATAGCGATGGGAGAGGTCTTTGGCGGAAACGGTAATCTTGGTCATGCCTTGGGTGCTTTGAAAAAATGCCAATATGTCCTAATATGGGCAACGCGTAAAGAGCGCATTTGCCAACCGCCTTAATTATCTCTCTGTGATGAAATTTAAAATTCTCTTGCTGGTTCCCGCTGCGCTGGTTGTTGTCGGCTGCGCCCAACTGTCGCCGAAACAAGCCGTTCAGCCCGTCGCTGTGCCGGAGCACGCAGAGCGAAGCCCGGTGCTACCCAAAGTCGACTTAACCAGCCCCATTCTGTTTCAGTACCTGGTTTCGGAGATCGCCGTGCAGCGTGGCGATCCGGGGCTGGGCACCGAGGGGATGCTGGATCTGGCCAAAACTACTCGTGATCCGCGCTTGGCAAAACGGGCCGCTGAGATGGCCTTGCAGTCGCGGCGCGAAGCTCAGGCGCTGGAGGCGGCCACGCTGTGGCACCAGATCGACCCAGACGAAACCCGGGCGCAGCAAGCCGTGGCGGCGATTCTGCTGAATACTGGCCGCCTGCAGGAAGCGAAACCCCATCTGGAGAAATTGCTGGCAGGAGAAGGAGACAATGTCGGTGGGGCGCTGCTGCATTTGAATCAGATGCTGTCGCGGCAGCAGGATAAGCCGGCCACCTTGGCTCTGGTGCAGGAATTGGTCGTGCCCTATCTGAATCGTGCCGAAGCGCATTTCGCTATCGCCTATGCGGCATGGGGTGCGGGCCAGGATGAGTTGGCGCTGCGTGAAGTTCGCGAGGCAGGCCGACTCCGCTCCGGTTGGGAGGCTGCGGCGCTGTTCCAGGGCCAACTGTTGCAGCGCACCTCCGTCCCCGAGACACTGAAGTTTTACCGGAACCTGCTGGCCGATTATCCCAAAATGTGGGATGTGCGCATGGCGTATGCCCGTTTGCTGGTGAGCAACCGACGATATGTCGAAGCGCGCGCCCAGTTCGAAAAACTGCTCGGCGAGCTGCCCGGAAATCCCGATGTGAGCGTAGCGGCCGGACTGCTGGCGATGCAGCTCAAGGATTACGACGCTGCGGAGAAATACCTGAAACAGGCGCTGGCCGACCATTACCGCGATGAAGCCACGGTGCGTATGTATCTCGGCCAGTTGTTCGATGAGCGTGGACGCTACGCGGAAGCCGCAGACTGGTATGGTTCGGTCGGCCGGGGCGAGCAGTATGTTCCCGCGCAAATCCGTCAGGCGGCCATGCTGGCCAAACAGGGCAAGCTCGCAGAGGCGCGTCAGCATCTCGGCCAGATACCGGTGCAGAACAACCAGCAACGGGTACAGGTGGTCGTAGCGGAGGCGCAGTTGCTGCGGGATGCCAAGGCTTATGGTGAGGCGTTTGAGTTGTTGAGCAAGGCGCTTTCGATGCTGCCGAATTATCCTGATCTGCTCTACGACCATGCGATGGCAGCGGAAAAATTGGGCAAGATCGACGTTTTCGAACAGGACCTGCGCAAGCTGATCCAGATCAAACCCGATTACGCCCACGCCTACAATGCGTTGGGGTACACCCTGGCGGATCGCTCCGAACGTCTGGATGAGGCGCGGCAGCTGATCGAAAAGGCGCTTGAATTGGCGCCGGACGACTTTTTTATCATGGACAGTCTGGGCTGGGTGTATTACCGCATGGGGCAACTCGAAAAGGCTGAGGACGCCATGAGGCGCGCCTACATCGGTCAGCACGATGCAGAAATCGCGGCGCATCTTGGCGAAGTTCTGTGGGCCAGAGGTAAGCGCGAAGAGGCGGGAAAAGTCTGGCGCGCCGCCCTGAAGGAAAACCCCGGACACGAAACGCTGTTGAATGTCATCAAGAAATTTATTCCTGCAAAGTAGTAGGATGGGTGGAGCGTAGCGATACCCATCATCAGGCGACCGGTCAACGATGGGTATCGCTACGCTCCACCCATCCTACGACCTAGTCACTATCTAAAAATGGCAAATCTGCGATTTCTCGGTTCGTTCGTCATTTCCGCGTTGCTGTGGGGTTGCGCCGAACTGCCAGTTCCGCCGCCGGAGCTAGAATCAACAGCCCGCCAACAGGCCGACATCGGTGCTGATGGCTTGTTCCGGCTGGCAGGCCGGATCGCGGTGTCGCACAACGGGGAGAGTTTTTCCGGTTCGCTGCGGTGGAGTCACGCTGCCGGGGAGGACGAGATTTTCATCCTTTCCCCGTTGGGGCAGGGTATCGCCCGCATTTTGAGCAATGCTGCCGGCGCCTCGCTTTCGACCGCAGAGGGCCGAAGTTACCGCGCCGCAGACGTGGAAAGCCTGACCGAGGAAGCGCTGGGCTGGCGCCTGCCGGCGCGCGGCCTGCAATACTGGGTGATGGGCCGCCCCGCACCGGACGGTGTGGCGGAAAGCGAGATGGACGATAACAAACAGCTGCGTACCCTGCGTCAGGATGGCTGGCGCATCGATTATCTCGGTTACCGGATGGTGCAGGGGGCCTCGTTGCCGGCCAAGCTGGAGGTGGCGCTGGACGAGCGCCTGCGGGTCCGGTTGGTGATCGATGACTGGGTGTTGCCATGATGACTACCTTCCCCGCCCCGGCCAAGCTGAACCTGTTTCTGCATGTGGTTGGCAGGCGGCCGGACGGCTACCATTTATTGCAAACAGTGTTTCGTTTCGTCGATTATGGCGACAGCCTTTCTTTTAATATCCGTGATGATGGCGTGATTCGGCGGGTGAATCCGCTGCCCGGCCTGGACTTGGAACAGGACCTCACCGTGCGGGCTGCGCGTCTTTTGCAGCAGGAAACCGGGTGCCGTCTGGGCGCGGATATCGTCCTGGAGAAGCGCTTGCCGATGGGCGGTGGCTTGGGTGGAGGCAGCTCTGACGCCGCTACGGTGCTGTTGGCGCTGAATCGCTTGTGGAACCTGAATCTCGGACGCCAAATGTTGCAGGATCTGGGTTTGCGCCTCGGCGCCGACGTGCCGGTATTCGTCTTCGGCGAGAGCGCCTTTGCCGAGGGAGTGGGCGAAAAGCTCCAGTCGGTGGTGCTTCCGCCTGCCTGGTATGTGGTGCTGGTGCCGTCGGTGGCAGTTTCCACGGCAGAGATTTTTACCAGCAGGGAATTGACACGCGATACGAAACCTATCAAAATGTCGGACTTTTCAACGGGCTGCGGAAGAAATGATCTGGAGCCTGTGGTGTGCCGGAAGTACCCGCAGGTTGCCGAGTGCCTGGAGTGGCTCAAGGCCTTCGGCGAGGCCAGGATGACCGGATCGGGAGCGTGTGTTTTTGCCGCGTTTTCGAGCGAAGGAGAGGCGCATAGAGTGTTTTCCATGAAGCCGTTGCGGATGGCCGGTTTTACCGCAAAAGGCATGGATAGACATCCTTTGTACGATTTTGTCAGTTAAGTGGGGAGTCGCCAAGTGGTAAGGCACTGGATTTTGATTCCAGCATTCGTAGGTTCGATCCCTACCTCCCCAGCCAGTTATCAAAAGGCGTAGCGTGTTTTCCATGAGGCTGGCGCAGATGGCCGGTTTTATCGCAAAGAGCATGGCGCAAAGGGCATAATAATAAAGGCTATGTCACTGTTAAGTAGTGGTCTATACTATCGCCATACCAATCAATAAGATAGGTGCTACGATGAAAACCGAAGAATTTCATGTTTTGGCGGCAGAACTCGAAAAATTGACGCCGCATCAAAG
>Ga0210044_10001184_pt1 | contig 39548 bp, 47 predicted proteins | sample CryGey13umfilter_2_FD_183959 | JGI IMG/M metagenome (GOLD analysis project Ga0210044, IMG submission 183959) | Groundwater microbial communities from aquifer in Utah, USA - Crystal Geyser 4/9/14 3 um filter (SPAdes) (version 2) | ecosystem: Environmental > Aquatic > Deep subsurface >... | reverse complement strand
ATATATATTTTTTTCTAAAAAACTGCGGAAGTGCGTAAAAAGGTCACTTTTCTTTTTATAATCATAAGCTTAAGTGAAAATAAAAAGTGCGTAATTAATTAAAAAAGTGCGGAAGAAAATACTAAGTGATTGATTATAAAGAATAAGTCTAAAAATAAAGTGCGGAAAAGAATTGCGGAAAAGTGCGGAGGTAATTATTTAGATCCACTAGGTGTATACCAATGGCACTCTGAGACGTTTTAAGGGGCCTTAGACCGTTTTAAGTAGACTAAGTATACGCTGATATAGCTTCCACTTAATTAGAGGCTTAAAACGCGTTTAAACCCCATTAAAATGAGGTTGAGTTTATATTGATAGTAGGTTACACTCTCATAATGTCTATATTATCTGAAATACCCCTAGGGGAACTGGAGCTAATAATTGAGGAGAATCCTAAGTTAAGAGGTATTATGCAAGGCTATATAGCAGAATATAAACTTATAGATAGGCTGAGAAATATATTTGGGGTAACTGAAGTTAGTAAGATACCAGATAGACACAGAGTAAAAAGAGACTTACAGATTAAATACTTAGGTACTGATATAACAATAGAGTGTAAATCCATAATCTCCTCAACTGTTAAGTGGGATACGATACGTGGTACCTGGCAGGGTACTGTACAGTGTAAGAATTCAGACGCTGTATATAGTAAGGATTACCTAGATACCCCTAAGCGCACAAATTTGACCAGAGGGGGGTTTGATATTATGTCTATCTCAACATATGCGATAGACGGTTTATGGGATGCAGTTTACATAGAAAATAGGTATATGCCTCAATCTACCTATGATAGATTTGATATAATGAAAACTAGTTTTGTAGTTAACCCTCTAACTACTCCATGTATAGAAATGGATTTAGAGAAGATACTTAAATCTACCAGGGACTATAAGTTAAAATAAACGCATGAAAGACGAATTAGTTATCCAAAGCCTCATAGAGCTATACAAAGAACGTGGAGTAGATCTACATCTATTACTAGATAACCCACTGTTTATTCATTTACCCCTCCATAATAGGGTTAACTTAATTAAGCAATACGCATCTCACATTGCTTCACCTACATCTACTGTACTCAATAAGGGGGATGTTAAAAGTATTCTAATTGATTCCTTAGCAGGGGCTGGGCTAGCTGGGGGATCTGTCCTATTGCGTAGATTATTGGCTAATAAGACTAACGGGGTAAGTATGCCTATATCTATGAAGGGACTAGCCCTGGCATCTGGCATAGGTGCAGCGGCGGGAGCTACAAAGGCTTTATTTGATAGGTCTAGCTCCATATCCCAGAGGAATGATATGAATAAGGCATTCAATGGGTTGGCACATTCCGGGGAGGATAAGGACGCTATTAAACTTTTGGCACTACGTAATCTTCAAATTGGCCAACCTAGAAAACCTGGAGTAACCGGGAAATTTATGGGTTCGGTGGTAGATAACATAGTTCCATTATCTATGGAATACTCTAATGTAGTATACACCCCTAAGGCGGTAGGGGTAGCTGGTAATAGATATATAAATGCTATTGATAAGAGCGTTAGTGACGAGTTCTTTAATAGTTCAGCAGAGACTAGAGATAAAATAACCTTTGAAAAAAATAAGGCAGAGGCGGAGTTTGGAGCATCTGAGAAATACAACGTTGATAGCACTAATAACTTCTTACGTAAAATACAGAACGCTTTTAATGGATTATTATAAATGACAATGTTAGCATATTATATAAAACCAGTGTTGGAACTGGTACCGGAGATTTCTCCAATGATTAAGCAGGCTTCGGTGGATAGGGAGTATCCTATTGATAATAAATCCTCGGTACTAGCCTCCGCTATGGCTATTCAGTATATGGTTAAGGTTGCCCGTAGGGCACCTGACTATGCAGAATTAGAAAAGGTGGCTAGGGCCGTAGAAGCTTATAGTCTCCAAGAAGAGATAGGATCCTTAGGTGAGCTAATGACTAAGCGTGCCGGTGAAGCTTGTATTAGTGCTGAGAAGAACTCCGTAGAATCTTACATGCTCAAAGAGGCAGCCTTTAGGGGTATGTTATCTGGGTTTTCTGATATATTCTCAGCAATATCAACCGCTAAGGACTTATACAAACAGGCTTCTGATAAAGGGGTTACGCCCTCACCAGACATTACTCTGTATGCAGGTAAGTCTATCCTGAATAAATCGGCTGCCCTTAAATCTTTATCGGTTAGGCATTCCTTAACTAAGGAGGCTGAATATATTAAGCTAGCTAAAGCTTTAAGCGACACATCAGAAGTAAGTGAAGACTTGGCTTCTAGGTTAGCGGAGAGGGTTACTGGATTAGATAAAACCGCAGGATTAACACTCAAGGGTTTTAACTTTTACCGTGAGGCATTCCATACTAAAGAGGCTGCCATCAGTATTTTAAATATTAGGCTGGCTGGAAAAGACATACCTTACGAGAAACTCGCCAGGGTAGGCAGAGCGAATATTGCCTCTTATATAGGTAAAGATGTCGCCTCCGAGTTCGACCGTGGACCAGCTAATTTCAAACAGGTAGCAGAGACTCTTCCTCTAGACCTACAAAAAGTACTTGTGTCTCTAACTAAGAATGTATAATTAAGTATGTCAAATGGCGATACACCAGGATTCCATGGTATCTATACACTTAAATGTAAGATAGATTTTGTCTTAGGTAAAGATACTTGGTTTGACTACGAAGTAGAAACCATTATAAGTGAGTTAAACCTACCTTTTTACTCTAAGTCCCTAGGGGATAAGATATACCTACTAAAAACGTTAGGTATGAGACCGGAGGTGTTTCATGAAGACTTCTGGTTTACTATGGTAGCTACAGATGTGATAAATGGGAATATTGCTGACTTTACTCAAGTACCTCACGTTACTTCGCTAGAGCTGGCATATGCTATACTCCAAGTACAGATGTCCTTAAGTACCTCCGGTGTAATATCCAGGTATTCAGATGGGTTTATAGAGGGGGTAGCTTATATTTTACGTAATGAAGGATACTCTGAACCTGTAGCCCCTTTTTCATTTGTGCCTAAGGAGATGTTATCTCCAGGTCAAACTAAAGAAGACACGGATAACAAGGCTACTGCTATACAATTATATATAAAAGGTATGTCTAATGATTAACATAACAACTTTTGTAGGACAAGCATCTGGTATCCCTATTATGGATACTACAGGACTTACTTCGTTTCCATCTTTACAATTACTAACTGATTATGATATATCGACCCCTAACACAGTTAGCTCTCTAGGATTAACCGGACTCTCCACTCCAGTTGAAATAAGTGCTGGATCTGGGATATATACCACTACTTTTATTGCACCTACTATAGGTAATTTCTACGTAGTATATAATGGGGTAGTAATAGCCCATATAACCGTTGATGCATATGATGTCATAGGTATGTTAAAAAATATAGAAGATGAAGCACTGGGTAGTTGGTACTGGAATAAGCTTACGGGTAATTTAACTTTGATTAAACAAAACTCAACTACATTGGCTACTTATAACGTGGTGGACACTACTTCTACTTCCAGTAGAGAACGAGTATAATTCTTTAATTAATCTAAAAAAGAGCCCTAGAAATATGGGCTCTTTTTTATGCTAGAAGGGATAATCCTCAGGTGATAGGCCAGTATTGACAGCCACCGAGTTGTTACCATGCAACCTTCCGCTCGGTATCACAATATCACCCAGAGTTACCTCAGCAGTTGTAATAATAGTCTGTGGGGGGGGGTGAATTGGAGACCTGAATATCCTCCATACTAGATTTCCTAGATTTACTTTTAACCTCTACTACTTGGTCTTCTACAATTCCCCCGGCTTCATTATCCTCTCCCTTGAGTTCATTATCTACCTGGTGGGTATTACCCCTAGCCTTAGCTTAGCCCTTACCGCAGCCATTATCATAGCCCTTTTCGCAGCCTCTTCCTCCTTAATACGAGCAGTCTCCTCTTTATGAATAATACCTTTAACCATTCTGTATATGACATCGTTGTTATTACCAAGGTGTACATCCATGCAGGATAATTCTTTAAGGTTAGGGTGACTCTTAATAGCAGTGTAACTCTCAGCAGCTATGGATAGAAAGTAAGACATAGTATTAAAGGTGGTAGAAGAACCTCCTAACATATCCACAAATACTTTGTTGAAGTTCATAGGTTTACGGTAATAATAATTCTGAACTACTGCAATAATATTTGTTGCTACTAGGGCGTTGATGGCCAAAGTTTGATCTAGATCAGCACAACTACCTAGGCCCGGATTATCAGCCAACTCTAGATAATGCTTAATATCCATAGGTATACTGTGTATATTTTCCACGTGAGTAATCATCTTGGGTAATTTTTCAATTACTCCCACTTCGAAATTATCAGGATGCAAACCTATCTCTGGATTGAAGAAGTTTACTTGGCCAAAATTATCCTCATTACCAGAATCAATGATAAACACATTCGCATTACTATAGTTATCATTAAGGTCTACGATTGACATAGCGTTAGAGATAATATTTCTCCTGGCTACTACGGAGTCAACACACATGATGATCATACATGGTTCACTCTCCAGGTTCACACCTAATTGGGTAGTAAAGAATGTTTGGATATCCATATGTCCTTCTATACGAGAAGTCATCGGTATAATAGACACCCCATAAGCCTTGCTATATCGTTCGGCCAGAACTACTGCCTTATTCTTACCAACATCCTGGTGGATGAAGTTTTGACGTGCCAAGTTTTTTTCCTCAATCGTATCAGGATCACATAACACAATATTGGGGGTGCCTAACCATCCTCGTGGTGAATAATCCTTGGTGATAGATCGGATAAACTGAGCCAACAGGGGGACTAACCTGGAGCCGGTCCCCCCACATCCTACAACGATGATATTATGGGGAATGGTTGATGGAATAAAATTAAACAAGTGCCTCTCCTTTTAAATTAGTAATAGGAGGGGGTGTTTAACCCCCACCTTCACATACCGTTTTCTGCTATTTGTGATTGATACTTCCACGGGAGTGTATTGTACAGTTCCCTAACCATATCCACCTGTTTTTCATCTTCCATTAACTGGAATAGATCGCAGATAACTTCTGATATAAGTTCATCTTTACCGGATAGGGCAGTCATACAATCACTGATCAATGAAAATGCATTGGCTACCTCCCCACCATATTGAATGGCCAAGAACGCGTATTGGTCATCTTCTAATGTACTGAGGTAGTTTCCAACAGGATCATTCTCATCTATCTCTTCACCACTACTCTCATCCCTTAACTGCTTCTCGCAGGGCTTTTCTATTAGCTCTCTGCTCACGTTTCGAGAACCTGCGGGACCCAGGGGGAGTTTTCCCTGAGCCCCCGAGGGAAAACCCGGTGGGAGCCCCCCTTCGTCGTCTCCAAATATTGATCCTAGAGAAGTTGGATCCGAGTGATAAGGTAGACCCCGTACGTTAGGTCCAGCACGTTCACCAGATGCAGTTGTGTTATCCGGGTTAGCCTTAGAGAATTGATACTGTTTCAAATGATCCCACTTATGGCCACCCTGATACCCCCGGTAATCCCCGCGTCCCACTGAGTAGTTAGGAGTATTAACGTTAGCTAACCACTCTTCAGGAACATCCACAACACGATCTTCTGGCGTATGGAAGATATCCTGGAGTTTTACTTCATACTTCTGTTTGTAGTAGTTAAAGCGGATTTTTACTTCTGGTTCTTTATCTTTGAGTTTTCCTACAACGCCTGAAAAACCAATGGCATTAAGGTCATCTCGATCATCCGTCGCTGAAAAGAAACTTCCCATTGTATTCAATAAGTTATAGCTTTTTTTAATTTAAGCCCTTGCGGTATATGGCATGTTACGTTAAAATACTATCAATAAATAAAGGATTAAGATGAAATCAGTTGATAGTGACGATATAGAACTAATATGTAAAATGTACGATGACGGAAAAACAGGGACTGAAATTGCAGCCATGTTTGGGTTACATCGAACTACTATACCTAAGCTATATAAACGTCACAGAGGGATAACGGGGAAGTTAACACCACACCAAGGTAATATGAGTTACTTTCAGACTATAGACTCACACATTAAAGCATATTTTCTAGGCTTTATAGCAGCAGATGGATGTATAGTAGAGAGTAAAACTAATAGTGGCCATAGAGATACTCTGGCAATTAACATACTCAGCAAGGATCGTACAGTCCTCGATACGTTGAAGAGAGAACTCGGGTCTGAGTTAGCTATACACTATTTTGAAAATAAGGACCAGGTGTCCTTCCGCGTTTGTAATCAACAAATTTGCGATGATTTGCGACAGTATGGGTTGGGTTATCGCAAATCACTTACTATGCCTAATTTGTATCCATTAATCCCTAGTAAGTTCCACGCATCATTCACATTAGGATATCATGATGGTGATGGCTGTATGTACTGGAAAAAGACTAGGTATGTCTCTAAGAGGGGATATGTAAAAACCTATGTAAATCCAGTTATAACTATCTGTGGAACTAAGGAGTTTTTACTAGGCATGGCTGATTTCTTAAAGCCTAAACAGTTTCTCATAAGTAAGAAGAAATCCATATTTTCCTTAGATATAAACTCTAAGGAAGATGTACAACTGTTCATGGATACTGTCTATAAAGATTGTACTTTTTACTTAAAACGTAAATACGATAAATACTACGAAATACCACAAGATCAGACTATATCATCATCCGAAAGTTCTTCGGAGTCGGGCGCTCGTGTTCCTATTATTGCATAGACTGCTCAAGGATTAGTCGTTACACTTTCTTGCTACTTCAATGTCTTTTCGCAAGCTTAGCACGGGATTGGGAATTCGCATTTCCGTTCCCCGTTAGCAGGAGTTATCCTACACCTCAGTTGTCTGAGTTCACCCGATTTTATCAAATCAGTTACCTGATTAGGCCACCATACTTAGGAGTTAATGGCTGTGAATATCCACGATTACACTAGTTCCCGTCGGGACGTATTCCCAGTCGTAACTAGCACTTCCCTTGGAAACTGTCTGAGGGGGGACACCAATGTGGTACCCTCGCTCAGCATTATAAAGGACGTGGATCATTGCCTCTACTTCTGATTTCTTTACTTCCATAACCTTCTTAAAGAAGGCGATGATCTGCTCCCAGATATCATAGGAGATCTTTCCCGCTGGCAGAAAGGCAATCTCTTGTCTAGTCATTTCAGCCGGGATGATTTCAGAAGCAGGACGAACATATCCCGGAATAGAGTCTACCTTCAGTCTAATGAAACGGTTCTCCCCACGGAATACATGTTTCTTGAAGTATTCGTCTTTTACAATGGTGTAGATCTCTTTGTAGCCTTGTGTAACTGCATCAGTCTCTTCCTGTAAACTGTGGCAGATGCAACTGATATTAGGCATCAATATTTGCATTTAATTTATCTCCTTTAGTAGATGGTTTATTACATACTACTAGTTACTTATACCATTATCTACGCCGTTATTTAACGTCGTAGGTCCCCATAGGGGAATGGCTTATTATCTATAGCTAGATCCCTGAGATGATGGTACCATTGTACGGGGCTGGAGAACATGTTTCGGTTTACTTTGCTACTAATACCCAAGTCATTATTAAATGGAGATTCCCATAGGAAGTTGTAGTAGTAGTCTAGGCCCCTCAGGTTATTATCTATAAATCTAACGGGCATCTTATTACCTCCATAACACATATTACAAGAGTCATATGCGTTGGTAAATGGCATTAGAAAAATACCCCTATCACGGTCCATAGTTGTAATAAGTCTGTCCTGTGGTAGCTTATTAACCGGCATATTTGTTACAGTATAGAATGCTCCATTATGGACCCAGTCACTTCTTTCTCTTCTAAGTTTATGGCTGACGATAATATTAGGAACTACTATGTCATACCTTTCCATTCTACTCCCATCAGAGAATTGGAAGGGTTTAACCCCTTCTTTATAATAACAAGAGATATCTAACTCAGTGGGCCCCACTGCCAAGTAGGATACACTACCGGGTAGAGACAATGATAACTTAGTTTCTTCGGAAAGGGTATTAGTAGCCCTAAGGACTGAACTAATAAAGTCCTCATATGAGATAGTTTTATTAATACCACCCACGCCTTTAATTATGACTGCATCGTCCATCAGTGTTACTTCTTGCCCATTCACCCTCACCTGGGTCAACAGTGTTTCTTCTAAGTCAGATAGAGCCTTACTAGCTACAAGCGCGGCCTCTACTACTTCTGGGGTATCCTGAGACCCCTCAATAACTATACCTTCACTCATACGAAATCTCCTGATGTTAGGTTAGAATAGTGCTTAGCTTTCCTCACTGAGCCAATAACATTGTTTACTACATTTCTCAAGTGCAAGCCACCGTTGTGCTCTACCCCGAATATGGTAGTGATGTTTTTAACACAGGAAATTACATCTTCTCTGGTGGATATATCTTTTATCAGGTATGACTCTTTAATTGCTTCAACTACATCATCAGTTATACTGGTAGCCCTATTTAAACTTAACGCTATACTAGATAATATAGGCGCTTGCATTATAATTTCCTTTCCTACTTAATGTTCTAATAACTTTGGATATATCATCCAAGAATGTAAATAAGTTGAATGAGGAGCACTCTGGATACCTACTATAGGTATCTGGAGAAATACCAAAAGAGCCAAACCCATATGATACTGGGATATCGCCGTCTGCCATATCACCTACATACCAACTACCTAATTCTACTTTAATATTCATAAAAAATAGTACAGGCATAAGTCGGGAACCCTCTCTAGGTAATCCCGCTATTGATTCAGCTCTAACCTTTAAAAAAAGCTTAATAGGACACCCATTCCTAGCGGCCTTATAATTAAGATATGCCAAGTATCTTCGTATTGTCTTTGAATCAAAATCTGCTCCTGAGGATTCCAGATGAGAACATATAATATCGTTACTAACATATAAGCGGCTCTTACTATTAGGATTAGGCTTCAGTCCTACATCGTCCACGTCCACCAGCCCCTCCATGTTAACAAGAATCCTGGTAGTTATTAATGGTACTGTTAAACTCAGTCCACTATTAACCATCTCCACTTCATCCTTCTCCATGAAATCCATATAGGGGACTTTTTTAGCCACCTGATTATATAAAGAGGTATAAATTTTTTTAAAAAACTTCCTGGAGGTAGAAGAGGTAACCCTTAAATCTGCCACCACAGTGGATGATTTTGGAATAATACCATATTCTTTACTTTTAGCCGTAGTGAACTCCAGGAGCTTATTAATCCTTTCTTTACGGTAATTTACTATTAACCTAGATAGTGACGGTATACTGTTTTTTAGAAAAACCTTTACTTCTGCCATAATATAAACCTCCTCTTACTAAAAAAAACGGGTCCAGCTGGACCCGAACCCGTTTCTCCACCAGGGTTAAAGATTAACCCTTAGTACCAGTTTTGGGACGGAAGGTGATAACGCGAACTTGGCCAATGCCTTCACGTGTCACGATCTCATCCGAAGCCTGATAGCCAGACAGACCGGGGATTTGGCTGGAATATGCAGCCACAACTTGGGAGACACTCAATGAACCAGGTACCTGGTACTCAGTGTCAGTTGCGGTAATTACGATGTTTGTTTGGACGATCTCTGCCATTTTGGTTCCTTCTTCGTTAACGATTTAAAAAGTATGAGCTAAAGGGAAATGCTACTAGCCGGCTAATAACTATGCTTTTCCCGCTCAATACTGTTATACCAAGTAGTTGGAGAATATTGAAAGTTATGTTAATATAGGTGTATACATATATTATGGAGTATTAAAGATGAAGAGGGTTAGCATGTTTTTTAGCCTTGAGTTGATTGAGAGGCTGCGCATAGCCAAGGAGAGGACCGGCGTACCATTCGCTGAGTTCATAAGAAGAGCCGTGGTTAGAGCGTTGGATGAAGCGGGGTTGTGACGTGAGTAAGGTTTGTACTAAGTGTGAGGTTGAGAAAGATATAACCACTTTTTGCCCAATAAATTACAACCATGAGTAATCTGTCTAGCCTTATAAAATTAAAACCCTCCGAGATAGCCCGCGCCCTACTACAGGTACGAGGTAAACCCCTTAATATGAAAGACTATCTCCCTATGGAGCTAATCTACGATATAGCCCCACCACAGCTGGTTTTACGCGCTTCAAGACAGATTGGGAAGTCCCTGGGGCTAGGTGCAACAATCATCGCTCAGTCTGTGATTAGACCATTCTTTACCACTATGTTTATATCTCCATTGAGTGGTCAGACTAGTAGATTTTCTTCGGCATACCTAGATCCATTTTTAGCCAGCCCTGTTCTAAAAAAACATTTCATGGATACGTCCTCAAAAAAGAACGTGTTTGAGAAGTCACTAAATAATGGATCCCGCATTTATCTCAGCTACGCCGAGACAGAAGCAGATAGTGGACGTGTGCGTGGCGCTTCCTGTGATCAGCTCCTTTTGGACGAGATACAGGACATTTCCCAAGACGCCCTACCAGTTCTATATGAAACATTATCAGCTTCTGAATTTGGATTTAAGAGACTAGCCGGAACCAGTAAGACACTCAATAATACGCTAGAGGTTGAATATAAAAAATCTTCTCAATGTGAATGGGTTTGCAAATGTGAGCACTGTGGTAAATATACAATTCCTATCGACTTTGAGACGTGCTTAAAAATATCAGAGAATCCTTTAGGCCCCGGCTGTGTGTACTGCGGCAAGGTATTAAATATGTCTACCGGTAGGTGGGCGGCTGCCAGACCTGAGGTTAAAAACTATATAGGGATGCATCTCCCTCAACTTATATTCCCAGTACGTACAAGGACAGGTACAGTTGAAAAGCCTGGAAAATGGGAAGAGATGAGAGGTAAGATTTTTGGCCTTAACGGGTCCAAAGGTTACTCGATGCAGAAAGTAGCCAATGAAGTCTTTGGACTTCCTAGTGGAGAAGGAGGCCGCATTCTCTCTATTAAGGAGTGTATGGATTGCTGTAATACCTCTAAGACGGCTTGGGATACTGGATTTCCTAGAGACTCTAGAAATATAGTGTGTACTGTATTAGGGGTAGATTGGTCTGTGTCAGGTAGTACTAAGTCTTATACTATAATCTCAATTTTAGGTTATGACTATAACGGTAAGTGTTATCTATTGTATAGCCAGAAATTAGACGGGATTGACGTGCTATTACAAGTAAAGCGTGCTGAACAACTTTATCATCAGTTTGAGTGTTCCTTCATCGGCTCAGACAGAGGGGTGGGGGTATTACAGGGTCAGTTATTTAAGCAGCACTTAGGGGATCAGAAAGTAGCTATGGTTAACTATGTAGCCTCTAAAACTCAGCTAAGATGGGATAAACAGGGTCTATTTTACGCAGCTGATAGAACTATGAATATAGATACCGTTATATTAAAGATGAAACTCGGTAAGGGTAGGTTTGAGACCCCAGCATGGGAGCTAACTAACCCATTCTGGCAGGATGCCCTTAACGTGTACGAAGAGGAATCTCAGTCCGGACGTAGACTGTATAGGCATGACCAGGATTTATGTGACGACTGGCTCCACTCAATAGTATTCGCAAACATAGCATATATGGTGCTTAAGGGAGACTTCGTCTATACTGACGATACACCCTCTCACTCCGATTCACTATTTGACATAGACAATTTCACAGCATAGTGTTAATATACCCTTTTATACCATACTTAACCGGAGAAACAAATGGCAGATTTTGAAACAAAAAATAAAGACAAAGACGCAGAAGTAATAGTAGAGAAGGAATCCTCTAAAACCGAGCCTGAAGCTAAGGATAGTAAGGCTCCGGAATATGATGAAACGGAGCTACTAGCTATTTTTGATGAAATTATCTTCTCAGGAGAGTACGTAGAGTCCTCGAAGATTAAAGGTAAGTTGAATGTGTCATTCCGAACCCGTACCGCTGAGGAGATTGGTAAGATTACCAGTAAACTGGATTCAACCCCGGCCAACTTCATATCTACTATTAACGAACGTCGTTCATTGCTTAACTTACACTTCGCCCTTACTAACTATCAAGGTAAGGATGTTTCCCAGGCTAAGCCAGAAGATAGGGAGAAGTTTATCAATTCTCTACCGGCCCCAGTAGTGGGGGCACTTCTAGTAGCCCTGGATAAGTTTGATAGGAAAGTATTTAAAGCCTGTGAGGTGGGCGAAGAAAATTTTTAAAACAACCCTGGGCCATACATAGGCTCAGGCTTTATACCGGAGGGGTGAAAATTCCTAAGTTAGGATCTCTGAGGGATAGAGTGTTTAGGGAATTCTCAGTAAGGGAGGCGCGTAAGGAAGTTCACTTTGCTAATATACTAGCGTTAGTGGCGTCTACTAATCCTACATTCGAGGCGGGACAAGAATCTAAAGCTTCAGAGTGGCTGACTAAAATAAAAACCACTTTTACCAACTATAGTAGTGCTGAGTTGGGTATTGAGCTAACTAAGTCAGATTCACAAGAGTTAGAGATGGCTGATGCATACGGTAGATTCGTTAAAGGATTAAGGCCTAAGCTATCTAAAGATGATAAGCATGGAGGTTTGGTGGTTAAAGGCTTGGGTGCACTATTCGTGGCTCACGGAGAAAAACCGCCACTACCAGAAGAGTCTACGCAGAAACAGGACGCTAAGAAGCCTGAACCTGTTAAGGTTAATAATAAAAAACTAAGAACTAATTTAAGGCCCGACTGACGTTGGGCTTTTCTTTTAACTAAAATACGATCATGTTTGGAAACAACGATATTTACAGAAGTCAAGCTGACCTAGCAGCCAACTCATTCACCGGCCCCCAGAATATGAATATAGGTGGCCCTGGGTGGGGTATGGACAGCAGCATGATGACGCCTAGTTATACTGCACCCTATCGTCCTCAATGGGCTGGTCAGGGGGGTCAATACGACTATACTAAACGCGGCATGATTAGTTCCATGAATAAGCTCATGCCTTGGCAAGACTTCGGCCATACCTCCCCCCAGGATACTTGGCATTCTAACGTTAGTTCTGCAGTTGAATCGCCCTTTGATGTAGCTGCATTCGTAGTCCAGAGGATAGCAGCTCCTATTTTAGCCTTTAAGGCAGCTAACCACTTCCTGGGATCTAAGTCTTTTAGTGGAGCCTTTAGTGGACGGGGTGCTGGTCCAGCATTAGGTAAGAGTATATTCAGGCGGGGAGCTAACGGGTTTTTACGTGGAGCTGGAGCCAGTGCAACTACCGCCGCTAGGGTAGGTGTGGCTGCAGGGGTGGCCGGTAGTGCAGTGGGGGCTGTAGCTCTACCTTTCGCAGCAGCCATGGGTGGCCTAGCTGGAGCAGAGAGAGGCCTCTTTAACCCTTATATAAATAATATGAAGCAGGCTGAGTCAATACATCAGAACTTTAGCGGAGTAACTTTTGCTGACGCTAAAGGTAGTACCCCCACCGGTAGGGGGTTCAGTTATAAAGAAGCCATGAACATGTCTCAAGATATTACCAAGATGGGTATCAGAGATATGTCACTATCCACTAGTGAGTTTAAAGACTTATCCGATATGAGTATGCGCTCTGGCATGTTGGATAATGCTAAAGCTAGGGATATAACAAAACGTATAAAAGAAATATCTGAGCAAGTTAAGCTCGTTATGGCTATATCGAAAGATCCAAGTGTACAGGGGGCTATAGAGAGCTTGGCTAAGTTACAAATGGGAGGGGCTATGGGGTCTAAGGCCACCAGTTCTTATACCCAACTGGGACTACACGCATCCATAGCTGGTACCAGTGTACAAAGGCTGATGGATACGGTGGGTGCTCAAGGTAGCATGATGTATGCCCAGAATGGTATGACTCCATACCTGGGACAAATGGCTGCTGCTAGCGCCCACTCCTCATTTGCATCCGCTAACCGTATGGGGCTGATAAGCTCTGAACAACTGGCCCGCATGGGGGGTATAGAGGGGGCGACACAATCTATGGTAGGCGCTCAAGTTATGGCCGGCCAAACTACCTTAGGTAAGTTTATGTCCTTCAATAAATATATTGGTAGTGGAGAGGGTAAAGGGGTAATTGGATCGGTAGCTGGCTTCGGTAGGAGTATGGCTAAGGACCCAACTAAAACCATGGGTCAGATGATCTTATATGGTAATCAAGCATCAGCTAAGATGATGAATGAAGAGGGTGGCCGTAACGCTATCGAAAAACAGATCATGATGATTGCTAAGGACATGCCTAATGGCATTGGATCTGATGGTAAAGTGTCCGCAGAAACAGCGGCAGTAATCATGAAGAACATGATGGGCTTGGGGGACGACCAGATACAATCCTTTATGGTCAATACTATAGCTGCATACAGCAAGGATGTGCGGACTGCTAGTGTTAAGGGCAGAGAGACATTTATCAAGGACCAGATGAGAACCTTGGTAGACCAGAACGCATCATATGGTGGAGTTATGGGTAGTGCATATGGAGCTACCCTACGCGGAGGTAGAGCAGCAACAGATTTCACGGCACGACACTTTGTTGATCCGGTTACTGAAACAGCAGCAGGATTGAAGGACTCTTTAGTAGGTGTGTTAGATGATTCACAATATGGGAGTACTTTGAAAGGCGAGACGGTTATGGCCGACTCTATGGGGGGTCAGGTTGCTTTAGGAGAGATAACTGACTTAAGCAAGGGTAGAACCACGCTCATTAGTGTAAATGACGGTATTATAGATGATCTAGTAGGTGGTGGGACTGGTCAATCCCAGAATAAAGCCTTTAAAAAACTTAATGAAGCTTCTAAAGCTGGGGATAAGGAAGCCCGGGCCGCATTAGATGCCTTATGGGAATTTAAAAAAATAAAAAATCCTACTCAAAAAGATATTGATAAATTTATACCTAAGTTTAAGGATGGATTAAGGAAGGTTGTAAGGGGCACCACTTTAGAAGGGGACTTTATGACTGAGAAACAGCTTCTAGCTGCCTCTAACGAGGCCATGAGGCACACTGCTGAAACTAGGATATCCTCTGATAAGGTAGAGAAACTAGAGGATACTGTAAAAGGTATATTCGGGAAAAATGATAGAACTATAGATGATAATCTTCAGTTGGCAGGGGATGCTCAGACGTTGGCAGCAGCAGGAATAAGCGCTGCTATGTCTGAAGAAGAGTTCTCTAAAATTTCCGGTACTGAGGAGTTTAAGAGACTATCTGCTGCTTTGGGAAAAACCGGTAGGGACGCCATAGGAGGCATCTTAGGTATAAATACTAAAGTTCAAGGCTCTACCTTAGGTAAAGCATTCATCGATGGGATGAGTAAGACTAAGAATAGAAAAGCCGCCCTGGAGTTTAGTGGAGGAGTAGTTCTGTCAGAATCATCAGCGGCCATGAGTGACGCAGAGGCTGTTAAAGCTGCTAAAATTAACGTGGATTCATTGAAGGATTTGAAAAACCACGTATCAGATGCTAATCGGGGTCTTAGCATGGGATCATATGAAGAGTCTGTTAAGAGGCTAGATGGAGCGTCTAATACCTTTGCTGCTGCCGTTAATACCTTTGCTAAGAGTGTAGGTGCTAAAGCGGATGCTCCAGTATCAATCCCACCATCCACTACTAATCAGAATAGTAGCGGGTTAGAAGAGTGGGGTTAGAAGAGTGGGGTAAGAATGGTGGGCCGAGAGGAGTATAACAAAATGACACTAAAAAATAAATCGAGCACTATCATCCCTACGGTACATGCTATAACCCCGGTTAAGCTGTACTTGGATCAAGTAAAAAATATTATGGATGGTGTTAGGGCCGCCTCTAACGGGCAGGCTTTTATACCTAATCAATACGGTGGTCTATTTGGACAACGAGAAACTCTTCGTGAGAAGGTAGTACTACAGACCGTAGATTTTAACATGGATTAATAGCATGCCTACTCAAGCTGAAATAGAATATAAAAAAGTTATGGGGAAGGACTACACCCCATTCCCTAACCGAGTGTCAGAGAATGTTAATTCTACGGCTACCAAGGATTCTATAGAAAAAGTTAAAGATGCTAACTCCACTATAAGGTGGGATTCTCCTATACCACAGACTGAGAGAATGCTAGTCTCTAGGCCAAGGAGTATTTCCAGCGACCCAAATAAGTATATTACTAGTAACGGTGGGGATAGAGGCACTCGTGCATACATAAAACTTCTTACTCAGAACCAGGCAGGTGTTGATTCCCGCCTAGTAGATTCTGATTCTACTTATGCTAGGGATGCAGCATCACTTACTTCGGATGGTCCTTACGGAGGATATGCAGATTTCTTGCTGACCGGTATATCCTGTAACTTAGAAGAAAAAATACAAGTAACCCAAGTGTTTGGGGATGCCGAGGTTATATACTACTTTGGCCGTCGTCCAATTATCTTTAACTTCTCGGGTCTACTAGTAGACTCTGTAGATAATAATTGGTTTGTACATTGGTTAAATCTATATAACGGGGTAATGCGTGGTAGTCAATTAGCTAAAAACTATGAGCTGCTGAAGATAGTATTACCTAATATGACCTTAGTGGGGACTATTAATAACTTCTCTTGGCAGCAAGAGTCGGCTAATGACGTATCCATACCTTTTTCATTCCAGTTCCTAGCCAAGAGGATGGACCCGGTTGCAGCAGATCTCCCTAATGGGGCCTTCAATCCCAAAGGAATTAGCTCACTAAAATTTAGTAAGGATGCTCTACCCTCCCTATCTATATCACAGATAGAAGAGATTAAGCGTAGGTCTTCCACCGTGGAAAAAGCTATACAGGATCCTAACACTACCTCTGCTGACTTAGCAAGAATAACCGCTGCCGCCTCTACTTCTGCAGTTCCAACCTTAGGGTTAAATGGAGTAGCAACATTTTCCACTAAGTCAGACTTAGGGGTAGTAGATAAGGATAAGTTTAAGGAGTGGTCTAGCACCTTTTCAGGGGTAAGGACTCAACTATTCTCCCCTACATTCGGAGTACTATCCAGCTTAACTAAACTGGTTAAGGTTGCCACAGGTAACGTAAGTGGAGTGGTTGGGGTATTCAGCGGTGGTGTCAACGGGGTGTTAAGGGATATTAATAGTATAGCCTATGGGGCTACTAACCTAGTTAATATGGTCAACACCACAATTCAGGGTGCGGCTATGCAAGTGGCCGGTATCAGGACTAACTACAACAATACTCTGGCTACACTTAAAAAAACTAAGGGTGTAATTACCAACGCTCCCTCCACCATACATAACTCATTACATTCCCTAGTATCCTCTGGTAAGGTAAAGAGTGGGTCCTTATTTCTATCAGGATCAGTGGGTCATCCCTCTTCAGGTCCGCTTCTTTTTAACATAGCTAAGGCCAGGACTGCATCGGGGGCATCACTACCCTTGTCAGGAGGTAACAGGATGAGTATAATGATGGCGTTAAGCTCTGGAACACCACGTACTAGAGAACGTGGGCCTACTTTATAAAATAAAACGATGAGAAGCTATTTAACTTCACTTATATTTGAAAAACTTTTAGACAACGTCCCTGATACAGATAAGGATGTGTATAACCTTGCCCAGCTAATTATTACTCCTAGAGTTAAGATAGTGGAGAATAACTGTGGCACAACGGTAGGGGAAATAGAAAATATAAGTTATAGGATGGAGGGGGAGATAGAGTTAGCTACTAACAGCCCATTTACCAAAACTAGACTTAATTATTTATTATCACAAGGTATCTATGAGGCTGCCAGTGTCCATGTTAATACCTGTACTTCAGTAGGTGGGATATGTGCCAGGTGCTTCTCGTCTGAATTTCAAGAAGAAGCCTATCCACAAGTCGGTGGATATGTAAATATACCTTCTGAAAAAATACTTCATATAGAAGTCTTAGATTGCTCATTTGGTCAATATAATTACCAGTTAGCAATGGATGTATCTCTGTTCAAAAGAATACGGGTGTACCATAACGGGATACTAAAAGACCACACTACATACTCTGCATCAGGCCAGTCATTAACTCTGTCATTCCCAGTAGAGGACGAGGAGCACTTAGTAGTCAAGTACTTAGATAATACTACTACGCCTTTAATGGGGTACTTATCGAATACATACTCAGGTTCCTTACTAGGTATGAAATATATACCTGAATTATTGCCAAGTGTTAGGATCTCTCTGCTAAAGGAGTTAATACCCAGCGGCAGATTAGAGTTGATTACTGAGCGTATTAAGACACTGCAGATACCTACGGACCAATCTGAGTACTTAGATAAGATAATAGATCCGCTAGAAAAACTTTTATACGTAGTATCATTGTACATAATTTACATAAATGTCATCTAACACAGACGTACTATTTCAGAAGGTGACCCTGTTTATTGAAGGGGTAGAAGTACCTTATTCCGCCATATCTATTTCCCAGGCGATAGGTAATGTACCATCTGCGTCCTTAGAACTACCGCCTAGCCCAGGTCTGATGGATATAGTTAGGTACTACCAACCTAAGGTACACATCTTCTACGAAGACCCCGTACTGGGTAAGGATCGTCTGTTGTTTTGGGGACATATAATTGGTAATAGCTATAGCGCATCTGTACAGTCAGCAAGTATTAACTTCCAATGCGTACATAAAAGCGATCTTCTCAATCACGTTACTTTAGATTTCTCAGGCTATCCATCAGGATCCTATACAAACTGGAGCCCCAATGACTCTATGTTTAAGCCAAATAGTTTTGGTTCTACTCACTCTCTGGTACTAGCCCTTCGAGGTATTGATGGAGTACGTACTGAGGCCAACACAGAAAACGCAATATCAATTAGTAATCCTAACGTACTGAACGTAGATCATGCCCTATTAGACCCTAAGTTCTCTTCAGTAAAAGAGCGTTGGGTTGGTATGCCATCAGCCATGATGAACATGTGGAATCAGTTGAAGTCCTCTGCTTACCATTTAAGCCAATATAACACTATACTAGTGGCCATGTATATTCCTCTGATCGAGGATGGGCTTAAGTTCTTCGATAGGGTGTCCGGACATAACCTGATAGAGGATGCCGTAAATGCCGGTAAGCAGTCCATCTGTGATGATACTGGTAATAAGACTGATGCATCTAAGCCGGTAATGATACCCCCTGCGTATAGACTACACTCTATGACTGCTACCCAGGCCTCTCTATCAGTAGAGGCTATTCAAGGCATGCTGGAGTTTACAGGTAACAAGACGGGCTTTTTTAGACTATTCCACGAGTTCTTCATGTCCTCTGAGTACGAGGTAGTAACTCTAGCCAGTCCAGCCTCAGTACCTAAGGATCCTAAAAAAACTTCAGTACAGAACGACGATGACTTAATGGCTATTGAAACAGTTATTAAGCCACAGCTGCCATTCTACTATAGCCCAGTATGTAATATAGTACTACCTAATATGTACTCCTCTGTCCAGGTTTCTCAGAACGAGGCCAATATACCTTCGAGGGTATCCCTGGTGCATAGCGCTGTTCCTGGTCAGGAAGCTCAAGTAGGACTACACTATCGTGGTCCCCACTCCATACGAGAGTCTGTATTAACTGGACTAATGATTAAAGGGTTGTATAAGCCCACAGAGACTCCTGACCCCAAAGTCATTAACGGAGTTAAATTTGCACCAGCTACACCAGCTGAGGCTAACGCCACAGTGGTCGATACTCCGTCTAATGGTATACTACCCTCATTACATGAGTCTACAGGGGCGTCATATAATATCCCGGGTAAGTATGAGTTGGGTGGGGGATTTAAACCTAAACAGGTTATAGCACCGTCATGGTTAGCATACCTAGTTAAACGTTGTAATGAGTCTATCGCTTCTGGTACAGTGAAAACTGAGGAACACCCAGATGAAGATAGTGACTGGGGTAAGATAACCAAAGATCTACACGACGGATGGATGTTTATGCATGGCCGTAAAAATGGTAAGTCTGACCCCGCTAAGGAATTGCTAGATCCTAACTTCAAAGGTTCGGGTGTGGCGGCATTCCAGAGGATTTTATTTGCCGCCGCAGACTATGACTATACTAAAGAAGTCTTATCTTCTAAGACTGGGTCTATCTCAGGTATATTCAACCCATACATCATTCCCGGCTATCCAATGGATATTGTGGCTAAATCCCCTAACCTGCCCAGCTTCCACGCATTGTGTGCGTCTGTCACTCATTCTATAACTGCTGACTCTATAAATACGTCTGTGGCTTTTGTTAGCGCAGCTACATACTCTGAATTATCTAACTATGAGTTGATGCCCTCTCATCCGTGGCTACAAACCTCTCTCCAGCTGTATAATGTTAATAGGGACTCTAGTGGATCAGTGACTAGTGTTATGTCTACCATACTTAATAATCCTAAGGCTAAAGCTAAGGCCGACGAGTTCTACAGGTCAGTACTAGGGGTAGGCTCAGCTGCTCCATCTGACTTAATAAACTTCCAGACTATGGAGGTTTATACTCAGAAGAGGGTAAACGGAGTTCTAGCACCGGGTACTAAAAGTGCTACTTATAGTGATAATGGTGGTAGCGATAGTGATGACACAACGGGTATAGGGAACTTAAAACTAATCCATAGAGCTGTTGAAACTAGGGAATCTATAGAAAAAACTTTTAACTATAAGTTCATAGATTTGGTTGAAGAAAACTATACTAATGAATCACTTAACTACCTGGATCCTAGATTAAATCCAGACGTGGATGAGGGTGTTCCATTAGAGCCGGGCGCTAGCCTATTCCTAGATTACCCTGAAACTATAGACTTCTTGAAATCTAACAACATACAAGTCATTTAATTTAAGATATAGGATTATGGCCGACACCACTTTAACTACTAATATAGGATATCCCAGGCCGGGGGAGACGGGTGTTAGAACTTCACTGATACCGGCTGGCCTAGCTAAAAAAATATCTGATACGTCTATGGCAGATGAGTGCTTTGTTAATCAAAGATTTAGTAGTAGACTACAGGCATTCCTTATCGGATATAATAACAGTATCTACTCAGAATACAGCGTATACCTATGATTAAAGTATCATTTGCCCCACTACCTATCAACCCAGCTACTGCGTCGTTAGTACCCAGGCCCGCAGTCACAACCCCTGAACGGGTGCCCTTTAATTATGGGGAGGCTCGTAAACGTGACCAGGAAATGTTTGAGTCATGGAAAAAGACTGGTAGCAAACGTGATTTGGGGAATCTAGTAGAAAGCCTAAGCCCAGTTATTAAGTCGGAAGTTAATAGGCTTTCAGGTAGTCTCCCACCTGCAGCATTGTCAGCGGAGGCTAAGAAGTGGACTATTAAGGCCATACGGACTTATGACCCTAGTAAAGGTACGACCATATCTACCCACGTCATGAACTACCTACCTAAGGTTAGGCGCATGAACTACAAGTTTCAGAATGCTGTTAGGCTCCCCGAGAATATGCAGCTTAAATTCCATGAGTATAATCATGGTCTTACCCAGTTAACTGAACAACTAAACAGAGACCCATCTGATGATGAGTTAGCCAAACATTTAGGGTGGAGTAAGGGCCACACTATCAAGTTTAAAAACTCATTGTACTCAGATCTAATAGAGTCTAACACTGAGCGCCCTAACGAGTTTACTTCGTTTAATGAAAATGCCATTCTATTAGCTCACCTAATGGACCAGCTTTCTAGTGAAGAGAAATTTATTCTTAATCACGCTAAAGGTATGACTTCTACTGAGTTAGCTGGTAAGCTAGAGGTGAATATTAACCGCCTTAACTACCTGAAGTCTAAGCTGGTGGATAAGATTAAGGGTATTAAAACAGATATTAAGATGTATTAATCATGGCTTCCTACAAGGAACAAGTAGCATCCATATATACCAGTCTCTCTAACTTTTTTAGGTCGGAGGCAGTATCCTCTGCTGATACTACCGGAGATGTGTTACCTGAGGAGTTCCGAGATTACTCGGATGGACTGGACTATTCAGAACTACTAAGAATTTGTACCACTTTTAAGGGGGATTCCCCCAGTTATGGTAATGGCAGGATAATAGAGACGGTCAGCCATTCTGCAGCGATGCTACGAGAGCATGCTATGTGTAATAGGACTAAGTTAGATTATATGATACTACGTACTTATCAGGCAGATAAAGAGTCTAAATTTTACTCTAATGAAGGTGCACTAACTATTAATAGGATGAATGGATAAGCATGAACATAGTAGGTATAAATACTAGATTAGGTACTAATGAAAACCTCCCAAGCGGAGCTACCTATGACTTATTACTTATAACATTCCCCGACGGCTTTCCCGAGGGTAAACTTACTTTTAATATAGATTACACACCTAGAAGTATTACAGGCATACAGAAGGTGGCTCAGTACTTTCTCAAGATATTATTAACAACTAGGGGAAGTGACGTTATACGCCCCAATATAGGAACTACTTTTACTAACATAGTTATGCGGTCTAATGTGTCTTCTACTGATAGGCTGCTTATCTCCGACTTAAGGGACCAGATTAAATCAGCTGAATCTCAAACTAAGGCGGCTTTGTATGATGAAGTTGATCCTAGTTCTAAGTTAAGAGAGGTTTCTATTTTAAATATAGACACTAGCTCAGAGTCTGCTACCATGTATTTGAAAATGGTTACTATGGAAGGGGAAACCGCCCAAGTAGCCTTACCATTCCCTGTTACGGACCTAAAAACTACTCCAACTGTGTAGACCCCCGTCATTTAAAATGTTAAACTAATCGTAACCAAGGACATTGCTTAACATATGACAGACTTCTATTCCGTACTTCCGGGTATACAACCCTCTCAAGGAGACATTCTTGAAGCCGAGTATTTGGCTAAACAAATACTCGAAGCCAAGTTTCCAACCTTGGACCTTAGAGAGGGTACGGCCCTACGTGATACCGTTATACGTCCTACCGCTACCCTTTTAGCCATGATTAAGAAGGGTCTAGACTACCACTTTGAACAGAACACGATAAGCGGAGCTGATGATACTACCTCTACAGAAATGGTAGATAAAATTATGTCCAACCTGTTTGTTGAGCGTAATCAAGGTACTAAAAGTACTATTAATGTACGCCTATTCTTCGCCAGGTCTAAAAACATAGGCATCCCATCAAGCACCTACTTTTCAGTAGATAATAAAATAAAGTTTTTCCCGGCACAAGCGTATAACTTATCGTCATCATACGTACAGTATGATAGCTATAGCAACGAGTACTACATAGATGTAGACCTAGCAGCTGAAAGTGAAGGGGTAGAATATAACCTGAGCTCAGGTAGCTTGCTGTATTTCTCTAACTTTGACCCATATTTTTTAAGGGGAGAGATTAACTATCTAGTAAGTGGATCAGTACCAACAGAAACTAACACCCAGTTTATTGCTAGGTCTAAATCCTCGGTTTCCACCCGTAACCTGATTAATCAACCGTCTGTAGATTTCAACCTACGCGGCATGTTTACAGACCTAAACCATATACTTACTATAGGTATGGGGGACTCAAGCATGATGAGGGACCTTATTATAGGTATGCTTCCCCAGCGTGCAACTAAACTTGTGGAGTCCATTGATATAGTGGATACCGTAGCTACCCTAACTATAACAGACCACGGCTTTTATACTGGTCAGTATGTGACTTCTAGTGGTTCATCCTCAGTTAACCTAAATGGGGAATTTAAGATAAACAATACTACTACCAATACTATTGAAGTAACAGTACCTACTGGTACTGTAGTGCCTGTGACCATGCCGAGCATATTAGAGCACTCTATCCAGACTAGGGTTCACTTAGGTGGGGCTGTGGATGTCTACTGCTCTAAATCCCCTGTATCTGAGCTAGTTCAACTGAGTACAGATTCTTTAGGGGTGGCCATGCTTACTGGCCCTAACTACAGAGTCTTCCGTAGTAGCATCTCCGCAGGTGCAGAAGATACTATTCCAGTCCTAAACTCAGTTACTGTCCCATATACTGACGTGTCCGTGCTAGTGGATACACCTACATCAGGTATTTCTACATATACTCTGACTTCAAACGCTCACCCATTTATTCAAGGCGAGCTTATAGACGTACAAGGGTTCTCACAAACCTTATCGGTATCTAGTATTACTTGCACCGGTGTAACTGTAACCGCTACTAGTGTTGGGCACGGATTCTTACCAGGAGATACCGTAACTATATCTGGGGTAACCCCTTCTGATTATAATGGTACTTATACTATTACCTCTACTACGGCAGATACGTTCTCATATATAGTTCTAGCCAATATACCGGTTTCAGGTACTGGTACAATGCTATGTGAAGTTAACGTACTTAATGGTAGTAGAACCATATCTGCAATAACCCTTAGTACTTTTTCGTTTACCTCTAACAACACTAATGCCGTTACTACTGACACTGCTACCATAACTAGCCCAGTCAGGTACACGCTGAGGAATCCAAATGTGGAGTCCAGAGAGGTACTGTCGGTCACTAATTTAGGTAATGGGGTAGTTTCTGTATTTATGCCCAGACATGGTTTACAGGTAAGCAGGAAAGTTACTTTATCAGGATTAACACCTTCCGGCTTTAATGGAAGTTGGGTCATTAGCTCAGTTACAGACCAGGATAACTTCATCATCAGTGTCACTACTATGGTAGATGATGTTACTACTATAACTACAACTAGCCCAATATGCGTCTCTACATATCCCCCAGCCGACTTCGGATTTAGTACTAAACAAGAAATCCATATAGACTTTGGACCAGCTTACGTTAATAAGACGGCAACATTTGAGGTCCGTAGGTTTGATAAGGTAGATGTTGTCCAGAACTACTTAGAGGATAAGGAGAGGAAAGTTCTCTGTGCCGACTATTTAGCCAGAGGGTTTAATCTATATATCCTGACTATAGGAGTTACTCAGTACACTACATCCAGTAATACGCTAGTGGAGAGTGCAGCTACTGCATATATAGATAGTTTGGCTCCAGGCCAACCTTTCGTAGTAGCAGAACTAGTCGCCAGCTTGAAGAATGCCGGTATGTTGGATATCAAGTTACCATTGTTCGTATCATACTCTAGGTACACCAGAGACTTAACAGAGTTAATAACTCCAGATACTGGTGTAATAGAAGACGTATTGGATCCCAATGATCCTACCAGCCTATTCGTATTAGACACTATAACAACTACTGTAGAGAATTTACCAGCAACTAACGCCCCAGTACAGAGATAACCTATGACGACATATTCTGGATTCGGAGCAGAGGGACTACCAGTTGGTACTGACACTACTAATCTAACTTACCTATATGGTATCTCAGACTTCTTCTCAGTCATGTTTGAGGATACTGGCATGGTTAACCTGATGTTAGAGGCTACCTCAGAGTCAGCAGCATCTATATATAGTAAGTTCCTACAGATGACCTCTTCCATAAGCCTTAAGGATATAGAGGATTCTATTGGGTCAACCATTAAGCTGGTAGTTATTAAAAATAGTGATGAGGTTGAGGGGAAAGTAAATACTTTCACATTACCTATAGAAATTGTGGGCTCTAAGTTTATAGCCAATAGACCATTACTCCCTACTACTTCGCTAGAAGATAATGTTAATTATCATGTGAGTGATGGCGAGATAACCTTATACAAGCCCTTATCTGAGCTTGGATTTCCCGCTAGAAAGTTAGCAGATGGCACTACAGAGTACGCTATGTGGTTTGTGGATGCCGAAGTTGATGAGCAACTTATATATAAACACTACGCTAAGCTTATAGGAGTTGATCCTGCTACCTCTACAGAAGTCTATAAAAGCTTTGTGTACGGGTTGTACTATATGTACTACCAAGGCCCTACTTTGTCTATCCTACGTAAAGGGTTAAACCTATGCCTAGGCATCCCTTTGGCCAGGGAGAGTGAAGAGGTTATAGATGTTCGTCAGTACTTAGACACTGATCAGTATATAGTTATTACGGATAAGAATAAGTATGTATTACCATATGGGCTATTACCTTCAGTGCTACCGGGTGATATCCTGAGTGTATCTGATGAGCTCTCTCAGTGGGTAGAGATTAAAGATTGGGTTGAAGATGGTGATTGGTGGATAAATCTATCTATACCCCCGTCCATAATTCCCTCACTACCTGAAACCCAGACTGAAAGGTATGCCACGTTAGGTAGTAACTTCGACTATCTAATGCGTACTTACATAAAAAATCATACATTCCTCGTTAATGTAAAAGTTAGTACATTCAAAAATAACCAAAACTTCCAACAGATAGAGGATATTATCAATAGAGTTAAACCTCTGTATTCTCAGGCTATCTACATATGGAGTATCCCTTACCTTGAGGAAACTATAACTTCTAGTGACGATACTCTTACTCAACGAAGAGATAAATTACTTACTGAGGACTTTTCATTCTCCATCTCTCGTATGGTTAGGGATAACACCAGGATTCTATGGTTGGCTCCAGGTGACATGATGGGAGACTCGGTTAACTTTGATACTGCAGGTCTCCCTATAAGTGATGAGGTGCCAGTTGACTGTATTCTAAGAGGGACACCAAGTTTCATGAGAATGAACGCATCCTCTACTATAGATAGACTATTCAAGTCCGGATTATCTATGAGAACTGGAGATCAAACGGTGACAGGTATTGTAAATCTTCCTGGTCAGTATTCTAATACGCTCAGTAGTGATGCTGGGTGGTTAAATACCTTGTTCACTAGGGGGGAAAACACCTTACGGGCTAAGAGGTCGGTAGTAGCTCATGTTAGAGGGATAGACAACTCTTTTGGAGAACCAGCATTAACGGGGTTTATGTCTACTGGGCTGATCACGGCAGATAAGAGGGTGGTGCCCATGTACATAGTTACAGATGAGACTATAGCCGCTAAGTGTAGCGCAATGAGTGTTGCACCTCCAAGTTCTAGCCGCTGGAGTTTTAATCTATTAGCTAGGGATCTAGATCAGTCTATTAATAGCGTTGCCATTAACTCTGCTATAGATTTATTTAACTATAAACCACTATTAGTTGCCTACTTTAATATTATTTTTTCTAGAACTACCAGCCAAATACCAAGTAGCCCATTCTTGCCGAGGGGAGCAGATTTTCTATGGTTACCATCGTACCCTACTGATTTAAGGGATGGAGATTTGGTTATAGGAGTCAGAATAGTTTCGGGGTTAGTGGGTGTATACTTAGTAACCTCTAATTTTGACTTGGAGATTTCACCCTACAAGGTAATAGAAGATACTGATCCTGTGATCCAGCAGGCTAATGCACCCATGGCTAGGGGGTTAGGACCTATGCTTTCTCCCGTTTACTCCATGAGGGGGAGGGGGGTTTTAAGCTATAATACACTTAGTAATGCTATCAATGAAGATGGTCAAACGACTACCGTAGATACAGAATACCTAGATGCGAATAATACGCCTAGACAAATACTTAGAGACGGCTCAGCCCTCGTACACAAGGTAGTCAGATAACACTAAATAACATGAAAAATATTCCAGCACATATACTCCAAAAGGTAAGATGTCTCTACTCAAGTATAGTAACCGGGGTTAAGGCTGTATTTAAAATACACACCTTAGATGGCATTCTTTCTATTAGTAAAGTATTCACGGATGGGACCGTTGAGCCGGTCCTTACTAAACAGAACCTAATTGTGTTAACTTCGAAACAGTATATGCTGTCCTCTATCTATAATAGCGGGTTTGTTGTTAATGTAATAGATAGATTACAGATAGGTACCGGTGGAACAGTAGACCCTGAGGGCCTATACCCTAAATCAGTAAGTGGGTCTATTTTCACATTATTCACCCCATTATTAAGTGTGACTACCTATAATACTACGGATATGGCCATACCTTCAGTTACGTTTATCGCTGACATTGATCAGTCAACCGCCAATGGTAGTCTTATCACCGAGGCTGGACTATTATTCTCCAACAACTCATTGTTTAACATAAAGACTTTTCCCGGTATTCCTAAGACGGCAGATTTTAGCATCCACTTCGAGTGGACTATTAAGGTGGCTTAATGGCAAACCCCCCCTTCTACCAAGGACCAGGAGACTACCTTAACATAGAGGTATCTTTAGACTCAAATAAGAATAAGGTATTACTGCTAAGCTTACTTCAGGTAGAGGGAGTATATCCTAATTTACCCGGAGAAATATTTATATATGAAAATACAGGTACTACTACATTAGGTGAGTATATAGGTATTTGTAATCTAGACGAACTGAGCAGACTACAGGTTTATAACTCTTCTACTGCAATACCTAAGTTCGCTAATAAGTACCTAAGGCATAATACTGCTAAAATACTACTAAGTTTAACGGAGGATCACACACCGTATGTTACTAGGGCTACTGCTTCTATAAACTCCCTGGGCACTGAAATGAAACTAAAAACTACGGCTAGCTCCATAGTATACATACCTAAGGTTTAACTATGACTTTGAGACAACAACTTTTTGCAAACAACGCTAAGACTACACTATCCTTACCTATTACAGGTGCGGATATATCTATTACCTTAGTAGACGCTAGTAAATTTCCCAGCCCAACTACTGGTCAATACTTTTTAGCTACGTTAGATACTGGTACTACTGTGGAGATAGTAGAGTGTTTCCTTAAGACTGGAAATGTACTGACGGTAATCCGAGGCCGTGAGAATACTTCGACCGCCAGTTTCCCTTCAGGTACCTCAGTGGAGGTTAGGGTAACTTCCGCTACCTTAGCTTCTTTTGCTAAGACTGACACCAGGATGTCAGAGCTGTCTTCTGTGGAGCTATTAACTAAACCCTCTGACTCAAATGGGACATCGTATGTCTGTGCCAGCCTTGATGATGACGGCAACCCAACGGTAGCACTGAAGAATACGGTCGATACGTGGAGATTCTCTAACTACTCCAAGAGAGTATTTACGGGAACTATTGCAGCAAGTCCGTCGCCTACATTAGCTTCGTTATCTTCTACGCTAACCTCTAGTGGAGTATCTACAGTTATTACTGGTAAGTATCTAGTACAATTTACTAGTGGAGCCTTAGCTGGCACCGTTCGCCCCCTACTATCTAAGACTGATAGTAGTTTTACTTGGGCTACAGATTTACCAAGCCTACCGGCGGCAGGCGAACAGTTCGAGGTATATCAAAGTACTACTTCGACTATTACAGATTTAGAAGCAGGTTCTTCTAATGCAATTATATATTCCATTCTTTTAGGTGAATAAAAATGTCAACAACAACTTTTAACAGGGCAGACTTTCAAGTAACTAATGTACTAGCCCAAGTGTATGGACCGGTAGCATCTGGTACTACTGTCATCGCTTTCCATGGTACGGCGTCTAACATAGACAATGTGAATAAATCCAGTCATACTTTAACGCTAGAGATTCATAACGGAGCTAGTGTAGTGAATCGTTTGAATGCAATCTCCATCCCTTATGGTGGTGCAGCTAAACTGCCTAAGATGGTACTTAAGGCTGGTGACATAGTACACGCAGTTACTGATACTACTTTGATGATAGACTTATCTATTGAACTTTTGGAAATAGCAGGTTAATAAACTATGGCACAATCTAACGCTTACTACGGAGTAGCTCCTAACGACATCGTTGATGCAGAGTACAGGTATGCGTACATTGCTACTTCCGGTCAAACGACTTTTAGTGCTTCCTATACGCCTGGAAGTGTAGATGTATTCCTGAATGGCTCTAAAATATTACCATCTGAATTCACAGCTACCGACGGTACCTAGTACTACAGAGGTACCGCTGCAGTTTTGGATGACGAAGTACAGATCGTATCCCGCAAGGTTACTCCCGTGGTTGGGGCTGTGAGTCCAGTTGATTTAAGCAATGGCTTAGCTACTAAGGTAAGTACTACTGGGAATGAGGGTATTGCTGGAGTGAAGACATTCACTGATGGTGCTTTAAGCGTGAATGCCGTAGCTGCCACAGTCCGTGCCGCGACTACCGACCTAACGGGGGAATCACTCGAAGGCACTCTCTCCGACACAGGCGTAGCCATTACCGCATTTCACGGTGTCGCAGGGATAACCTACAAACGCAAATGCCTCGGCGCTGGAGATATTACCGCAGGGGCAGGGCTGACTATCCTGCAAGGTGGAGCTACTATCCCCACAGCGGCAGGGGACACCTTCGAGGTGTACCTGCTCACCGCGACCACTTGCGAGGTGAGGAACTACCAGAGAGCGATTGACCCGAAGACAGCAGAAATTGCTAACACTACGGCGAATACAGCTAATACTACAGCAAACAATGCACTGGCAGGCGGACATTATGGGCAAACTTGGCAGGATGTGACTGCGAGCAGAGCCATCAGCACGACGTACACGAACACGACGGGGAGGCCAATCGTTGTGCATTTTAGAGGTACTGGCTCTGCTCCAAATGCCGTAGTAGCTATTGTAAATTCTACCTATGGTCAACTGTCGTGCGGAGGTTCGACAACATACGCTAATGGGTTGAGCTTTTTGGTAGGAGTAGGTGATACATACTCAATAAACATTGCTGCTGGTTCGCCTACAAAAGGAAGCTGGTTTGAATTAAGATAAAGGTAAAATCATGAAACATTATAAAAATACACTAACAAACGAAATCTACGCCTACGCCGCTGACGGCTCGCAGGACGCTTATATCAAACCCGAACTCATCCCTATTTCAGATGCGGAGCTTTCATCGCACAGAGAGCTTAAGGCCGCCGAGGCAGCAGCTAGGCTGTCATATACCGACAAACGTCTCGCAGAATACCCGCCGATGGCTGACTACCTAGATGCAGTTGTTAAAGGAGATACAGCAGCGCAGCAGGCTTATATAGATGCTTGTCTCGCTGTCAAGGCGAAGTATCCGAAGCCATGACCTACCTACCCCACCCCTCGGTGATGCATTTCAAGTTGATAAAGGACAAAGAACCTGAGGTGTGAGCGGATATAAATGGTACACTAAATAACAACCGCTTTACCTGAACATATAACCAAATGAAGTTCAACTTCAACTAAAATAAAGCCATGAACAAATTACCATACGCAATGCTTAAGGATAATGGGACTCCAATAAACCAAGAGAGTCCAGGTTTACTACGTACCTTAACTCCTGCTGGCTGTGCCCAGGTCAGGGAATACGCTGATGTTACTAATGCAGCTACCGTTGGAACTATTGAAATTGGTAAATCCTTTAACGTAGCAGTTAATACTACTACGGGAATTTGGGCTGGACGTGATACAACCGGTGAATGCTGGTTGGAAAAGTGGACCGATACAGGAGCACTTAAGGAATACTGGTATGCAGCTCCTGCTACGGCCGGGGTAGTACCTACTTGGGTTAAGACTCACTCTGTAGATGTTACTACCGGGAAGACTATTGTTGCAGCTGCTACTAGCCAGACCCAAGCCGTGAACGGCTCTCAGTTGTTCGGGTTTAGAAATAAGATTATAAATGGTAACTTCGATATCTGGCAGAGGGGTACTACCCCGGTTACTACTAGTGGAGTGTACGGACCTGCAGATAGATGGTTAGTAGGTGTGGAGGGAACTACTTTCTCCGCCGCACAAGGTACCCTCACATCAAGTGATGCTTTATTTAGCTCTGGGGGGGCTCAGTACTACACTGAGATAACAGTAAACTCCGTAGCTGGAGCAGGGAATCTATGTAATTTCGGTCAGAGACTTGAAGGAGTTAGTTCATTAGCAGGTAAGGCAGTAACACTATCTTTCTGGGCTAAAGCTGCCGTAGGTTCCCCTTCTATAGGTATAGAGATTTCCCAGAATTTTGGTAGTGGGGGATCTGCTTCTACTTTAGGAGTAGGACAAGCCCAAGTACTATCTACCACCTGGACTAAATACACAAAAACTATAACAGTGCCTGATATATCCGGTAAAACTATAGGCACTTCTAGCTATACCGGTCTGACCATCTGGTTAGATGCGGGGTCTACTTATGATAGTAGGTCAGGAGCTATAGGGCAGTCTTCTAAAGTTATTTCCATTGCTCAGGTTCAACTGGAAGAGGGTTCGTTGGCAACCCCGTTTGAACAACGCCCTATTGGGACTGAGCTGGAGTTGTGCCAGAGGTATTACGAAACAGGGCACACATACTATGAATTTGGTACAGCTACTAACAACTATATTAGGAGTATTAGTAACTATTCTGTAGCTAAAAGGGTTATATCTACTATATCATTTACAGACGCAGCTGGAAACGTAAATAAGATAACAGAGATGAGAAACACTTCTAGTACTGATAATATAACCCCTACCGCCATATCCATGTTTGCAACCACTGAAGGATTTACTACAAGCCATATTGCTACTGGACTATATGGATACAGGTTCTACTGGTTTGCCGATGCAGAACTCTAATACAAAAACAAGGACTAATTAAACATGTATAAACTTTTACAAAACTCAGTAACCCGCCTCTCAGACGGAGCTTCAATCCCCTTCGCAGAGGGTAACCGTGACTACCGCGAATACCTGGACTGGGTAGCTGCCGGTAACACTCCAGAGCCTGAATTCACAGCTGCTAAACTCCTGGCTAACGCTAAAGAGGCTAAGCGCACCGAAGTCCGCACAGCATATGAACTAGACGCAGGTGCAGATGTACTAGTGGGTACGGTAACATATCAAGGTGGCTTCGATTCAGCAATCAAGCTTGATTCAGCTAAGCGTTTGGCTGAGGCAGCTGGGTTGACCAAAGTTACATTCTTCGACTCTACCAATAGCCCTCAAGTGCTCTTGCTTGCTGATGCACAACTTGTTATACTATCAGTAGCTGCAGCATTTCAAACGGCACTAGCTCGTAAACAAGCTGCGATGGTTAAAATAGATAAATCCACTACAAGCACGATAGCTAAAGTAAACGCCATCAGCTATTAAGACTAAGGAGCATTGATGTATTACGGTAAGTCACCACAATTTGAACAATACCTGACTGATAGTTTTACTTCAGATGCGGTTACGTATGCTGCCGGATACCCACTCAGTTATAATCCGGGACTGGCTCAGGCCATAGACGTATCTGTAGGTGGGGCAGTACAACGTCCTAATTTGGATTTCACCCTAGTAGGTCAGACTTTAGTGTTTAGCCCTGAGCTACCAGACGGCTTGACGGTATTTGTTAAATACTTAGGAGTGTCTGGTTCTAGCGTATCTATTCCTGATGCTTCTGTAACCCCTGTTAAAATGGTAGAGACTCTACTGACTAAGTCTGTAACAGGTGGAGCCAATGTAACCTTAACGGCTAATGAGGCTGCTAACTCTGCGTATGAATTCGTTGGGGTCCTATCGGCTAACATTAACGTCATAGTACCTTCAGTAATTAGAACCATGCCGGTAAGGAATCTTACTACAGGGTCTTATAGTCTTACTATTAAAACCTCGGCCGGGCTAGGTGTAACGATACCCCAGGGCACTAGTAATAGTTTGTACTGTAATGGTATAGACGTAGTTTCAGCAGGCTCTAGTGGAGGAGCTACTGGAGGTGGTAACGATAGGGTGTTCTATGAGAACGATAAAATTGTTACAGATAACTATACAATTACTACTGGCAAGAATGCTATGAGTGCGGGACCGATAGAGGTTGCTGCTGGTGCTATAGTCACAGTGTCTGCTGGCTCTGTCTGGACAATTGTTTAAGGAAATGATATGAGTGTAAAAATAAATAGAACTAAAGGATTAGATACCCCAGGTATATTTAGTCCAACTGTTAGTATTACCAGAGCTGCCACTACAGGGCTAGGGAATAACTCTCGTGTAACTCTTACTGATACAAGTGTTGATGTCAGTACCTTCACTGGAGAACCTGGATTAGTATGTAAAGTGACAGCTACTGGAGCTGGTAAACTTGTTAGTAGCGGAAGTAGAGGGGGTTGTGTGGTGAGTATTCCAAGAGACAAGAAGACACACCTTCTGGCGGGATATAGTATTGCTATAACCTTATCCCTTATTGCACCTATTTGGTATGGGCTCATAGCGGGGATACTAGCTGTTGATAGTAACAGTGTATAACTAATAAGGAATTAATGTGTCAAACATATCATTAAAAACAGCAGCAGATGGTTTATCAGGCTCTATCCAATTTGGCGGAGTTGATAAACTAATAGCTGATTCAACTGGGGTATTGGTTCCAGATGCAACATCGTCTGGACATATTGTTAATCTGGGCCAGTTAAACAATTCTAGTTACAATTCAATTTTAAAAGTTGACTCATTAACCCCTATCTTCACTAAGGTATCTGCGGGAGCACTTTCAATAAAGGCAGGTACTAGGATTAGTGTGGCTGAAACTATGGTTACATTCTCATCTGATACAGCTATCACTATGCCTGCCCTTGTTGGTGGAACGGACTACGCAATCTGGGTGAAGGACGATGCAACGATTCAGGCTACAACGGACTTTATAAGCGCACCCGCCGCAGGCAATTGGCGCAAGATCGGAGGCTTCCATCACGGTCTTGTAGCTGCAGGTACAACGGTTGCTAGTGGTGGTTTTGCCACAACAGGCAATGGCATGATCTGGACTCAAGCTGATGTAGATAAGATTGCTGGTATCAACGCATGGAGCATCTGGGACTTGAAGTTCCGCCCAGCGGCATCCGACCCGCGCGGAATGGTGTTGGTGGATGGAGAGGTGTGGGTGGACATCTACCTTGCCAGCACCGATACCGACACCAACGGCACCAGCAAGTACAACACGAACATCGCCAGCGGAACGGTACTGCCAAAGATTCCAACCGCATTCGGGGGGAATGGCACAACCACCTACCCATCGCTGAACTGGTGGGTGGCGAACGAGCTGGCGCGCGCGAAGCAGAAGCGCCTGATGTTTGAAGAAGAAGCTGCCACAGCGTTCTTTGGCGTGACCGAGAACCAGTCCATCGATGCCACCGCTTCAACCTACCCGACCACGCAACGCAATGCAGGCTACACCAGCAAGTACGGCATTGAGCAGGCGTCAGGCCATCAATGGACGTGGGGGCAGGATTCTAGTGCACACCAGGACGCATCTGGCGCGGGTAGCTACAAGACAGTGACCGGCAATACAGGTGCTGCGGGTAGTCAGCGAGGCTCTATCTATACCTTAGGCACATATGGCCTTGTGCGCGTCATCCTGGGCGGCTCGCGCGCGTGCGGCGCGCACTCCGGTTCGCGGGCTTCCCTTTGGTTCTACTCCCCGTGGTCCTCGGTCTGGAGCACTGGGTTGCGTGCCGCCTGTGACCACTTACAGGCTATTTAAGGAGATAACATGTACGCATATAGTCCACACACCGGAGAATTAATTAACACTGATAACCCTGCAAGCTGGATGCAGACTACGCCTATCGCACCTCCTATGTTTAATGCTTCTACGGAAGGATGCTTCTTCCAGAATGGAGCTTGGGTAGTAGTAGTACAGTCAGGAAAGTCATTAGAAGAAACAAAAGCTGATAAAATTATTGAGATTAATAATAGTTGTCAACATGACCTAGCTATGATAGTTAACCCCTATCCAACACAAGAGACTTTGACATGGCCTAATCAGTATAATGAAGCACAAGCATTTACTACAAATAACTCTACTCCCACACCGATGCTAACTGCAATCTCATTAACATCCGGACTTACTGTTGCTGCACTTGCTGAATCTGTTTTGTTAAAGGCTGCTGCTTATAATAATCTATCAGGAGCAGCAGTTGGTAAACGTCAAAAATTAACAGCACAAGTTATAGCTGCTACAACTATTGATGAAGTTCATGCTATCACATGGTAATATATACCAATATAAATAAGGACATAAAATGGGAATAGTTAATGCAGCAGTACAAGCAACACAAGTATCTATTGCTAGAGCTTCAACAGTCGCTCTTGGTGAAGCTACTAAGATCTTGCTTACTGGTACGGCTCAGATAGATTCATTTACTGGGATTGTAGGAGTAACTTATGAAATAACCACTGATGGTGCTGGTCCCTTGGCACACAGTGCAGGGCTGACTATCCTGCAAGGTGGAGCTACTATCCCCACAGCGGCAGGGGACACCTTCGAGGCGTACATGCTCACCTCTACCACTTGCGAGGTGAGGAACTATCAAAGAGCGATTGACCCGAAGACAGCAGAGACTGCTAATACTACAGCAAACAATGCATTGGCAGGCGGACATTACGGGCAAACTTGGCAGGCCGTTACAAGGGTTGCTGGAACAACTTATTACAACACAACGGGTAAGCCTATCATTTTGCGAAAGTCATTCGATGGTTCAGGAGCTACCATTCGGGTTACTATTTCCATCAACAGAGGAACACCTTTCGATTTTGCTAGACATAGTTCCGGGAATGCCGCAACCCCGCAGATTGTTGGAAACTGTCTAATACCAAATAATGCATCTTATTTGCTTACAGAAACTTCAGTAGCAAGTGGTGTTTCAACCGAACTTCGTTAAAGGAAAAAATAATGGCACTACATAAAGACAGCAACGGTCAAATCCACGACGACATGGATGGGGCGGCTTTGCATCTACTCCCCGTAGGTTGCGTTTTGATAACGCAAGCCGAGGAGGACGCATTGCGCGCGCCTACGCCGGAGCAGGTGAAAGAAGCCGCCATCGCAGCTATCAAAGGGCGCATAAATGCACTTGAGCAATCACAGTCCAGAGCGGTGCGGGAAGTCTTACTGGGCGGCCCGACCGATAGGCTGGCAGCATTAGAGGCGCAGATTGCGACAGAACGTGCAGAGCTGGTGAAGGCGCTTGCATGACCTATCCCCTCAAAGCCCTAGCCTCTGTCCTAATCACGCTGACAGCCTATCTGCTCAACTGGCTGTTTGCTTTGTTCGTCCGACCTGATGGCAATCTCCCGCGTTGGCTCAAGTGGTTTCAACCCTCCGATAACCTTGCTATCGGAGACGCGCCGTGGAAAGCGGAGCATCCAGACTACAGCGACTATATGCTCGCCCTGACTTACATGAACCGCAACCCTGCACAGGGCTTTGACCAGCTCCTACAAGCTAATGTGTCAGAGACGACTCCTGTAAAGGTGCGAGGCAATCTCTATATCAGAGATGGCGCAAAGGGCGTGGGCGGCTGGTATCTGATAACCACTGATAAATACTTTCATTTTGCGTACCTTATGCCCCTGACATGGTTCGGTGAGTTCTGCATCACAGGGGGCTTTGGATGGCGACTGGTTTCTATTGCCAAAGGATACCATCACGACACCCTCGGGCAGTTTGTATTCACCCCTTTTAGATTTCAACATTTCTATAAATAAGGAACTATCATGGGGTTTCAACATAGAGTTAAACTACTACTGTAAACCTTAATTATCGACTTAAGTGAGATGCCCTACTTATTAGTCATAATCAATAACACGTTAGTTTTGCATATGCAATACTACTAACACAGGAGTAACACAATGAGTAATAGTTATTCAATAGCCAAGCTTTCACGATTATTTAAAGTATCCAATAGTGGTAATCAGGTTACTGTGGATGAAAGCGGTAACCCCTCAGTACAAGTCATAACTACCCCTGGAATAAAGAACGACATTCTCAATGGTCAGTTCAGGGTAGCACAAACGGGGACTAGTTTTGTATCCCCAGTAGATAGCTCATATGATTTGGATGGTTGGATATTCCAGTATATCGCAGCGGGTTCTACTGCTACTATAGCTCAGTCTGTCGGTAGTTATACCGGTAAGTTATGTAGAACTGTTACAGTAACAGCAGCCTTAGCTTCCCCAGCTGCTGCTGACTATGTTATCCAAGCGACCCATATTGAAGGATATGAGTGCGTGAAGTATATAGATAATACTTTCACTGTAGGGTTTAATGTTAAGTCCTCTGTACCCGGTATACACTGCTTGGCGATATATAATGGCTCTACTTACTTCATAAAAGAGTACACCATTAATTTAATGGATACTTGGGAGTATAAGTCTATTACTGTTACGGGGGGTACATCTCAAGTATCTAGTTCCACAAATGGTATCGGATTAACGCTATTCTTTATTAATGCTATGGGTAGCGATAAAAATAGTGGTGTAGATAATACCTGGAACGCTTTTCCAAATATGTGTACTGCAAACCAGGTCAACGATTTCGCTAATATAGGTAACGTGTTCGCTCTTGAAGACGTGACTCTTAACCCAGGCACCGTAGTTGCAGTTGATGATGCTACTTTTGAGGAGGATTTACGTAGGTGTAAGCGATACGCACGCCAATACACGCTACATAGTATTGGACAAGCAATTACCTCAGGGTTCACCTCATCGTCCAATCTTGAATTCCAAATGCGTGCTGCGCCGACATTAGCGGGCGGTTCTACTTTCGCAGGTACATCGGGGGTGAATGGCACACCTGCTGTAATTTACAGCACCGCTGACGGAACGGGGATATATAACCCGGATGACAACTGGACCGTTTCTAATAACGTTAGGTTTACTGGATTGCTGGAGGCAAGACTGTGACCAAGAAAATAGATACCCTGCACCCCCTCCTTAAATCCAAATATCTAAAACTAAAGTTTCTAGCTATGGAGAGGTTTGGTATTCGTATAGGTATGACCCAAGCCTTACGTACCGAAGCAGTCCAGTATGCATACTGGTGCAAAGGTAGGTTTGAACTGGCAGAAGTAAATGCAGCTATGAAGGCTGCTGGACTCTATTACATTACAGAAAAAGAGAATCGTATAGTAACTAAAGCGAAGAGTGTAGCTACCTCTTTCCACGGTTATGGTATGGCTTTTGATATAGTCATCATAGACTCTGACGGTAAAACTTGGGTATGGGATAACGGTGCAGATACTAATGAAGACAGTATTACAGACTGGGACCAGGTAGGTTCTTTAGCTGATGAATGTGGATTAGAGTGGGGAGGCAACTTCACCAGTATCTCTGATAAACCTCACTTCCAGGATCGCATGGGTTGGACTATAGCTAAGCTGAGAGAACATAATATCCCTAGTGGTATAGTATTTGCAGAAGCAGGAACTCTACTTAAAGAGGCCTAACCGTGGAGTTATTAACAGCACTGTTTAACTACATTAACATAGCTAGTTATATACCTTTCCTATTTATACTAGGAGTCATGTGGGTACTTATGTACAACGCCCATAAAGATCCAGATGTTTCTTTTAACATATACGACTGCTTAGTCGACCCTATTACTAAAGAGGCAGATACTAAACGTATAGGAGTAGTATTAGCTATCCTGACTCTAACTTGGTGGTTCGTAGATGAGGCTGCTAGGGGAACTGCTGGAGTAGAGGATGCTATAGCGTATGGGGGTATGCTGGGATTAGCAGAATTTGCTAGCATCTGGTTAAAATCCAAGTACCCCACCTCACCTAAGGAATGATATAGCCATGTCGGTAAAGATAGTTATTATACTTAGTAAAGATAACACTTTAGGTAAACTAACTACCTTCTTTACCGGGTGTCCAGCATACCACATAGGGTTTATAGATGAGGACTCTAATCGCTTCTATGATATGGATATAGTGTTTAGGCGTAGGCTTTGGCCCTATTACTCAGAGGCTGAGTATGAACTATA
>Ga0210044_10001183_pt1 | contig 39555 bp, 30 predicted proteins | sample CryGey13umfilter_2_FD_183959 | JGI IMG/M metagenome (GOLD analysis project Ga0210044, IMG submission 183959) | Groundwater microbial communities from aquifer in Utah, USA - Crystal Geyser 4/9/14 3 um filter (SPAdes) (version 2) | ecosystem: Environmental > Aquatic > Deep subsurface >... | reverse complement strand
ATTCCGTGCAGCAAGCGACCGAAGCTCCAGACTCCAGACTCCAGACTGTTCCAGAATCAAGGCCCGGACCGGCTCGTCGGACCGATTCGAACAGCCGTATCAGTCCGGAGTCCGGAGTCCGGAGCCCGGAGCTGGCTTCTGCCGTCAGTCGAGCTTCAGCAGCATTCCGTGCAGCAAGCGACCGAAGCTCCAGACTCCAGACTGTTCCAGAATCAAGGCCTGGACCGGCTCGTCGGACCGATTCGAACAGCCGTATCAGTCCGGAGTCCGGAGTCCGGAGCCCGGAGCTGGCTTCTGCAGTCAGTCGGACTTCAGCAGTATTCCGTGCAGCAACCGACCGAAGCTCCAGACTCCAGACTCCAGACTGTTCCAGAATCAAGGCCTGGACCGGCTCGTCGGACCGATTCGAACAGCAGTATCCAGTCCGGAGTCCGGAGCCCGGAGCTGGCTTCTGCAGTCAGTCGGACTTCAAGCCGAAAGAAAAAAGTGACGCTCCCCTGTGAGCCCGGGGTTCGAGTGATTGGAAGAGCAGGCGACCATCGATTCGTCACTGGCGTCGCGGTGTCGATGGAGCTGAGCGCACCCAAAGTGCGCTCAGCGAATCGCCGACCTTGCAACATAACCCTCAACCCGAGCGAGCTGGAGGCGGGGACGGATCCTGCCGATGCGTCGTCTCACCCCGAGCCCGCCGACAGCGACCAAGATGGACTCAGCGACTCTGAAGAGGAGTTCCTCGGATGCGATCCCCGTGATAGAGACAGTGACGACGATGGCATCATGGATGGAGACGAGCTGCCGCTGGAGTGCGACCCGACCAACGCAGACACTGACAGCGACGGGATAGAAGACGGGGACGAGGTCGTCGCCGGCACCAACCCAGCCGCTGCAGACACCGATGGCGACGGGAGCAGCGACTCTGAAGAGGCAGCTTGCGCCTCTTCACCTGTCGATGCCGCGTCGACCTGCACGCCAGGCTGCAACCCAGCTCCGGCTCAGACCTGTTCCTGTCCTTGTGCCTGCCCCGCGCCCTGACCTCGAGCCACCCCACTTTCGCCGGTGCTGGCGGCACACGCCGCCCCTTTGGAGACGCTGTTGGCTGTCGATGTCGAGCAATTCTACGAACTCTACGGTCCCATGGTCCTGCGGCGCTGTCGCAGGCTGCTGCGGGACGACCAGGCCGCGTTGGATGCCATGCAGGACGTATTTGTCAGAGTCTTGAGAAACCAAGAGCGGCTGGACGACCGAGCGCCCTCGGGTCTGCTCTTTCGCATCGCGACCCAGGTCTGTCTCAACCGCCTGCGCCACGCCAAACGTCACCCCGAAGACTCGGATCAAGACCTGCTCCTCGACATCGCGGCGAGCAGCGACAACGAAGAGCGCTCCGCCGCGCGTGACCTCTTGAATCGGCTCTTCAGCCGCGAACACGTCTCGACCCAAACCATCGCGGTCCTCCATCTCCTCGACGGCCTGACCTTGGATGAAGTCGCCGCCGAAGTCGGTCTCTCGGTCTCTGGGGTGCGCAAGAGATTGCGCACCCTCAAAGGGCGAGTGCAGAGTGCCTACGAACTGTAAAGTGTGGTCGCCCTGCGCGACGCTGAACCAACCCTCGATGCCCAAAGCAAGTCGATGAGTGACCAGGCAAAACCCCACATCCCCGAGCTCTACGTCGAGCAGTTTGCGCTCGGAGAGCTGCCCAGCGGCCGGCGGCGAGCGGAACTCGAAGCGGCGGTGCAGGGCGGCAGCGAGCTCATCGCAAAGCTCCAGCGCTCCAACGCCCAACTCCTCGCCGAGCACCCGCCAGCGGCGATGGCCGCCGCCATCGAGCGACGCCTGCGCAACGCCGAGGTGGCTCACACGGCGCGACGCAGAGGCTGGCTTCTGCCAGGACTGGCCGTCGGCGTCGCGTGCGCCGCCGCCGCGCTGGCCCTCTTCGTCTTCTGGCCCTCTGCGCCGCAAGGGACGCCGGAATCCCAAGAACCGCTCGCCAGCGCCCCAGCAGACAGCGCCCCAGAAATCACCCGAGACAAAGGTCTTACGCCCCAGATCACCATCCATCGCAAGACCGCCGAGGCCTCGGAGAAGCTCACCAATGGCCAGCGCGCCTCGGAACACGACCTCCTCCAGCTGGGCTACATCGCCGCCGGAAGGCCCTACGGCGTGTTGCTCTCGGTCGACGGCGCTCGAGTCGTGACCCTGCACTTCCCGGCAACCCCGCAGAGCTCGACGCTCCTCGAGCGCTCGGGCGAGGTCTACCTGCCCACCGCCTACGAGCTGGATGCGGCGCCGCGCTTCGAGCAGTTCTTCTTCGTCACGTCCGCCTCCGAGCTCGACGTCCCCGCGGTCGTCGACCTCGCCCAACGCTGGGCCGACAGCAACACGGCCGGCGCCTGGCTTCCCCTCCCCGAATCTCTCGAGCAGACAAACTTCCGGCTGCTCAAGGAGCCCCGATGAATCCCATCCTCGCCCGCACGCTCGGGCTCTGCGCGCTGCTGGTGCTGCTGGGGATTCCGTCCGTGGCGAGCGCCCAGAACCCGGTTCAGCGCTACTCCATCGTCGCCGGCTCCAACAACGGCGGCGTCGAGCGCGTCAAGCTGGCCTACGCCGAGAGCGACGCCCAAAAGTTCGCCGATGTGTTGCAGACCCTGGGCGGCGTGGAGCCACAGAACACCTTGATGCTCTTCGACCCCAGCCTCGAGGAGCTCGAGCAGAGCTTCGTGGCCCTCGAGGGCTTGCTCGAGAAGGCGCCTCCAGGGCGCGTCGAGGTGATCTTCTATTACTCCGGCCACTCCGACGAACAAGGGCTCCTGCCCAACGGCGAGCTGCTCGGCTACAAAGACCTGCGCAACCGCTTCGACGCGCTCTCCGCCGATGTGCGCGTGATCGTCTTGGACTCCTGCTCGGCGGGTGCTGTGACCCGCGCCAAGGGGGGCGTGCAGCGCGCCGCCTTCCTCATCGACGAGTCGACCGAGGTGAGCGGCCACGCCTTCCTGACCTCGAGCTCCGCCGACGAGGTGGCCCAAGAGTCCGACCGCATCGAAGGCTCGTTTTTCACTCACTATTTGGTCAGCGGCTTGCGCGGCGCGGCGGACGTCTCCGGCGACGAGCGAGTCACCCTCAACGAGGCCTACCAGTTCGCGTTTCAAGAGACCCTCAACCGGACCGAGTCGACCCGCGGCGGCGCCCAGCACCCCGCCTATGAAATCCAGCTCAGCGGCACGGGAGACCTCGTCCTGACCGACCTGCGCACGGCGAGCGCCACCCTCGTCCTAGGAAAGGAGCTCGATGGCCGCTTCTTCATCCACGACGGCGTCGGCAAGCTCGTGGTCGAGCTGGCCAAGAGCGACGAGCGGGCGATCCCCATCAGCTTGGTGCCCGGCGCCTACTTGGTCCGCGCCGACCGCGATGGCGAGCTCTTCGAGGCCAAGGTCCTGGTGCGCGACGACGCGCCCGTCACGCTGAGCGCCGACCTCCTGGTCTCAAAGGAGATCGAGCTGGCGACGGCGCGCGGCGGCGTGCGGTTCGTTGACCGACCGCCGGCCGAGCCCGATTACACCTACGTCCCCTATGAATTCGGCATCATCCCGTCGCTCAGCGTCTCCAACATCGTCACCGACGGACCCGTGCGCAGCAAAATTGCCGGCTACATGCTGGTGGGCGGCGTCGACCGCTCCGACATGCTGATGGCCGCGATGCTCATCGGCTGGGCCGACGACCGCTTCACCGGTCTGGTCTTCGGCGGCATCGGCTCGCAGACCGGCGGCGTCGGCGAAGGCCTCACCTTCGGCGGCGTCTACGCCCGGCACGAGGGAAGCTTGGAGGGCGTGCAGTTTGGCGGCGTGGCCGCGCTGCTCGACGGTCGCGTCACGGGCGTGCAGTTTGGTGGCGTCTACTCGGGCGCGGACGACGTCCTCGGCCTGCAGCTGGGCGGCGTTGCGGCGTGGAGCCAGCGCTTACAGGGTGCGCAGGTGTCCGTGGTGAACATCGGTGGCCACGTCTTGGGGGCCCAGGTCGGCGTCGTCAACATCGCCGACGAGGTCGATGGAGTGCAAGTGGGCGTCGTCAACATCGCGAGAGAATCGAAGGTCCCCGTTGGCCTCCTGAACTTCATCGAGAACGGCGTCCTGCGCTTCGACCTGTGGGCCAGCGAGCTCTCGCCCGTCAACGTCGGCCTCAAGTGGGGCGGAGAGTACGTCTACACCTTGCTCGGCGCTGGCGTTCAGGTCGAAGGCACAGGCGCGGACCAGCAACTCATGGAGCTGCAATTCGGCCTGGGCGGACAAATCCCCATCGACCCCATCTTCATCGATGTCGACCTCAGTGCCGCCTCCTTCGTCGACGACCTGGGCTCTCTGGACTCGTGGCTCGGCCGTCTGCGCATCGCCGCGGGCTACCGCATCTTCGCACACCTCGCCGTCTTCGCGGGCGCGTCGGTCAACCTGATGGTGGTCACCCCCGGCAGCCGCCTCGGTTTCCCCACCGGTGGCCCCTTCGAGCCCAAGGTCGTCTCGACGCCAGACATGGCGATGGAGGCGGTCAGCGAACAGGTCGCCATCTTCCCCGGCTTCTTCGCCGGCCTCGAGTTTTAGGCTCTGGGCGTATGTGCCCGATATTGCCTCCATTTTAACGCAAAGACGCGAAGGGTGCGCAGAGTCGCAAGGAGTTTTTTCTTGGGCACTTCGGATTGGCTCTCTTTTTCGCCGACTCGAGAGCGCTAACTCCCGCCAAGAGCCTACGACGAAGTTCCCTACAAGAAAACTCCTTGCGTCTTAGCAAGCTTTGCGTCCTTGCGTTGAGATCAGAGGCTGTGGAAACCGCAAGCCCCGAATGAAGAGCGGTGGACACAAACCATAGACGTCACCTGCGATGCCGATAAGATGGACCTGCCGTCGGCAGCCCGAGACAAGAGGTTGGCCGTCTAGGCGGAGGTCTCGATGGACGTCGCAACGCGCCCTGCTCATGTGCAGAAGCTCTTGTTCAAAGCCGCAACGGTTTGGGCTTTTGCCCTGCTCTGTTTCTTGTGGGCTCCCTCCTTCGCCAGGGCGCAGGACGCGCCCGCACTGCCAGACGCGGGCGCTACGGATTTGAGCGGCAACGCGGGCGCCGATCTGGGCTTCGGAAAGCTCGGCGACGACACCTTTCTCAGCATCCTCCTGGCGGCTAACTTCGCCATCGACGAGCTCTCCTTCGGGCTGCAGGTGCCGCTGCGTCTGCGCATGATCGACGAGGAGCCAACCGACGGCGACGGCGTCGAAATCCGCGACGAAGACTGGGACGAGGCCTCGGACTACCTGCGGATCATCCGTTTCATCCAATGGGCCAAACCGGGCGAGGTGTTCTACGCGCGCGTCGGCGAGCTCAGTGGGGCGACGGTTGGGCACGGCACGTTGATGAGCAACTACCTGAACGTGCTCGACATCGACCACTACCAGCTGGGCGTCGACACCAAGGTGAACACCCTCTACGGCGGTGGCGAGCTCGTCCTGGACAACCTCGCCCAGCCGGAGATCTTCGGCGGGCGAGCGTTCGTGCGGCCTTGGTCGTTCGTCGATGCGGAGTCGTTCCTCCTCGGCTGGTCGGTCGGGCTGTCCCTGCTCACCGACCTCGGGGCGCCGCGCACCATCGACTCGGACCCGGCCACCAATGTGCCGCTGGTCGATAAGACCCACAACCTGCAATACACCACGGAGGCCGTGGTGATGCTCGGCTTCGACACCGACTTCACGGTACTCGAGAACGAAATCGTCCGGGTCACGCCCTACATCGACAACAACGTCCTCGACGGGCTCGAGGCGGGCTACGGCCTACACGTGGGGGTGCTCACCGACGTCACGCTGCCCGCCGACACGACGCTGAACCTGCGGCTCGAATACCAATATCTCGGCGAGTCGTACGCACCGCAGTACGTCGACCCGCTCTACGAGATCCAGCGCGTGGCCTTCCCAAACCCGCGATTCTACGGTCCGGACACCCTCCCGCTGACCAAACAGGCGGTGGTGCGAGAGGCCGTCGGCGCCCACGGTTACCTAGGGCAGATGACGGTGTCCCCCATGGGCTTGGTGAAGGTGAGCGCGCTCTACCGCGGCTCGCAACGTAAGAACGACAACGATTTGTTGCTCCAGCTGCTGGTGCCGACGTTGGCGCAGGTGAAGGTGGGGGTGCTCTACTCCAAGACGGGTTTCGACTCGTTCTCCGACGCCTTTGATCCCCAGGGGGCGCTCTTTCAGGCATATGCCCGCTACAACGTTTACCTGTTCATCGACCTCATCGCACAGTTCAACCGGCGGTGGCGTTTGGTGACGGAGGTGGAAGACCCAAACTTCGGCAACTACGAGGGGGTCGACGAGTGGAGCTTCGGAGTCGGGGCGAGCTTCGACTTTTGACCCACCAAGATCCCGGCTCTGGCCTTGTGGGTCAGGTGTGCTAGAGTTGCGGACTGTCGCCTTTCGCGAGACCGTCGATCGTCGAGATTTTGATGGGAAGGGGCGATGCGGCGGGCCTATCCGAGGCCCGCTCGACTACCAGACCGATCCTCGAGGATCTGCACAGGATAGGGGTTTGAGACATGAAAGGTGTTCTAGTTGCGCTGCTGCTGCTCATCTCGATTGTAATCAGTGGTCCGGCGTTCGCCGACGAGTTCGACCAAATCTTGGGTTCGGCGTTGAAGTATTACTCCGAAGGCGACTACGACAACGCCATCGAGAAGTTCTTCGAAGCCAAGCTGCTCAAGGACGAGCCCGAGCTCGTTTACAACATCGCTCGAGCCTATGACAAGAAGGGCGATTGCCAGGCGGCTCAGAAGCACTATTCGCAGTTCCTGGCGCGCTCCGATGCGCCAGCCGAGACGGCCAAAAAAGCCAAGAGCTACCTCGAAGCGCTGGGCGAGTGCCCCACCAAAGGCACCTTGGCGTTGGCCTGCGATCCGCCCAGCGCACAGGTCCAGATCGACGGCAACCCCATGGGACCCTGCGGACGCTATGAGCTCGAGCAGGGCGATCGCGTGCTGATCATCTCTGCGCCAGGCTACAAGCCGCAGGACAAGAAGCTCACGATCACGGCCGGTCAGGTCGAGGCGACGACCGTCAACCTCGAGATCTCCGAACCCGCGGGCGGCGGCATCGTCGAGAAGGACGGACCCAGCACCACCAACTGGCTCGCCATCGGGACCCTCAGCGGCGGCGCCGCGCTGCTCGTCGCCACCGTGATTGTCGACCAGATCAACCTCTCCGGAAACGCCAAAGAGCTCGAGAAGCTGCCCCAGGGCGATCCGCGCCGCGCCGACTTCGAAGACAAGTTTTCGACCAACCAAGCGATCATGTACGTCACCGGAGGACTCGGGGTTGCGGCCATCGTCGCTGGCACCATCTTCTGGGCGGCGGACATCGGAGCCAGCTCCGAGTCCGCCGCGCTGAGCACGGGGGATGACTTCACCTGGACCCTCAGTCCCGCGGTCAGCCACGAAGGCGATGTGGGTGCGGTCCTGAACCTCACTTTCTGAGCCGTACCAACTGGAGGTGTTGCGTGCTTCCTGCGCGCAATCTTTGGGTTTACGCGACTGTTTAATGATCTCTTTCAGCGGCCGGCCACGTGGACTTACTTGCCTGCGGTCAACGGCCAGCAAGAAAAATTGGGGCTCCTTCGCGAGCGATTTTCGCTGCAATCCGAGGTTCTGCCATGCGAAAATCGGGTGTCAGCCCCGCGACATTGGGTTCGCGACCTCACCCTGAAGCCAAGGCCACACTGGAAGTGGAAGACGTTCCCGCCATCACTACCTTCAGCCGGCGAGAGTTCGACGAGTCGAAGAGCCCCGAGCTCACTCTCTTCAAATACACGCCGAACAGCCGTGGCTTCATCTTCCTGCAGCTCTGCGCAGCGCTGTTGTTCATCATCGCGTTCACGGTCTATTTGATCACGCGCTTCGAGCCGCTCTACTGGATGCTTCCCTCCCTTGGGCTCGCGGGCAGCGGCATCTACCTGATCTATCTCGCGCTCTACTGGAGCTGGTTCGCGCGACGGTCGGGGGTCGGGTTCGATAAGTCGTACCTCTACATCGTGCGCACGAACAGCGTCGACCGCGTGGCCTGGCGCCACCTCTCGGCCGAAGCGGCTGGCTTCACCGAGACCCACGACAACGGCGACCATGGGACTCTCAACATGGCCATCGAGGGCAAGAAAGTTCAGCTGAAGCTGTTCAACCCCTTCGTCTGGGTCGACGACTTCCCGACGTTCTTGGTCGAGATGCTCAGCCAAATCAAATCGAACGAGAGCCCAAAGCCCAGCACGGAAGAGGCCGAGAGTTGAGGCCTCCACAGTGTCGGCTCTGGCTCTTGAGCTGCGCACTCCTGCTGACCCTCACAGCAGGCTGCCGGCAGAACACCGACGTCGAGCCGACCCCACAGGACGTGGCGAAGGTGTCACCCGAGGCCTCGAAGCCGGTCGACGCAGAGCCCATCAAACGCCCGCCTCCCGCGCTGACCCCCCTCGCCCGCGTCGACGCCGACGGCACCCTCTTCGGCATCGCCATCGACGAGCTCGGGAACGTCATGGTGACCACCCTGAGGGGGCGCAAAGCCGTGTATGTGGTCACGCCCGAGCAGGACCTGCACAAAACCCCCATCGCGCTGGAGGTCGAGGGCTTTGCCTCGTTCCCGTTCGCGGTCGGCCGCGGCCTCTTTGCGATCCCTCTCCCCACGGCCAAGACCGTAGAGTTCGTTCGCATCGACGTCAGCACGGCCGAGCCCACTCTGCAGCGAGTCGGCAGCATCAAGACCGCAGGTGTCCCCGCACAAGTTCTCGAGGCCTTTGGGCTGCTCTGGTTCTCGCAACGCCACGACCTCGATGGGGGCATCGGTCTACTGGCCGTCGAGCCGGCCACTGGGAAAATCGTGGTCTCATTGCCCACTGAGGGTGAGGTTCCGGTGGAGATGACGCGGTTGCTCGTCGACAAACAAGAAAAGCTCTTCCTCACGACGAGAAACGACGGCGGGGGAGCGGGGCACGTGATGACCGTCACCGGAGCGGACGCCGCGCCCACCTCGGTCGCCGTCACGGACGGCGTGCCCATGCGCGTCTTCTCCATCGACGGCGAGGAGACCGCTCGGCCGCTCCTGCTGCGTTACGAAACGCCGACCGTGCTCGACCTACAGACCCTGGAGACGGCGTTTCGGTTGCCGTTCGCGCCCCACCTCATGGCGACGAACGGTGGTGGCGTCTTCGCCGTCAGCAATCCAGCCGGCGAGCTCGCCCGAGTGGCTCGTGGCAGCGACGGCGGTGAAGCCACATTGCACCGGATGACGGAGCCAGGTGTGGTGGCGATCGAGTTCGTAGACTCCCTGCTCTTCGTGCTCAACTCGAAGACGCACACGCTCTCGCTGCGTTCGAAAGCGGACCTCGAGGAGAACGCAGTGGTCACCTTCGAAGGTGAGCCTGGACGCATGGTCGTCGACCGAGCGAGGCAACGCGTCTACTTGACGTTGCCTGAGCTGCAGCAAATCGCAGTGTTGTCCTACTCGTTCTGACGGTCATTGCTCTGGAACGCCATGGGGAATGCTGGGCACCCCTCCCCTTGGGCTTGGATTGCTTTTTCGTGCTCGTGTAAACGATTTTGAGCGGTTCGTTACGGATGTTGAGCGGTTCGTTGCGGATTTGAGCGGTTCGTTACGGATTGTGAGCGGTTCGTTAGGGATTTTGACGCGCTGGCGGCGCTTTTTGTGCGGTTCGTTACGCTCTTTGGGAGGACTTGAATTTCGTTCCACGCGTCATTTCGAGCCTTCCAACACCGTCCCAAGCGCTCCCGACGGTTCGCCAGACGGTCCCCGAGTGTCGCGCACTGCTCACGAATAGCGCAAAAGCCTTCACGGACCGGCCCCAAAGCCTACCGGTGGTTCCCAAGAGCTTGCGAGTCGTCGAAAAACCGTCACGAACACGTCCCCAAGCGTTCCTAACGCGCTCTCGGCCGTTCCAGCGGGAGCGAAACAACATTCCTGAGTTCACGCACCAGAAAAGCAGCAGGTTCTAGACCTAAGATGCGCCCCTGAAGGCAGCCAGAATGGCAAACACCGTCGCCCAAACGGCGACCACCGAGTACGAGACCAGCGTGACCCAGAACCAGATTGGGTGGTCATAGCGGTTGTACATCCGCACTTCGAAGCCCCACCCACGCGCCATGATCTCGTCCGAGGCCAACGCCTTCCAGACCATCACCGCGAAGACTATTCCGGCCACCATGAAGGCTAGTGCGAGCATTGCGAGGTCCACCCCGTTTCGAATCGCATCCAGGACGCGGAGTTCGCGGAAGGCTCGGGCGTTCGACGGTGGTTGGCAATGGACTGCGCAGCTTCCTTGACGGCAGGGGTGGTGTCACAGGGGTGCAGCTTGGGACTCGCGAGCCTGAGCATCGAAGCCGTGCTCCCAAGCCCCCAGAAGGTCAGCAGTTCAGCCGCTGTCGCTGAGACCTGCCCTTGCCGAGGTCTGACCGCATCGGGTCCTTCGGGGACGCCGAAGACACCTATTTTCTCGCCCTGAAGGTCGTCGGCAATGGCTGTGACCACGAGGGGCTCAAGCATTTTGGCGTCAAGCGCACCCCCAGCGTCGAGTATGTGCGCCTGACCACCAACGATCTCTTTGACGCGAACCAGCGCCTGGAGCACCGTGCCAGGCACCTCCTACGTGGGGACGTCTGCTTACCATGAAGGCGAGGAGCTGCTGAGCTTCGAGGTGTGGTCGCGGTCACTCGAGAGCCCTGTTCGCATGGCGCGTGCCAGTCGGTCGCCGCGAGCGAAATTGAGGCTCGGTCTGTCCGGGGACGTGCTCGACTCCTCACTCGCCGTCATCTTTGCCCGCAGACGGCGTCATCTCCTGTGCCGGGCCGCGACCGGCCACACCTCAGGAGCACTGGTTCAGCCTTGGCCGCCAGCTCACCTCGGCGGGCGGTCGGCCCGCGCTGATCTCGTGGAGCGGCTCGATGTTCGAGTACTTGATGCCGCTCCTGATCATGCCGAATTACCCACGCACGCTGCTGGGCGAGACCTGCGACGCCGTCGTCGCCCGCCAGATCGCGTACGGTCGCGAGCTCGACCTGCCCTGGGGGATCTCTGAATGCGGCTACAACCAGGTCGACGCCGCGCAGAACTACCAGTACCGAGCCTTCGGCGTCCCCGGGCTAGGGTTCAAGCGTGGCCTGGCCGACGAGCGTGTCATTGCCCCGTATGCCAGCTCGCTCGCTCTAATGGTCGCCCCGCAGGCGGCCTGCGCCAACCTGCGCCGCCTCGCGGCCGCCGGGGAGCTCGGTGCGTACGGCTTCTACGAGGCCATCGACTACACGCCGGCGCGCCTGCCGCCGGGACAGGACCACGTCATAGTGCGCTCCTTCATGGCGCACCATCACGGGATGACGTTCCTGGCGCTGGTCCAGCTCCTGTGCGACCGCCCGATGCAGCGTCGCTTCGAGGCCGACCCGGCGTTGCGCGCCACGGACCTCTTGCTGCAAGAGCGCGTGCCGCGCACGACGGCCATCTACCCGCACCCGCCGGAATTCGCTGTGGCGGCGGGCGCCCCGGACGCTTCTGGCCACCTCCTGCGTGTCTACATGACGCCGGCGACCCCGGCGCCCGAGGTGCACCTGCTCTCGAACGGGCAGTACCACGTCGCTGTCACGAACGCCGGCGGAGGCTACAGCCGCTGGGGCGACCTCGCCGTCACCCGCTGGCGCGAGGACCCGACGCGCGACTGCTGGGGCACCTTCGGCTATCTGCGCGACGTCGCATCGGGCGCATTCTGGTCGGTCGCGCACCAGCCGACGCTGCGCGCGGCGACGAGCTATGAGGCCATCTTCGCCCAAGGCCGCGCTGAGTTCCGGCGCCTCGACGACGAGATCTACAGCCACGTCCAGATCAGCGTCTCGCCCGAGGACGACGTCGAGCTGCGCCGCGTGAGCCTGACCAACCGGGGCCGGACGCAGCGGATCATCGAGATCACGAGCTACGCAGAGGTCGTCCTCGCCCCCGCGGCGTCCGACCTCGCACACATGGCGTTCAGCAACCTCTTCGTCGAGACGGAGCTCGTCCGCAAGCGCCACGCCATCCTCGTCACCCGGCGCCCCCGCTCCAGCGACGAGCGACCGCCGTGGCTCATCCACCACATGATTGTGCGTGGCACGGTCACGGGCAAGGCGTCGTACGAGACCGCGCGAAATGCGTTCATCGGCCGCGGCCGGTCACCGTCTGACCCCATCGCGCTGTACCAGGCGGCGCTGACCAACACCGCCGGTGCGGTCCTCGACCCGATCGTCGCGATCCGCCGCCGGGTCGTCCTGGAGCCGCAGGAGACGGCGCACATTCACATCGTGACGGGCGTGACCAAGACGCGCGACGCGGCTCTGGCGCTGCTCGAGAAGTATCGCGACCGTCACGCGGCGAAGCGCGTCTTCGAGCTGTCGTGGACTCACAGCCAGGTCGTGCAGCGGCGCCTTGGCGCCACCGACCTCGAGATCCAGCTCTACGAGCGCCTGGCTAGCCACGTTCTCTATGCCAACCCGGCGCTGCGCGCCCCCGCGAGCCTCATCGCCCGCAACCGCGGCGGGCAGGCGGCGCTCTGGGCCTATGGGATCTCTGGCGACCTGCCCATCGTGCTGGTGCGTGTCTCCGACTTCGCGCGGCTGGACCTCGTGACCCAGCTCGTCAAGGCCCACGCTTACTGGCGGGTCAAGGGTTTGCGCGCCGACCTGGTCGTCTGGATCGAGGACCCATCGGGTTACCGCCAGCAGCTCATGGACGAGATCGTGGGGGTCGTCGGCGCGGTGTCCGACTCCGCCGCCCTCGACAAGCCTGGCGGCATCTTCGTCCGTCGCAGCGAGCAGATCTCCGAGGTGGACAAGGTCCTCATGCAGAGCCTCGCCCGCGTTCTCGTGAACGACACGGCGGGGACGCTGGCCGAGCAGCTCGACCGCCGCCCACGCGCCGAGCTGCCCGAGTGGCGGCTGGCGAGGGACCGGCCGGTGGGAGGCGAGCGGCAAACTCTGCCGAAGGGGACAGCGGAGTCCACGCGCCCGGACCTGGTAGCGTTCAATGGGGTTGGTGGGTTCACGCCCGACGGCCGCGAGTACGTCATCACCACGAGCCGCGATCGACGTACGCCGGCGCCGTGGGTCAACGTGCTGGCGAACCCGTGGTTCGGCAGCGTCGTGAGCGAGAGCGGGAGCGCCTACACTTGGTGTGAGAACGCGCGCAGCTACCGCCTGACGCCGTGGAGCAACGACGCGGTCAGCGACCCGAGCGGCGAGGTGTTCTTCGTGCGCGACGAGGAGGACGGCCGCTTCTGGTCGCCGACGCCACTGCCCGCCAGCGCAGCCGCGCCGTACGTGACCCGCCACGGCTTCGGCTACAGCATCTTCGAGGTTACCGAGCGCGGCATCACGACGCGGCTGACGACCTACGTCGCAACCGACGCGCCGGTGAAGTTCGTGGTGCTGAGCGTGCACAACCGCTCGGGACGGCCGCGTCGGCTCTCGTTGACGGGCTTCTTCGAGCTCGTCCTAGGCGAGGACCGCGCAAGCACCATGCCGCACATCGTGACCGAGCTCGACCTCAAGACTTCAGCGCTCACGGCACGCAACGCCTACAACGGCGACTTCGGCGCGCGGGTTGCGTTTCTGGATTGCAGCGAGGAGTTGCGCTCGGTCAGCGGTGACCGGGTCGAGCTCCTCGGGCGCAACGGTTCCGCGGCGCAGCCAGCGTGCATGCGGCGTGCGAAGCTGTCCGGCCGCCTCGGCGCCGGGCTCGACCCGTGCCTCGCCATGCAGGCGTCCCTCGACCTCGTCGACGGTCAGGAACACGAGGTCGCCTTCACCTTCGGTTCGGGCCGCGACCTCACCGACGCACGCACGCTGGTGACCCGCTTTCGGGGCACCGGAGCGGCGTATGCCGCTTTGGAGGTCGTCTGGGAGCAGTGGAAGCGGATGCTCGGCGCGGTGAACGTCCAGACCCCCGACCCAGCGCTGAACTTCCTCGCCAACGGCTGGCTCGTCTACCAGGTCTTGACGGCTCGTTTTTGGGGGCGCAGCGGCTTCTATCAGTCGGGCGGCGCGTTTGGCTTTCGCGACCAGCTGCAGGACGCCATGGCGCTCATTCACACCGCGCCTGCGCTGCTACGTGGGCAGCTCGTGCTGGCGGCGTCGCGGCAATTCCGCGAGGGCGACGTCCAGCACTGGTGGCACCCGCCGCAGGGCCGTGGAGTCCGCACCACCATCTCCGACGATTATCTGTGGCTGCCCTATGCGCTGTGCCGTTACGTGGCGACCCTCGGCGACACCGGCGTTCTCGACGAGCCTGTGGCGTTTCTCGACGGGCGGCAGCTCACGGGTGACGAGGACAGCTACTACGACCTGCCGGTGCGGTCCGAGGAGGTGGCGAGCCTCTACGAACACGCGGTGCGCGCCGTCCGCCATGGGCTGCGGCTCGGCGTGCATGGGCTGCCGCTGATGGGCGGTGGGGACTGGAACGACGGGATGAACCTGGTAGGCCAGGAGGGCAAGGGCGAGAGCGTGTGGCTGGCGTTCTTCCTGTACGACGTGCTCGGCAGCTTCGCGGGGCTCGCACGGCGCCGGGGCGATGGGGCGTTCGCAGACCTCTGCACGGCGGAGGCCCTGCGCTTGCGCGGTAACATCGAGGCCCACGGCTGGGACGGCGAGTGGTACCGGCGGGCGTACTTCGACGGCGGCACGCCGCTCGGCTCAGCGACCAACGTCGCCTGCCAGATCGACGCTATACCGCAGAGCTGGGCCGTCCTTTCGGGCGCCGCCAGACCCGACCGCGCAAAAAGCGCGCTGGCCGCCCTCGACGCACGGCTGGTGCGGCGTGACCTCGGGCTCATCACGCTCCTCGACCCGCCCTTCGACCACTCCGACGTCAAACCGGGCTACATCCAGGGTTACGTCCCAGGGGTGCGGGAGAACGGTGGGCAGTATACCCACGCCGCGGTCTGGGCAGTGATGGCGTTCGCCGCTGCGGGCGACGTCGCGCGGGCCTGGGAGCTCTTCAACCTCATCAATCCCGTGCACCACGGCGACACCCCCGAGGCCATCGCCGTTTACCAGGTCGAGCCCTATGTCGTAGCCGCCGACGTGTACGTCAACCCGCAGCACGCGGGGCGCGGTGGCTGGACGTGGTACACTGGTTCCGCCGGGTGGATGTATCGGCTCATCCTGGAGTCGCTGCTCGGGATCCACCTCGAGGTTGACCGGGTGCGCATCGCGCCGCTGATGCCTTCCGACTGGGCTTCCTTTGACGTCCATTATCGGCACCGCGAGACCTACTACCACATCCACGTGGTGAATCTCGGCGGTGGGGGGACCGCGGTGCGCCGGGTGGTCTGCGACGGCGTCGAGCAGCCGGACGCGGCGTTCAGACTCTTCGACGACCACGGCGGTCACAGCGTCCGGGTCGAGGTCGGCGGCCTGAGCCCGCGTTGAGGGCCGGCAACCTGCAAGACGTGGCCGTCGTTCGGCCTGCCTCCAGGGGCAGTGTCTCGAGCCGAGGGGCGAAGCCCACGCTCGAGACCACTCCGCCGACGGAGTGTGGGGGCGCTTCGCAGTGCGGCGAACGGGCCCAATGCCCATTCGCTTTCGCCAGCCACGGGTCTGTCCAAGCTTTGTGGACGCAACGGGCCTGATGAGCGCGCCAAGGCTAGAAAATTGCCTCGCGCTGCGTCTGCCTCGACCATAGCCCAAGCTCGCCTAGGTGAACTGCGAGCGTGGAGGCAGAAGATGCGAATCTTGTTGGCGATGGCAGCTCTGGCTTTCTGGTTCCCGGTGAATCCAATCGTGGTGCCGGTAGAGACACCCGTAGACAACGGGACGGTCCTACTGCATGGCGTCGGCGCGCTGGAGCCAGGCTCCGGAGTCGAGGGCGTGTTGAGCAGCCAGATGGCGGCCGAGCTGCGAGAGTCCGGCGGCGCCCTTCTGATTTCGGGCCGCTCTGAGACCCCCTGCAGTGTCTGGGTGCGCTTCGGCGAGGTGAGTGACGAGATCGTGCTCGGCCCCCAGCTGCACGTCAGCTACCTGCCACTCGAGGATGTGGGAAACAACGCTGCGCTCTGGTCGCTCAACGGTGGCGAGTGCGGGGTGCAACTCGAAGGTGCGGTGCTCTTCGTCGGCGAGGCGGCCGCGTACGTTGGGGACTCTCCCGAGACCTACTGGCAAGAATACCGAGGCGAAATCGCTCCGGCTGTGCGATAGTGTGAACCCGGAACCTACCTGGAAGGCGCCAAGAACTCGCGGGCAGGGATGGCGGACGAAGGGGCCGCGCAGATTGTGCGCAACAACTCGATAGGAAAGCTGGAACAGACCGCCGAGGAGCGCCGCTCCGCTTGACTGATACTGACAGCGCGTGCTAGCAGATCCCAGTTGAAATGCGATACACGTTGGCTTCAAAATGGAAGGACCGACATGGGCAAAGTTCTGATAACGGATGACAGTAAGACCATCCGGACGATCTGCGAGTGGGTCCTCAAAGGCTCAGGTCATGAGTTGATCTTCGCGCAGGCCGCGGATGAGGCGCTCAGCCTCGCACGACAGCACAGGCCCGACGTCATCGTGTTGGACTACACGCTTCCGGACCAGGATGCCTACGACTTTTGCCGTTCGCTCAAGTCCAGCCCGGAGGTGTCGGGTAGCGCGGTCTTGATGCTCGGCGGTGCGTTCGGGCAGTTCGATGAGGACCGAGCGATGCAGTCCGGCGCGGACGGGACGTTGCTCAAACCATTCATGACCGACGATTTCGTTGGCATGGTGAACGACCTCGCTCAGCGTTCTGCCGCTGGAAGCGTGGCCCAGTTCGGCGCACAAACGTACGAACCCGAGCCCGAACCCGAGCCCGAGCCCGAGCCCGAGCCTGAGCCCGAACCAGAGCCTCAGTACGAAGATGAGGCCTATGTGGAGGAGGCAGAGGCGCCGTCGGCTCAGTCCGACGAAGGACGCTCTCGGTTCTCCTTCCCTTCGCAGCGTGGTGGAGCGGCCGCCGCAGGCCCGAGCAGGCGCTTCAGCTTCCCCAGCAAGCAGCCCACACCGTCTGGCGTTACCCGGCGCCCCTCCCCGCCCAGTTCGCCTCCGCCCGAACACGACCCAACCCCCCATACCCCAATCCCTGCACCGCCTCCCGCGCCCTACGAGCAACACCACCACGTTCCGGCGCAACAGCAACACCATCACACGCCCGCTCAACAGCAACAGGCAGTCTACCACACGCCGACCCCACAACCGACGCCAGTGGTCTCTGACGCCCCAGTCGCTGTCAGCGAAGCGATGGTTCGCAACGAAGTCCAGAAGGCCGTCAAAGAGATGTTGCCTGGGATCGTCAAAGGAGTGCTCAAGGAGCTCATCACTAAGGAGGTCACTCCACACCTGCAGAAGTGGGTCGAAAGCAAGGTCGAGGCCCTCGCTCAGAGGCTGATGAACGACCGCTTCCAGTGAGTGAGCTGCCTGAGCACGAAAGCAAAAAAGGAGACGCGCGCGTCTCCTCTTTGCTCTCTTGCTTACACCGCTACTTGATGATGATGCGCAGCCGAGGCCCAGTCGAGAGCCTCACGGGGCCCTCCGAGTGGTGCATGTCTCCGTCGATGATGAACGGAATCGGCTCCTCCGACTCGAAGAGCACGTCGCTCGCCACGTCGCTCGTAATGACACTGGGGTTCATGAGTTTGCCCACTCGGGCACGTGGCAGCTGCATGACGAACCTCGGAGTCGACCCGATGACCGCCAGCAGATTGAACTTGCCAGGCGTCTCACGGCAGCGCGTAAAAGGCCTAAAGCCCAAGCCCAGCTGCTCGATCGACGAAGCCAGAACCGCCTTGAACTCGCGACGCTCCCAGACCTCACCGTCGACCGTGACGCGGGCTTTGAATGGGCTCATCAGCTGCTTCGCAAAGCTCCCACCGATGACGCCCGAGAGCGCCCCCCTCACCAGCGTCGTAAAGCCCACCCAAGGACTCGGGTTGCCCGAGTTGTAATAGGCGTCTAGGAAATTGTAGATCAGCCCGTTGCCGAAGATGAATCCGTAGTGGACCTGCTCGCCGTGTTCGACCTTGAGAAGGTCTCGCTCGCTGATCTCAAAGGGCTCGCCCAAATGGTAATTCTCCGCGATCCGCAACACGATCTTGCCCGGTGTGCCCTTGATCCCAATGGCGTTCGAGATCGTGTTCATCGTCCCGCCTCGCAGGAAGGCGATCAACGGAAGAGGCGTCTCGCCATAGACATCGATGAACGTGCTCAACGTGACGTGGTTCGTCCCGTCGCCACCGTTGAGCGCAAGAACCTCGACCCCGTTCTCCTTGAATCGCTCGGCCACCTTCCGAATGTCATCGGGGTGTTTCGTCAGCTCGTGCCGGCTGTCGCTGTCACCCAAGATATAGCCCAGGCGCTTGACCTGTTCCGGGTTTCGCCGATTTCGTCTGCTGTTCGGGTTGGTGACGATACCGATTCCAGGCATGAATCCCCTCGTCCGTAGTTGGGTTGGTTCGTCCTCGGCTCGAAACGCTCGACCAAGACCATAGCCTCCTGTCCCATATCACACGAGCAAGCGTTCCGGCGAGCGCCCGTCTCGTCAGTCGTGAAGCGAACGCAAATCGCTCACAACTCGCAGCCAGAGATGGCGGAGGGTCGCGCTACAACTCGAAGCGTCCCACCACCGTCCAGTCGCTTGGGTCCACCTGCAGCAGCGTTTGCTCTGGGAGCAAGACCCACAGCGACCCGCCGCCGAACCTCAGGTCCAGCACTTTGCGCGGGAAAACGGCGCGGACATAGCGCTCCCCTACGAGGAAAGAGCCGACGAGTGTCCGCTCCTCGCTGTCCCAGACCTCCACCGCGCCGCTGGCATGGGCCGCGGCGAGCCATCGTCCGTCCGTCGAGAGCGTGAGGGCCGAGATGAAATCCTTCGCCCCAGACGTGGCGCGAGGACCCTCGCTGGTGAGTTCCCTGGATTGGTCGTTGAGCGTGTCGAAGGCGACCACTTCCGCTCGTTCTGGATAGAAGATCCAACGCGCATTGAGCGGCGTCGGCGCGTCGATGAGCTGGTCGTATGAGCGAAAGCTGTCGACGCTATCGACCCTGAGCCCCCCCTGTGCATCGACGCTGACCCATTCCGGACGCGCCCCCCAGAGCACGAACTGGTTGTCGGGGGCTCGTCCAACACCCTCGACGACGCCGACATTGTCGATGTCCCGAGCCCCGGTCGCGAAGTGGCTGTCCTCCACTGTCCAAGCGACGAGCGCCCCGTCACTGCTCACCCACAGCAGCACCTCGTCGATGAAGCCGACCAGCGCCGTCGGCCCTTGGCCGTACGCCATGCCCACCTCACGCGACGCGTGGGTCGTGTCGTCCCAGAGGTGCAGAGAATAGAACTCGTTGAGCACGGCGACGTGGTGACCACCGTTGGACACCTCGACCGCCTGCGCGAACTCGAGTCGCTCGACGTCTTCGATGCTGGCGATGAAACCACTGTCCGCGGTTCGCCAGAGGGAGACCCGATCGGCGGAGATGGTGGCGAGCACCGTGCCGTCGGGCGAAACCGCCAACTGGCGCACGTCCAGCTCATGTTTTTGGTAAGGAACCTCGGTCGACCAAGGAATGCCCGAAGGGCGCGCCATCATCACAGTCGGTTCCCCCGAGCACGACATCGCCGTCGTGAGCACGAGAGCTATGAACGAAGAAATGAAAAGCCGCATGGCAATCTCGATTCGAACTTGGCGCAAGGGCACTGCTGCGAGCCACGAAATACTAGCCGGCGGAGCTCCGCGCAGCCCTCAACAGAATGGAGTCCGGGGGCACTTTGTTCCCACAGCAGGTAGGCTGACCCCGTGTTACGGAAACGGCGATAGTTTACAGACATAAGCGTTCTCGCCCGGCGGGTCAGCCACGAGGACTCGAGATGCCTAGAGGCCAGCAATTGCCGAGCGGACGACCGATTTTCGTACCGCAACCTGTCGAAATGATGCGAAAATCGGGCGTGACAAAAGGCCTCCTGCCTCCAGGTGCCATGAACACGCTGACGAAAAAGATCATTGCCCGCCTCTTCTTTCAAGACGACGGGTTCAGCCGAAACAAGAACTTCGCGTCCTATGAGGACCCGAAAGTGCAGCGCGCGGCGCGCTTGTTTCGCCACCTCAAGAGCCTCGAGGACGACATCGTGACCTACGGCCGGTCGGAGAACGTCTTCGTCGACGAGCCCGCTCCAGAGAAGGACACCGGCGAGGCGCGCATCCAGGTGACGATTCAGGACCTGAACTATCGGCGAACGGCCTACCTGACTCCGTTTGAGCTCGAACTGCTGCGGCAGAATCCAAGGGTTCGCGAGATCCTCGACGGTGTGCCGTGCTCCGAACCCTGAGCGAACAGCCAGCAAGGACCCTGGCCGAAGCCTTCACGCTGCACGGCGTGGGGCTGCACGGCGGACGGGTCGCGACGCTGCGGGTCGAACCGTCGCAACGCCTCGGGTTGCGCTTCGCCGAACCTGGCGCCGAGCCCGTTCCCATCGCAGCGATGCGCCTGGTGAGTGGCGACCACGCCAGCACTCTGGCGACGCCAAAAGGGCAACTCTACCGCGGCGTCGAACACCTCCTGGCCGCGCTCTGCGGCTGCCAAGTCGACGCCGCAGTCCTGTCGTTAGAGCAGGCCGACGAGGTGCCGATCCTGGACGGCAGCGCCGCGCCCTTCGCCGAGCGCATCGGCGCCGTCGGCCTGGTGTCGCTCGAGCGTCCGAGAGTCGAGCTGCACCTCGAGCGTGCCTTCGTCGTCGAGGGCCACGGCGCGCGCTATGACCTAAGACCAGCCCCTCACCTGCAGCTCGAGGTTCACCTCGAGTTCGGGGCTCGGTGGGGGACGCATCCGCGCTCGTTCTCCTGGGACGGTACGGCGTTCTCGACGACCTTGGCGGCGGCGCGGACGTTCACTTTTTCCGATTGGCTCGACGAGCTGCGAGCCAGAGACCTGATTCGCGGTGGGAGCCTCGACAACGCCGTGGTCTTCGAGGATGGACGTGTCCTCAACGAAGGGGGGCTTCGGTTTGCGGACGAACCCGCGCGGCACAAGACCTTGGACCTTCTCGGCGATCTCGCCCGACTCGGGGCGCCACTCTGCGCCTCGATCACGGCCCACCGCCCTGGTCATACCGCCAACGCTGCGCTGGTCCAGAGGCTCTCCCAGGAACTGTCTAGCTCGGCGCTCTAGCGTCACGGCTCAGGGGTTGACAAAGCCGCCGCCGCGCGGCGCAATGCGGCGCAACAACTCGCAGGCTAGCGGGACAGGGCCACCAAAAGAAATTGAGGTCACCATGCAGACTCGCGTTCAATCCCTTCTCCTCGTCGTCGCCCTGCTCTTCGCAGCCGTCCTGAGCACCTCGTGCGGGGCCTCCGTGCAGATCCCTTCCAAGCCCATGCCCTCCGGCGCCACCTTCACCGGCCTGTGGTACTCGAACTACGGCGACATGAAGCTGGTGCAGAAGGACGACTCGGTCACCGGGACCTTCGATTACAAGACTGGCGGCCGCATCGCAGGGACTGTCACCGGCGGCGTGCTGAGGTTCGACTGGGTTCAGGACGGAGATCTCTCCGTCGGACGCCGCGAGATCACCGGCAAGGGCTACTTCGTCATCTCCGACGACGGACTCAAGTTCGAAGGGCAGTGGGGCTATGGCGACAACCTGACGGACGGGGGAACCTGGACCGCCGAGAAAGCCGTTGAGAACTACGACAAGTAGAGCCCTGCTCACCACCGATTCTCGCCTCAAGTCCAGTTCCTGCCTATGCTCTAGGACCACTACGGGGGCCGCGGTGAGCAATGAAGATGGGCAAACAACAGGTCTGGCGTGGAATCTTGGTGCTGAGCCTGTGCGCTCTGGCGCTTGCCGGCTGTGAGCAGAAAACAGCCAAAGACGCACACCGGGCGACCCTCACCGCCATATCGGTCCGCCAGAGCGCGGTCGACGTCGCCAAGCGCATGGCCGCACGACCAGACCCCAGCTGTGCCCAGTTCCCTGCACAAGAGCGGTTCGAGCGGTGGGACCGCTCGATCACCAGCCTGCGCACCCAAGTCTCGTTGCTCAATCCGCAGCGCTCGCTCGCCTGGGGGACGGTTCTTGACCAAACCCTGCGCGTGCGACAACACAGCGGCAACCTGGCGTTCGTCGAGCTCGACTCCCTACAGCTCGACTCTGGCCCTCACGAACGCACGCGCGAGCTGCGCCGCGTGGACGGCGAGTGGTTCGCGCGCGAGGACGGCTTGCCGTTCATGCGTTCACCCTCGTTGGGCGCGCAGGGCGCCGACGAAGTCGCCCGCTCCGTCGAGTCTTTCGACCGGCTGATGTCCCTCGCCGGACCTCTCCAGGCGAGCGACGAGGGCCACTTTACAGGCCCCACCGACACGCCCAACGTTCGGTGCACCTTACCCCAAGGCACAGCGCCCCTCTGGCTCACTTCACTGCGAAAAGACTTCAAGCCCACCTCCGTGACCGCCACGGTCGAGCGCGACACCCACGGCACCCCGATTCGCCGCCACCTCGAGTTGAGTCTGCGAGCACGAGACCTCAGTGAGCTCGAGCTGCGCGTCGTCCTCGACGAGACCTTCGACCCAGGCGCGGGCGAGGTCGTTCGGGCTCCAGAGACAGCCCTGAGCGCAGGCGGCCCGCGAGATTTCACCCAGGTCAACGCCCTGATGCGCAGGGCGGCAGCGCGGCGACTGCTGCCCCCCAACCTGCAATGGTGAAATCAGCTCGAGAACCTCTCGAGAACGAGCTGGTAAGCGTCGGCACCAATCAGGCTCCGCCAACCGTCGCCGACTGGCGTCGGGGAGAGCAGGCGGCGTTTTGCGTCGATGACGCGCTGGGCGGCTTGCTCGAGCTGCGCCCGAGCCCGCGCGTCGCGTTCGGCGAGTCGGACCAAGGCAGCATGCGCGCGCTCCCAGCGCTCTCGCTCGTGGCAGACCAAAAAGAAGTCGATGCCCGCCTCTAGCCCCAGCTGCACGGCCTCCTCCACAGTGTAGCGGTCGGCCACGGCCTTCATATCGAGGTCGTCCGACACGATGAGCCCGTGGTAGCCCAGCTCCTCACGCAGAATTCCTCGCAGGATCGGGCGCGAGAGCGTGGCGGGATGGTCGGGGTCGAGTTTTGGCAACAAGATGTGGGCGGTCATCAGCATGGGCATTGCCGCCTCGACCGCGGCTCTGAAGGGGACCAGCTCGAGCCCATCCAGCCGTTCCCGAGCGAAGTCCAAGACGGGCAGGGCGAGGTGGCTGTCGAGGTCGGTGTCGCCATGCCCTGGGAAATGCTTGCCACAGGCGACGATGCCGGCGTTCGCAAGCCCCTTGGCGAAGGCCACTGCGAGGCGGCCCACCTGTTCGGGATTGGCGCTGAACGCCCGGTCGCCGATGATGGGATTGGCGGGGTTGGAGTCGACGTCGAGCACGGGCGCAAAGTTGACGTTGAAGCCGAGCGCCGCGAGCTCTCGCCCGACGATCTCCCCCAACTGCGCGGCCAACTCGGGATCGTCGTGGCGGCCCAACGCGCGCATGGCGGGGATGGGCGACACGCCCAACGACTCGACCAGTCGTCGCACCCGGCCGCCCTCTTGGTCCACGCAGATCCACGGCAGGAAAGGCAGTGGGAGCGCCAGCGTGTGCAGATTGAGGGCCCGAACCTGTTCGAGGTCCTCGATGTTGCGACGAAAGAGGAGGGTGCCGCCAATGCGTCCCTCCACCAACGCCTTCTCGACGTAGACGGGCAGTGTCTCTCCGTCGAAACCGACGGCCAAGAGCTGGCCAGCTGCTGCTTGCAGGTCGAGATCGTGTGCTTTCATACGTCCATCCTTGGCTTCTTGGGCTCACCGACTTGGATTCGGGTGCAGTTTGCGGCGCGTCACAATGCGGCCCTTTGTGAGTGTGAACGAAGCGGAAAAATGAGCTCCGCGCTCTCCTCCGCGGGCTCCGCGTCTCCGCGTGAGCCCTCCTCGCAAGCGAGGTTCGGCTGTTTCGAGGAGCGGATGCGTCAGGTTCAGCTGACGCGAAAGCTCACGCGGAGACGCGGAGCGCGCGGAGAAAGAGTAGGTCTTCTCGGTGCCTCCACCAAACCCTCCTCGCAAGCCAAGGACACAAGTCGCGCAGGAACATCGCCTCAACCCTTCCCCGAATATTCTGCTCATTGCTTGGCCCTCCTTGGCGTTCTGCTCTTTCGCAACACACAGATCGCTGAGGAACCGCGCAGTTACAAGTGTGCTGCAACGTTGAAATCTGACGCGAGGCTATGTGCACCATGGATGTCAGCCTTTCACTCAATCACGGGCCTCCAATCTGGCCGCGCAACCGCGGATCGAGCTCGTCTCTGAGGGCGTCTCCGACGAAGTTGATGCCGAGCACCGCCAACATGATGGCGACCCCAGGCGCGATCGCCAAGTGTGGCGTGAGGAGAAAGTAGCTGGCACCCTGATCGAGGAGCGCTCCCCAGCTCACCCCCCAAAAGGCGCTCATGGACGGGCCGAGGCCCAGGAAAGACAGCGAGCTCTCGGCCAGAATGGCCCCTGCGACCCCGAACGTCGCCTGCACGCTGAGGGGCGCCATGACGTTGGGCAGAATGTAGCGCACGACGATGCGCCGAGAGGGCAAGCCAAGGGCTCTCGCGGCCTCGACGTAGGTGAGCTCCCGCTCACGCAGGACCTCGCCGCGAACGAGTCGAGCGTAGCTCGCCCAGCCCGTGGCGCTGAGCGCCAGCACTACGCTCATGACGCTGGGGTTCTGAGTGAGGAAGATGATCAAGATCGCCAACAGGATTCCAGGGAAAGCGAAGCAGATGTCGGCGACCCGCATCACGACTTCGTCGGTCCAGCCCCGGAAGAAGCCGGCGGTGGCGCCCAACAAGACGCCACAAGTCATGGAGACGAGGACGCTGGTGAGCCCCACGGCGAGGGCCACACGGCTCCCGTAGATGATGAGCGTGAGCACGTCGCGACCATTTTCGTCGCAGCCTAGGAGGTGTTGGGAGCTAGGTTCACAGAGTTGCAGTCGCACCTCGACCAGGGTCGGGTCGCCAGGGGCCAGCCAGTCTGCGGCGAGGGCGAAGAAGACGAGCAGAGCGAGGATGGCGCCGCCGACGATCGCCAACGGCCGCCTGCGCGCAAACCTCTTGAGGGACTGTAGACGTCCTCTGGCCAATGGAGCTCCGTGGTTAGCCGCTCGGGGGCGACAAGGGTTCAGCGGGCTCACTCGCCATCACCGTTCGAGAAGAAGACCATGTCGTCGCGGTGAACCACCACGTCAGAGGTATGGTAGCCGAGGATCGTCCCGATCTGATTGGATTGGACGCCTTTGATGCGGCGCAGAGCTGCGGCGGGGTAGGTGGCGAGCCCCTTTGCGAAGGCAGTTCCCTCTATCGTACAGATTTCTACGGCCTCCCCTTCGTCGAAGCGCCCTTCGATTTCGACCAGGCCGCTGGGCAACAGGCTCTTGCCTCGCCGCTTCAGGGCTTCGGCTGCGCCTTCGTCGCAGTGCAACCGACCGCGGACCTTTAGCGACTGCACCCAAGACCGGCGGCTGCTCTGCCGAGTCGAGGCCGGCACGAGGTAGGTGCCGACCGAGGCTCCCGTCATGAGCTCAGGGAGGCGCTCAGGGAGCTTGCCCGACATGATGACTGTCGGGATGCCACGCAACGCGGCGATTCGGGCGGCGCCGATTTTGGTGACCATACCGCCCGTGCCGACGCCCTCGAGCTGGTCCTTGGTGTCGCTGACGAAGCCGTCCAGGGACTGATCAGAAGCGATGACGCGCTCGATGCGCTTTGCGTCTGGGTTCAGGCTGGGGTCGGCAGTGAAGACCCCCTCGACATCGGAGAGAATGACCAACAAGTCGGCCTCGAGCAGACAGGCGACCCGCGCGGCGAGGTGGTCGTTGTCGCCGAAGCGAATCTCGTCGGTGGAGATGGTGTCGTTCTCGTTGATGATGGGCAGGGCGCCGAGCCCCCAGATGGCGCGCAAAGTTCGGCGAGCGTTGTGGTAGCGCGTTCGGTCGTCGAGGTCGTCGCGGGTCAGGAGGACCTGCCCACAGCGCCGCTGATAGTGGGCAAACTCACTGTCATAAAGCTGCATCAGGGCCGTCTGGCCGATGGCGGCGAGGGCCTGCAGCTTGGGCAGTGACTGCCGATCCGGTCGCTCGACACCCATGCGCCCTCGGCCCAACGCGACGGCTCCGGACGAAACCAAGGCGACCTGGATCCCCGCTTCCATGAGGTGGGTGATCTGCTCGACGAGTCGGCAGAACGTCCCTCGATCCAAGTGCACACCATCACGAACTAGAACGCCGCTTCCGACTTTGAGAACGAGCGTCTTGACGTCGCTCATTTCGGGTCGAATTTCATTGACTGTCACGACGGGGCTCCGGGCACGCAGGGTCTCGTAATTACTGGATTCGTTGGTGGATTTTTTCAGTCATGGAGGATTTCTTTACACACGTCGAACTCTGCGTTACCGTCGAGAGTGTAAGGGAATCCTGGCAGGAGAGCAGGTGTTTCCCCACCAAAGCGTGAGACTTTCTCACGGAGAAGCCGAGCCGGATATGAGACAGCTAAGAGAAATGCAAGCGACTCCAAATAAGCCTGGGCTTATGTGGGAACCGCATGCGGTCGATCTGGCGACACTTCATGCCCTTGATGGAGACGAGAAGACGGTGATCCCCGACTATCTCATCATCGAAGAGATTCGCCGTCGACGTGAGGATACTTGGGAACCTGAGCCGCTTCACCTTCCGCTGTATGTGCCGATGTGGCCGCCGGAGGAAGAGGAACCGGACGAAGAAGAGCCCAGCTCGCGCGTCATCATCATCGACATGGTTGGCGAAGAGGACTGAGCGGCACCCAGACCCTGCTTCTGGACTCCAAGAGTCCGCGGGGTCTGTTTGTGCCTGAGAGAGAGCCCCCGTTCGCTGCACTCGCCTGATGCGAGTGCTGGAGCGAACTCCGTCCGCGCACGGAGCCAGTGCACCGCGGTGCGCGACTTGATTTGCGACGCGACTTGCCGCACTGGTAGTCCTGTTTCACCGCAGAGACCGATGCTCGTCACGCGGGCCTCACGGCAGAGCTCCTCGAGCTTGCTGAACGAAACGGGAGCAGCGCTATGATGTTCGAGGAGATGAAAGTCTTCGCCGGGTCCTCACACAGGGATTTGGCGAACCGCATCTGCCAGTCGCTGGGCATCCCTCTCGGTGAGTCGACCACGATCCGCTTCAGCAACGAAAACCTGCTGGTGAAGATCGAGGAGAACGTGCGTTGTGCCGATGTCTTCGTGGTGCAAACGGCCTGCGAGCCGCTGCACGAGCACATCATGGAGCTGTTCATCCTCATCGATGCGCTCAAACACGCTTCCGCCGCGCGCATCACGGCGGTGATTCCCTACATGCCCTACGTTCGTTCGGATAAGAAGGACAAGCCGCGCATCTCCATCACCGCACGGCTAATGGCCGACCTATTGGAGACGGCGGGTGCACACCGCGTGCTGCTGATGGACCTCCACGCCGCGCAGATTCAGGGCTTCTTCCGCATCCCAGCGGACCAGCTCATGGCTGCGCCGATCATCTGTCGGTACCTGGAGAAGCGCGATCTCTCGAACCTGGTGCTTGTCGCCCCGGATGCCGGCGAGGTCAAAGACCTGATTCGCTACGCGAACACGTTGAACCTGTCCATGGCGATCATCGACAAGCGCCGTGAACGCGACGACGAGAACGCCAAGGCCGTCTCGATCATCGGCAACATCGAGGGCAAGGACTGTCTGCTGATCGACGACGAGATCGCCAGCGGCGGCACCGTGGTCAATGCCTCCAAGTTCCTCAAAGCGCGAGGTGCAGCGCGGGTCTTGGTCGCCTGTACCCACGCGGTGCTGAGTGGCCAAGCGCCGGAACGCCTGGCCGGTGCGCCCATCGAAGAGGTCATCGTCACCGACACCGTTCCGCTCGCCTCGAAGAAATCGAAGATCCCGCAGCTCACCGTGCTCACCGTCGCCCCGCTCTTCGCCGGTGCCATCCAGTCGATTCACGATGGGAACTCGGTCTCTCGGCTCTTCGAGCATCAACTGGAGCAAGGGGTGTTGGACTTCAAACACTCATAAAGCACGGACCCAACTGGGTCTTTTGAGCAAGGGGTGTTGGACTTCAAACACTCATAAAGCACGGACCCAACTGGGTCTTTTGGATAAGAGTTCCCGCTCTGCGGCCAGACCGCGCCGGATCCATTCGTGACCGCTACGCAGGGGCAGCAGAAGACACTGCAGGAGGGGTCGTTGAGCATCATCGTTCAGAAGTATGGTGGAAGCTCCGTCGCCGATCTCGCGCGAATCAAGAAGGTGGCTGCCAAAGTCGTGGCAACGCGTGAGCGAGGCCACGACGTCGTGGTGGTGGTGTCGGCCATGGGCGACACCACTGACGAGCTGCTCCAGATGGCTCGTGACGTGCACCGCGTCGACCAGCCCAATGGAGCCGCAGAGGTGGTGGCGGTGCCCATCAAGGGCACGTCGGACCTGAGTCGGCGAGAGCTCGACATGCTCTTGTCGGTCGGGGAGCGCATCAGCATGGCGCTGCTGTCCATGGCGATTCACTCGTTGGGCTGCGAAGCCATCAGCTTCACCGGCAGCCAGAGCGGCATCGTCACCAACGATTCCCACTCCAGCGCCCGCATCATCGAGGTGCGTCCCTACCGCATCCAAGACGAGCTGCGCCGTGGTCGCGTGGTGATCGTCGCGGGCTACCAAGGGACGAGCTACAAAAAAGAAGTGACGACGCTGGGCCGCGGCGGGTCGGACATGACCGCGGTCGCGCTCGCCGGGGCGCTCGGCGCCGTTGCGTGCGAGATCTACAGCGATGTAGACGGCGTCTTTACTGGCGATCCGCGCGTCGTGCTCGACGCTCGACGGCTGGATTCCATCAGCGCCGAAGAGATGTTGGAGCTCTCGCGCCATGGCGCCGCGGTGCTGCACGATGAGGCGGTCTCCTACGCCAAGCGGCACCAGATCGCGCTGCACGCCCGCTCGACCCACGATCCCGACAGTCGCGGCACGGAGGTCCGACCAGACGGCTGGCCGGACGAACTCTTGGCGGCGGCCGCCATCGTCCCTTGCGCCGTCGCCGCCTTGGCACGCATCGTGTCGGTGTCCATCAAGACCGCCGAGTTGGTCCCAGCCATGAAGTGTGTCGACCGCGTCTTTGCGGGCTGTGGGGTCCTGAGCCTGGACGCCGTTGGGGACACCGCCACGCTCTTGCTCGATCCCACTAATTGTCCCGACGTCGAGGCCGCGCGGGAGACCCTGGCTGGGGTGGTCGGAGCCGCTGGGCTCGATACCGCGCGCGGCTGTGTGACCCTGGTTGGCCACGACATCGGCCGCACCACCCAGTGGCCGATGGCGGTGCGAGACTGCCTCAACGCGGGCGGGCTCAGCCACTACGACCTGCGGGTGCGCGAGCACTCCATCCGCGTCTTGCTTCCGGGCGAGGACTGTCCGCTGGCGCTGAACCTATGCCACCGACTGATCCCGTGAGTGAAGGTGAGTCGCCACGGTCCTACTGGGCCATAGGGGTCGCGCTGTTGCTGGTCGCGATGTTTGCGGCCGCAGGGTGGTTTCTCTCGCGGCCCAACGTCACCGCTGAACCTGGCCAGGGCGTTGCGGTCCGCATCGTGAGCATGGCCCCCTCGGTGACCGAGTGGCTCTTCGAGTTGGGCGCAGGCCCGCGCGTGGTCGGCGTCTCGGAGTTCACCGAGTTTCCGCCACAGACCTCGGGCCTACCCCGACTGGGAGGCCACCTCGACCCGAATGTCGAGCAGCTCGCCGCCCTTCGACCGGACCTGATTCTCACCATGGGTTCGCTGCCGCGGGTGTCCGAGAACGCCGAGCAGCTGGGCATCGAGGTCGTCGAGGTGCCCATGGACACCCTGCCCCAGGTGCTGGACGGTATCGAGCGGATCGGCCGTGCGGTGGGTCTCGAGAGCGAAGCGGTCGAGGCGCGACAAGAGCTGGAGCGCGAGCTCGCGGTGCTGGCCGCACAGGTCGAGCTGGGGCGGCGCCCCACGGTGCTGCTGGTCGTGGGGCGAAACCCAGGAACCTTGTCGGGCCTTTATGCGGCGGGCCCCCGGGCTTATCTCAGCGAGGTGCTCGAGGTCGCCGGAGGACACAACGCCTTGCAGGGCGAAGAGGCGCTCTGGCCGGCGGTCTCGGCAGAGCGACTGGTGCGCACGGCGCCAGAGGTGATCGTCGAGTTCTTGCCACGGACGTCAATGACGGACGCAGAACGACGCGCGCACCTCGAGGTCTGGCGCCGGGACATGCCGACGTTGCCCGCGGTAAGGCGGGGCGCGCTGTTCGTGCTCGACCACCCAGGCGGGCTGATCCCTGGGACTCGAATCCTCGAGGTGACGGCGGCGTTGGCGGCCCTCGTACGCGAGTCGAAGCGCCTCGAAAATTATTAGAACTCCCGTGTCGGGTTCTGTGGTTGCCCAGAGGCGACTTGCAAGCCTGTCCTACTCCGGCAGCGCGACGTAGCCCCGGTTCTCGTTGCCGCCGACCGATCCGCGTCGGAAGTAGGTCGGCGCCAGTCCGTACACGTCGGTCTGAATTGCCCCGCAGGTCATGAGGAGCACGCCTCGGGGGTCAGGATTCCGGTCGAGTAGCGAAAGTCCGCGTCCTGGAAGGTGATCGTCCATTTCACCGCGTTGGTCACGACGTCGACGGCCAGGTTGTGAAATCGAGAAGAGGAGTAGGCCGCGAGGGATTGGGGCGACCAGGTTGCCTATCACACCTTTTGCGAGCGTGCGTCTAACTGCGAAGCCAAGAAATCCGACCGAGTCCAATCGTCGCTCAAGCTTTAGCGACACCCACGACGACGCTCACCTCGCCCAACTCGATCGGCTCGCCACCCAGCCCTTGGACGCGTCCCACGCTCGAGGCCAACAACTCCCGCGCCATCGTGTCGCCGAACTCCTCGAACACCGCGACCACCAGGTCGTCCTCGCTGTCCCAACTCAGCGCGATGCGGTCCTCAATCTCGAAACCGCTCTCTTTGCGCAGCATCTGCAACCGACGCAGCAAATCGCGCATGACTCCCTCGCGCAGCAGCGAGTCGGTCAGCTGGGTGTCAAAGGAGACCCAAGTCCCCTTCTCCTCGGCCACCGCCGCCCCGTTCTCCGACTGAGCGGCCATGATCAGGTCTTCGGTCGTCAGCACGACCTGCACCCCATCCAGCTCGACGGGAAGCTCGGTGGCGCCTCGCCGCAGTTGCTCGATGAGCGCCTCGGCTTGCTGGCCGATGAGGGCTGCGACGGCCTTCATTTGCTTGCCGAAGCGCGGCCCCAGGGACTTGAAGTTGGCTTTGAGCTCGTAGGACAGCGGGCTCTTGGTTCCGGGCTCGAGGATCTCGACGGTCTTGACGTTCAGATCGTCGAGCAACATCTCGCGGAAGCGCTCGGCGCCGGCCTTCTCGACGGCGTCGTTGGGGCCCACGGTGAGCTTGGCCAGCGGCTGGCGAACCTTCAGCTTCTGGGAGTCACGCGCCGACAGCGCCAAGCTCGTCATGCGCATCACCGCCCGCATCTGCTCCCGCAGCTCGGCGTCGACCAAGGCCTCGCTGGCCACGGGATAGTCGCAGTGGTGCACGCTGACGGGGGCCGTCTCGTCCACGGCGCGCACCAAGCCCTGGTACATCTTCTCGGTCAAGAAGGGGATCATCGGCGCGGCGAGCCGAATGACGCCGAAGAGACACTCGTACAAGGTCTCGAAGGCGGCGGCGGAGCTCGTGTCGTCGGCGTCGGTCTTCCAGTAACGGCGCCGGTTGTGGCGCACGTACCAGTTCGACAGGTTCTCGACGAAGTCCTCGATGGCGCCCGCGGCGATGCGCAGATTGAAGTCTTCGATGCTCGCGCGGCAGGTCTCGATGGTGCCCTGCAGCTCGGAGACGATCCACTGGTCGAAAGGCGTCCGCTCGCCGAACGGCGTGGCGTTCTGGGCGTCGTAGGTCCAGTCGGCCGTGCGCGCATAGTTCACGAAGAAGGCGTAGGTGTTCCACAGCGTGTTGATGAACTTGCCGCGCACCTCGCGCAGGGGCCCGTAGCCGAAGTTCAGGTTGACGATGGGATCTTGGCGCACGTAGAGCCAGCGCATGATGTCCGCGCCGGCCTCGTCGGCGGCGGCGTCAAACCAGATGGCGTTGCCCGTGGACTTGTGCATCTCCTTGCCGGTCTCATCGCGCACCAGCGCATGGCCCACCAAGGTCTTGAAGGGCGCGATGCCCTCCATCATCGTGCTCAGGGCCAGCAGCGAATAGAACCAGTTGCGGAACTGGCCGGGGAAGCACTCGAGCACCAGGTCGGCCGGCATCCAGTGTTTCCACTTGTCGCGGTCCTGGTTATAGCCCGTCGTCGAGTACGGCACGATGCCCGCGTCGAGCCAGGGATTGCCTACGTCTTCGACGCGGGTGCTGACTCCTCCGCAGTGCGGGCAAGCGATCTTGACGGCGTCGATCCAGGGACGATGAGGCGAGTGGCCGTCGAAGGCCTCCCAGCCTTCGATGGCGCGGGCTTTGAGTTCCTCCTTGCTGCCGAGCACCTCGTAGGTCTCGCAGGCCTCGCAGGTCCAGATGGGCAGCGCCAGGCCCCAGAAGCGTTTCTTGGAGATCATCCAGTCGTGCATGTTCGTGAGCCACTCGATCTCGCGCTCACGGCCGTAGCCTGGGAGCCAGCGGATGTCGTCGACGACCTTGATGATCTCGTCGCGCCAGCTCATGTCGATGTACCACTCGTCGACCATGCGGAAGACTAGCTCGTCGCCTGAACGCCAGCAGTGCGGGTACATGTGCGGGTACTGCTCGACAGCGATGAGGACGCCCTTCTCGCGCAGGTTCTCGATGATCCAGTCGGTGGTCTCGTGGTCGGTGGCCGAGCGCCCCGTGAGCGGGCCGAATCCCTCGAGGAAGCAGGCCGCGCCGTCCAACGGGGCGAGCATGGGCAGCCCCAAGGCTTTGCCCATGATGTGGTCCACGTCGCCGCAGCCGGGCGCGGTGTGGACGATGCCGGTGCCCTCGCCCGCCACGACGATGGCGCCGCCGTGGTTGTCCCGCCCGCCGTCGATGACGCGGTGGGCTTGCTTGGCGCTGAGGTCCAAGTCTTCGTTGGTGAACGGGAAGCCGCCAGCGATGGACTGGGCCTCGAGCTCGTCGAAGGGCCCGTCGTAGGTCAACCCCAGCAACTCGGCGCCCTTGACGGTGCCCTCGAGGGTGTAGCCGCCGCGCTCGTTGAAGAGCTGCGCCAACGTCTTGAGCTTGGCGACGCCCTCGAGCCACTCTTTCTTCTCTTTGAACTGCCTCTCGAGCCGCTGGAAGTTCAAATTATCATTGGCTAAGTAGTAGAGTTCGCCGTCTTGCTTGGAGCGCAGCTTCACGTAGTCCAGGTCGACATTCACCGCCGCTGCGACGTTCGACGTCAGCGTCCAAGGCGTCGTCGTCCAGACCACCAGGTTCTCACCTTTGCGCTCGCGCAGCGGGAACTTCACGAAGAGCGCCTTGTGGGCGACCAGCTTGCGCCCCTCGATGACCTCCATCTGCGAGTAGGCGGTGCCTGAGCGTCCGGACCAAGGCATGACGTCGAAGCCGCGCTTGATGAGCTTGCGGTCGTGGCATTTCTTCAGAAAGCCCCAGATCGTGTAGTTGTTCTCGTCGGACATCGTGAAGTACGAGTTCTCCCAGTCCATCCACATGCCCAGGCGAACCGACTGGTGGGTCTGCACCGCGGAGTATTTGCGCACACGAGCTTTGCAGTCCTCGACGAAGCGGTCGATGCCATAGTCGATGATGTCGCGCTTGGACTTGAAGCCGTGCTCCTTCTCGACCTCGACCTCGACCCACAGGCCTTGGCAGTCGAAGCCGTTCTGGTAGCGCAGGTCCTTGCCGTTCATGGCGTGGTAGCGCTGGAAGGCGTCCTTGAGCGTGCGTCCCCAGGCGTGATGCACGCCCATGGGGTTGTTGGCCGTAATAGGTCCGTCCAGAAACGAAAAAGGCGTATTGCCCGCGTTCTTCTTGCGCAGCGTCGCGAAGGCGTCGGTTTCCTTCCAGAAATCGAGGATCTCGTGCTCCAGGGCGCACACGTCGATCCAAGTCTCCACCTTCGAGTAGCTCTTCTTCGCTTCGCTCATGACGTTCTCTTCTCGCTTCCGGGACTTTTCAACCAGACACCGCACTGGGCAGCGGGGTTTTCTATCCGTCACCGTTGGCGTTGTCCACTTCGAACGAATCAATGGCGAGGTTCGATCGGGCTCGGGGCTTGCTCGCCTGAGGAGCCCTAGCGGGTTCTTGGCGTCTCAGGTCGCTCTTCGACCTTGTCTCCCGAAGCTTGCTCAAACAGCCGTATCAAAGTCCGGAGTCCGAAGCCCGGAGCTGGCTTCTGTAGCCCGTCGGACTTCAGCAGCATCCAGGCTCCATCCGGATGAAGCTCCGCCAGACTCCAGACTGGTCCAGAATCAATGCAAAGCCGCGCGGATCCGGCAGAGCTTACGTCGAAGCCTCAACCCACGAACTGCCGCACGATGCGACCAGCCTGAGCCACAAGAATCTCGCCGCGCTGCATGGGAATCCAGTGCTCATCCGAGAGCGGGACGCTGGCGACCAGCACCACCTCTTGGTGCAATGACAGCGGCTCGCCCTTTGGGCGCTTCGGACCCTGCTCGCCAAGAACCGGCACCGCGAAGCTGACGCCCTCGCAGGCCATCTTGACGGTCGGGTCGCAGCGCCGCTGGAGCAGGTGCAATCCCGGAGCCCTGCGCTCGCCATCCTCTTGGGTCCGGATGTCGGCGTGGGCGATGAGGATGTCGCCGTCGCTGTAGATTAGGTTCGCTGGGCCCATGTCGCGCAAGGTCACAAAGAGCGGCGTCAGGCGCTCGAGGAGCAGCTCGAGCTCGCCCTCCTCGTCGCCGATGGCCTCGATCTCCTGCATGATTGCCATGAACGCTCGCTCGGAGTCGGTCTGCCCTATGGGGCGAAAGCGGCTGCCCAAGTTCAAGAGGGTGTCGACCCCTTCTAGATCGCCGTTGTGCGCAAACACATGCCGCCGGCCCCACAGCTCTCGATCGAAGGGCTGCGTGTTGCACAACGCCACCTCGCCGACGCTCGCTTTGCGGATGTGAGCGATGACTACCGTGCTGCGGACGCCATTCTCGGCCAGGAAGTTGACCATAGGGCTGGTGTGGGCGGGGTTCGTGTCGCGAAAGATCCGCACGTCGTGCCCAGAGAAGTAGGCGATGCCCCAGCCGTCCTTATGTGGACCAAGGCCACCGCCCCGCGCGGAGAGGGCCGCCAACGAGAGGTTCACGTCCGCCGGGCGACGACACGACATTCCAAACAGCTCACACATGGGGTTCTCCCAGCAGCCAGGTATCAGGCTGATGAGCCTAAACACGGAGGGGGTGGTGTCGAGGGAGCGATGAACGACGCACCGACCCGCGCGTCCCTCCGCTCGCCCGGCCAGGACCTGGCCATAGCGATTCAAGTTTATGATTATCAACAATAAAAACTGAATGATGAAATTCCGTACTCCACCTGAGTCTAGGAATCTTAGGCGCCTCCTTCGTCGGAGAGCTCGGGCTGAACAGCTCGCCGGTCTACTGCGCCGCGGCGCAGGAGAGCGCGTTCTTCTTCACGGCGGGAGGAAGGACAGCGCCCGAGCCCGCAACGGACACGGTGGAGACGACGACTCAGGTGTCTCTTGCTGCGAGCGCGAAGAGGAGGCGGCAGGGGTTCCCCGCCGCCACGAACAGCACGAACGAAACTGGGCCCTCCGGCCTCGTTCGCTCCTAACGGCTGGACGTGGGTGGGCGATGAATCCAACCAGGAATCGAAGGCAGTTTTTGCAGAAGAAGCAAGGTCATCAGAGGGCACGGAGAGTTTTCCCACTCCTTGGGTGACACGCCAGTCGAGGGCCTCCGGGGATTCTTGATTCAGATCAAGAACGCAGCACCGCATCGTCAAGCCTTCAATTTTCTTGACCTTCCCGCTGATAACCAGTAGGGCTCTCTCACAGGGAGACTATTGAACGGGACGATTCTCTATTCGTCCTGAGATTCTTGGGAGCAGGTGACTCAAGTCACGATGCCTTCCTGGTGGTGTTTTCTTTTCACAAGGGAGTCGATGATGAAGAGGTTTGTCTTGGTGGTGAATGCGGTCTTGCTCGCAGCAGGCCTCGTTTCTGGCTGTGGCTCAGACGGAAAGGCTGGAAAGGACGGGGTGCTCTGCTCGGTGGCTCAGAACACGGACGGCAGCGCCACGATTTCGTGTGACGACGGCTCGAGCGTCACGGTCACTGGTGGCGTTGGCGAGCAGGGACCTGCTGGAGACCCTGGCGTCGCCGGAGCGACGGGAGACACCGGCGCAGTCGGCGACCCTGGAGTTGCTGGAGTTCCTGGGGACCCCGGAACCCCTGGAGAGAGCTGCGGTGCGGTCGACAATAACGATGGGACCTATACCATCACTTGCGGTACGGATGTTGTGACGCTTGGAGACGGCACCTCGTGCACCGTGGTCGAGAACGGCAACGAGACGGTGACCATCACCTGCGAGGACGGCACGACGACCACGTTCAGCGCTCCCAAGGCAGAGTCGCAGTTCAAGCTGACGTTGGTCATCGAGAACCTCGTGTTCGGTATCGACGCCAGCGGTTTTGTCACCGCCACGTTCGACGTCACCGACGGCACCCTCCCCGTCACTGGTCTGACGAACGCAGCCTCCACCCTTTACCTGGCCGGTTTGGTCGAGGGCGCCAATGGCGACGCCGACCAGTGGCAGTACTGGACGGGCGTCGACGACACCACCTTGGTCGAAGGACCTCCGGGAACCTATCTCCTCACCTCGAACAAGCTGGACACCGACGTCCCCGCCAACACCACCACTCAACGTGGCGTCGCTCGCATCGCGTTGGCCGGTTACAACACCGTCGTGAGCACCTACGACTTCCTGCTGACCGCTCCTGAGACCCCGATCGCGGCCGGCAAGGACGTGGTCAATGACGCATCCTGCAAGTCGTGCCACGGTTTCGGCGTGACGATCCACGGCTATGGACGCAACAACACCAAGGTCTGCGTCGTCTGCCACAGCCCGAATTATAACGCCGACATCGCCGCGCACGAAGCCGACATGGTGACGATGGTTCACCAGATCCACACCAACAAGGCCGACACCTTCGGCGCATTGCATGTGTCCGGGCATGGCGAAAACTGGCCAACTCTCCGCTTCCCAGGGACCATCCTCAACTGCGCCAAGTGCCACAACACTGTGGCTGAGGCCGACAATTGGAACGCCAAGCCGACCATGGCGGCCTGCGACTCTTGCCACACCACCATTGCGTTCGATGGTTCCGCGTACACGGGCATCAGCGGACTCCCCGGATATCTCCATAGCCAGACCACCAACGCCAATTGCCTCGGTTGTCACGACGCGACCGCCATCGCGGGCTTCCACGTCCCGGCGGTCAACGACGACGCCAGCCAGCGTTTGGTCGAGGCCAACATCACGGGGGTCGTCGTCGACGCCAACGGTGGCGTGACCGTCTCCTTCAGCGTCACCGAATCTGGTGTGGCGAAGACTAACGTCACTGCAGCCGGCACCTCCTTCACTTTGGCAAAATTGGTCCCGGCCACTGCGGGTACGCCCAGCTACTGGCAGAGCTACTTGAGCAAGGTCCGCACCAAGGGCGCGACCTCGGCTCCGGTCATCCAGGGCCGCACCGAAGAAGCCACCGATGGCGGCATCCTGACCAACAACAACGACGGGACCTACACCTACAAGTTTAAGCTGCTGAACGCGGACACGTTCAACGCCGACACGACCGGTGACATCCGCTCTATCGCCCACGCTCAAAATGTCTCTGCGGGCTCGATCGACGACAACTACCGCCCCGGAGCACTGCCTAACATGATGTTCCCGGTCGCCTATGAGCCGACCCTGACCCACCGGGTCGCCATCATTCTCTCGGGAATCAAGACCAACGCCTTCCTCGATTTCGTGCCCGCCGGCAACACCGCACAGACCCGCAACATCGTCAGCCGCGCGGCCTGCAACAAGTGCCATGGCGACAGCAAGCTGCACAAAGGATTCGCTGTCGAACTCTGTGTGGGTTGTCACAACCAGAACAGCTTCGATCCTTTCAGCGGCCCCGATGGGTTGGGGGTCCTGACGGCCGCCGATACTGCACCCGCCGGGACCTCGAGCGTCGAGCTCGAGCGCATCGTCCACAAGATCCACATGGGTAAAGACCTCGAGAAGGGCTTTGTCCTCAATGGCTCGCACGACTACAGCGACCTGCAATTCCCTCGTGGCGTTCCAACCGATAGCAGGACCCCGAACGCTTCCGACTGCAAGGCTTGCCATGACGAGTCGAATGCAGCGATGACCGAAGCCGGCAACTGGCAAATCGGTACCCGTGCGTGCGGCAGCTGCCATGACGGCGACCTGCCCCAGGCACACATTGCTGCGAATACCGTTAATGGCGTCTCGACCTGCGCGCTTTGCCACTCCCCGGGCGGCGTTGTGCCCGTCGCGGCCGCGCACGGGTTTGCCGAATAGGCGATCGCCTGCGTGTGCCGAGCACACGTTGGCGAAGCTTGAAGAGAGCCCCGACGGCGAGTGTGAACTCGCCGTCGGGGCTCTCGGTTTCTTGGCCGCATGGACAGCGGCCATAGAGTGGCCAACCCACAGCCGTCACCGCCGGAGCTGTCGCTCCACGTTGGCCAGCTGCGTCTCGAATCCAGCGTCGACCTGGCCAGCGATCGACAACATTCGCAGGCTCCACGGTGGTGCGGCCTCATCGCACTGCAGACGCACGGCGAGCAATCCCTCCGACAACACTTCAAAGGCCTTGGAGCCGACGATCACCTCGACGGTGTCGCCGTCAGGGAGGCCTTCGAGAAGCTCGCGCAGCAGCCGCTCGAGCGCCTCGGGCTGTGCAGTGACCGCCTGGCCCAAGATGCGCTCGGCGAGCCTGAGCGCCAAGGCGAGGACATCGTCGCGAGCTTGCTCGACACGTTGGCGCGCGGCCGCATCGGCGGCAACGAGAATGCCCACAGAATCTGTGGCCGCGCGCCGCAGCCCTTCGGCGTAGCCGCGGGCGGCGGCCTCTTTGTGCTGGGCCGTGATGTCATCTTCGAGAGCACGCAAAGCCTCGAGGCGCGCGACTTGGTCGGCGGGCAGGAGCATTCCTCGCTGGAAGCGCACCAACGGTGTGGCATTCGCTCCGTCTTTCTTCTTGCTCATAGTCTTGGGTGCAAATCGAGCGTTGTCTTGAGGGCTCCAAGTCTGCTGCCAAAGAACACCCTATGTCCAGACCGCAGCGCACCATCAACGAACGAAGCCGGACCCAAAGGGCCCGGCTTCGTTCGAGCGGTTCGAGACAGACTCGCTAGTGTAACGCTTCACATGTGTCCGTGCTTATGAGCGTGGCCTTTCAGGGAAGCAGGGCTCTGCCCTGACCCGCCGGGGGACTTTGTCCCCCGGACCCCCAATGACTTTCTTTTTTCTGTAATCAA